>ERZ836760.174-NODE-174-length-103005-cov-5.865546_pt1 | contig 103005 bp, 98 predicted proteins | sample MGYA00519941_ERZ836760 | MGnify/ENA primary metagenome ERZ836760 (study PRJEB31850, sample SAMEA3708807) | human gut metagenome | biome: human gut; feature: human-associated habitat; material: faeces | place: China | collected 2014 ... | reverse complement strand
TGCCAATTCCTCTCGCGATTGAAATCGCAAGTTTCCTTGGCACGATACTATGAATTATCTAGCGCAAAAATTCGATCACACGTTTTCTCGGAAGGCGAGATTTGGGCCGACTGGCATTAGAGTCGTTTTCTGCACGGTAACCCAGGGCAATGCCGACAACGGAGCGTTCATTTTTAGCTTTAAAGCCGAGGATCTCATCGAGCTTATCAAAATCAAACCCGCCCAATATCGTTGAGTCAACACTAATCGCTGCAGCCGCTACGGTCACGCATCCTAAAGCGATAAAGGCTTGGTTGCTGGCATACCGAAAGAGTCCTTCAGGATCATCATCGAATTTGTGCGAGTAAGTCAGGCGGATCACATCCGGTCGTTCAGGACTTTTCCACCCGGTATAACGGCCATCCGCTTTTTTTTGGCGGTAAAGTTCCTCGAAAAATTCTTCGCTAAAGCAAGTCGGAACTGTGAAGATAATCAGCTGAGGGGCCTGCATGCGTTCTATGTTGAAGTCCTTGACTGCCGGCATGATTCTTTCTTTCATTTCGGGCGTGTCGATGACGTAGAACTTCCACGGCTGAATATTTGTCGAAGAGGGTGACAGTCGCAGTACTTCCAGAAGCGTATCCATGTCCTGATCGCTTACTCGGCGATTCGGATCGTAGTGTTTGGTGGTGTAGCGAGTACGCATTAATTCAAGAATATCCATCGCGAACTCCTAAAACTTTTTAGCAATCAAAACACGCAGGGCACCGGATCCGCCTTCTTCAATCGGAGCTTGAACAAATGCCTGAACCTCTCGCATTTGTCGCAGCCACCGTCTGACAAGACCTTTGAGAACCGGTCCTTCTTCGCCGCTGTTAATGCCTTTTCCCGTGACAATGCGAACACAGCGGATATGAGCTTCGCGAGCCTGAAGGATAAAGTCCACAAGGGCACGTCTGGCTTCTTCGGTACGGTAGCCATGTAAATCAAGGTGCGCTCCGACAGGCCAAAGTCCCCGGGATAATTTTTGCGCAAGGTCGATGCCGCAACCCACAGCGATGTACTCACGATCACCCCAATCGTCAGCGCTGGCCCCATCGTAGCTATCCGAGAGACCCACTTCGGCACGCAATTTCAAAGGGGTTTGCTCAACTTTGGGCCGAGGAGGCTTTTTTGTCGACATCGCCCGCACATTTTTGTTTTCCAGCTTAGTGACACCCAGGCGTTGCATTTCTTTTTCAAAAAGATCGATTTCAGAAACATCCCTTTCGGTTGGTGTAACCCCGATGCGCTTCATCTCTGCGGCAAAAAGGGCGCGATCATCGTCTTCTTTTTCGCGTCTTTGAAGTCGGGCGGCGGCTTCCTTTTCCCGGATGATCGACTCTTCCGAAAGTTTTGTTTTAATGCCTTTTAAAGCTTCAAAACCTTTTGCCCGCATGGCTTTTACTCCAGGCTTTCCAAGTAGCGTTGGGCGTCCAAGGCGGCCATGCAGCCGGTGGCGGCACTGGTTACAGCTTGACGGTAAACAGGGTCTTGGCAGTCACCTGCGGCAAATACGCCTTCGATGTTGGTGGCCGTAGCGGCGTGATGACCGGTTCCTTGGGTAACAATGTAGCCGCCCTCAAGAGTCAACTCATCGGCGAAAATCTTCGTATTGGGGGAGTGGCCGATGGCGACAAAAAGGCCATCTACAGAGATGCTTTCATCGGGCTTTCCGTCGGTGCTCTTTAACAGAACGCCGGTAACGCCCTGATCGTCACCGAGCACTTCTTTGACTTCGGCAAACAGATGCAGCACGATCTTGCCTTCCTTGACGGCATGCATCAGTTTGGTGACCATAATCGGCTCGGCTTTGAAAGTGTCGCGGCGGTGGATGAGGTGCACGATGCTTGCGATATTGGACAGATAAAGCGCTTCTTCAAGAGCGGCATTGCCTCCGCCCACCACCGCAACGGGTTTCTTACGATAGAAAAAGCCGTCGCAAGTGGCGCAAGCCGAAACGCCGCGTCCCTTGTAGCGGGTTTCTGATTCCAAACCAAGGTATTTGGCACTTGCGCCGGTGGCGATGATGAGCGCGTCACACGTAAAAGTCTTGCCGGAATCGGCTTCCAAGCGAATCGGCTTTTCTTTTAAGTGCGCGGCTGTGATGACATCAAATTCAATTCGCGTGCCGAAACGTTCCGCATGATCCATGAAGCGTTGCATGAGATCGGGACCTTGAGCGCCGTTGACATCTGCCGGCCAGTTTTCTATTTCAGAGGTTGTCATCAGTTGTCCGCCCTGCTCCATGCCGGTAATTAAGAGAGGATTTAAATTGGCGCGGGCAGCGTAAATGGCGGCTGTGTAACCTGCGGGACCGGATCCGATGATAATAAGCTTTTCATGTTGAATGTTTTCTGACATTTTTAACCTCTTTTCTCAGTAGATCAGTTCATTGTATCCGAGTGCCATTGCGAAAAGCACAGAAAAATTGAAAACAATGGTCAAGAAGCGTTCAAAATAGTGATAAACCCCGTAAAATGATGAGGTTGATTTCAGAAGATAGATTGATGAAAAAACCGGCTCTCATAAAAGAAAAAGCTAAGAAAAACATATTGCAACCGTCAGCCCGAAAATCTTCACGTACGAAGGCCGCAACCGCTCCTGTCACGGTGAGCGCCGTTGTTAACGATCCTGTTCCCGTTGAGGATAAACGCAGAAAAGTCAGGCTCGGATCGGTGGCAGGCGTTTGCCTGCTCGTTTTCTCCGTTCTATACCTTTTGATGTTGATCTCCTATAACCAGGCAGATCCGTCTTTTACACACGCGGCTCCCAATGTCGCGCCTAAAAATTGGATCGGTCTACTGGGGGCTTGGGTATCCGACATTGCTTTGTTTGCGTTAGGGTGGTCGGCTTATTGGCTCTTTCCGGTTGCGTTGATGAGTGCCTGGCGCTGCCTGAGTCCCCATTACAGAAAGCTCTCTTTTGGCAGAATTTGGCACCTTTTCGGTTTGTTGATCCTGTTGTGCGCGAGCACATCTCTTGAAGCGCTCAGATTGTATTACTTGGCAGATCCCTTGCCGGGACAGGCGGGCGGTGTTCTGGGTCAATCCGTTATGACCGCTTGCGTTCCGGTGGTCGGCGCTTTGGGCTTGACGCTTTTGATGGTGGTGCTTGCCATGAGCGGCGCGGCCATCTTTTTCGACTTTTCATGGTTGGATGTGACCGAGAGAATCGGCACGCGCTTGGATCGCTTTTGGCATTTCTTTACCGATCGGCATGAGGCTAAGGTTGATCAGGAGCAGAGAAAAACCGCTCAGGAAGAATTGGCTCAACAGTTTAAGCAAGACATCCCTGCGTTGAGAAATTCGGATGATGTCATTGATGTGCAACCGGAACCCGTGCTTCCTGCCGTTAGCCGCCCGGTAATTAATCCGCAGGCAAAAGTGAAAAAGTCGGAAGTGGCGCTTGAAGCTCAACAAGACACTTTGTTTGAAGACGCTTCTCAGCCGATCCGTCCGTCGCTCCGTTTATTTGATCCGGCGGGTAATACCGAGCCATCTATTGATAAGGCTTCACTGGCTGTTATGAGCGGATTGATTGAAAGTAAGCTGGCCAGCTACGGCGTGACAGTGAAGGTGAAAGCCGCCAACCCGGGTCCCGTTGTTACCCGTTACGAAATTGAATTGGCCGAAGGGGTGAAAAGCTCAAGCGTTAAAAGTCTTGAGTCTGATTTGGCTCGAGTTTTGTCCGTTCAGTCTGTCCGTGTGCTCGACACTGTGCCCAATACGCCCTACATGGGTATTGAAGTGCCTAATCCGCGTCGTCAGCTCGTGAGAATTTCGGAGCTTTTAGGCTCTCAGGACTTTGCAAAATCCAAGGCGCTTTTGCCTTTGTGTTTGGGCAAACGCATTACCGGTGAGCCGTTTGTTGTTGACTTAGCCAAGATGCCTCACTTGCTCGTAGCCGGTACCACGGGCTCAGGAAAATCGGTTGGCGTCAACAGCATGATTTTGTCCCTTCTTTACAAGTTTGAGCCCTCAAAGTTACGTCTGATTTTGATTGACCCGAAGAAGGTGGAATTTGCCTACTACGAAGACATCCCGCATCTTCTCTGTCCGGTCGTCGACCAAATGAATGAGGCAAAGCACGGTTTGCAATGGTGTGTTAAGGAGATGGAGCGCCGCTATAAATTGGCCCATAGCATTAAGGTGAGAAACCTTGAAAGCTACAACGCCAAGGTTAAAGAAGCGCGTGAAGCGGGCACGCCCCTCATGAATCCTCTGGCGAAAAATGCCGGCGAAGAAGTTGAACTTGAAGAACTGCCTTATATCGTCGTCGTGGTCGATGAATTGGCGGACCTTTTGATGATTGATAAAAAGGGGGTGGAAGAGTCGCTTATTCGTCTGGCTCAAAAGGCTCGCGCGGCCGGCATTCATTTGATTTTGGCCACGCAGCGCCCCAGTGCTGATGTCATCTCCGGGCTTTTGCGCACCAATATTCCTTCTCGCGCGGCGTTTCAGGTGGCCACCGGTTCCGACAGCCGCATCATTTTGGATCAGACCGGCGCTGAAAATCTTTTAGGTAACGGGGACTTTCTCTTTAAGATGCCAAGCCTTCAAGTGCTTGAACGTATCCAAGGGGCTTTTGTTACGGATGAAGAATTGGAACGCGTTGCACAAGCCCTGCGTCAGATGGCTAAACCCAACTATGTTGACGATGTTCTCGTGTCCGAAGAAGAGGAAGCGGCAGATTCCGATGAGCCGCGCGGCACAAACGGCGGCAGAAAAGATCCGCTATTTGATAAAGCCGTTCAGATTGTGGTTGAGAGCAACAAGTGTTCGGTTACCTATTTGCAAAGACGGCTTGGAGTGGGTTATCCAAGAGCGGCCAACATAGTCGAAGACATGGAAGCCGAGGGGATTGTTAGTCCGGCCGATTCCAGCGGTCGCCGAACCATTAACGCCAGAAATAATGGGGACTTGTGATGAAGAGCTTTGTGAATGCGGCAGTTTTAACAGCGCTTGGCTGTTTCAGCCTGGCTTCTTTTGCAGCCGCGACCGATGATTTGAGTCGTTTTCTAAAGAATGTGACGAGTGCGCAAGGCTCCTTTGAGCAAAAGGTTTTTACTCGTGAAGGCGAAAATAAAGAGGCGGCCGGTACCGGCGATTTTGCTTTTCTTCGCCCGGGCAAATTTAAGTGGCACTATAACGCGCCTTTTGAAGAACTCATTGTGACCGATGGGAAAACGCTTTGGCTCTATGACACGGAACTTGAGCAAGTCACACAAAAACAATTATCAGGAGCGATTCCTGCGTCTCCTGCCTCGCTTTTATTTGGAGCCCAGGATTTCCGTAAAGATTTCAATGTCGAAAATTTAGATTCAAAAGACGGATTGGATTGGCTAAAAGCCACGCCGAAAGACGACAGCAATGCTTTTTCTGAAGTGCGAATTGGCTTTAAAAACGGTTTGCCGCAGGAGATGACGCTTAAAGATAATTTTGGGCAGGAAACTCGCTTGTCTTTTGAAAATTTCAAAACCAACGTCAAATTGCAGGCTTCAGACTTTGTTTTCAAGATTCCTAAAGGCGTTGAAGTGCTTAAAGACAGTAGCTCATTTTAGTGCACGTTCGTATTATTTAACTTTTAGGTTTCAGCAGTCATCAGAGCCGCATCTAAAATAAAAAACACCCGCTCAAAATTAATAGATTTATTGCGGGAGTTTTTTAGTATTAAATTAGTTTTTAAACGTTTTATACGAAGCGGCAAACGTGATCAACGGCGATATCGGAAAAACCGTATGCTTCAGTCTTCGTGAGTTTGCCGTTGGCAATAGCGACAATCTCATCAAAGAGTTCCGCTCCCATTGCTTGATAGCTTTTTTCGCCACGCACGATGGGCGAGAGGTCGTAGTCCATGTTGTCTTCCATGCACCGATAAGTTCGCTCATTGGCGGTAACTTTCATGACCGGGGCAATGGCGTTGCCTGTGGGCGTGCCTCGACCGGTGGTGAAAATAACAACCTGGCAGCCGGCGGCGACCATTGAGGTGACCGATGAAATGTCGTAGCCCGCGGTATCCATGACAATGGCGCCCTGACGGGTGGGGCGTTCAGCTTGCTGGAGCACTTCAACAATGGGACGCGTGCCGCCTTTACGGATGCAGCCTAAGCTCTTTTCATCTAAGGTCGAAAGGCCTCCGGCTTTATTGCCCGGAGTGGGTTGGCCGGCTCGGCAGTCTTGGCCGACAGCTTTGAGATGATCTTCGTAATCGTGGCAGATTTTGATGACTTCGTTATGCAATTTGCTGGTCGCGGCGCGGCGGGCAAGCACATGTTCTCCACCAATCCATTCAATGGATTCGCTCAAAAGCGTGCTGGCTCCATGATCAACCAAGAGGTCACTTAATTCGCCCACAGCCGGATTGCTACCGATACCTGAGGTTGCATCCGACCCTCCGCATTCAATACCTAAAAAGAGTTCGCTCAGATCAAAAAGTTCTTTTTGTTGCATGCCGGCTTGGGCGGCCATTTCGCGTGCGGCTCGTACCGCTTTTTCAATCGTCTTGAGCGTGCCGCCTTCTTCCTGAATGCCAAAGGAGACAACCGGTTTTGAGGTCATGGCGCAGATCTTTTCGCGCAATTGTTTGTGTCCGACCGTCTCGCAGCCAAGACCAATGATGACAACACCGTAGACATTGGGATTGCAGGCAAACCCGGTGAGAATTTTCTGAGACATGGCCGTATTGGCGGCCACGTCCGAGCATCCAGTGTTGAAAATGATGTTGACAGCGCCGCGCACTTGGCTGGCTACGATGCGAGCGGTTTCGCTGCCACATGCGCAGCCCGGCAGAATAAGCACGTGGTTGCGGATGCCGGGACGGCCTTCTGCGCGACGATAGCCCCAGAATTTAACGCCGCTCTTTGTTGGTACAAACTGAGGAACTTCTTCGTCAGTTTCTTCAATGAGTTCGCTCTCGTAATCACGCGGAACGCTGTAAATATTATTGTGATCAACCAATTGGCCGACTTCAATTGCGCAGGTGCTGCGACCGATGCGTTCGCCATACTTTAAAACATCCGCTCCTTTTTCAATCGGTTTAATGGCGACCTTGTGACAGGCAGGAATATTGTCTTTAGCGCTAAGAGTACAGGGTTGACCGTTTTGCGAATAAATAACTTTTGAACCCAAGGCAACGTCTTTAACACAAACGACGATGTTGTCCTTAGTGTCCATTAACAACGCATTGATGTCCATGAAGCGACCTCCGGGAAGTTATAGTTTTTTCGCTCCATAGCATAACGCTGATTTTTATGGACGCATAGAAAAACTGGTTTTCTTTAGACAAAACTCAAACTCCCGTTAGACGAATGCTAAACGGGAGGTTGAGTTTTTAGAGGAAAGGCAAAGAGCAATCAGCCGGCAATGGCTCGTGTTTGATTGCCTTGACTCTTTTGAGACAAATTGCCTTTTTTGACTTTTTGTGTGAGGTGGTAAATCACGTAGCACAGAACCGTGAAGGGCACGCCGCAGTAAAGGGCGATGCGTTGTGCCGGATCGATTCCCATACCCACCATGACAATGACGCACATGGCCCCGCCCACAATCGGCACCCACGGGAACCACGGGCTCTTGTACTTGAGTTCAGACAAGCTGTGGCCGGAGGCAATAAATTGCTTTCTGAAGCGGTAGTGGGCCACGCAGATACTGAGCCACACGGCCACGGTGGAAAAGCCCACAATCGAGGTGAGAATCACAAAGACCGTGTCAGCCGCCATGACGCTTGAAGCCAGAGCCAAGAGACCGCCCAGCATGCTAAAGGCAAGAGCGTTGACCGGCACGCCGCGCTTATTGAGCTTGGCAAGACCGGCGGGCATCATGCCGTCGTGTCCCAAGGACCAAACCATACGGCCGGACGCAAATAAGCCCGTGTTGGCCGAAGACAAAATCGCCGTGATAATCACGAAATTGAAGATGTCGGCGGCATAGGGGATGCCCATTTGTTCAAAGACCGTGATAAAGGGGCTCTTGGAGACTGTGGCCGCTTCTGAGGGCAAAAGCGTTGCGACAATCAAAACCGTACCCACGAAAAAGACGACCAGGCGCAAAAGCGAAGCGCGCACGGCCATCGGAATAACCTTTTCGGGGTTATTGGTTTCGCCGGCGGCCACGCCGATCAATTCCGTGCCGGAGTAGGCAAAGCAGACCGTTACCATGGTAAACAGAAGCGGTGTGATGCCATTAGGCAGCAAACCTCCTTCGCCCACCAAGTGCGTCAGACCCGGAGAGCCGGATTCACCGAAGGGAATCACGTCAAAGAACGCGCATGCGCCCAAGACGATGAAAACCTGAATCGTCACGACTTTGATAATGGAGAGGAAAAATTCGCTTTCAGCAAAAAAGCGCGTATCCACCACATTAAGTAAGAAAATAATCGTGCCGAAAATCAAGCACCAGGACCACACCGGCACCTGCGGGAACCAGTATTGCATGGCAAAGCCCACAGCGGTAAAAGCCGTGCCGAGGGTGACGGTCCAGTTGAGCCAATACAGCCATGCCACGGCATAACCCGAAGCAGGGGAGATGTATTTGCTTGCATAAAGATGGAAAGAACCGGGATCAGGGTGAGCGACGGAAAGTTCGCCTAAGCTCAACATGATCAGGTACACCATAAATGCACCGATCAAGTACGCAAGCACGGTACCGAAAGCACCGACGTTTGCGATGATATGACCCGTTCCAAAAAAGAGTCCGCTGCCGATCACGCCGCCAAGACTCAACATAATCAAATGGCGCAATTGCATCGAGCGTTGAAATTGGGACTCGTTGTTCGCCGTAATGTTTTGGGAGTTCATAATGCCTTTCCCCCAAAGTGCTGCTATTGCGTTCTAGCGCCGAGGGTACACAGGCTATTACCCAAGGACTCAGGATCTTGTCTTCGACGAGTAGTTTCTCGCTTCGAAGCTAGTCCGACAATAACAACTTGTTTTAAAAAGATGTCCGTCGTCCAAACGTTCATCTCGCGTTTTCTCGGAGGTTGTCTCCCCCGATACGGTGGTCAACACATTTAACAGTTTTTGGTTGTTTGACACCGCGATATTAGGGATAAATGACCGCGATATCAAGAGCAGGACGAAATATTTTTTCTAACTGTCAAACTACACACAATATATACCATGAATAGCGATCGAAAGGGCATATTTTCCAATCTATGGTGTGTGTTTTTAGGGACAGAAATAAGACGCTTGTAGGCAAAATCGACTACAAAGTTCGGATTTAAGGCGATTAAAATAGTGGATGTTTTTGTGTTAAGCGGAGAGAGAAATGTCCGATGCTATGTGGGGCGGGCGATTTGACCTGCCGATGGATCATTTGGTTCAGGAATTCAATGCGACGATTTTGATAGAAAAACGCGTGACGCCTTTTTCTATCATAGGCAGCACGGCGCATGTGCATATGCTTGCTGCGCAAAACATTCTGACGCAGTCAGAAGCCGATACGATTCTTCAGGGTTTACAAGCCGTCCGTCAAGAAGTTGAGGACGGCAAATTTGTATTTGATGTGGCTGATGAAGATATTCAGATGGCTATCGAACGACGGGTGACCGAACTCGTCGGCGCGGTGGGAGGCAAGATGCACACGGCGCGTTCCCGCAACGATCAGGCGCAATTGGATGTCAGACTTTACACGAGACACGCAATCGAGGAAATTATTAAAGCGATCCGTGATTTGCAGCGAACGATTATCGCCAAAGCCGAGCAATACATGGGGGTGATGTTTCCGGGCTATACCCATTTTCAAACCGGGCAACCCATTTTGTTTTCCCATTGGATGATGGCTTATTTTTGGATGCTTGAGCGCGATATCGGGCGTTTTGAGGACGCTTATAAACGCTTAAATGTCTGCCCATTGGGGGCGGCTGCCATGGCGGGAACCACTTTCCCGATTGATCGTGAAATGACCGCTAAAGAAATGGGCTTTGAGGGACCGAGTGAAAATTCAGTCGATACGATCGGCGATCGTGATCATTTGATTGAAACAGACTCCGCTGCCGCCATTTGCATGATGCATTTAAGTCGTTTGTGCGAAGAAATCGTGCTCTTTACCAGTCAAGACATTCACTTTTTTGAATTGTCTGATGATTTCTGCACGGGCTCTTCCATCATGCCTAACAAGAAAAATCCGGATATCGCCGAAAAGATTCGCGGCAAAGCCGGTCGAGTGTTCGGCAACCTTCAGGCGATGCTTGCGATGATGAAAGGGTTGCCCCTGGCCTTCAATACCGATATGAGTGAGGATAAAGAGCCGACGTTTGATTCTGTGGATACGCTTCACATGAGTCTTCGTATATTGAAACCCATGCTTGAGAAGATGACGGTTAACTCGGAGCAGGCTAGAGTGGGAGCGGGCAGGGGATACTCCAATGCCACGGACTTGGCGGACTACCTCGCCCGCAAAGGTATTCCTTTCCGTCAGGCCCACCACATCGTCGGTCACATCGTCAATTACTGCATTAAGCACAATACGGATCTTGAACGCATGACGCTGCAAGAGTACAAACAGTTTTCCGATGCGATTGAAGACGATATTCATCAATTCATCACGCTTGAAGCCTGTGTGGCCGCGCGACGTTCATTCGGCGGCACCGCGCCGGAACGGGTCAAAGAACAAATTGAGCGCGCTCGCGCCCGTCTAGCCCTTACTCATTGCGGAGTTTAAAAAATGTCAGTTTTAACGTTGACGCAAGATGATGTTCTCGGTGTTTTACCAAAAGTGGATGTCTTTTCAACGGTTGAATCCATGTTTGCCGCCTTGGGGCGGGGAGAGGCTGTTCAGCCTAAACAGGTTCAAACGCTTTTCCCTCAAGGTAAAGGTGACTTCATCAACTACAGTGGCGTTTGGATGAGTGCCGGCGTGTACGGTTTAAAAACATCACCCTTTATTGTTCAGGAGAAGGGCTATACAGTCACCGCCTGGACTCTTTTAATGTCCACGCAAACGGGCAATCCTTTGCTATTAGTCGATAGCTCCAGACTTACGCTCGAGAGAACCGCGGCAACGACAGCCGTTGCCGTGAAATATTTGGCTTGTGCCAAAGCTCGCCGTCTGGCCGTAATCGGTACAGGTCCTCAAGCGTTGGCGCATATTCGCTACGTACAGGGTCTTCGCGATTGGGACAGTATTCGAGTGTGGTCCCTGAACAGTCATGAGTTATCCGAAGACAAGCGGGAAGAATTCTTTAAAGCCGGTCAAGGCAAGTTGCAATTTGTGCAGACGAAAGCTCAGGCGATAGAAAAGGCCGATGTGATCATGCTCTGCACCAGCGCGGCCGCCTCCGTTCTTGAAGCCAAAGATATTGATGGCGCTCCCTTAATTACGTCAATCTCCACCAATGCGCCGGGCGCCCATGAAATTGATCCTGCCCTGTTGCCCGTGATGGATGTTTATTGCGACTGTGCGGCCACGACCGCTACGGTGGCCGGCGAAATGAAACAGGCTATTGAAGCCGGAATATGGAGCGCAGAGCAAGTTAAAGGCGATTTAGGAGCTCTTGTAAATCACACCTGTGATTGTCCCGTCTACGACAAACCGGTCTTTTTCCGCTCAATCGGTCAAGGTCTGGAAGATATTGCCGTGGCTTTGGCAGTGTTCAAAGAAGTTCAAAAGAAGGATAAATAAAAATGAAAATTGAAGCGTTCGGTGTAGAACAATGGATGAATGAGTGGGAAACGAAGTGCGCCTACAACGTTGCGGAAACCTGTGTGGAGTCCGTTACGGTTAAAGAACTTCTTGAATTGGCGGGAGTCAGTGAGCAAAAGATGACCGCTGATCTTCTGGATAAGAAATTGACCTATGGTTGGATTGAAGGTAGCGCGAAAGTTCGTGAATTAATTGCCGGGTTGTATAAAAAGCAAACACCTGAAAACATTCTCACGACGCACGGCTGCATTGGCGCAAACATGTTGGTGCATGAAACGTTGGTCGAACCCGGTGATCATGTGATTTCCGTGATACCGACTTATCAGCAGCACTACTCCATCCCGGAAAGTTTTGGCGCACAAATTGAAACTTTGAGGTTAAAACCGGAATACGGCTTCTTGCCGGACTTAAATGAGTTGCGTGCCATGGTCAAGCCGCGCACCAAACTCATTTGTATCAATAATCCAAATAACCCCACGGGCGCTTTGATGGATCAAAAGCTGCTTTGTGATATTTGCGAGATTGCCCGCTCTGTTGATGCTTGGGTTCTTTGCGATGAGGTCTATCGTGGTTTAACCCAAGACGATGTGTATAGTCCCTCTGTGGCCGATCTCTACGAAAAGGGAATCAGTACGGGCAGTATGTCGAAGGTGTTCAGTCTGGCCGGCTTGCGTTTCGGTTGGATCGCGGCGCCCAGAACACTCATTGAAGCGGCTTTGCATCATCGTGACTACAACACCATCAGTGTCGGCATGCTTGATGAATATTTCACAGAACTTGCTCTTGGCGCTAAGGACAAGATTTTGGCCCGCAATCGTCAAATCATCCGTGAGAACCTTCAAATTTTGGACGAATGGGTTAAAAGTGAGCCGCGAGCCTCTTATGTCAAACCAAAAGCCGGCACAACCGCTTTTGTCAAAATTGAGACGGCTCTGTCTTCACATGAATTCTGCGAACGTTTGGTCAAGGAAAAGGGGGTGATGTTTACACCGGGCTCTGCCTTGCATACCGAAGGGTATGTCAGAATCGGCTACGCTAATAACAAAGAAGTCTTGAAGAAGGGGCTTGCCTTAACGAGCGAATTTTTGAAAGAAATTCCGTAGCGCGGTGCCAGAGAGGCCGAATTCTGTACTAAGCGATGGAATTCGGCACAATTCGTTGAATAGGCACTGAAAAAACAAAACCTGCACTTCGCTAAAAGTGCAGGTTTTCTATATGGCTCCCCGAGTTGGGTTCGAACCAACGACCTGCGGATTAACAGTCCGTCGCTCTACCGACTGAGCTATCGGGGAATCGAGGTTGAGAAATATACACAATCAGAAAATAAAACGCAAGAGCATGCGCGAAAAAGTGAAAATCAATCTTTAGAAACCGTAGAGTAGCTACGTATTTTCGTATGGGGCTTTGTCGGAACAAGTTCTGGAAGGGTCTGAGATTTTAGGTGAAAAGGAAGGAAAATTTCATTAAAATGGGACGGTTCTAAAAGATGTGTGACCCCGTGGTGAAACAGGATATCACGATAGCCTCCTAAGCTGTAATTCTGGGTTCGAGTCCCGGCGGGGTCGCCATTTACTTGTCCACACTTGTCCAAGATTGTCCACATTTCCTTATTTTTCAGCCTTTAAACAATCGGCACTCGTCCATAGTCGTCCATAGTTGTCCAGGCTTATCCACGATTTTATGGTAATACTTATGGTAATAATTTATGGTAATAAAAATTGTGATAGCATTGTGAAAATCGAAGCAACCAACAATCAAATCACAATTGCCAAAAATTTCTCGTACCCTTACGTATCGTGAGGTCTTGTCGATAAAGCGTCCGGGCTTTCATGCACTGGGTGGATCGGTTGGCCTCTATCTGTTCGTCCATAAGACTAGGCGCCGTTACTACTACTATCGTTTTAAAGCAGTAGATGGAAAGCGCAGTGCTATTTGCTTAGGATCCATTGACTCTATGGATCTGGCAGAGGCCAGGCGCAGGGCTTTTGAGTGGAAAGAGCGGGTTTCCAATGGCGAAAACCCCTCCATTGTAAAGGCACAAACTGCGCTTGCAGCCAAAAATGCTCAAGAGCAGCAGCGTCTTGAGAGCCAAAAGGCCCAAAGGACATTTTCCCGTATTTCTGCCCTGTGGCTTTTGGAGAGAGCGAAGTCTGGCTATTGGAAAAATCATAAGTCTGGCGAAGCTCATATCCAAACGAAATTAAATCTTTATCTCAATCCGGCAATCGGGGATCTTTTGATCAGTCAAATCACGGCAAGGGACGTTTTTGAGTCGGTCAAATCTATTTTTCAAACAAAACCGGAGACTGCCAATCGATGCATCCAGGTCGTTTCTGCTGTGTGGCGCTGGGCGGCAGCTATGGGATGGTGTTCCGGTGAAAACCCCGCAGACCGTAGGGGATCTCTTGGGATTTTGTTGGAGCCGTACAAACGGAATCGAAAAGAGTCGGTCAATATGGGGGCTTTAGATTTTCATGAAGTTCCTGACTTCTTTGTTGAGCTGCATGCAATGTCTGGCATTTCGGCAAAGCTGACTGAATTCGCGATATTGACTGGATTACGTTCAAAGATGGTTCGTTATCTCCGTTGGGAGGACGTCAATTTTGAAGAGGCTCTTGTCACAATTCCTGAGAGCTCAAACAAGGTGACTGGCCGTGGTGCTTTTACGGCTTTTCTTTCTACTCAAGCCATCGATTTGTTGAAGTCTCTTTCTCGGGAATATGAGTGGGTATTTCCGTCTCCGCTTTTTCATGGACCAATGACGGATCAGGCTCCTGGCAAAATATTCAAAATGCTAAATGCTAGAAACTTAGCTGCAGGAGGTCGTGGTTGGTATGACCGGGAGCAAACCGAGAGCCGGGGAGTGCCAGTATTGGCTACCGTTCACGGAACTGCTAGAGCTTCTTTTAAGACCTGGTCTCGGAGTGGAAAAAATCGGAAACGCTTTGATGATGACGCGGTGGAGCTGTGTCTGGCTCATAAGCTGCAGGATCAGTTTAATGGTGCCTACAATCGAGCTCAGTTGGAGCCTGAAAGACGGAAAGTCATGCAAGCTTGGGCTGATTATTGCTACTCAAAAGTTGTGAAGGCTTAGTCTTCTATAAAATAAACCCCGGCAAAATCACGAACACCCGGGGTTTATTTGAAAAGAGTTTTACTCTACTCATTAGTTAGCTACTGCGGTATAAGCGTTGATTTGATCTTTGTACTGATCATAAAATTCGATTTGGCCATTTTTAGTTCTTCCTCCTAATCCTAGAATCGCAATTGCTTCATTTCTTCCAAAGTAGGCAAATCCATCATCTCTGAGAACAACATTCAGTGGCTCCAAGCTTCTCTCAGGAAATTGACGTTCGTAAAAGAATATGTAGACTTGCCCATTTTCTTTCAATTCTCCATTGTGTACGGCTTCATCTATTCGCTTAGCGACTTCGCTCAACTCATCTATGTGATTTAAGAAATTATCACGTTGTTCAGCGAGCATCAATTGCCCCGAATAACTATTCTCAAAAAACTCTCTTTCTTCTCGGTATTTGTATTGTTCAGAAATCCAACTCATATCGCTATCCAATTCACCAGGTTCGTACGGCTCGGGTTCTTCGCAATAGGCCCAAGCAATAATTATTCGACCGTCATCGGCATTCCAAAAGCGCGGGACGCGTGTTCCGATCGACCATCCATCACTGAAAAATACACGATCCACCCGGGGTTGAAAACTATTTTCATTTATTGTGATCCAAACGTAGCTGCCATTTTCCGGGGCGTCTCCATAAACTACTTCAGAGTTTTCGTTAACAATTACTGGGTGCCAGTCAACCTGCGTCATTTTCAGTCCTCGTTTAAAGCGGCAATTAAGCGCTCTGAAATATCTTGGACATACACGGAAACAATTTCCTTTTCATATTCATCATCTAGATAATCGATAAGGCCTAAAAGCATTTGATTGATTTGAGCTGCTTCATCCATGTCCAAAACTACGCCGTCATAGAAATCGTCAGGGTCAAACTCAATGTGTGGGCATGGCTTATCTGGAGAGTTTGATGCAACAACCATATGTGCTTTGTTTACCCCACTAGCTTTCAATTTCATTTTTCAATCCTCCCACGGGCGGTAACGCTTTACATCGTCTGAATAGGCTTTTGGCATTAAAACACCGTCTGGATAACACCAGCAATCGCCATCTTCAAAATGCTTATAAAACGCCTTAAATCCCATACTAAAGTTTTCAAAATCAATGCGCATCATTACGTCGTACGGCGGGGTGATTTCGGGAAAGTTGTTCCAGTCATGTGGATCGTATCCGATGTTTGTAAGCTCGGCTTTTTCAAAGTAGCAACGGAAAGAGCCTTTTACATGTCCGGTGTTTTCACCAAACTTCACGACAATAATCTTTTTGTTTTCTATGCAGACGCATTCACGATTCAATGCTTCCGTGAATCGATTCTTTCCTACCAACTCGTTTAGTTTTTTTTCTAAAGCGTGGTTCTTCAAATGCCATGTCATCTAGCTTCCCCTGGTTTAGTAAATAGTGACCAGTACGCGTACCGTTTTTGAAGCTGTTCAAGCGTGTAGCAGGGCAGTAGTTCGTTCTTGATGTCAAAGAGCGCTTTGTAAGTCTGAGAAAGCACAAAGATCATGCTGCCGTCTTGACGTTTGAAGGCTTTTGCGTAGTAGCAGTTTTCATTACAGAAAATCTGCAGTATCTTTCCTGGATCCGGATCAACTTTTCTTAAGTCTTGCCACATCATTTTCGCCTCCTAGAAAAGCAAATCTGCGAAATTCATGCCGATTCCCCAAAAGAAACCGCCGATGATTGAGAGTACCGACACGATGATTGAAGTGATGATTAGAAAAAGAATGAAGTCGGAAAGGTGATACATTTGAGCCTCCTAGCCGATTTCGATGTAACCTTCTTTGAGACTGGGTTCGTCTAGTGTCATCATTGTTCTCCTTGAATTCTTTGAATTTGTCGATCAAGCTTAGCTGTCCTCCATTCGCTGCAGGACTGATTACCGCCTGTGAGGAGTTCAATTTGATCAAGCATGATCCGGACATCAGCGATTTCTTCGTGAACGTGGTCGAAGTGTTTCTTTTCTGCTCTGTCAAGCCAGAGCATGAAACGCAGCGTTTGGATTGCGCGAATTAACTCGCGCAGCTCCTCAGTGGTCTTCTTCAGCTGCGGGCGTAGTCCGTAGTGTCTGGCGATCATTGCCAGGCGCCTGTCAGTTCTTCTCGGTACAAAAATTGGTTGTCGTCTCGATTGTTTCATGATTTGGTCCTTGGTCGTATTTGACCGCTTTGATTAGCTCTTCGACATCGACTTTGACGGGCTTTCCCATTGCTGCGTACTTACTGAAGCGCATCATCGTGTTCCACTCTTTGAGTGTTTGTTTGGGGCACTCTTCAAGCGAACGTCTAAGGAAGTCTCCAGTAAAGTCGAAAGCCTGGCGAATGGCTGCTAACTCTTCCGCTTTGCAGGTAAAACGGAAACCGAGTTTCCGGCCTCTGACCTGCAGGTTGCAGATTTTTAGACAGGCATCGTGGAGCATGTCGCAGATCTCTTGCCGGCTTTCTTCTGTGTACCATGTGCGAACAGCTGCAGCAGTAGTTGCCCAATTCAGAAAATCCCTGAATCGGAAAAGGTCAATGTCGCTGCAATTGCCCCTTGGGAGCGCGATCTCAATCTTCAGCTCAAGTTCTGCGATGTTTTCTCTCAGCCACGCGATATCGATCGCTTTCGGTATAAGAAAGTGCTTTACTTTCCTTTTGTGGCGGGGCTTTTTGCTTTTAGGCATTGCACTTCTTTCCTTCGGAAATCAATTGATTCCAGCGGGCGATTTCGAGCACGGATACTAGTGTCATGTATCCATCTTTTTTGATCGATGGAAAGTCTTTTTCGCGTGCTTTTACTCTTTTGTAAAAGAGTGATTTGCTGATTCCCATCATCTCGCACGCTTTCTTAACTCGTACGTATGTCACCATTTCAGTCATTTAATCACCTCTGAAATTTCACAAGCGAGGTACTGGTGCTTGACTTTGGCCGGACGCTTGTACTTGTAGCGGATCATGAATTTCGTCACCATGTTTAATCCGTCCGAATCCATGACATCTTCACAGTCTTTTAAAACCCAGTTGCGTAAGTGCGTCATGTCGATGTAATCCCGGACTGCATCAGCCCACGAGCGATAAACCACGTCATCTTTGACGAGCTTTGCAATCAACAGAAAGCGATCCGGCTCATACTCTCTCGTCCAGATCAAGAGCTGAAGGCGGTTGCTTCTGTTGACGCAAATGCCGATCGTGGGTTTGTCGGTGCTGATTTCGATTTCGTGTTCCAAGTCAAGCATGGATGCCTCTTCTTCCAAAATAAGGGTTGTATCGGCCAAACAGTCGAATCAAGCTCAAGGCATTCTTTTTGTGTTGGAGCATTTCTGCAGCGGTCAGGCGTTTAGCCACTCGCATCTCCGTTTGAAATAAGCAACCTCGTTGCTGATCATCGCAATAGCGGTAGATCGCAAAACACTTGCTGCCGGGATTCAGATCAACATCGATTTCAGGAAGCTCCGGAGGGGGATTGGTCAAGTGACCTTCAGCGCAAGCGATGTCAGCCTTGACGTATTCCGGATCCAGATAGATTCCGTTTGAAATGTATTCATCCCAAAGCTTGAAGCAGACCTCAGAAGCAATCGCTGGGGTTGTGCCGTCCAGTAGTTCTGTCAGCTTTGCCCGGTAAGCTCGAATGCTCAGTTGGCGTTTGGTGGTTTTGGTTGCTTTTTTCATGGTTTTGTTGTTCTTAATGTTTTCTCTGTGAGATGATTAAAGTGCTGGTAAGCCAATCAGCATCTTTTAACCAATCTCACAGGAGAAAAACATGTCTCATTTTTCGTTTACTCCAGAACAAGCAGTAGAAATCATTAAAAAACTTGCTGAAGCAGGAGAAATTAAGCTTATTCAGCCTTTCGCTCCCCGAGATGAAGAGGAGGCGAAGAATTACGATTTCACTGATGCTGCATTCTTTAATGGTCTTTACCTGAAATTCCTATTGTCAGAATTGACAGATGATGAGGATTTGGATGGCTACCTTGACGAGAATGGTGATCTTGACCCGTCGCTTTGTCCTCAAAAACAAGGTGATAAGCCCGAACAAGAGCAATAGCAACGCTTTCCGGATCTTTTTCCGAATTCTTTGCGTTTTCAAGACAGGCGTTCCAAATTTGGTCTTTGTGAACGCTTGTTATCTTTTTTGCCAACTCTCTAACTTCATCACGGTAAGAAAGCATTTTTGATTTTCTAAAGATCAAATCGTGTCCCCTATGCAAGCGCTGTGCAATGTAGGATGCGTCGTTGCAGCCTCTAGCCGTGACTTTTTTTACAAATGCCGTCCAAACTTCTTGATTGCTAAGTGTTTTCATTTTTAGTTCCTTGCTGGAAGGTGGCCCGGCTCCCTCTTGGCGGTTAAGGATTTGGCACAGGAGAACCAACCGCAACCGGGCCGTAAGTCAGTTAGGCTGCCTTGGGTAGATCCAGGCGGCAGAAGTTGGGGTGTACGTCAGCACAGGTCTTGATGGCGTTGCAAGCCATGTAGGCTTCGTCACCAATTGCTGCAGCACCGCGTAATGCGTATGCAGCTTCTTCAATCGGCTGCGTCTTGGGTGCAGAAAGTGTGCTAATCATCGCGCCTGAAGAAGCAAGCGTGACGAAATCAGAAAGTTCTTTTTTCGAGCGCAGAAGCTTTTCAATTAGAGCGTCAATATGCGAACTCAGCAGTTGAGCTTGCGTGAGCGCATTGACCGTTTTGGCTTCGTTGGGGTTGTAAGAAGTGACAGACATTTTTCTCTCCATCTGGTGATGAAGAGAATCATACGTTTTAAGTATTTTTAAAACATACTAAAAGAGTATGTTTATTGATATTTATCAAAAAACAGTCAACTTATTCAGAGGATTTAAGTGCATTCAATAGTTTTAAAGCGATTTCTTGTTTAGCTTCTGACATGGAAACCAAGCATTCAATTGAATTGACAACAGAAGTTGGGTAGCTGTATTCAGGAGGGTGTTTAATTCCCCTTCCTGTCAGTAACCAATCAATGCTTGTTTTGGCCCATGCAGCTATATCAACAAGCTTCTCCGTGTCGGGGAAATTTTCGCCGTCTAACCATCTCTTGGCACTAGGCTGTGATACTTTAAACAGCCTTGATATGAGCATTTGTCTTCCACGAGCGGGAATGCCCATATCATCCATTGCCTCTTTAAAGCGAATTGCGAATCCTTCAGCTTTTTTGGCCATATACGGATTATGAATACATAAATGTATTAAGCAATTGCCAAAAACATACTATTTGAGTATGATTTTTGATCATGCAAGAAAATCTAATATCCAAAGCAATTGACTTAACGGGGTTGACCAATTTGGCCAAAGCCTGTGGTGTTACTTACCAATCTGTCAAAAGATGGGAGGCCAAAGGCCGTGTCCCTCGTACCGATTGGACCGGTGAAACCGATTACGCCAGTCGCATTGAAGAAGCGACAAAAGGTGTAATCACACGTGATCAGTTGCTCAATCTCAAGCGTAGCGATCAATCTACGTCAGAGAAACCACACTCTGACTCGGAGGCGTGCCATGCGTAGTGTCTATATTCGGATGTGTCAAGCGTTTCCTGGTGGCACTGAAGCAATGGCTGCAGCCATGGGGCTGACTAAGGACGCACTCAAGAATCGAATTTATGAGCGTAAAGGTCAGCGGGTCTCTGTTGATGAAGCCATGCTCATGCAGGATTTTTCCGGCACTAAGTTTTTTGCAAACGAGGTGGCGCGTCAGTCCGGTGGCGTATTTCTGGAGGTGATCCCTGCCGGGATCCGCGAGCGGTCTGAACTGCTAACCGAGTTTAACCGGTTGACGCAGGAGTTAGGCGAATTGTCGAAAGACTACGAGCTTTCTGTTCGTGACGGTCAGATCGATGGGGCTGAAAAAGTCATGCTCAAGCGTCAGGCGTACCGGATTCATAAGCAGCTTGAAAAGATCCTCGCAATCTCTTTTGCGATTTACGAAGTCAAGGATGATGACGATGAGAAGAAGTAGAGCAGTTGGGCGTCCTTCCGTGTGGCACAAGCCGATCGTGGATTTCGTAGACAACCATGGCAGCGCGCGAGCGCTTGAAATTCGCCAGGCGTTGGGGATTTCTACTTCAAGTCTTTATCAGGCTTTATCTGTTTTGGTCTGCTCCGGGCGTCTTAGCTGGTGCCAGTCTGAAACGGGTAATTATCGACTGCTTAAAACAACAAAAACACACAACATGGGTTTGAATCATTTGGCTCATTTGGGCTATTAAAACTGTTTGAGGGATAGCATGGCATCAACTTTACGTGACGTGGCCGAACAGATGGCCGCCGTTGGGATCTTCATCCCAGAAGGACACGAACTTAAGCCAACGGCTCCGGGGTTTGGGCGCTTTCGTCCAGTAGGACAGAAATCCAAGAAAGAGTCCGCTTGGTACCGAATTTATGAAAACAGAACCTCTAAGGGCAATATTTATTACGCAGGCTCTTTCGGTATCAGACAAGAGATTTATCTGATCAAACCTACTGCAGGTGATTGGACTCCTGAAGAGAAAAAGGAAGTCGCAGAAAAGGCTAAGCAGGCTCGGGAACTCTATCAACAAGAGCGTGAAGCGCTTGCTCAGCGCGCAGCGCAAAAAGCTCGCGAGCTTTGGGATAAAGCAGGTGAAATCGTCCAACCTCACAAGTACTTAGAACGTAAGCACATTAAGCCTTACGGCTGCCGTTTTCTTCAGCGGCAGTTGGTCATTCCCATGTACAAAGACAAGGCGCTTGTCGGTCTTCAATTTATCTTTGAGGAGAAGAATGAAGACGGCATAGATAAGCGCTTTCTGACCGGTACGGATACTGTTGGTGCTTATTGTCCTTTAGGGAAAATTACCGAAGAAACGAAACTCCTGTATGTGGTGGAAGGTTATGCGACTGGCTGCAGTGTTCATGAAGCAACTGATGAGCCGGTTGTGGTGGCTTTCAATGCCGGGAACTTGGATCCGGTTGTTCAGAGAATACGGGCTATGTTGCCCGAAGCGAAAATTGTCATTGCCGGTGATGACGATCGCTTTATTCTCTCTCGCGCGAGGCGCTTTTTTAAAGAGCACTTTGACATCAGTCCGGAGATTGGTGCCAACACCAAAGGAAAGATTCAGTTTGCTCATTCTGAAATTGCTGGCGATCTTGAGCTTGAGGTTTACACAGCTAAAAAAGACGGCGCAACTGGTGTATTTGGTTACGTTAAATATGAGAGAGACGGTCGGAAAGTTAGGCAAAGCCTCAACATGACCAATGCCGGTCGGACAAAGGGAACTATTGCTGCCAAGAATCACCGTTGTTGTTTGGTCTTTCCGAAGTTTTCTCAAAAAACGACAGGAACTGACTTCAATGACTTAGTTGTTGAAGAAGGTCTCCAAGTGGCCAAGCAACAACTCCTTGCGACTAATTTAAAGCCTCTCGGCCAGAAGCAAAAAGAACCGGAAGAAGGCAATCGTGAGTTAAATGACATGATGCTTGAGCGCTACACGCTCATTTACGGTACCACAACCGTTTGGGATGATCTTGTTGGGGAATTGATCGATATTGCAGCGCTGCGTTTAGCTTGGGGTAAAAAGGCAGTTGAGTGGTGGCTTGGTGACTACAAACGAAAAATGATCTACAAGGAAAACCTTGTGCTTTGCCCGGATGGTGACGTACCTGAAGGTTGCATCAACATTTTTAAAGGCTGGCCCATTACTCCCGATTCAAGGCGCCCGTGCCAAAAGATTGTGAATCACTTATTCAATCTCTGTGGGTGTGACAGAAAGATCTTTGATTGGGTGGTTAAGTGGCTTGCTTATCCCCTGCAGCACAAGGGCGCGAAAATGTTCACGAGCCTGGTTGTTCATGGCATTCAAGAAGGATCGGGTAAAAACATTGTTTTTGACGTGGTGGCCAGAATTTATGGGCAACGTTCCTCAAGAACAATTACGCAAACTCAGCTGCAGAGTCAGTTTAATGATTGGATTTCCGGAAAGCTTTTTTGCATTGCAGACGAAGTGATTAGCTCTGCTGATCGCCGTCTCTTAAAGAATCTCTTGAAGACGATGGTGACGGGTCATACCCATCAAATTCAGGGTAAAGGGATGCCATGGCGTGAGGAGCCGAATTTAACGAATTTTGTGTTCCTATCCAATGAACTTCAACCGTTACTTTTAGACGAGCGTGACCGGCGCTACATGGTGATTTACACCGATCTGCAGCGTGATCCTGAATATTACGAAGAACTGTCGCAGGAAATCGAAAATGGGGGCGTGGAGGGCTTTTATGCGTGGCTCTTGGACTATCCTCTTGAGGATTTCAGACCATGGACTCAGCCGATTGATACCGAGGCTCACAAGGCACTTAAAGCTCTTGGTAAGGGGGCTGACGCCCGATTTATTGATGAGTGGATATCCGGCGATCTTGACTACGAAGTTGGCCCCGCAGCCAGTCGAGACATTTACAGGGCGTTTCAGCTCTGGGCTAAGTCCAGCGGAGAAAAGTTCATCCCTTCCAGTACAGCGTTTTTCACTCGTCTTGGGCGGGTTATGCGCTGTGAGCGCAAGCGCGTAGATGTGTTTAAGGGGGATATCAATATTGAGGATGCAAAAGTGAAGGATGGGCCATATTACGGTCAAACCGTCAACAAGCAATTGAAAATCTACTTTCCCGCTTCTGTAGGTGACAAAGATCCGGATATTGATTTGTCAACAGACTCTGAGATTGGAGAGTCCGTTAGAAAGTTTCAGTTAACCGTTGCCAAAGCAGAGGATTGGACACATGGAGGAGAGCTTTTATGACGTTTTTGTTGTTTTTGTGCGGGGTTTGTTCTTGGTTTGTGCGCGGTATTGTGCAGGGTTTAAAGAGTACTGAAATTCCATGTTTTCAGGGATTAAGGGATTTTGTGCACGGTGTGCACGCTAACGCGCGTACGTATGCGTGCAGGCGCGTGCGTGCATGCGTACACACGCACATGCGCATATACGTGCGTATGCATAAACCACGCACACCCTGCACACATTCCTATTTTTCTTTTAAAAACAACGGAATAAGTCTTTTTAAAACTATGCACGAATTGTGCACAAACCATGCACAGTGTGCACGGTTCTGATTTTGGGGGTTGGCATGGCTGAAATTCGTTACGTTTTCATGGATTCTCAGAGTGAAACGCTCTATGACAAGTCTCGGCGGGAATATTGGTACGAAAAGTTGATGATTTACCGGAGAACGCTCATGGACCACTACAACATGGCTCGCTTTGATGGTGACATTGAAGAAATGGGAAAGTGTGAAAGAGCGTTTGAACATGTTGACGCACTTTTAGCTAAATGTCATGAAACAGTACGAATTGAGGTGACGGTTTCCGCTCCCCAGGTACATCTATTCGACATGCAGCGGGCAGTAGGCATGATTCAGAGTATCACCGGCATTGCGGAGAATGACTGATGGCCCGTATCAAAGAGATTGAAGAACGGTTAAAGCGCTGGCAGACGTGGTACTTCACTGTAGCTCAAGCTGGCATGGTAAAAAGTCCACGTATAGGGGTTAGGGTTGATGGCGTGCCGGTGGCCATGGCTCCGATTGCTGCCGGGACCGAAGAAGCCTTGGAAACCGACAGGGCTGTGGCAAAACTCCCTTCTGATCTGAAGGCAATTATCAAAGTGGTCTATTTGGATCCTGAAGGTCGAACAATGGAGGATAACGCTCGTTTGTTGCGCATGAATAGAAAGACCTTATATCGCAAATTAGAACTTTGCGATAAATATTTAGCTGAAGCGCTTTATAACAAAAGTGAATTTACGGAATGCCACAAAAGTGAGCTATTATGACTACACTTCGTGAGAAGTTGGGTCGAAGTGATCCAATGCCATGCGAAGACCTCAAACACAATCTCAGCCCTCCGGTCTGTCCGATGGAGGGCTTTTTCTTTAGTTGATCCGCATTGAAAAAGTGTTTATTCTCACTCAAGAGATTGTGAGTGAGGGTTCCAATGCTGGAATGGATAAAACTTGTTTATGAGGCGATGAATAAGTGTTCCTGGGCCATTATGCTGGCTATGTTGGCCTTTTTATATTGGCCTGAGGCTTATCTTCCAAGTTCTGTACAGGAAATACGGCATTCATTGTCTGGTTGGGCGTTTTTGATTCTTTGTCTTTCAATTTTCTTTACTCTATCGGCATTTGTGGGTTGGGTAAAAGATAAATTGACCGAAAGACGGCACACAAAGTTGATGATTGTTGATTTCAATCATTTGTCACTTGAGGAACGAAAGACAATTTTGGGAATGTACTTTAACAATGAGCCGACAATTTCATGCGATCCCAATGACCGACATATCAATAAATTGTTGTCTTTTGGATATTTGGTTGATTTAGGCGGTATGGAGCGTCAGTTGCTTGGATATGGGCACAATTTAAGCTTATCAACTCCCGCACTTGAGTTGCTCAGGGTACATGGAAAAGAGCTTTTAGCCCAGTTCAATTCTGACAGTAAGGCTAAAAAGCAAAAAAATTAATGAATACTTCGTGAGAGGTTGGGTTGAAAGGCCCAATGCCATGCACGAAGTCCTCAAACAGTATGTCCTCCAGAGTGATCCGGAGGGCTTTTTTTATGATTAAACACTCAATTTTTCCTTACGTTTTAGCTTTCGTTTTATCCGTTGTGGGAACAGCTTTGGTTGTTGCTTTGGCATTCCTAGGGGGAGAAGTGGCTATTTTGTCATTTATAGCAATCGTGCTGATTGATGTGGTGATTGTTCGTTTTGTTATGAGTTTAATTGATTGATGTGATTTGAATCTATTTCACTGACTCCTGGTTCTGTAGTTCTTTTGTAGGTTGCTCGTTCATGTTACAGCAATTAGGGGTCAGTGAAATGAATTTCGCTACGTTAGGGTCGTTTGAAGTCTTTTTCATGCACCTTACGTCTTGGGGGCTTGATGCCCCGTTTTTTATTCTTATGGCTCTTTTGAAACTTTGTGCTTATCCAGGTTGCAATCGTCCAGTAGCGCTTTCTGAAAAGTATTGTGAACTTCACAAGAAAGCTGGCAGGCAGCGTGAAGCAAAAATGGTGAAAGAGCGAGAGGCTCTCCGCTTAAAACGTTCAGGGAACTCAGCTGAGCGTGGTTATGGCTACCGATGGCAGAAACTTCGCAACCGTTTCATTGCTCAGCATCCGTACTGTGAAGAATGTATGAAGCAGGGCAGGATCACTTTGGCAACGGATGTGGATCACATTGTTCCGCATCGTGGTGATCCGGCGCTGCTCTACGATGAAACTAATTTACAGTCTCTCTGCAAGGCTTGCCACTCAAGAAAGACCGCCAAAGAGGATGGTGGCTTTGGAAATCCTACTGACGGCGAAGCCAGTAAGACGAGATGTAGGCAATGACTGCAAAATAACATTATTGATTTTTCTTATCAATAATGACTGGAACGGTCTTCTGGACTTTTTTGACAGTAGTGTAAGAGTAGCGATCTACAACTGTTGGGTTCTGCATAAAGACGATTTTTTCATCATACATTCCAGGGTCGACAGAATCTGGGATAAAAACAGTCATGCCGTAACAGGTATCTCCAACGCTATCGTCACAACGTAAGGCCAAAGCACCTCCATCGATGACTTGTAGAACTTGAAAGTGTCGTGAGCCATCAATAGCTAATAGGTCAGCGGTTGTGCATCCAGTAAGCGAGAAAGCTATTACGAGCAAGAGGGAAAGTTTTTTCATAGTACCTCCGTTATTTTTAAGAACATTTTAGACGAAGGGTAGGGGCGGGTAAAAAGTCTGAATGAAAACGTCTTCCTGACCGCCCGTCTCCCTCAATTTTTCTGTATCCAAAATTTTAAATTTTGGGCTTAACTGACAGCTTCAATTTTTACTTTAACTTTTTCAAAAAGGATTGTTTTTATGGGTCGTAAAGCGTTACCGACTGAAGTCAAGCGACTCAAGGGAACGCTCCGGCCGTGCAGAACGAATCCCTTTGAGCCGAAACCGAAAGACGACATTGGAGATCCGCCGGAATATATGAGCGCTCGCGCGAAGGAATTTTGGCGCGAGACTTTGAAAAACATGCCGAAAGGTGTGGTCAAAAAATGTGACTCAGCGATTTTTGAGTCGTTTTGTAACGCTCTCGCTATGCGAGAAAAACTACAAACAATGGTGGATAAATATGGCGCCGTGGAATTAGGCAAAGTATCCGGCGCGCTCAATGCTCTGATGAAGGTAGAGGCGCTACTGGCTAAGACTGGTAGTGAACTTGGTTTGACTCCCTCCTCCCGACAAAAGGTTGCTCAGGGGTATGGTGATCCCACTAATCCTGACGATTTCACGATGGACATGTTTGCGGCCTTTGATGATGATGGTGAAGTAGCTAATGCGTGATTACGTTTCTATCGCAAATCAATACATCGATGATGTGTTGACTGGAAAGATTCCATCTTGCGAGTGGGTGATAAAAGCGTGTGAGAGACAAAACCGAGATTTAAAAAGCCTTCCTGGTTACACCTTTAATCCAAAGCGCGGTGCGAAAGTCTGCTACTTTGTTGAGCATTTGCGTCATACGAAAGGCCCTTTGGCCAGGCAGAAAATTAAACTAGAGCCTTGGCAGATTTTCATTCTAACAACGGTTTTCGGTTGGGTGAATTCGACCGGGGCCAGGCGCTTCAAAGATGTATATATTGAAGTACCTCGTGGTAATGGTAAATCAGCTTTGAGTTCGGCGATCGCGCTGTACATGCTTGCTGCTGATGGTGAGTATGGCGCTGAATGCTATTCCTTCGCCACGACCGGTGATCAAGCAAAGATTGTTTTTGACGTGGCTCGTCAAATGGCTTTGATGAGTCCTGATGTTAAGTCGGCGCTTGACTTGACAATACAAAAATACAGCATCACGCAGCTCTCAACCGGATCTAGCTTTTCGCCAAAGAATTCAAAAGATGACTCTCTGGACGGTTTGAATACACATTTCGGCTGCATTGACGAGTTACATGCGCACAAAACCCGAGGACTTTATGACGTGATTGAAACCTCTATCGGTAAGCGTAAGCAGCCGATGGTTTGGACAATTACAACGGCGGGTTTTGATACTTCCGGCATCTGCTATGAAGTTCGGACGATTGTCACGATGATCTTGAATCAAACGGTTCAGGTGGAATCCCAGTTTGGGATTATCTACACGATCGATGAGGGTGACGATTGGACCACGGACGAAGCTTTGATTAAAGCGAATCCCAACTGGGGAGTTTCAGTCAATCCTGAGACGCTCTTTAGCCATCGCGAAAAAGCTTTAACGCTGCCTTCGGCAGCCAACAACTTCAAAACGAAATATTTGGATGTTTGGTGTTCCGCGAAGTCTGCCTGGATGGATATGAAGGCTTGGAAGGCTTGTGAGGATCCAACGCTTGATCTAGCAGATTTTGAGGGACAACCTTGTGTAATTGGCCTTGATTTGGCAGCTAAGAACGACCTTGTTGCAAAAATGATCATTTTTCCTCAGCAGAGGGAAGGTGAAAATAAAAAGGAATACGTTGTCTTTGAAGATTTTTACCTTCCTGCAGCAACGGTTGAAAAATCGACAAACTCTCAATACCAGGGGTGGGTTGAGAGAGGTTTCATACATACGACGGATGGAGCAATAACAGACTTTAATGTTATTGAAGAAGCATTGCGTGACGATCTATCACGGTTTGATGTGAGAGCGATTGCTTATGACCCATGGCAGGCTATGCAGCTTGCCATGCGTCTAAGTGATGATGGTGCTCCAATGGTTGAGTTCCGTAACACCGTTCAAAACATTTCGTCTCCGATGAAATCTCTTGAAGCATTAGTTCAAGACCGTCGTATTAGACATCGGCACAATCCAGCAATGGATTGGATGATGGGAAATGTCGTTGCCAAAGTAGATGCCAAGGACAATATTTTCCCGAGAAAAGAGCGTTACGAAAACAAAATCGACGGTCCGGTGGCCATGATTTTCGCATTGGCCATGTGTATGAGTGACTTAGAAACTGACGACGATGACGATTTTTCAGAATTCGTCGATGACATCATTGTGGTTTAAAAATGGCTTCTCCTCTTATTTCCCGCTTTTTCTCTTGGATTGGCGGAGGGATTTTGCGTGATCAATCCGGTCAGCAACTCAGTACGCCCTCTGTGATGTCGGCAACGCCGACTTCACCGGACGCGGCAATGCAAGTTTCAACTGTGTATGCCTGTGTGTCTCTACTGGCGCGAGTGATCAGCAGCCTTCCGCTGATGGTTTACGAAACCTTGCCTGATGGTCGAAGAAAATTGGCCAGAGACAGCCGTTTGTGGATGGTGCTGCACTCAAGGCCCAATGATGTCATGACACCGCGCGACTTTTGGTCCACGATGATTATGCATTGGGCTATGCGTGGCAATGCCTATGCTCAGATTATCCGTGATTCTTCCGGTGATCTTGTGAGCTTGTGGCCGTTGTCCCCAGATCAGACGGAAGTTTTTGTCGATTCTAAAGGTCAGGTTGCTTATAAGTATCAAAAGGACGGTAAGACTTATATTCTCGGAGTCAATGATGTTTTGCACATCAAAGACATTGGCAATGGTTTGATCGGGTTATCAAAGCTGTCTTTTATGTCATCCTCCGTGAAAGAAGCGACAGACACTCAAAAATTTGCTACGGCCAACGCAGAGAATTATGGCAAACCTTCAGGGATTCTGACAGTTGATCACATTCTGAAGAAAGAAAATAAGAACGGAGTCAATGAGAGAGAGCGTATCAGACAAAGTCTGTATGACTTCAGAACCGGCGGATCCTCAAAGATCGTGGTTCTTGAAGCGGATATGAAGTTCAATCCGGTCACACTTACTCCAGAAGAAAGCCAGCTCATTGAAAACCGCCGATTCTCTGTAGAAGAGATCTGCAGATGGTTCGGTGTTCCTCCTGTTTTGATCGGCGCATCCGGGGCAACGACTTGGGGTTCCGGTATCTCAGAAATTACGTCCGGTTTCGTAAAGTTCACAATCGGTCCGATGTTAGTATCGATTGAACAAGCTTTGCGCTCGAGGGTGTTCACGCTCGAAGAGCGAATGACGATGCAGGCTGAATTTTCGCTTGATGCACTGATGAGGGGTGACATCACTTCGCGCTATCAAGCCTATGCAACAGCTGTTCAGAACGGATTTAAGACACGAAACGAAGTTCGGCAGCTTGAAAATGATGAACCTGTCGAAGGCGGTGATGTATTGACCGCTCAAACAAATTTAGCGCCATTGGACAAGCTTGGACAAGTAACCGGCGGATCCCAGACTCAAATAACGGACATTAAACAATGACACAGAAACAAATTACGACTTCTTTGAAGTTTTGCCGACTTCAAGCCATTGAAGAGAATGGAGAGTGGAAGATCTCCGGCTATGCAACGGTTTTCGGGAATCGAAATTCTTACGGATTTCAGATTCGCAAAGGCGCCTACTCAAAGCTTTTGAGCGAGGGTGTCAATCCCAAAATGTTCTTCAATCACGATAGTTATGCCGTCCCGATTGGAAAATGGACGGATCTTCGTGAAGATGAAATCGGGTTGAAGGTTGAGGGTGTTTTGACAAAAGGTGTTTCCCAGGCAGAAGACATTTACCACGCTGTAAAGGCGGGGACTGTAGATGGGCTGTCTGTAGGTATTGCGTGGAAGGCTGCTGATGAGGTTGAGCTTGAGGATGGCACGATTGAAGTGACGATGATTGCTCGTTTAAGTGAAATTTCGGTTGTTACTTATCCATCGGATGGAAAGGCTCGCGTTACTCAAGTCCTTTCGGCTGATGAAGTGGATGAAAAGATCGAATCGCTTCAAAGTGTTCGAGACCTCGAAAACTTCTTTCACGATGAGTTTCAATTATCGAAGAGGCAGTCGGGATGGCTGCTTTCAAAGGCAAAAGCGTGCTTTGCCGCTGAAAAGAGTCGGGATGATTCTCAGAAAGCTCAGAAAGAGTTAGCCGCAGTATTCGACCGCTTGTCGGTCGGGATTGACAAACTTTCTTAACTTTTGGAGATTTCATAATGGATCCCATGGAAAAATTAGCAGCGTTGGCTGCAGAACTTGAAAAGAAAATTGCTCTTTTGTCCGAAAAGAAAGCCGAAGACGAAAAACAAGCGGCCGAATTGAAGGCCGAGTTAGACAAGCTTGGAAAAGAACAGGCCAAGTTGGCTCAAAAGATGCTTGACTTGCAACAGTCTGGTGTTGGCAAGGCTGGTGGTGAAAAGCAAATGACCTTGGGCGAACGCCTGGTTTCCTCTGACGGCTACAAGGGTTTCTTGGCTGGTACCGTTCGCAAGGTTTCTTTGGCTGCTGCCTCTCCCGTTGTGACGCCTTCTGGTTCTGTTCCTGCAGACTTCCAAGGTGTGAAGGCCGAACCGACATTGGCCGCCAGCGTCAAGGCGGCTTTCCCGCACGTCACCACGACTTCAAATAGCATTTCTTGGCTTCAAGAAAAAGAATTCACGAATAATGCGGCGCCTCAAACCGAAGGTTCTGCCAAAGGTGAATCTAAGGCTGAATTTGAAGCAAAAGATGCGCCGGTTCGCACGATTGCTCACTTCATTCGCATCACCAAGCAACTGGCTGAAGATGCTCCTGCTCTTGCAGCCTACATCAATACGCGCATGACCTATCTTTTGGATCGCGAAATTGAAGATCAACTTTTGAACGGTACGGGTACGAGCCCCAATTTGAGCGGCATTTTTGCTTCTGGCAACTACGTTGCTCACGGCGTCTCTTATGATGATGTGCCGGAAGACTTTACGGTCTTGGATTTGATCCGCCGTTGCGCTACTAAGATCAACGCTGCAGGTTATCGTGCTAACACGCTCTTCGTCAATCCGATGGACTTTGATACTTTGCGTGGCATGAAGGATGCCAACGGTCAGTATTTGATGGGCTCTCCGTTGCAAGACAATGCCTCTGTTCGTCCGTGGGGCTTGGCTGTCTGTGAATCTTCCAACGTGACTGAAGGTAAGTTCATGGTTGCCGATACGCAAATGGGTGCCACGATTTACGATCGTCAAGGTATTACGCTTGAGATGTTTGAACAGGATAGCGACAACGTTCAAAAGAACTTGGTCACGATTCGCGCTGAATGCCGAATGGCTTTCGCAATTGAAAGTGTGAATTGCTTCGTTGGTGGTGACCTCGAAGTTGCTGCCAAGACTGGTGGTGTTGGTGGCTAATTTTTCTTAAATTCTGCTTCTTAGGCTCCGGGGTTTATACGGGGCCTTTTCATTATGACGACTTCTTGTGTGACTCTTGATGAGATCAAGTCATGGCTTCGTGTTGATCATGAAGATGATGACGATCTACTGAAGACTTTGGGAGAGGCAGCAACTGAGCTTGCTGAAACCCGTCTTCGTAGACCAATCATCGCTGATGACGATGCGTCGGCAATTTCTAAGACTATTGATACGGTTCCAAAGTCAATAAAAATCGCCGTTTTGGTGATTACATCTTTCATGTATGAAAACCGAAACGCAACTGATATTGAACTTCGAGACCGAGTGCTTCGGCAGTCTTTATTAGATCAATGGATCCTTTGGGGTGATGACGATGAATCAGTTGATTGATCCGGGCGAATTAAATGTTCGTTTGAGGTTCTGTCAATGGGATAGCGTACAAAACGGTGTAAAGCTCAAAGAGGTTTACACGGAAATGTTTCGCGTTTGGGGAAAGATTGAGCCGGTTAAACCGCTTACCTTTTGGTTTGGCCAGCAAAATCTTGAAACCGGAGTCACTCATCGCATCACGGTTCGGCGAATTCCTGGAAAAACTTCGCCAGAGGATTTGACGGGCCGAATTGCGATTTATGCACAAGGATTCCGCTACAAAATTCTTCACGCATCCGATTGGAAAGGATCAAGACGATTCACTCTGATTGAGTGCGCTGAGGAGGAGATTGAAGATGAGTGAAGCGCTAGGCCTCTATCTGAAGCTTGACGAGTTAGATCTTCAGAGAACGGGCTTTGACAAACAAAAGTTTAAGCCGTTTCTGAGAGTGATCGGCGGCAAGCTTAGAAAGAGTGCGAGAGTTCGGGTTAATTCCTACTGGACAAGTAAGCCAAACACTTATCCGGGAAAGAAAACCGGAGCACTTCAAAGAGCTATTTCTGTTAAGTATTTTCGATCTGGATACGGATTGAAGCTGCAGCAGGACATGCCGAAACGAAGAGCCGGCGATACGAAAGAAGAGGCCTTTTATCCAGCTTTTCTTCGGTACGGTGTCAAAGGCAAAAGAGGTTGGCGCATTGATCCGAGAAAAAATTACATCGAAGATTCGTTCGAACTGCATCGTCAGGAGATGGTCAGCGGGGTTGCTCAAGCCTTGGGTGAGTCTCTTAAAGGAATTTTTGACAAATGAATTTAAAGCCGATTATTGAGCAAATTCAAAATTATTGTCCGTCTTTTAAGAGTGTGTCCGGGGCCGCGGAGATCAATCTTGATAAAAAGGCAAGTGTCGCATTACCAGCTGCATTTGTTGTGATGCTCGATGAAACTGGAGAGACTGTTGAAACTGAAGGGAATGACTACCTACAGGAGATTACAGAAAGCTTTGCGGTTTTAGTTGTCCTGGACAATCACACTGATGAGCGTGGCCAAGACGCAATGGATCTTTTGGATCCGATCCGGGCTGAACTCTTTAAGGCTCTTGTTAACTGGTGTCCTGATGAGTCTCATGATGAGATTCGTTTCAACCGGGGTTATCTGACTCAAATGAACGGGGATCAGCTCTTCTATGCATACGAGTTTGACACGTATACGACTTTGTCAAAAGAAGATACGTGGCAGCAGGTTATGTATGAAGGTCTGGGGCCGCTTAAAAAGATTCACTCTGGTATTGATCTTCAGCCGACTGATGGTCGAATTGAAGCAGAGTTTGAAGTTGATTTTGAAAAAGACGGCGCCTAGAGCGCCATTTTTTATGGGGTAAGAAATGCCTGTTTCTTTTAATCAAATCCCTCAGAATTTGAATACTCCGCTTTTTTTTGCGGAAGTTGATAATTCTGCAGCGAATACCGCTGTCGATGACATGCTGTCTTTGATCATCGCTCCGAAGCTTTCAACGGCTTTGGGTGAGTCAAACAAGCTCACGATTGCCGGAACAGCTGAACAAGCGGCTGCGCAATTTGGCGCTGGCTCTGTGTTGGCCAGAATGGTCAAGGCCTATCGCAACCAGGATAGTTTGGGCACGCTTTACGTGGTGGCTACAGACGATCCGTCTGCTGGTACCGCAGCGAGTCAAACGATCACTATTGCTGGCACCGCTACGGCAGCCGGCACGCTTTGTGTTTACATCAATTCTGAACTTGTTCAAGTCGGTGTTGCTGTTGGTGACGAAGCTTCTGATGTCGCTACGGCTCTCAATGCTGCTATCAATGCAGCAGCCGATCTTCCTGTGACGGCTCAAGTCTCTTCCGGTGTGGTGACGGTTTCGGCTAAGAATAAGGGCGAAATTGGAAACGATTTAGTCTTGTCCTTGAATTTATTGGGATACATCAATGGTCAGGTGACGCCGGAAGGTTTAAGTGTCACATTCGGAGAAATGACCAAGGGCACGGGTACTCCGGAGCTCGATGACGCGTTTGAAGCGCTTAAAGATGAAGCTTTTGAGTTTATTGGTTTCCCGTACAGCGATGCAACCAGCTTGGATACGGTTAAGACCTACATGACGCAAGCTTGGTCATATAACGTGCAGAAGTATGGCCACGTCTATTGCGCCCGCCGTGACACTCGTGAAAACTTGGTCACTTTTGCTGAAAGCCGTAATGACCAGCACGTGTCTCTGTTCGCGATCAATCCTGCGGATCCTAATAGTTTGTCCGAACGTCTTGGTGCAACTTTGGGTCAAGCAGCAGTGTCTGTGAAAGCGGACCCTGCTCGTCCTTTCCAAACTTTGGAATTGATTGGTCTGATGGCGCCTCCGGCTTCTGCTCGCTTCGATCAGGAAAACCGCGAAAGCCTTTTGAAAGCTGGTGTTGCTACGTACAAAGATACGAACAGCAATACACAAATTGAACGCGCTGTGACGACTTACACTGAAAACAGCTACGGCTCTGCGGATAACTCTTACAAAGATGCGCAGACTTTGCACACCTTGGGTTACATCATTCGATTCCTGCGCACTCGTATCACGTCGAAGTACGGTCGTCACAAGTTGGCTGATGATGGTACGAAGTTTGGCGAAGGTCAGGCGATTGTGACGCCGTCTGTTATCAAGGCCGAATTGGTCTCTGCTTATTCAGAGTTGGAATATTCGGGCTTAGTTGAAAACAGTAAGCTCTTCAAAGACAACTTAATTGTTGAGCGTAATGCAACAGATGTTAACCGCATCGATTGCTTGCTGCCGCCGGATCTTGTCAACCAATTCCGCATCTTTGCGATGCTTGTCCAATTCCGTCTCCAATACTGAGGTGTTTGAATGACTCAAAAACGTCTTTCCGGTACTGCCTACATTACGGTAGACGGTACGACTTTGATGGCGCGAGGCTCTTTTGAAGTGCCCTTGTCCGACTCCAACAAAACCCCTGTTATAGCCAACGGGGAAGTCGTTGGCTATGACGAACAACCGGTGGCTCCGTATTGCAATGCAGAAATTCAGATCAGTGATGAAACGGATTTCGAAACTATCACTTCCAACAATTCCCAAACGGTGAAGTGTGAGTTTGCAAACGGTTGGAAGTATGTTTTGTCTGACGCCTTCATTCAAGGAACTCCGACTATGAATGAGCAGGGCGTTGCTCAAATCAGCTTCTCTGGTAAGCGCGGACAATGGTTTAAGTAAGGATCACTATGAGTAAAACAATTACTTTGAGACATCCGCTTGAAACCTCCGAAGGTGTGATTGAAAAATTGGATTTCCGTGACATCACGACAGCAGACTATGTAGCTCTAGGGCCTGTCATGGGTGTTGTTGTGCGTAAAGACGGTACTTCTTACGTTCAAGAATTTACGAAAGTGATCATCGCTTACATTGTCCGATTGACAGGTTTGACTGCGAAGGATGCGGCCAAGCTGTCATTGCCGGACTTTATGAAAGTCCGTGATTACATTCGAGACTCTTTGGATTTTTCTACAGAGCCGGACTCGGAGATCTAAAACTCTTCCGAAAAGTCGCCTTTCGGCTCGCTTACTTTTGGCGAATCCCTCCTAAGGATCTAATGGAAACGACGCTTCCGATGCTTTCGGTCCTGTGGCAAGAAGCTATGGATATAGACCGTGAGCAGAAGGAGGCGTTGTCACGTTAAAAATGGCAAGACAAGAAACTCAATTAAAAGCGGTCTTGACACTTGTTGACCGAGTGTCCCCAGCACTCAAGGGGCTTAAAAAAGAGATGCGCATTGCCAGTCGAGAGATGCAAAAAGGGATCTCGCAAATAGGTGATGTTGCAAAAACGGCGGGAGCTGCAATTGTTGCCCTGGCGGCTGCTGGAGGGACAACATGGGCGGCAACTGTGGCGGCGGCTGATGCTTCAGTTGCTTTGGACTCTTTTTCAAAGCAAATTGGCATCAATGTTGAGCGTCTGCAGGCTTGGCAAAATGTCGCTGTTTCTACCGGTATGGAAGCCGATGAGTTTTCGGAAGCTTTGCGAGACATGAATATCGAACTCTCTGATGCAGCTACTGGTGGAAAAGATGAACTGGCTCAGCTTCTCAGACGAGTCGGCATTTCGGCCCGCGATTCTTCGGGAAACATTCGAAATGCGAATGATGTTTTCCTTGAGTTTGCTGATGCAATTGCTCGTCAAACGGATCCGATGATTCAGTATCGAATGGCGATTCTGGCCTTCGGCGAAGACACTGGAGCTAGGATTCTTCCGATTCTAAGACGGGGTTCTGAAGCTTTCCGAGAAAGCGAAGAGGCAATGAGGGCCGCGGGGAGTGCTATCACGGATCGCCAAATCTCACGGTTAAAGGATTTTCGTAATCAGTGGGGGCTTGTCAAGCAGTCGTTCTCTGCTCTTTCAATTAGTGTCTTGTCTGGCTTAGCGCCGTCACTTTCGAGATTGGCGCAAGGCTTTCAGCGGTCATTAAACGAGGCCAGGCCCTTGATCAATGCTCATATTGAACGATGGGCAGAACAGCTTTCTCAAGCGATGGAAAAAATTCCGTGGGATTCTGTCATCAGAAAGATTGATGCCTTGATTTCTGGTGGGGAAAAACTCAAAAAAGAATTCGGTGTTGTTGGTGAAGCTCTGAGTTTTATTTTTGAGAATATCGGAACGATTGCAGCGGTTTATTTGGGTAGCAAGGCTTTGATGGCTGTTGTGAGTTTTGGCCAGGCATTGGTTAGTCTTGGCAAAGGCATATCGATGTTTATCAGGGTTGCGCTGCCTTTGGTTGGCGCGGCCAGTCCTTTTGTGTTGCTGGCAACAGTTGTTGCTGGTGCAGCAATGGCGATCATAACAAAGTGGGATCAGATTAAGACTGTTGTTATGCCGATTATTCAGGGCATCGGAGACGCAATTAAATGGCTTGTTGATTTAATTGCAGATGCAGCTCGTTGGATTGATGACAAAATTCAGTCACTTGTCCCAGACTTTTTAAAGAACGGCAGCAACATTCGAGTGGCATTTGATGGTGCAACTCAAAATGTAGGAGCTGATGAGCAAGCGCCGTCACAGTCCTTTTATTCAACTCGGGGCTTTTCAGTCCCTACTGATCGATCTCCGCAATCGTTTATTCCTTCGGTGATTGATAACAGAATGAGTGGGCGTGTTGATGTAACTTTCAACAATGCTCCGGCTGGACTTTCGATTGAAAGAACGTCTGGATCCAACGGTGTAGCGGTTGATGCAAGAGTCAATCGTGCCGATACTGGTCGCGGTCCTTATGCTCCGACATTTGCTTTTGCGGGAGGTGACGCATGACGAGACTTCAAGCGTCATTTAAGGGCGTCCAGTTTTATGTTCAGGCATCCGATGCTTCTGGCGGTCGTCGCACGGTTACTCATGAGTATCCGCAGCGTGATGAGCCTTTTACAGAAGACCTTGGGCGTGCTGCAAGGCATTATCGATTTGAAGCGTTTGTGCTCGGTTCTAATTTTATCGATCAAGCAGAGCGTTTAAGAGATGCAATTGAGTCTCCTGGGGCTGGGACTTTGGTTCATCCGGAGTTTGGAGAACTTGAGGTCTTAGCGGTTGGCGGTGCCACAGTCTCCTTCTCGCAGTCAAATCGGATCGCTCGTTTTTCTCTTGAGTTTGTCGAAGCAGGTCTTAATGCTTTCCCGCAGTCAGATTCAGCAACTCAGACACTTTCCAGAATGTCGGCAGACAGTCTGGTGAGTTCTGCGATTGATTCTTTCTCCGAGACGATTCAGATTACCGGCATTGAAGAGTATGTCAATGCGGCGCTTGAGGGCGATTTGCTTGAAATGATAGATATTGTTTCAAGTTCTGAAATTGCCCAGGTGCTCGGTTTTGCTGGTAAGGTCGCGGATTTGGCCAATGATGCGATCAATATCGTTGGCACAGATCCGAGACAGTTTGCAGAGAAGTTTATGGGAGCCATCGGATTGTCAGAGTTGGCAACCACGGCAGCTGGCTGGCAGCGTGTTGCGACTCGGTTAAACAGTTTAGTTGACAATCTGCACGGTGAACATGACGAGCCGACTTACACCGATGTAAAACCGCAATCTTCTGTAACGATTGAGAATAATCGAGCTGCGGTTTATGGACTGGCGCGTCAAGGCATTGGGGCCCAATTAGTTGGCGTAACAACTTTGGTTGGTACCAAGCTAGACACAACGGTCCAGACAACCGAAGTGATGACAGAGGATGGCTCCGAAGTCAGTCAAGAGAATGCGTCAAACTCTTCGCCGACAGTTTCGTATGACGAAATGATGGCAACAAGAGATGCCGTTGTTGAAACACTTGAAGCAGAAATGCTCAATGAAACCACGAGCGACGACCTGTACATGGTCCTTCGTGATGCGGCCACGGCTGTTTCGAAAGATCTTTCTGAGCGCGCGCAAAGCAAGGGCCTTTTGTATGAATACGATGCGGGCACAGTGATGCCGGCTTGTGTGATTGCTATGGAGCTTTACGGTGATTCGACACGATCCGAAGAGATTTGTGTACGAAACGCAGTCAGAAACCCGGGCTTTTGCCCCAGCACGGTGAAGGTGCTCAATGAGTGATGTAGTCAGTGTCTGTGCCAATGGCGTTGACCTCAAAGGCTGGACGGATGTTTCGATCACGGCAGGCATCACGATGGCAGCCCGATCTTTTAGCGTTGGCATTACTTTCGCCTGGCCTCAAGCCAAAGATGTTTTAACGGCGGTGAATTTAGGTGACAGAGTTGAGGTGAAAATCGGCTCTGAAACTGTGTTGACCGGCTACATCTTTGCCACACCGGTGAGCTATGGCGCCAATTCTGTGAGCGTATCGATTTCCGGTCGCTCAAAAACGGCAGACATCATTGACTGCTGCCCGATCGCTTCTGCTGTGACAAAGCCAACATCTGCGGCAGACTCCCCCTGGGCAAATGTAGGGGCAGTACCGGCTGCAGGATCTGTTGCTCAAGCACAAACCCCTTCAGTTGCTCAGTGGAAAAATAAGTCTATTGAGCAAATTGCGGCAGACATTTGCAAACCTTATGGGGTTGAAGTGGTTGCCGAAACTTCCACTGGAGATCCTATTTCACAGCACGCAATCGAGTCTGGAGAGACTTGCTTTGAATCTATCAGCCGACTTCTGACAGTAGGTCAGCTTTTCGCTATGGATGATGAAGCGGGTCGGTTGGTTCTGACGGAGCCAGGTGCAAAAGGTATTGTGTCCGGTGGGTTGGAGCTTGGAGTCAATATTCTGAGTGGTTCAATTCAGAGAGATGCAGCTGAAGTTTTCTCTGATTATGTAGTTGAAGGTCAGCACGCGGGGACGGATGAGATCTTTGCGGCGGATGCTTCGCACTTGATTGCGGAGGCTACTGATGCCGAAACCTCCCGTTATCGTCTGATCGTTTTACCGCAATCAGGGGCCATGTCTTCAGATCTCTGTCGACAGATCGCTCAATTTGAGCAGCGCCGGCGTCGAGCTTTATTGAAGTCAGTTTCATACGAAGTGGTGGGCTGGCGTGATTCTTCAGGTCAGCTTTGGCGGCCTAATACTCAAGTCCATGTAAAGGATGACTTCTTAGGTATTGATGAATTGTTGCTTTTAGCCGAAGTTACGTATTCGCTCTCTTCAGGTGGGATGGTCGCTCGATTGAACTTGGCGCCGATTGATGCTTTCAAAGCCTCTCCCACAGCAACGGAGGTGGCTCAGTCTCAGGAGACAGGCGGCAGTAGTTGGATGGATCAAGTCAAATGAAAAATTTTTTAAAGCTAGTTCGTTCAATTCTCGGTCGTGGTGTTTTAAGCGCATCGAATGAAGAAACCAAACTCCGTTCGATAGACGCCGAATATTTGCCCGGAGAAATCCTTGAAGGTCTTGAGCATTTTGAACCGTATGGGTTCGGATCTAGGGCCGTTAAAGGATCTGAAGTTCTTTCGGTTTTCTTCAATGGCGATCGGTCTCATGGGGTTGTTCTGGTGACGGCGGATCGGCGTTATCGACTAAGACTCGAAGAGGGCGAAGTCGCAGTCTTTGATGATCAAGGGCAAAAAATTCACCTAAAGCGTGACGGGATTCTTGTTTCTACACCGAAAAATTTAACAGCAGCAGTCGGTGGCAACTTTGATGCGACTGTGACCGGTACGTCAAAGATTAAGACTCAAGCCTTGACGATTGATTCGCCTGACACGACAGTCACTGGAAATTTGACTGTTCAAAAATTAATTACTGGTACGGGTGGCATGACGATTTCTGGAGGGGATGGTGCTTCTGTTGATGGATCTCTGACGACAACCGGAGACGTTACGGCAGGCAATATCAGTCTTCAAAATCACACTCATACGGGCGTGCAGCCTGGATCTGGAAACACGGGACAACCGCAATGAGAGAACTTGAGATCAATGGGAAACTCTCCGAGCTTTCGATGTATGCCGAAGATGAGCTGACGAGAGCTGTGATAATCAGTCTTTTTTCGTGGGCAAGAGCCCGTGATGATGATCAGGTTGAAGGTAGCCGTCGCTTTGGTTTTTGGGGAGACACATACGATGATGCGGGACATGAAACTGGCTCTCGCTTGTGGTTGATGTCGCGTTCCAAAATTCTTCCCGATACGGTTGAGCGGTGCAGGAAATATGCAGCTCAAGCGCTTCAATGGCTAGTAGACGATGGGGTTGCAGACTCTGTTGATGTTCAAGCGGAAAGAAATGGCTTGGACCGAATTGACATGCAGATTACTATCAGCCGAAAAGATGATGATCGTCGGCTGCGTTTTTCGAATGTTTGGGAGGTTTTAAAAAATGGCGTTTAAGCTGCCGACATTAAGAGAACTCATCAAACAGCTGACTGAGGATGCAGAGCGAGAAGCTGGCAGCGCTCAGTTAAGAATGTCAAACCTTCGGGTCCTTCCGAAGGTTTTTTCTTTTGGAGTTTATGGGCTTTATACGTACATTCGCTGGGTTTCTAAGCAGCTTTTTGCCGACACAGCTGAAGATGAGTATTTGCTTCGTCAGGCCTCTATTCAAGGTATCTATCAGCAGCCGGGAGAAAGCATCGAATCGGTAAAGCAGCGTCTTCTTGATCGATTGCGCAATCCTCCTCGCGGTGGGACTGCTTATGACTACGAGTTTTGGGCAAAAGAGGTTGATGGCGTAACTCGCGCCTGGTGCTTCCCGAAAGAGTTAGGTATTGGCACGGTGGTTGTCCGCTTTGCAACGGACGGAGAGACTGAAAACGGGATTCCGACTGAAGAAAAGGTGGCAGAAGTTCAAGCACACATTGAAGAAAACGCGCCAGTTCCAGCAGACATCACAGTGGTGGCACCGGAGGCACAGGTTGTGAATTTCACAATTGGAGACCTGCTGCCGTCGAATGAGACGATCAAGGCCCAGATCAAAGCAGAGCTTGAGGCCTTACTGATTCGAGAAGGGGCGCCAGGAAAGATTCTCTATCTCAGTCACATTCAACAAGCGATTAGTTCGGTAGAGGGCGAGGAGAATCATGTGCTTGTCAGTCCCACAGAAGACATCATCTGCGGCAACACAAAGATTCTCGTGATGGGTGAGGTCAGTTATGTTGAAACGTAATTTTGACGAGCTTCTCACAAAGTTGTTGCCGCCAGGTCCGGCTTGGCATCGAAAAGAAGGTTCTCCCGGCAATGCCGTTTTAAAGTCAGGTGCAGATCAACTTCAAAAGGTTGACTTTTACGCTGACAGTCTAATCGATGAAGCAGATCCGCGAACTGCTCAACAAACTTTTGACGATTGGTTGAGAGTTTATGGACTTCCAGACGACTGTCTTAAATATCTTGAAAACTTGACTGATGAGCAACTGCGAAGAGCGTTGCTTGTCAAGGTAAAACGAAGCGGCTTAACGGCCGCTTTTTTTAAGGAATTAGGGCTTGTTTTTGACATAGACATTGACACGAACTACTGCGATCCGTTCCGCGTAAATAGCCAAGTGGATGCTCGTTTGTACGGTCCCGAATGGAGCCATGCCTTTGTTTTGGTCATTACGGCCGATGTCAATTCTCAAAAGGATTTCTTCCGCGTCAATTACCGCGCAAATAACCGTCTCGCAACTTGGGGTGTTGAGTTTCTTGAGTGCTTGATCAAAGCAAACGCTCCTGCTCACGCACAAGTGATCTTCTCTTATCAATAAAGGTGAACAAATGGCACAAACGAAAGTAGCGGTCAGAACCGCGACTCAGGTGACTCTTGCTGACTTAGTCGACTACTGGCAAAGCGATGCAGTTCAAACGCAGCCGGACTATTCTACTTTGAAATCTCAAGGCTTTCCGACAAACGGCAATCCGACAACAGGTCTGGCGGCCACTTTGCCTGGTTCGGCGTGGTTTGCTTTGATTTCCGCCATGCGCGTCAGCGTTATCAAAGCAGCGGGACTAACGCCTGAATCTACGCCGAATCCTCTGCAATTTCTTACGGCTTTGCAGTCTCTCGGCTGGATGAATTCAAAGAGTATTCTGACGGATTTGCTGGCGGATTCCGTCATTACTGAAGCGAAGATCTTAGATGGCGCAGTTTCTTTCGCGAAGTTGAAGTCGAACGTTTTAGCCACTTCTGAAGAAGCGATTGCCGGTACGATAAATAATAAATTGATGACTCCGATAAGAGTCAAAGAAGCGATCACTGCGCAGACCCCGCCGGCGTTGCCCACGGGGTCTTTTATTTACTACGGCGGTATTGATGTTCCTGATGGTTATCTGCTCTGCAATGGCGCAAATGTTTCTCGTACGACATACGCCAATCTTTTTGCTGTCATTGGCACAAAGTATGGTGAAGGTGACGGAGTAACAACTTTCACGCTGCCGAATTTAGACGGCCGTGTCTTACAAGGTACGAACGACACAGGCGAGGTCGGAACGTACCTTGAAGCGCAACTACCAAACATCGAAGGTGAAACATTCGCTCAAAGCGATGTTGGCTTCTCACTAACGTCAAGCAATTACACAGGTTCTTTCGTTGCTGGTAAGCGAAGAGAGAATAAGTTAGGAACCTTCTCCGGTTATGGTTCTTACGACTTTTGTTTCGATGCAAGCAGATCAAGTCAGATTTACTCTGGATCGGAAATACAAGTCCCAGCGCTTCAGGTTCTTGTGTGCATCAAAATTTGATACAACATAAAGCTTGCAATGCCGGAACTTGTAACGCTCCATTTTCAGTGTATTCATCCGAACACAAAGAAGCATCTAAGCCCAAATGCTTGCCATCAACGCTTGCTCCATTTGGTGCTACATTTGAAGTCCCGGTTTTCGTAAAAGCGCCTGATACTTCAGCATCATCGTAGAGAAGAGCGGCGTTTGACACGCTGTGCATTACGATTTCTCCAACGATGTTTGGGCTCCAAACATTACTGGTTCCTACGGTATTCAAGGAGACATTGGCGCCATGCACCCTTCCGCCGAACTCAGTGGAGCGTTTGGCAAGGGGGAATCAAGACTTAATGCAATTCAAGGCTCCACTGTTGGGGAATCTTTTGACCTTTCAATTGACGCATCTCGTTGCTCAAGCGAGTATGTCAATGGCGCGACACTACAACCCTCTGCATTAAAAACTCTAGTATGTATCAAACTTTAATGCAGACCAAAGTTTGCAGAGCTGGAGCCTGTACGTGATCACTAGCATAGATCGCATTGTCTCTTGATGCTTTAAATGAAAAACCCGATTCTCCGCTTCCTCCTGATCCAGACCAGTAGTAAACAGTGGAAGTTAATGGGGTATCGTGTTCAAAAGCACCACTGGCTGACGTAGCATAATCAATGCCTCCGTGAGCTAATCCTCCTTCAATGTTTGGATCTCTTCCAAACATTGTCGCAACTTGGACAGACTCTTATGAGCGTGCAAGTAGTGATTCCGGTAAATCAACCGGAGCGGTTGTTACAACAGTTGATCATGAACTTTTGCTTGAAATTGCTAATATCGCATCGACAGATGGATTAGTTAGATCGTTAGATGCATCTCGCTCATCATCTATATACAGCGGAAACGAACTGCAACCTAAAGCCCTACAAGCACTTGTGTGCATCAAAATTTAATGCAACAAAGCACCTGAAGGGATGGTACTTGAAGATCTTCCCCAGCATAAAGACTGTTTGAAAGAGAGGCATTTAAGCTAATGTCTGAAACGCACGAACCGACCCCGCCAGGAGACCGTGGCCATGAGTTCGTAGTGTATTGAAGAGCGCTATCAGCATCTGCTGACTGAGCGCCCTCTCCCATTCCTGTAGCTTTTACTGCTCCAGAAATGTTTGGACATTAAAACTCGCTCCGGAGCCCCTTGAGCTACGGGCTTCGGAGCTGTGCTCGGCACAGGGGTATTTTGACCGCTTAAAACGGTGAAACGCCCATGTCGGAGGGATTCTCTTCTAAAAGTCCAGCACTTGCAGCACAAAAAAGAACGTATGAGCTCCAACGCTCCATCACCATGCGCCTCGATTCTAAAAAATCTGAGCGCTGATATGCCCGATAAACTTTGTCACCGGCGACATGAGACAAACAAGATTCGGCAATTTCAAAACTGACGCCATTATCTGCCATCCAACAGCGAGCCATCGATCTAAAACCGTGCGGAACGATCTGACCGCCGAGGGGAGTTTGCAAAAGATATTTTGCGAGAGCTTGCTTGCTGATATGTCCGTTGGATTTTCTGCCGGCGAAAACGAACTTGTTTCTTGGGTGCGGAGAGAACGACTTCTCCCGTTCGAGGAGCTTCTTCATTAGAGACGACAAGGGTACTCTGTGTTGTCGTCTCTTTTTCATGCTCTCGGCGGGGATTGTGATTGTGTCTCGATCTATCCAAGCCTTTTCGAGCATCGCAACCTCGCCCGGTCGGAGCATCGAACAGAGCGAGAAAAGAAAGTAGTTTTGTAGGCGTGGCGGTGCGTCTTTCATGACTCGCATGACGGCAGGCAGCATCCGCCAGTCCATTGAGGGCATCGGGTGGCTGACGGCAGGGGCAAACGCTTTGGAAATTTTAGAGATCGGATTGTGCGAGATATAGCCTGCAAAGACTGCTAGATCGAGGATTTCACGAAGACGCATCAGCACGTGCTTAAGTGTGCACTGATGGCCTCGGGTTTCGATGCATCGAACGGTTTTAATGACAAGTGGTGCGGTGATTTCATCGAGTTGGTGGTTTCCGAGATGTTGAATTAGATGTCTGTGAATCGTTCTTCGCTCTCGATCATAGCTCACGATTCGACCTTTCTTAGCACTACACCATAACTGAAAGGCGTCGTTGAGGTTGTAGCTCTTGATTGGATCGATATCGAATGCTTTTTGGCGTTTCCTTGCTTCAGCTTTCGCTTGCTGTAGCCCAAGCTCTGGGAAGTGCCCGAGTGTTAGATCAATGATTCTACCGTTTTGGGGGACTCGCAAGACCCAAGACTTAGTGCCAGAGGGGTGGACTCTTAGGGTTAACCCCTTCTCTATTGCGATTGAAAAACGTTTTTCTCGCGGCCTGAGCGCCGCAATTTTTTTACTTGTAAGGGTGCTCTTCATGTTGACTCCTATCTACTACTTTGATCAAGACGGCTATTTTTCTCGCATCGGACGTGCACAAAAACTCGATGATGGAACAGTTTTGATGCCGAAAGACGCAACCGAGATCAAGCCAGATGACGAGAAGCTCAAAGATCATTTTGCAAAATGGGACGGCGATTCGGTCGCTTGGAATTACGAAGCCAAGCCGACATCGGCAGCCGATTTCGTTGGTTTACAAATTTCTCATAAGAGTCAGACAGAGCACGACAGAGAAATGCGAAAGCTACTTCAGGACTTTGTAAAAGCTGACTCTGAGCACTACAAAGTCGTTCGAGGCTCGAAGGAAGAAGGCTTGTGGTGGGGCGTAGAAAAGATCCCGGAGAAAACTCTTGACGAAGTTCGAGCTTCAAAACTTTCTGAACTCGATTCAGCGTTCATGTCTTGGTACGAAGACAAAGCAACGGTGACGACAAGCCTTGGTTTTGTCGCTGATTCAGACGCGCGGGCAATGATGGACGTCAACGGTCTGGTAACGACGCTCGAAGCTCAACCGGCAGAAACCCGTGCAACGGTCGCATTCATGGACGCTAATAACGAGCCGCATCTCTTATCGCTTGAGCAACTGAAAACTGTTCAGGTTGAAATCATCCAAAACGGACAGAGCGCGTATCAACAGAAGTGGACATTACGCACGGCGATCGAAGCAGCGCTAAGCATTGAAGATCTTGAAGCAATTGAAATCAAGTTCACAGCCGAGGACTACAGCAAATGAAGCATCCGGATGGCATTCAGATACTGATTGCAATCGATCAGCTTTTTAACACTTTAATCGCAGGCTTTGCTGACGAGACTTTGAGTAGCCGTGCTTACAGACACAAAAAGGACGGTTCTCGTGCATGGCCTGCTTGGATTATTGATCACTTATTTTTCTGGCAAGAAGAACACTGTCGAAGTGCCTATGAAAGCGAGCTTGAACGTGCTCACTTTCCACCGGAGTTAAGAAAATGACGAAAGAAGAACTGAAAACTGCATTGAAAGATTTCGGCTCAAAAGGCAAAGAAATCGCTGATGAGATTTATGCGAAACTCGAAGACGAGAAAGAACTAATGGACACGGACACCAGACGCAAGACACGTGTGTTTTGGGCTTGTGTGGCTGTTTGTACTTTCTGCATCGGCATCGCCGTTGGTCACTGGTTTTTCTAATCAGTCGGAGGCGTTGTGATAAACGCAATTTCGAATTTACTGCCGCACTCGATGGATAGGGTAATGATGACGTTTGGCGGGGTTGTCGGGGCAATGTTTTCTTTTGCTTTTGGTGACATTGGACCGCTGTTGATCTGGCTTGCTGTTTTTGTTGTTCTTGATTACATCACAGGAATTCTTTCTGCGCTCAGGAATAACAAATGGAGCAGCCGAGCGCTGTTCTATGGAACGATCCGCAAAGTCATTATTTTTGCGATGGTTGCCTTAGCTCATGGGCTTGATGTTGCTCTACACGATCTGATTCACATTGACTTTGTCCAGTCAATTGTTCTTGTTGCGTATATCGCAGGGGAATTCGGATCAATTATCGAAAATCTTGAGAAGTGTGGTCTTGGACACGTTGTTCCTCCCGTTTTTAAACACATCCTTGATGCGATTAATCTCTACTTAGATCGGCAGGTAGATAAACACTTGCCGCCGGAGACTAAAAAGTGAAACTACAAAATTTAGGTACTTATGAACCCGCCCTCGCAGCGGGTTTTATTTCGTCTTTTGAGGGCTGCAGATTGTCTGCTTACAAATGTTCTGCCGGTGTCTGGACTATTGGCTATGGTCATACCGAAGACGTGAAAGAAGGAGACACTTGCACTGAAGAGCAGGCGAAAAAATGGCTCATTGATGACATCAGTGAGACGCAGACTCTTCTTGCACACTACGTCAACGTGCCCGTTAGTGAAGGGGAGTTTGTTGCTCTTGTCTCGCTTGCTTTTAATGTCGGTGTTGGTGCTTTGATGAAGTCAAAACTTCTACGGAAACTGAACTCTGGCGACCGCGAGGCTGCGGCTGAGGAGTTTCTCGACTTTGATCTAGCGAACGGCAAGCGCTTGGTGGGTTTAACCCGTCGCCGCAAGGTTGAGCACGATCTTTTCTTAACGGATTAACAATGTCTGACAGTTTAAAAGTCGGTGGGATTGCTTTCTTGATCGGACTCCTTGTCGCAGCTATCGCTGCTCACATTTGCTACGGCATGGGGTTCGATCATGGAACTGCGGAAGCTGAGGCTCGACAAGCCTCTGCCGTCAAAATTGCACAAACTGAGGTGAAAAAAGACTATGAAAAGCGTATTCAGAAGCTTACTGCTTCTCTTGAGCGCCTTCGCGATGACAATGCTCAACGGCTGCGCCAGCTTGACGACTTCAGTCACGCCCGAACAGATTTGGCAACCTGCCGCCGTGACAGAAGCAGACTTGCAAGATTGGCGGTGCGAGGTGAAGAGCTACTCAACCGAGCTGACAGCTATCTTGAAGCGCTCAAATGAAAAATAGTCTCCTCTCTGCAACAGCATCGGGTTTGCTAGAAAGCCGGGGCTTTCGCTCCGGCTCGGTTTTTTCTTCAAAGAATAAGACGGGATAGATTTACATCAGATTTGTGATTTCTTTTAAAACGTCGTTAAGCGTTTCAATTTTGTCGGTATTCGGTTCGTCTCTGACAATTTCGCATTCAATTTGATCTGCAATTAAAGCAATCGCTTCTTTTACAGTTTCGCATACATAAGGGCCGCTTTCGTTCCAAACCGTTTCGCCCCAATCGTTTTTAAGATTTTCTACTTCTTCGGGAGTCATCAGATTACAGTTTTTGAAGTCAATATCAATAACGATCAATTTTCCGGCCAAATTCTTACCTGCATTCAGTTTCTCTTGTAGCCAAACCGAACCGCCTAATTTTTTAAGTGTTTCGTGTTGCGTTGCCGTCAAGCGAACCTTGATGTCATACGTGTCAGATGGTTTGCGCCCTGCACCTTCACGCTTACCGCCACGAGTCTCGAAATCTTTCAAAGCACCAATAGTGCGATCCCATGCGAGCTGACCTTCGCCATTGAAGTCGTCAGATTCGACGACTGAAAGGTATTCTTTGCAAGCGCTCAAGATTGCTTCTGCTTCTTCGTCACCGATCACGATGTCCATCGCATTGTAAGCGTAGTCCGAAACGCGCTCAGCGTTTTCAAGGTTGTAACTTCGGTACTCTTCTTGTGCACTATCGAGAATAGCAGCGGCGATTTTGTATGTACGTTCACTCATGTTTTGTCTCCTTGTTTGTTAGTTTGAATTATAGTCCATATTTATCAAAAATCAAATATTGATTTATGCGAACCACAAATCATTAGTGACGTGATTTTTTTGTTTGTTTTCCATGTTAAAAGAGGAATTTTTGTACAATTCGTTCTGAAAATTTGGCAGTGGTGTCCAGTCGTGGTTTTATGGTAATAAAGATGGTAATAAAATCACTAATAAATCTCTCAAAGTCTTATAAACATTGATGGGTTTTGTTCTCGGCGGGGCCGCCATTGTCGACATTAGAAAAATTTAAAGCACATCTCCATGCGCCGGAGATCAAGTTGTCTCAGGCGATCTCGGTTTTGGTAAACGGATTATTTTTCAATGGCTACTAGCAAACGTTCTGAATACGGCGAATCCAGCATTAAAGTCTTAAAGGGGTTGGAACCGGTCAAACAACGTCCCGGCATGTATACCCTAACGGACAATCCTTTGCACATTATTCAAGAAGTTATTGATAACTCAAGTGACGAAGTATTGGCAGGGGGAGCTTCACGTATTGAAGTGACGCTTCACACAGACGGCTCTGTCACGGTAACCGATGATGGTCGTGGTATTCCGGTTGGGCTGCATAAAGAAGAGGGGGTGCCGGCGGTTCAACTTGTGTTCACCCAACTTCACGCAGGCGGCAAATTTGAAAAAGAATCCGGCGGAGCCTATTCCTTTGCGGGCGGCTTGCATGGGGTCGGCGTTTCCGTTACCAATGCCTTGTCAACAAGATTGGAGGTGACCGTTTGGCGCGAAGGTAAAGAACACCGTATTGTGTTTGCCGATGGCAACGTTATCGAACCGTTGACTAGCCAAAAAAGTCCTCGTCCGAAATCGGCTACCGGCACGCAAGTTCATGTGTGGCCTGATCCAAAATATTTTGACAGCCCTAATATCCCTGTGGAGCAACTCACACGCTTATTGCGCTCTAAAGCCGTGCTCATGCCCGGCTGCGAAGTAGTCTTTAATAACGAGAAAAACGGCAACACGCAGACCTGGAAGTTTGAAGGCGGACTTCGTGAGTATTTGCTCTCCGAGATGACGGCTGAACCCATGATCGCTCCTTTTGAATCGAGCGGCTATGCGACCGATGAGTCCATGGGCTTTGCCGTTGGCGAAGGCGCAAGCTGGGTGGTGGCCTGGCAAGAAGAGGGGGTGCCGGTTCGTGAAAGTTACGTCAACCTCATTCCGACCCCCGCGGGCGGCACGCATGAATCCGGTTTGCGTGAAGGTCTTTACCTTGCAATGAAGGCTTTCATTGAGGCGCATGGACTGATGCAAAAGAACGTGAAGCTTTTAACCGAAGACGTTTTTGCCCGTGCGAGCGCCATTTTAAGTGCCAAGGTACTCGATCCTCAATTCCAAGGTCAAACGAAAGAGCGTTTGAATAACCGTGATGCGCTGCGTTTGGTGAGTAATTTTGTGCGTGCTCAATTTGAGTTCTGGCTCAATGGCCATGTGGAAGAGGGAAAAAAATTAGCCGAACTTGTCATTAAGCAAGCTCAGGCCCGACAAAACTCCGCCAAAAAAGTTACAAAACGCAAAGGCTCGAGCGTAGCCGTTTTGCCCGGAAAACTCACCGACTGCGAAAGCGAAGATATCAGCAAAAATGAACTCTTTTTAGTCGAAGGTGACTCTGCTGGTGGTTCGGCTAAAAAAGGCCGCAATAAAGACTTCCAGGCGATTTTGCCGCTGAGGGGCAAAGTTTTAAATACTTGGGAAGTCGATCGTGACCGTATTTTTGCCAATAATGAAATTCACGATATTTCGGTGGCAATCGGCGTCGACCCGCATGGCCCTGATGAAGAGCCTGATTTGTCCGAACTTCGTTACGGCAAGATCTGCATTATGGCCGATGCCGATGTGGACGGCTCTCACATTCAAGTGTTGCTTTTGACGCTCTTTTTCCGTCACTTCCCGGCGTTGATCAAAAAAGGTCACATTTTTGTGGCCAGACCGCCGCTTTTCCGTATGGATGTTCCGAAAACGGGAAGAAAGCCCGCCAGAACCATTTACTGTCTGGACGAAAGAGAACTTGCCGTTGAGCGTAAAAAACTCGAAAAAGAGAAAGTCAACATGGAAAAAGTGTCCGTGTCACGCTTTAAGGGTTTGGGGGAAATGAGCGATAAACAGCTCTGGGAAACGACCTTAAATCCCGAAACCCGCCGATTAATGCCGGTGACGTTTGGAGACATGACATTGTCGGAAAGCCGGGAAATGTTTGATATGTTGATGGGCCGTTCGGAAGCCGCGATGCGCCGAGCATGGATGGAAAACAACGGTGATCAGGTTGAAGTGGATATTTAAGGAGATCGGACGTGAGCAATAAGCATACCGATGATTTGTTTTCGGCTGATCTTTTCGGCGAAGAAAACGTTGAGCAAAACGAAGAACAAAAAGCGCAGGAGTCAGTCACAGAGGAACCCGCCGAAGACGTTGTTGTGACTGAGGAAAAGGACGAGGGTGTGAGCGGCGAAGAATTGTCTTCGGAAAAATCTTCAGTTGAATCTCTTCAAGCAGAAAAAGCCGAGGATCTCGAAGACAAAGAGCAAGAAAACGAGCCCGAGGAAACGCCAGTACCCCTTGAAGCCCGCCCGGTGCTCTCAGGTGACGATGGTGAGCAGTTGACGCTTGCCCACTTTGCAAGCCACGCCTATCTCGAGTACGCCATGTCGGTGGTGAAGGGCCGTGCGTTGCCTGCCATCGGTGACGGTCAAAAGCCCGTGCAGCGCCGCATTCTTTATGCCATGCATGAGATGGGGTTGGGGCGTGCGGAAGCCAAAACGGTAAAGAGCGCCCGTGTGGTGGGTGATGTGTTAGGTAAATTCCACCCGCACGGCGATATCGCTGCTTATGACGCCATGGTTCGCATGGCGCAGGACTTTAATATGCGCTATCCCTTGGTGTTGGGCCAGGGTAATTTCGGCAGCCGAGATGGAGACGGCGCGGCGGCTATGCGTTACACCGAAGCTCGTCTGACCAAGATTTCCCGTCTGCTTCTCGACGAAATTGACGAGGGCACGGTGGACTTCATGCCCAACTACGATGGTGCCTTCCAAGAGCCGCAAATGCTGCCTGCGCGCTTGCCTTTTGTGCTTTTGAATGGATCAAGCGGTATTGCCGTCGGTATGGCCACGGAAATTCCGCCGCACAATATCAAGGAAGTGGCCGCAGCCTGTCTGATGCTTTTGGATAAGCCCGAGGCAACGCTCGATGATGTCATGACGGTATTGCCCGCACCAGACTTTCCGATGGGCGGACAAATTATCAGCAAAAAGGACGATATTCGAGATGCGTACCGGACCGGACGCGGCACACTGAAGGTTCGCGCACGTTACACGTTTGAAGAAATGCAACGCGGTCACTGGCGTTTAATTGTGACGGAGTTGCCGCCCAATACATCTGCTCAACGCGTGTTAAATGAAGTGGGCGAAATCACCAATCCGAAGGTCAGGCCCGGTAAAAAGACTTTGTCTGCCGAACAGCAGCAGGCTAAAGCCGCCATGTTGGCGCTTTTAGATACTGTTCGTGATGAAAGCGATAAAGAGACCCCTACGAGACTTGTGTTTGAACCGAAAACCAAAAACGTGGATCGAGACGAGTTTGTGAACGCCCTTTTGGCTCAGACCAGTCTTGAGAGCAACGTTTCCATCAATCTTGTCATGGTGGGCTCTGATGGCAAGCCGCGCCAAAAGACTCTTATCGACATTCTTAACGAATGGTTGGCTTTCCGTGTGCAAACGGTCCGTCGCCGCACGCAGTTTAGGCTCACCAAGACTCTTGAACGCATCCATATTATGGAAGGCCGTCATTTGGTGTACCTGAATCTGGATGAAGTCATTGCGATCATTCGTGATGCTGACGATCCCAAGCAAGCTTTGATGGCGCGTTTCCCGTTAAGTGAAATCCAAGTTGAAGACATTTTGGAAATTCGCCTGCGCCAATTGGCTCGTTTGGTGGGCATCAAAATTGAGGCCGAGTTGGCCGAGCTCAATAAGACTAAGAGCTCACTTGAAAGACTGCTGGGTTCTGAAAAACTCTTGAATAACCTCGTTGCCAAGGAGATCGCTCAGGATGCCGCTGAATTTGGCGACGAGCGCCGTACTCTGGTCGAAGAGGCCGCCCGCGCGGAAATGGGTCAGACGGTGTTGGACGAACCTGTGACGGTGATCATCAGTCAAAAGGGCTTTGTCCGCTCGCGCACCGGTCATGGCCATGACGCGACGGTGATGACTTATAAGATGGGTGACGCTTTTGGAGTGGCGTTCGAGTGTCGCACAACCGATCAAATGGTGGCGGTGGCCGACAACGGCCGCGTTTACACCATAGCGGTTTCAGATTTGCCGAGCGCTCGAGGTGACGGTCTGCCGGTTAACAGTTTCATTGATCTTGAAAAGGGAACAAACATCATCGGTTACTGCGTGGCTAAACCTGATGATCGTGTGGTGATGGCTACCAGTGAAGGGATGGGCTTTATTTGTCAGTTTAAAGACCTCTTTGCTCGAGTTCGTGCTGGTAAGAACTTCATCAAGGCACCCGAAAAAGGCGTGAAGATCCTGCCGCCTCAGGTGGTTGCCAACGGTCAAACACTCCTGGCTTGCTTGTCTGAAGAAGGCCGACTGCTCATTTATGACATGAATGAAGTAAGAACGCTTCCGGGCGGCGGCAAGGGCGTTGTTCTCATGGATCTTAATCTGACAGAAACGCTTCTTTTGGCTAAACCCATTGATGTCGAGGGTGTGCTCGTCACCGGAATCGGCCGCGGGGGCAAGGAAAGAGAATACGCTGTGAAAAAGGCCGTGCTTGAGTACCACATGGGTCACCGAGCCAGAAAGGGTAAACAGTTGGATATCCGCTGGAAAGCCACGGATTTGAAACCTTTACCAAAGAAAGAAGCTCAGACTGAGGATAGTCAGGATACTCCGCAAGAGCCATCCGAAACACTCTTTTAACGAAACTATCAGGGGGCTCCGGCCCCCTGAATTGTCTCTAGAACAGGTAACTGCCGTTAATTCCGATTTCGTACTTTGGTTTGACTACCTTTGAAGCAAACGCTAAAGCCTGTGCGCCGATGGCGAACTGTCGGTCTATTTGCCATTGACTGGAAAGTTTCAGATACCCCCAGGACTCCTGCAGATTCTCTGTCTTGAAGGTTTCAGCATTTCCATTTTCTTGTCCTTTAAGGGTCATGGATTGACCGAAGCGGTGAACCCAAGCAGCTTGGGCGTAAAGCGAAAGGGGAGCGCTGCCTGTTATCCGGTGGCCGGCCGTGACACCAATCTTCGTGATGGATTGATGCTCCTTTTCTGTTTGAAAAGAGACGCCTTCAAATGTGTTGGTGGGATCTCTTTTTATCCAATAGGTGTAGCCGCTTACAAACGGTTCAAAAAACCATTCATTGGAGAGTTCCGGATGAACGAATCCGAAATAAAGTCCAACGCCATAGGTTTGAGTATCCTCTTTAAATTGGGCGCGTTTTCGGGATAGATTCGTGCCGAAAACACCGTCGGACGTGACCGAATGGTCCCCAACCCCATAATGCCCCAGAAGGATTAATCGGTGATTGTCCTCTGTAATACCGTGAAGATAAAAACCGAAAGCGGTTTCATTGATTTCTCCACTTGCCGCCTCTAAATCGGAATCGGTTTGGCTGTGTGAGAGCCAAAGACCGGCGATTCCTTCGTTCATAACCGGCAGTTTGATATTTCGGTCATAGCCAAGGGTTAAGGCCTTTGTGTCAATGCGATGAGAGCGAGAGCGGTGGTCAAGATTAAGTTCGGTCTCCTGAATTCTGACATCTGTCCAGAGACCTCGATTTTGGCTTTGTGAGAGACGATCGCTGACGGTGGAGAAAACTCGGTCAGCGTTTTGCTCATGAGTAACGGTTGCGCCCGAGGTGAAATCCAGAATATTTTTTACGAGGCCGGATGCGCCAATGCGGTCTGTCACCATGGAGGTGATCACAAAACCGTCACGCCCGTCTGTGCCGATCGCTCCTTGAGTTTTAAAGGAGCCGAGCGCCGTTTCGTAATAAGAGGGCAGAGCTTCGGCAAAAAACTTACTGTGACTGTCGTCAACATTTTCAACGGAAATCAACCCCACATTGATTTCATCGGTCGTTTTATCGGTTCGTGAATCAATGATTTCGACGAAAACGCGAGAACCGTCCGAAGTGATGGGGGAGACTTCGCCTAACTCGAGTTTATAGTGATTGGAGCCAATGTCGGAATCTCGGATATTCACACGCAAAATAGCACCGTTCTCAATCCGAGTGGTTGAGGTGCAGTCGCCATTGAGGTTATGGTTATTGATCCGAACAGTGTCTTGCGCATGGGTTAAGTCAAGGATGCCGTCTTTTTTCCAGTCAAACCGATTAAGAGCGTTATCACCATGCGTGATCCATTTAGCCGATGAAGAAAGCACAATATGAGACTGAGCACTTTCGTAAGCGGAGTTGACGATGCGTCCTTCAAAAAGGTCGCTCGCATGAGATAGGTGAAGGTAAAGTTTTGAGTTTTGGTTTAGTCGTACATCGCCTTTGATGACAGAGTTTCCCAGACTTTCAAAATGAAATTGACTGCCATAAAGTCTTAACGCATAGACACGGTCATTTTGATCGAGATCTTGGGCGGATAATCGCAACGTTCCTTTGTAGTTTACGGTCGACTCTGACACTTGCAGGGCATTGGCGATCGCATCATCAGCCAGTCCCTGAGTTTGCAGTTTGATGTCAATGACTTCAGGCAATTGCTCATTTGTCAAAACACTGTCGTTAATAGCCCAAGTCACGGCATTTTCCAGTGTTTGTGTTGTCGAGGAAGCGTTAAGGGAGAGGTTTAAATGGTGGGAATTTTGGGCAATAAAGCCGTCAATAAAATTGCTTTCCATGCCAACGGCTGATTGAACATTTTGAGCTTTAAGCTCAATGGACAATGAATTCCCCGAATTGAGTTTGCCGCCGCTTTGGCGAAAAAAGATAGTTTCTATCCATTCATCTTCCGAGCTTATTGCCGAATGGTTTTCAAATTCAAGCCTGACGGATCCATCGGTTGCAAGTGTTGCATCGCCTTCAATGTCTTTATAGACAAAAACGCCGTCGTAGTCGGTGAAGTCGTGGATTGTCAGTTGTTTGGAAGAAAGATTGAGGTGCGTGTGAGCAAGGCTCGCCGGTAGATGAGCATTGAGAAGAGCCAGCACGCTAAAAGAGAGGAGGTGGTTTTGGATAGCAGCCACTTCTTATCCTTTCATTTAGTGGGAGGTTATACAAAGGGCATTGATTCTATCGGGGGCAGTCGGTAAAAATTGATGAGAAAAATCAAAATTATTTTCTTATCGTTATGCTATGAACTGCCTGTAAATTAGGCGTTCGGCGCTAAAATAATGCAAAAATTTTTATCTGCCTTGCCATGAAAAAACACCGTCACGACACCGATCCCTGTCCCAATCTCTTTTTCTCCGAAGAGGAAGGCTTTCGTTACCTGCATTTTGGTTCGCCTTGGATTCAGGGCGCCATGAAAGTCGGCCGACCTTTTGAATTAGTATTGGAATACCCGAGACAAATGATGGCCTGCGGGCTTTTCTACCCAGAACCCGGTCAGATTGTTCAATTGGGCTTGGGGGCAGCGTCGCTCACCAAATTTTGTTGGAAATACACGAAGGCTCGGATTGATGTGGCGGAGATTTCACCCAATGTCGTGATGAGTGCTCAGCAATGGTTTAAATGTCCGATGCCCGATGATCGGCTCGACATTCATTTGGCCGATGCGAAAGAATTCATCGCGGCCCGTAAGGACTTTAATCCTTGTGACTGGCTGCAGGTGGATATTTATGACGAACAAGCGCGTGGACCGGTTTACGATGACGTGGACTTTTACCGTTTGTGTCGCCGTGCGATGAATAAAAAAGGATCGGTTGCCAGTTTTAATCTTTTCGGCAGTCGTTTTGATAAAAGTTTTGAAGCCATTAACGAAGCTTTCGCCGGCCGTACACTCGTTATGCCGGAAATTGACGAGGGCAATCGGGTGGTATTGGCTTTTGCTGGCGACAAGCTTGAGACCACCATCAATGAACTCTACGAGCGCGCCCAAATGCTTCGAGCTCGATGGAAGCTTGGATGTATTCGTTGGGTTAATGGGCTCAAAGCGCTTAATCCTACGTTCAAAGAACCTGTAATTTCTTTATAATCAAACATTTCAACACTTTTATTTCTTCAAGGGAAATATGGACGCTGAGCGTATAAACCAAATTGAGGCCAAGATCTCTGACCTCACAGCTCGATTGGTTGAGCTGAGGGGGTATCTTTGACATCGACCGACAGGAACGCCGGTTAGAAGAAGTCAATCGCGAAATGGAAAATCCTGCGCTTTGGGACAATCCGGAAAACGCGCAAAAAGTCAGTAAAGAAAAGAAACGTCTCGATGACACGGTGGGCGCTTTCAAAACGCTTACAGCCGGTGTCAATGACGCGGCCGAACTCTTCGAGTTATCCATGGCCGAAGAAGATTATCCGACCGTTGAAGCGGTGGGCGGAGACGTTTTCGAGTTAGAAAAATCTGTTGAAAAATTGGAATTCCAGCGGATGTTTAATCAGCCGATGGATTCTGCCAACTGCTATTTGGAAATTCAGGCGGGCGCCGGCGGCACCGAAGCTCAAGATTGGGCGAGCATGCTCGAGCGCATGTACCTGCACTACGGTGAGCGAAAAGGCTTTACGGTTGAATTGCAGGAAGAAACCGAAGGTGAAGTGGCTGGTATCAAGGGCTGCACGATTTATATTCAGGGTGATTACGCTTACGGGATGCTTCGCACGGAAACGGGCGTGCACCGTTTGGTGAGAAAAAGCCCCTTCGATGCCAATGCTCGTCGTCATACCTCTTTTGCGAGCGTCTACGTTTATCCTGAAATCGACGATAGTTTTGAAGTGGAAATCAATCCGGCCGATTTGCGCGTGGACGTTTTCCGCGCCTCCGGCGCCGGCGGTCAGCATATTCAAAAGACCGAATCGGCTGTTCGCATCACGCATATCCCGACAGGCATTGTGACGGTGTGTCAAAATGACCGAAGCCAACACCGCAACAAAGAGCAGGCCATGAGTCAATTGAAGGCAAAACTCTACGAAGCGGAAATGCGCAAGCGTCGTGAAGTGCAGCAGCAGACCGAAGATGCCAAGAGCGATATCGCCTGGGGACACCAGATTCGCTCCTATGTGCTCGATCAGTCACGAGTGAAAGATTTAAGAACCAATGTGGAAACCGGCAACACGCAGGCTGTGTTGGACGGCGATCTTGATCAATTTATTGAGGCTAGCCTCAAGCAAGGCGTCTAAGCTAGGCGCGAAAGTAAAAAGGACAAAAAAATGGCAGAAAACAAGGTTCAGGAAGCCGCTGTTGCGGCCGAAGATGAAAACCATATCATCGCAGAGCGCCGCGCTAAGGTCGCCAAGTGGCGTGAAACGGGGCACGCTTATCCCAATGACTTTGTCAGAAAGGATTTGTTCGGTGATATCCGTGCGGCTTACGGCGAAAAGAGCGCCGAAGAACTCGAAGCCGAAGCCCATCAAGTGGCGGTTTCCGGCCGTATGATGCTCAAGCGTGTGATGGGTAAGGCCGCCTTTGCTACGGTTCGTGATTGCACGGGTACGATGCAGTACTTCCTTTCGCCCTCTGAAGTGGGCCAAGAAGCCTATGACGAATTCAAGACCATGGATATCGGTGATATCGTGGCTGCTGAAGGCACGGTCTTTAAGACTAAGCGCGGTGAACTCTCCGTTCGAGTCCATAAGGTTCGTTTGATGAGCAAAGCCGTTCGTCCGCTAGCTGAAAAGTTCCGTGGTTTGTCTGACCAGGAAATCTGCTACCGTCAGCGCTATCTTGACCTCATCATGAATGAAGATAGCCGCGCTCGCTTTATCAAGCGCAGCAAGATCATTGCCTGCATCCGTAACTACATGCTAGCCAACCGCTTCATGGAAGTGGAAACGCCGATGTTGCACCCGATACCGGGCGGCGCTAACGCCAAGCCCTTTATCACGCACCACAATGCGCTCGACATGGATATGTACTTGCGTATTGCGCCAGAACTTTATTTAAAGCGCCTCGTGGTCGGCGGCTTTGAACGCGTCTTTGAATTAAACCGCAACTTCCGCAACGAAGGTTTGTCCATTCGTCACAATCCTGAATTCACGATGATGGAATTCTATGCGACGTATTGGACGTACAAGGATCAGATGGATTTCACGGAATCGATCTTGCGTCATGTCGCTCAGGAAGTCAATGGTTCGACGATGGTTCACTATCAAGGCCACGATATTGATTTGGGCAAGCCCTTTGACCGCTTGACCCCGCGTCAGGCTATTCAAAAGTATGCTCCCCAATACACCGATGACAAGATTGACGATGAAGCATTCCTGCGCAGTGAATTGAAGCGTTTGGGCGAACCGCAACCCGATTACGTGGGCCGCGGTGCCTTGGAAATGGCTTTGTTTGAAGCCGTGGCTGAATCCAAGCTCATCGATCCGACCTTTATCGTTGATTACCCGGTCGAAATTTCGCCCTTGGCTCGTGCATCGGATACCAATCCTGAACTCACGGAACGCTTTGAGCTTTATATCGCCGGTCGTGAAACCGCCAACGGCTTCTCGGAATTGAATGACCCGGAAGACCAAGCCGCCCGCTTTAAGGCTCAGGCCGATGCTAAGGCTCACGGTGATGATGAAGCCATGTATTACGATGCCGACTACATCCGCGCGTTGGAATTCGGTCTTCCCCCGACTGGCGGCTGCGGTATCGGTATTGACCGCTTTGTGATGCTTTTGACGGATGCTGCTAGTATCCGTGACGTGTTGCTCTTCCCGCATATGCGTCCTGAAGCCTAAGAGTGAGCAAAAATAGGAGGCTTGAAAATGAGTGAAGTCACAGCCCAATCGGTTTATGCGACCTATGAGGTATTGAAGGCGAGGGTAACGCAGCCCGTTCCATCGGACTATGTGCGTTTCCGTGCCGGCAAGGAAATTATCGGTTGTGTGAAAAAGACGCTTGCGATGAAGCTTGCCGGAGCAACAAGCGACTTTCGTTTGATGGATAGTCTCTATTTGACCGATGAGAATTGCTCTTCGGTTACAGCACGCACGGCGGCCATGCAAAAAGCGGCCAGAATCTTGGCCGAATTTGGTGAATTGCCGGAAGATGCCGGTGAACTGGTTGATGTTCGAGCCACGGTTTACGATGGTGTGTTTTGTCAAGCTCCGCGCCTTCTTTGCAGAAAGTTGGGGTTGATGACAACATCTATCCGACTCACGGCTTACGACAAAGATGGTCGGACGGTATTGGCTCGTCGCCGCCCCGGCAAGATCATCGGCGGTGGTCTTTGGGACAGTTTGGCTGCGGGCTTAGTCAAGGCGAGCGAAGAACCCGAACATGCCCTTTACCGTGAGCTTTTTGAAGAAGCGGGATTAAGCGCTGATGATCTCACGGTTGTAGAGTCAGCGCGTTTCGTGCAGGAAATGCCTGTGCCGGAAGGTTACCTAAGAGAAGTGGTTCGAAATTACGAGGGCCGTCTTAAAGAAGGTGTGACATTTGAAAACCGTGATGGAGAGGTGTCGGAATTCGCCGCCTTTGACTGTCAGGAAGCCTTGCGCATGGCCGAGCAAGAAAAGGTGATGTATGCGGCCGGTATTGGTATTGCGGAAACGACCATGACACACATGGGCCAGCGTATTGAAGAAAAATGGCTGCACTATAAAGGTCAAGTCATTATCTGATTGAAGCATTAGCCCCAAAAAATCGCTCAAGGAGTTGCATTCCGAGAGCGATTTTTTTGTACTTAAAGAAAAGGGGCAGCGAACTGCCCCTTGATCAACCGTAGTTTGGTTATGAACTAGACGATGATCATAGCCAAGATGATGACGCCGATAAAGCACGGAACGATCGTGCGCTTGGCGACTTCAATCGGGTTAGCCATAGCGATACCGGCCACAACCATCATGGCACCGGCGATCGGAGAAGACGTACGGCCCAAGGTACCGGACAAGAAGGCCAAGGAACCCAAGTGCGGGATATCCATGCCGAAAGAGGCGGCGTGCGGCGTAACGGCTTCATTGAAGGCGAACGTGGCGGCGTCACCGGAACCGGTAATCGTGCCCAAGAACCACGGACCCAAGGAACCACCCCAACGGGCGATATCATTAGATTCGCGCAACAAGGCAATGAACGTGTCGATCAAACCGGCAGCGCGCAAACCGGCGGCGAACACACCGGCGGCGATGATGATACCCAAGATGTTGCCGTAGCCCTTACCCAAGCCGTTAAAGAATGTCTTGGAGAAATCTTGCGGATTGGCGCGGGTGATGAGCAAGCAGAAGATAGCGCCCAAGACCATGGCCTGAGCCACGCCCATCTTGATTTGCGGAACAACCGTGTTACCCAAGACCAAAATGACGATCGGGAGCAACGGAACCAAAGCGAAGATGACGTTCGGGCGAACGATTTCTTCTTGCTTGTGTTCAATGTTCACTTGGATGTTGTCAGTGGCTTCGCCTTTATCTTTGAAGATAATAGCCATCACAAAGATACCGACGATACCGACACACCAGAGCACGAGGCTGTACGGGGTGTGCAACGCGATCAAATCCATGATTTCCATATTGGAGATCTTGGCGATGTAGGCGTTGTGGGCAGAACCCGGAGAGAACACACCACCGGCCGTGCCCATCATCACAGAGGCGGCAGCCATGGCGGGACGGATACCGGCGCGAAGCATCACCGGGATTAACGTGGAACCCACGGCGGCGGCGCAACCAGAAGCCGACGGAATAGCGATGTTAATAACCATCGTCACGAATGTGCAGATCGGAACCAAGAAAATACCCAATCCACGAATCGGCTTGGAGAGCAAGTGCACCAAGTGTTGGTCGCAACGGGTGTAGGACGACACATAGGCAAAGCCCATCGAGGCGCAAATAGCCATGATCAAACCGCCGTTGGTCATGGATTTTGCGAACGCATTGAAAGCGGTCATCGGCTGCAAGGATACGCAGCAAAGAATCAAGCCGGCTGTAAAGAGGACCAAGCGCGTTTCATAACGCTTGATCAGGGCGGCGATTGTCAAAATAACGACAATAACCGCAACCCAGTTCAATAAAGTCATTGTTTATCTCCTGAGGATTGTTTTTATACGCGCGCAATTTTATAGAAAGCCCTCATTACTTGCCCTAAGGCTTTCCCTGAGATTCCCAAGAGATTTGATATAGGCCAGACGATTATTCTTTCTGAACAAATAGCTAAAAAGTGATAGTTGGATCAATCCAAGCTTTCTTTTTTCCAATCAAACTTCGCAATGCTCTTTTTTTTGTTTTTGAACGTCTTTGTCTTAAACCTAGTATCAGTACAAAGAACGCGAGCAATCGGATTTCTGGGTTTGGGCGTGATGCCTTTGATTAACATTTTTTTCTTTTTTCTCATAATGACTAGTGGTTCAAAATTTTTCTTAAAAACAAAATAACCCATCATTTATCATTTTATGAAGTATGGGAAAATCACGAAAACCTTGTCTTGCGAGTATCGTTAACTGAAGCATTGAACTGTATTTTTTCAGTACCGTAACGAAATTAAGGATAGGAAAATGCCGATTGCTCAGACGATAACGGAAAATTCTTCAGTGCCTGTGAAAATTTGGACCCGCGACATTGATCTGAAGTCCATCGATCAATTGAAAAATATTGCAAGGCTTCCCTTTATTTTCCATCATGTGGCTGCGATGCCTGACGTACACGCCGGGATGGGAGCGACGATTGGCAGCGTCATTGCGACAAAAGGGGCGGTGATTCCTGCAGCCGTGGGCGTTGACATCGGTTGTGGGATGTTGGCTGCGCGCACGAATCTCATGAAACATACGTTTAATGAACGTAAGCTTCAGCGTTTGATGCAGGAAATACTCTTCAGAGTCCCTGTCGGTTTTGCGCAGCGGTCAAAAGAAAACACTCGATGGAAATCTTGTGAGCCTTTTGAAGAACCTCTAAAAGAAATTCTGTCTCATGAACCAACGATGCTTGATCCGATGGTTAAATCAGAATGGCATGCGCAGCTTGGAACATTGGGTGGGGGCAATCATTTTATTGAACTGACAGCTGACGAAGAAGACCGTTTGTGGATCATGCTGCACACGGGTTCGCGCGGCATCGGCAATATCATGGCATCGTTTTTTATTGCTCGTGCAAAGACACTGGCTAAAGAAAACGGCGAGGAACTTCCGGATATCTATTTGGCTTCCTTAAAAGAGGGCACGGAGGATTTCGATTGGTACATGAAAGCTGCGCATTGGGCACAGGACTATGCGATGGCTAATCGCCAGATCATTCTAGAAGATGTTCTAGAGGCTTTGCGAGTGTTAAAACCTAGTACAGAATTGGAAGGTGAAATTGTCAATTGCCACCATAACTATGTTGCACAAGAAGAACATTTTGGCGAGACGATTTGGGTGACGCGAAAAGGCGCGATTCGCGCGGGGCTTGGTGAAAAGGGAATTATTCCTGGCAGCATGGGCGCTCGCAGTTATATTGTGGAAGGCCTGGGTAACGAAGAGTCATTTTGTAGCTCTTCACACGGTGCTGGCCGTAAGATGAGTCGAACTGAAGCTAAAAAGCGATTTTCGGTCAATGATCTGAAAGCCCAGACAAAAGGTGTGGTGTGTCGAAAAGATGCAGGTGTTTTGGATGAGATTCCGAAAGCGTACAAATCTATTGAAGCCGTGATGGCTCAGCAATCGGATTTGACAAAAACGATTCACGAGCTCAAACAAATACTGTGCATTAAAGGCTAAAAACAACAAGAGGAAGTAAATCACTTCCCCAACTTTTGAGCTTATGGTATCTCCAACGAGATTTGAACTCGTATTTTGACCTTGAGAGGGTCACGTCCTAACCGTTAGACGATGGAGATAACGGACCTACTTCTCTTGACGAGAGGTCCCTATTCTACGACTTTTCAGAGAAAAAAACTTACCTTCAGAATACGAATCGACCCAAAATTAGCGATATTAGTTAAATCCGATCGGGCGTTTACGGCTGTGACCTTCTTTGGTATTGCATTCTTTTTCCAGTCCTTTCAGTAATGCTTCCGGTGTTTTAATTGGGTTAAAGCGGGATTGATGAGTAAGCGTTGCAAAATCACCGGGCGTCAAAGAACGCAAATTGCCCACCGCTTCTAAAATACTGTCGTCAATCAGGCTGTCAGGGCAAATCTTTTCACAGTACCGTTTAAACAGAATTTTGGATTTCTTTGCATCCAGATAATCAAACTTCACCTTTAAATCAAAGCGACGCAAGCAGGCGTCATCCATGGCATCCAAGGGATTGGTGGTTGCCACGAAAATACCTTCAAAGTTTTCAATTTGCGTGAGCATTTCATTGACTTGAGTGATTTCCCAGCTATAGTTTGCTCCGGAGCGTTTTTGCAAAAAACTGTCAGCTTCGTCCATGACCAGAATGGCATTTTCTGTTTTAGCTTCTTCAAACGCAGCGGCAATTTTCTTCTCGGTCATGCCCACAAAACAATCCAAAAGATCGCTGCAGCGCTTCACGATCACTCGCTTGCCAAGAACACGTCCGAGATAGTGTGCCCAAGCCGTTTTTCCAGTACCGGGAACGCCGTAAAGGCAAAGACGGGCACTGAGTGACTCCGAAATCCCCTGAGCCACTTGTGCTAAGTCATAGTCCGCTGTACTCAGTGCGGGATCATACAGCTCCTCGTCATCCGGTCGGCTACTCAATTGCACGGGGCGAATACCCATGGAGATAAGACTGGCATTTAAGTGTGTGAAGAAATGCTTTTGCATTTCCTCTTTTGAAGTCGAGATAGTCGAGATCACCTTGGCCGTGCGGTCAATCACGGCCGGAGCAATGTCGTTTCTTTGAGCAATGCAATGAATTCCAGCAGGTAACAGGAAGGCGCCTGCTTTGTTTTCAATGATTTTTTGACGTTGCTTTTCAGGTGGCACCGGGACTTCAAGGCAAAAATCAAAACGGCGAATATAGGCCGGATCCATCGCCTGGATGGAATTGGTAATCCAGATAACAGGCGTTTGATTGTTTTCCAAGACTTTATTGGTCAAGCCCTTATTTTGTTTTTCATTGCCTTTGGCCGATAAAGTCGCCAAGAAGGGGGTGGCTCCGAAGTTTTTAAATAAATCCTGGGCCTCGTCAAAAACCAAAATCGCTGAGGGGTTGTTTTTGAGTTGAGACAGATTGAACATTAAGCAACTCATGCGGTCGCTAACAGCGTCTCCCTCCTCATCTACAACAGGCACTTCAAAAAGGTCAGCACCAATGTCTTGAGCGATGGCCCGACTCAGTTCACTTTTTCCTGTTCCCGGCGGACCGTAAAGAAGGATATTGATTCCGCTTTTTTGATCTTCTCGAGCCTTGCGCAAATACTGAACTAAAAGCGTCAAATTGGGCGAGAGGTAAGAAAAGTCTTCAAGAGTGAGTTGGCTTTCTTTTCCCTTGACCAATGACATCGCCAAAAGATCGTGCAATTTTTGGTGAGGATAGACAAGTTTAGTGGCCAAATCCGGATCGAGGATTAGGTAGTACTCGAAATCATGGGGATCCTCATCGATGCGAACCAGGCGGTTTTGCATAAGAGCGCCGCTTTTAGAAAGCGCTTTATAGAGAGCTTCGTAACCGCAATCGCAGACGGTAGATAAAAAATCGCTGATGAGTTCCCGATATGTAATGAGATCTGTTTTTTTATTTTTTAAGATATTGAATAAATCGAGACAATTGAATTGATTGAGTTTAATGACGGTAAGAAAAATAAGAACACTTTTTTCGGCTTCGTTTAAGCCGAAGGTTCTTGCTAAAAGCTCAATATTGGCCTTTAAATTGTTAGGGACAACGGGAATATCTTCTTCAAACTCTTGGTATTTTTTCATTAAAAGCGAATAAATCTTAGCTTGATTGTCCGCTGTTTTTTTGTTTTTTTTAATTTCATCTGGCGTTAATTGTTCAAGCTCGGGCAAGCCGAGGATGTTGTCCCACTTCATGTGCTCAAAGTTGTATTCAACTTTATCGTTATAGCCGGAGGTGACGTTTTTCCAAAGGTCACGATACAAAAGAATAGACAGAAAAAAGAACTGGTAGAGACGAAACAAAGTCTCGTCAAAACTTCTATGACTGGCTTTCAGATTGCACTTAAACATATTCTTCCTCTTTTTCTTGAGAGGAAATGTATGGGATTAAACATCATTTAATGATGTATATAAAAAGCTTTACTGCAAAAAAAAGCCGCCCGAAGAATCGGGCGGAAAACGTTGCTTGTTAGGAAACGATGGTTGGCTTAAACAAGCATGCAGGACATGATGTAAATAACAACAAAAGCGGTCAGCATTGGAAGAGCCGAACGGCGGACGATTTCAAACGGAGAAATATCCGCAAGACCCGCGGAAGCGATCACACAGCCGGCGATAGGACTCATGGAACGGATGCAGCCGGAAGACAATTGCATGCCGGTGAGCATCCACTGAGCGTTGCCGCCAACCGTTTGACAAATCCCGGGGATCATCGGCGCAAAACTAAAGAATGCGGCGTTACCAGAGCCCATCACGAAAGTGCACAAGCCTACGATCAAGAACATGATCGTATAGACGATGATGTAGCCGCTGCCAAGGTTGCTTGCCGCTTCAATCAATGTCTGGATACCACCTGAGCGTGTTAAACCGGCTGCGAATGTTTCGGCGCAGACAATCAAAACGACGGTTGATGAAAAGATCTTTCCCATGCCTTCGAAGAAGGTTTTGATGTAGGCGAAAGAAGTTTTGATATCACGGCGAACGGCGCAGTCAATGACAAAAGTGATAACCATTGAAGCCATGACAGCATTGATGATGTCAAGCTTGATGCCTTTGTAGACAAGCGGAGAAAAAATAAACAGAAAGACCAACGGTACCAATGGGAAAATGGCATAAAAGCCCGGCGCTTTTTCACTTTTATCCGCATCGGACAAATCTTTAGCAATGAAGTCAGCTTGTGTAATACGGCCGCTCGCTAAATCTTTCTTATCCAGATACTGTTGCACAAAGTAGTGCACGATGCAGACGATAACCAAAGTGACCGGTGCGATGACAAGTTGATAGTCCACGAAAATGTTCATCACGTGAATGCCGGTCAATTTGCTGGCCACCATGTTGTTCGCTCCAAGAGGGCTGATGCCGAAACCACCGGTCATCACAACGGAGGCGCAGGCGGCTTGACGGCTGACACCGGCGCTTAACATAAGCGGGTAGACTGTAACCATCATCAAAATGGCCAAGCCCACAGCTGAACCCAATACCACATTTAAGCATTGACCGACGACATACCCCAACACCATGATGATGTAGGGAGAATTGATGAGAGACATGGGTCGAGTGCAAACATGAACCAATGCGCTCGTGGCTCCGATCTTATTCATGTAGTAGCCGAAGCCGCCGATAATCATGATGTTCATGCCAAGACCGCCAGCGCGGGATTGCAAAAGTCCGCCGAAAATTCCCAGAATGTCGAAACCGATAAAGCCGGTGACTTTTTTACCGGTTGCCACCGGATCTCCGGAGATCGCCGCCACGATGGCGATCGTCACGATGCCCACCACGAACAAAGACCATGCTGGATAGAATTTTTTGACGATCAACCAGCAGATGACCGCGACCGAAATGAGTACGATAAAAACACCAGTCATGGTTGTCTCCGAAAGCATTAATGGTGGTGCTTCACTCCCTACGATTATTCCCGCTTAGGCAAAAGGGGTTTAAATCCCTCGCAACCGACAAGTCCCAAGGCTGTCAGGATAAGTAGTTGGGGCCCCAAATGAATATCCACTTTGTCGAAGTATTCGTGGATCGTGTGGCATTTGTGTTGTATGCCGCCCGATGAGAGACAGGTGGCCGGAATGCCCATGCTGACCGGAGCGTTGGCATCGGTTGAAGAGACGCCGTAGTTTGTCAGTTCTTGTCCTAAAGCTTTCAAAGAAGAACGGGCCACTTGCAATACGGGACAGTCATTGGGGCGCATGCCGGCCGGACGATTGCCAATATTTTCTTTTTTCCAATGAACCTGTTTAGCAGGATCGGTGATAGACCAAAGGGCATTTTCTTCGGCGACCGCTTTATCAAAACAGGCCAAAATTTCAGACTCGACCTGAAGGAGTGCTTCATTGTTGACACTTCTCATGTCGATTTCCACGGAGCAGGAAGGGGCGATGGAGTTGACACTCGTGCCGCCTTGAATTGTGCCGATCGTGAAAGTTGTTTTCGGATTGGTGGGCGTTTTGATATGAGCGATCATGTTGCCGGCAATGCACATGGCGTGAATGGCACTGGCGACCTCACCGAAGTTGGCGTAGGAATGACCGCCGGGACCTTCGATGGTGATACGGTAGCGGTGAGAACCAACGGCACCCTTCAATATGCGCCCAATTTCGGTGTTATCAATAGCGATAAAGCCGTCAATTTTGTGAGTGGCAACAAAGTATTTCGAGCCCCGAATATCGCCTAAGCCTTCTTCTCCAACGGTGGCGACGAAATAAATATCCCCTTCGGTGTGTATATCCGCTTCATTCAAAGAGCGGATGATTTGCAAAAGTGCTCGAAGTCCTGAGCAATTGTCACCGATTCCGGGCGCGAAGTAGCGGTTTCCTTCTTGTCTGACTGTCACGTCCGTGGTGGCCGGGAAAACGGTATCCATGTGTGCGCCGATGGCAAGAACCGGTCCATTGCCTTTCCCGGGACGAAAGCCGATAACGTTGCCGATGTCATCGGTTGTGACGTCTGATAGTCCGTAAGCCTTCATTCGGCGGACAATCTCTTCGGCGCGCAGCGCTTCTTGAAAAGTCGGCGCGGGGATTCCACATAACTCAACCTGCTCCTTCATTCCGAGCTCGGCTTCGTCAAACGCGATCTGAAGAGCCCGTGTCACTTTGGCTGAGTCTTTGAGAGTTTTAACTGATAAGTAAGTCTCTTGGTCTAGTTGTGGAATCCCCGTTTGCACGACAGCTCCCCTTAGGATTTTGTTGTGTGGCATCAGTCTAGTTTCCACCAATAGCGCAAGGCAATACAAAAGATCTATCATTAATCATATATATGAATTTAACGAGGATCGTTATGCAAACCCTCTCTCGCGTTAACCGTCAGCCGCTTTACCAACAAGTTCGACAAATTTTGTTAAAAACCATTCAATCCGGGGAATGGAAGCCCGGTGAAAAAATTCCGATTGAGCCCGTTTTGGCGCAACAGGTGGGAGTGTCCATTGGAACATTGAGACGAGCGGTTGAGACACTTGTCAATGATGGAATTTTGCTCAGGCGTGAAGGGGCCGGAACATTTGTAAGGACTTATCGCGATCAAGGTTATTGGAATGCTTTTCAAATTTTTCGAAATTTAGATGGGCAAAAAAGGGGAAGTCGTGGTCGATTGGTGACATTTGAAGTCACGAGCGATGTTGATGAGAAAATTCTTTCAGCCCTGCATTTGTCAAAAGGACAAGAAGTTATTCATATTGTTCGGCACTGGATCAGCATGAAAACGGGGACCGAGGAGATCGTTTCCATAGATGAAAGTTTTTTAGTTAAAGAAAAATTCAGCAAATTCACCTTGGACTACTTTTTAACGCATTTCCGAAGCGGTGAATCTTTCTACGAGTTTTTTGATAGGGAATTTAATGTGGTTATTCTCAGTCAGAAATGCGCCGTGCATTATGAATGTTTGGACCAGGAAAGGGCAGCAAAGTTACATGTTCCGGAGCATTTTGAAGCCTTATGTACGGAAAGACTGTCATTGACCTTCGGTCATGAGCCGGTTGAGTATCGAATTAACCGTGGTCGAGTGGATGTGACAAAGGTATTTTTCGATCTCAGTTAATGGCAAAAAATTTCCGTTCAAAAAGGCTTGACGGTATTAAGCTTAATAACAGGATAGGAAAATCCAGAATAAGGAGCACAACATGCCGCAAATGAGAAGTTTAGTTTTTAAAAATGGTGCGCTCTATGACGGTATTGTTTCTTCAAGCCGCATGCTTTGCCACATCGATGGCGACAAACTCTACGAGGGAACTATTACCTCATCGTCCAAAGCGTTATGCACCATTAGGAATGGAAAAATCTATCAAGGAACGATTGTTTCATCTTCAAGGCAGCTGGGATTAATTGATGATGGGAAAGCTTATAAAGGAACCATCAAATCCTCTTCAAGAGTGGTGCTGAGCTTTAAGAACGGGACGGTATACAGAGGCGGAATTGTTTCTTCAAGCAAAGCCATGGGCAGCATCAAAGGAGCTGAATACCTGGATGAGGCTTACTTGGCCGCCATGATCCACTTTTTCGTTGAGCCGATTTTTGCGTAGCTTTCCCATCTTAAACTGAAACATATCCTGCTAGTTTCTCAGAAAAAGAGTAGGAGTAAGTCTTGTGCTTGGAGCCATCGTCGGTGATGTGGTGGGCTCTCGCTTAGAATTAGCGAGTCTTCAATCGAAAGAGTTTTCGTTTTTCGCGCCGAGTTGTCATATTTCTGACGACACGATTTTAACGTTGGCTATTTGTCAGGCTTTTCTTGACTGTCGTGGAGACTACAGCCGGTTGTCTTTGCATGCGGCTGCTCAACTTAAAGCTTTTGCTCTTAGATACCCAAGAGCGGGCTATGGCTCCAAATTTTTAGTCTGGATGTTAGCTGATGTCAGTGAGCCTTATGGCAGTTTGGGAAACGGCTCGGCTATGCGGGTGAGCTCCTGTGCGATGGTTGCCAGAAGTTTGGAAGAAGTTAAAAAGTTTTCCTATGCGGTAACCGCCGTGACGCATAATCATCCCGAAGGCTTAAAGGGAGCCGAAGCCGTCGCGGTTGCAGCCTTCTTGGCAAAAGAAAAATGGTCTAAAGCGGAAATTCGACAATATGTCCAAGATCATTATTATCCGATGGATTTTTTGATCGATGAAATTCGCCCTCACTATCATTTCGGCAATACCTGCCCTCGGACGGTTCCATTTGCCATAAAAGCCTTTTTGGAGTCGTCTTCTTTTGAAGACACTATCCGCACGGCGATTAGCTTAGGAGGCGATACCGATACGCTTGCGGCCATGGCTGGCAGTATTGCCGGTCTTTACTATGGTATTCCAGACGCCATCGCTCAGAAAACGCAAACGTATCTAGATCCTTATTTGTCAGGCGTTCTCAGACAGTTCGAAGAAACGTATACGGTCATTTAAAACATGCATAAAATGAAGCATGGTCGGTCATAATTTTCTCATCGAAAAGGAGATCGCCATGCGCAGAAAATTTGTGGATCAACGCTACAAGTTGCCTTATTTTGTTGCTAATCCGATCAGTCGGATTGGCGAACCGCAAGCCAACGAAGATGATGTGGATACGGCCGCTGAAATCATCACGAATTATCTTCAAACGGATCACGATGGTTATGTCCGTCCGCTCCATATCCTGGTGTGCGGTGCGAATCCGCGAGCGGTCAAGGCGGTTGTTGAAAGAATGACCTATTGGCAAGACGACTTAATTTACCGCGCAGATGCCTCTTGTGTTGACGACGACTTGGGCGATGTGTTGCAGCAGCACAAAATTATTGTGTTGGATCTGATGGACAATGCCTTCGGTTGCGAGTGTCCGTACATGTTGGGTAAACGCGGTGTTCTTATTTGGATGATGCCGCCGGGGGAAGAGGCTGATAAATTGGAGGCGGACTATCGGATTGATGTTAATGATTTGTCCGCAGGGGAAAAACGTCAATGTCTTAAAGTTGCAACCGGTTTGCCGTTTTTTGTCATCGATCAACTTCTCGACAGCGACAAAGATGTTTGGCAAATCGAAGAAATGCTGCAATTAATCAAGACAGGTCCTTATGAACCTAAAGATTTGGACTTTATCGGACGTCTTTTCCGGGTCTCTTTATCCGCCTATGATTGGCTCGAAGATCATGAAGATGAAGAGTTCGATGATGAAGACGATTTGGGCGATGAAGATGATTTGGATGATGAAGATGATTTAGATGGAGAGATGGAAGATAGGGTAGATGAAAACGAAAAAGAAACGTCAGAAGTTAAGCCAGAGCAGTAGTTCCATCTGTTATTGAAGCAATCGTTAGGGGCAGAAATTTGCCCCTGACGTCATTTTTAGCAAAACAGTTTTTCAAAGTTCTTCAAAAGTTGCCTTTGGTACGGATCCAAATATTCTTCGGCTCTCTTAGCGATCCAATCATCAATTCCATAATAAATGCCCGCGACACCGCCGGTAATTGCCGCGATCGTGTCGCTGTCGCCTCCGATACTGACCGCATTTCGAATGGCGTCCTCGAAAGACACCGATTCAAAGAAAGCTTTAAGAGCAACAGGAACGGTGCCCTGGCAGCTGACTTCGTATTGGTATTGAGGACGGATGTTGCCCAAGGAAAAATCCATCGGATAATAGTGTTCGTTGATGTATTGTTCGATGGCTTTTTTAGTAAGACCATTTTTGGCTAAAAAGCCTGCGGCAGCGGCTGCTTCGGCGCCTTTGAGTCCTTCCGGATGGTTGTGAGTGACAGAGGTCACCGAGTAACTCATCGCTTTTGATTCTTCGAGTGTTTTTGCGGCTATTGAGCATGGACTGACACGCATAGCGGCACCATTACCAAAGCTATTGTAGGGGGTTGGATTTTCTTGCTGCATCCAACGACGAAAACCTCCGCCGTAATCTTTGTCAGCGTACCGCCAGGCGATCTCCATCAAGGACTTCTCGGCGGCCTTTTGAAGGTTTGTACTTTGCTGACATAACGCATGGCAGACGGCAAGCGTTAAAACGGAATCATCGGTGACGAAACCATTTGGGCTGAAAAATTCGAAATTCTTTCTTCTAATGTTGTTGTATTCATAAGGCGAACCAACAATATCGCCGACAATAGCTCCCAACATGCTATTTCTCCGTTAGGTTTTCAGATACAGGCAGTTTAACGAGTCATCTATCAGTTTTTGAAGTGCTTAGTAAAACCGAATGTTGCATAAAGTGAAGTTTTAAAAGTCATACTCATCCTGTCAGAAAAGTAGAGAGAACAGACATGCGAACGGAAAATAAAACGTTTAAGACCGCTTTTAATCCCGATGATTTTCTTCAAGGTAAGGCGTACCGAGCCGTTTTAAGTGACAGCTATTTTGTCCTTTTGGAAGAAATCAGAAGCCGAGTTTGCCATGATGATTTTATGTTTGCTCAGGCGGTTGGCACTTATTTATACAGAGCGATCGCGTCCGAAAGTGAAATCATGAGTGCCATGATCGCTGCAAGCCGCATGGGCGAATCTCAAACTGTGGATACCTTTGTCAATGACAACGCCAAAGAAGCTTTGAATCTTCTAAACGGCATCGACGGTCTAAGGCAGTTGTCGGCTTCTGTCAAAGATATTGCCTGCGCAATTGCGGTGGTCTACTTTCAAATGCTTTTCGACTACCAATCCCGAACCGACAGTGATTTTCATCAGTGGGACTACCGGAAAATAGACTGCTACGGAACTGGTTGGCATGAATTTTATGAACGGGTCAAAACCTCTCGCTTTGCGCTGCAACTGGATAGCCTTTTGAATCAGCTCTACACATCGATGGGATTTGACAAACCCTGGCGAGACAATGATCGGGACTTCTATGAGTTATCCATTCCTAAACGGGCCGATGTCGAGGAGATCTATCAAATTATTCGATTAGCCGGATTTTTTACGGGCACAAAAGAAAAGTGGCACTACCCGGACTATCCAAGTACTTTTCGTGTAAAGAGCTTCACTTGGAAAAAGCAGGCCCTTTTGCGGATGATGCAGCTCATTGCTTCTCATTATCCCGAGGTGAAGATTTGTGCTGTATCTCCCGATGCAGATGATATGAAAGATTTTCAATGGAGCCGCTATGAACTTTCGTTTGATGTTCGACGGGATATGTACGCTCGCAGTGCCATGCATCAACTTTTGAGTCGAAAAAATCTGACCGATCCGTGGCCTGAATTTCAACGCATGGTCAGTTGGAAGTTGCATAAATAATGGGGGTCTTTGTATGTTGTCGACAATGATTAAAAAGTGGCGCGGAGAGCGTCCAAGTATTTTTATTCTCTCGGGCGCAGGCCTGTCAGTGGAAAGCGGAATCCCGACCTATCGTGGAGAGGGCAGTGATCCTAAGAACGACAGCGCCAGTCTTTCAAGAGGTTATATGAGGTCGTTGCCTGAAAGAGTTTTTGAAGCGGCCAATCAGCGAATCCGTGATTTTGACGCTTGTGAACCAAACGCTGCTCACAAAGCCATTGCTCAGTTTATAAAGAAGTATCGTTTACAGGCCGACATTGTGCATGTCACGCAAAACATCGACTCTCTTTGCGAGGAAGCGGGAGATACAGCTGTTTTTCATTTGCATGGGTCCTTAAATCGCAGTCTCTGCCAGAAATGCGGTACGGTTTTCCCGAGAAAAGGCTTCTACAAAATGGGAAATACCTGCCCTAAATGCCGCGCTCAATTTTCAGCCGTCAGACCCGATGTCGTTCTCTTTGGAGAAACGCCGCATGGTTTGGATTGGATCATGCCGTACTTAAAAGAAGTGGATATTTTCATCGCCATCGGCACCTCAGGAACGGTTTATCCGGCTGCGGATTTTGTCACGATTGCGGCCTCAGCCGGCGCCCCTATTCGTATGCTCTTAAATAAGGAAGCCCCTCGGGAGATGCAATTTAATTATTCGATGATGGACGAAGGCTATGGTCCTTTCAATTACATAAGATTGGGCAAGGCGACAGGAATTGTTCCGATGGTTTTGAAAGAGGCGGGACAATTAATTGAAAATATTTAGTCGGATGTTATAAGGTTTTGAGAAAAATAAAGTTTGGCTAAAATTAATGCTCTCATCAAGAGTCCGATTTTCAGGGTAGAAAAATTGTGTTAGAGACCAAATTTGATTGTTTAAATGGTATGCATTGGTCAATGGGTACGGTCGACTTTGAAATTCCCTATATTGGAGACACAGAGAAAGCAACATACATATTTAATCAGAATTTGGTTGACATAACCTGGAACTGCATGAGAACTTTTGAGCAAAATCCTTCCACATTGCCACAAACGAGGACCATCTTGAATGGTAAATCGGTGGATGGATTAGATGTGACTGATTTGCTGCAGGTTAAAAATTATGGGGACGGCGCGCATGAAATGGTTCGTCTTTTGCGCAGTGGAGAGTTCAAGGTCAATATTGAAACTGCCAGCAGCCTTCACAGTTTCGTCGGTTATAAAGATGCCCTGAAATGGGGAACTTTGAGAAATCTTAATACGGCTATCCATGATGTGGAGTACATTCCCCCTACCTATGAAAAATTACCGACATTAGCTGAAGGCGGATTTGACTTTCTTAATACTGAAGTGAAAGACCCTAAGGAACGAGCGATAGCAATTTTTTTATTCATGTCCAGAAGTCAGTTTTTCTTTGATGCTAATAAAAGGACTGCGTCTTTGATGATGAATGGATGCTTGATGCTCAACGGTTATTGGCCCATAACTGTTTTAAATCGGGAAAGTGTTGAGTTCCATGAAAAATTGGGGCGCTTCTACGAGACCGGCGATGCTGATGAAATGATGAGATTTTTCGCTCATATCATTAAAAAACAATACCCGACAAAAGGCTTCTAGGTTATATCAAACAGGCTAACACCGGATCGGCTAGCCTGTTTGCATTGGGATTAGTCCATTTCAAAGTGAACACGATTGATATGTTCTGGGATGGCGGCATCCTTTGAGGTAATCACCCAAAGGGTGGGAACAGTTTCTTCATTTTTTTGTGGGTAAGGTGTATAGCCGTCAGTGAAGATCACACAGGCATCAGCCTCGGAAGCGTTTTTATTTACCCAATCGGTAATTTCACACATATCGGTTCCTCCGCGTCCGGGAGCAGATAATTTAAAAGGCACATCCTCCCATTGATGCTGTTCTATTTTTTGTATTTTGTAATCGCACCACAAGACAAAAATCTCTTCGGGTTTGCACTCTTCAATAACGTCAAAAAGGTGTTTGCCAAAAGCAGCCAACATTTCATCCGAAATGGACCCTGATGTGTCAATACCTATAACCAATGAGCCCATTTGCGCTTCTTTGTTGACAGAAGGCAGATAGACATCTGAGAAACGTTTATTAGGGCGGCGCCAGGTTTCATTTTGTGAAACAAATTTGGTCATGAAGCGTCCCAACAGTTCGTACCAGGGGAGCTTTTCAACCAACACGTATTCCTCTAAAAGGGTGATGAGATGACCCATCGCGGAGCCCATACGAGTCTGCATCATCTTCTGTTTGGTGATTGCTTCCGCAACGGCCATTTTTACGCAATTTTCAATGTCCCGTAACTCAGCGTCTTCAACCGATTCACCAAAGATTTTTCTTGCTTCGGCAAGGGGATCATTTTTGAGCTCGCCAGCGCTTTGGTCGCCTGAATAAATGATGTCGCAAAGTAGCTTGGCCGCCGGAATCTTTTCGTAGATTTCGTCATAAATATCTTCTGCGGTTCTGGATTGAGCGCCCTTCAGTCGTACCCCGCTATCAATAAATTTCCCGATTCCCAGTTCAATGAGCATTTCGTTAATGACGGCGTCGCTCGCAATATTAAAAAGATAATGCTCACGCTCGCCGCGTCTAAGGCTGTGAGAGAACGCTATATGCAGCACTTCATGGCAGAGTAAGAAAACGATCTCTTCCACCGAAAGCTTCTCAATTGCTTCGGGGTTATAAAGAATTCTCCCACGAGGTGTCACGGCAGCATAAGGCACCGTGTCAGTTGCTTCCATGGGAAAGCGAAAGAGAATACTGCTGAAAAAGGGTTCTCGCAGTGACAGGCGAGTTTTAGCCTGAAGAAGTTTGTTAATGGTTTCACTCATCCGATCACCTTAGTGAGTCTTGAAGCTAATTTCTTAAAAACGGGGCTTGCGATTAAACGCTTTTTGGATTCGCCTTTATATAGTTCCCGAACAGCCATGGCCTGCATATCGGGCGGCACCCGACTGATAAAAGTCAGTGCGGCGTTGGCCGTATCCTGTTTGCAATTCTCGGACGCAATGAGGTCAACGAGCTTCATGACGGTTGCCCAGCGGATGCTTAAATCTTCCGGAACCGAATACTGTTCGGGGCTGGCTAAAAGTTCTGAAAAGTCCGGCAGGTTCAGGTACATCTTCCGGAAAGCGCAGTAAGCGGCCGCGGCTCCTTCACCGACGTCACCCGCGACCAAGGCATGAAAAAGCTTTTCACCGTCTCGTCCGGTGAAAGATGGAACAAGGCTCACAGCTTCCCACGCTCTGGGAGTCGGATTGGTTTTTCGGGTGGGATCAAAATCAGAAAGCATCTTGGGCTGAAATTGCAAAAATTTAATTAGCACGTCGCAAATGTTGTGAGCTTTGGCCCATATGATCCAATCGTCAAGATTTTCATCAAAAGACAAACAACGCAGGCGGTTGCCTAGTTTTGTACTCATGCGATTGGCTCCGGACTTATCTTCAACGCGATTGCCGGTTGCAATGATGAAAAGCTGATCACTAAGTTTTACCGATCCGGCCCACCGATCCAAAATGATGCGGCACATCGGGTTTTGCATGGACATGGGAGCATCGGTTAGCTCCTCAATGATTAAAGCGCAGGGACCGACCCCTTGACGCAAGTTATAAAACTCTTCGGGCGGCAGCCACACATTGTGTGTGCCTGATTCATGCTTAAACGGCACTCCTAGGACATCAACCGGGTCGCGAAGCGAGGGATTGAATTCCACGATTTGTTCATCAGCAATGTGATATTTTTTCTTCAATTCATTGACAATTTCTCGTGCACAAGCTGATTTTCCACCACCTGGCTTGCCCTCGATAAAAGGGACGATGCGGTTGCCACCCGCCACTTCAAATTGAGCCAAAATGCTTTTCTTTAAATCCGAGAATTTCATTTTTTAAACCTTTTGATAAAACGTTTTTAGTGCATTGACATCGGGCATAGGACAGTATTGAATGCCACCCTCAGAGGATTCCCCTTGGAATTCCCTCGCTTTTAAGGCGCAGGCTGCGGCAAAGACAACGGGATCAACCTCAAAAGCCGAGTGTTTACCCTGGGTGGTGGATTCAATCGCTTGAAGTACCTCCGCAAGGTCTTTGTTCTCAAGAAAGAGTTGAAAAAGAGGCGAGCTCACTACCAAAGGTTTCTCATCCGGGTGATCGATTTCCAAAAGCAGCATGCAAACATCTTCAAGTTCTTTGTTCGTTAATCCGGGATCTTGTGACCAGGCTAAAGTGTTTAATGTATCGTCCAACATTCCGGTACACAGATTGGATGAAGAACTCGCCGGAAGAAGTTTTTCCATCTCTTTGGCTGTCAAAAATTGCTTTTGTTCCGGTTCATACATGAACCATTTCCAAAGCCGTTTAGGCAGAAACCAGACTTTTTTGATTTCACCGTCACTCTCAACTTTGCGCACACACAAACCCATCAGATTTTCACGATGTTGATCATCGACCTTAACTTTGACTAAAAGATCCGTGTTTGTGATAACCGGGACATAACCGTTATCGATTGGTACCAAACGTCGAGCTTCACGAGTGGGAAGATAGGAGGTTTTCTGTGATCGAATGTGGTTTGACCAAAGACCGCTCACGATATAAATCGGGTAGAGACTTTTTTGAAAACTATCGAGCACATCCGCTTCGGTAGCAGACAGCTTATCGGCTAATGGAAAGTCGTGTATCGGATCATCGGGATTGGAAAGAGCAGAAGCTAAATCCGATTTACCGTGATGCCAGCCGTACAACCGTTGGAGAGCTTTTTTGACATAGTCTGAACGCTTGGGATCCGTTGATAGTCCAAAGTAGCGGCTTGCCCACTCGGCGATGAGAGCCAGGGTGAAACGGGGACAGAGTCTGCTTATTGAGTAATGCAATTCAATAAAACCGTTAAAAGTTGCCGAGTAGTATGGACGGCGACTCAGCTCTTCAAAGGGTAAAAGCAGCAGCACCGAAAGGTTGCTTTTCACAAAAGCAACGGGAAATCCATTGAATCGAATAAAGCCTTCATGCGTAAGGAGGCTTTCCTCGGAAAGCATGTGTGAGATCGAAGGTTGTTTTCCGTTCATCAAAAATCGACGCGGAGACCCCTGCGTTTAGGCAGGGGAGGAAGCGCCGCCTCCTTTCGAATTTCAGTTAAGTAGGTTCTGCGCTTTTCGAGCAGACGAAGCTTCTTGAAGCTGATGCCTGCTGAAATTCGCGTTCCATCAAGCTTTCGAACATCGAAGCTTCCCGATGAGCGGCGGCCGAAGATGAAGGCATCTTCTCCTTTGCAGGCAACTTTGTCAAAGAGACGGAATCCCTTGACTTCGTAAGGCGCTTGATTGCGCTTGCGAAGGCCGCCCTTCAGGATTGAAAGCTTGTGAATCTGCCGGTTGTGCCGACGGGTCTGCTTTTGGAAGTAGTAGTACCCGAGTCGCTTTGCTCCGAAATTCCCGGCGATGCAGAACGCATCCGCACAATGAGATTTTGCAATCCCATGTGTGATGCGCGCGTGCTTCGTGAGATAGCCGTAGGTGTTGCGCACATCCAGCTCGGGATATGCAGACTTCAGTCGATTCAGAACCGTCCAGCGCATGATGCCCATGAAGGTTTCTGCTCTGAACGATTTGCCTCGTTGAGTTTTCAGCTTGATCTCGCCACGGTGCAGCGCCTTGTGACAGGTTTCGCAAAGCGTGAGTAGATTGCTAGGAGAATCGCTGCCGGTACGTCTGCTTTCCAAGTGATGGACGTTGAGTACCGGATCTTTCGATTTGCCGTGACAATGCTGGCAGACGTGCCCGTCTCTGAAGAAGACATATTCGCGAACGTTCCAAAAGCCGAGCTGTTCGCCCTGCTGGTACGCTTCGCCCGAAACATCTGGATTCTTCAGAAGCTGCGTATCGAAGGCAGCTGTTTCCACAGTGATCTTCGTAAGAGGCAGTATTCGAAGAACGGCAGCAATGCGTGAAAGATGTGCATTGATGCGATTCTCAACAGACGGTGCCAGCCAACCCTTGTGCTTGCTGCGAACGCGATTGTCGAACCGAGGTGCGCGGTAGCGCGTCTTTCGGTTGCGACGCGAGCGGCGCAGTGCAAGTCGTGTAGAAAGCAGGTCGGTTATGTCCTGACGCAATTCGACTTCGGATGCATAGAGTTCGGCCTTTTCTGTTGAAGCAGAAAGGCCGACATGCTTGTATCCGGCATCGACGCCGAGACTTACCGGCTGCTTCGTTTCGCCGGTAGCGATCGTCAGCTGAATAGTGAATGGCGTACGCCTCACTACAACAGCCTTCTTCTCTTTGAGCAGAATGCGCGCCTTAGCCGAAGAACACGGCATCAGCGGCTTCCTTCGTTTGTTTAAAACAAATACTCTCAAGTTTTATTCTCCTCGGCCTTGCAGCCGGTTGTGATCCTTCGCCAATGTTGGAAGGGGTTTCTTGCCGACAGCACTGCTCCTACCTCTAAGAGCTTTTAACTATCGGCCGCAGAGCGCGAGACTAGGATCGACATCCCGCGGTGCCTGTACATTCCCAACCAACGTAGCCCGTCAAATGACGGACTGAGGCTAGTCAACTAGAGGCTCATTCAAGCCTCGGCCTTCAGGCCGGGGTAGTTGACCATTGTCAGCCTTGGGGATTGGGTCAAGTTATGGTTCTCATGAACAAAATGGGAAAATCCATTGTTCGACAGACTCCCTTTGATGATGAAAGAATACAAACCGATACATCAAATTATGATGTATTGATGTATCGGGGAAAATGATGTTTTATGCGTTGGGTCTAAGGGCGAAAAATGGGCTCAAGGGCAACTCGGTATTGGCGTCGTTTAGTTCAACGGCTCGGGCAGCGCAAGCCTCTGAAAAAAGCTTTGGATTGATGTTTTTAGAATAGGGAGAGTCGCCGGAGGTTTCCATTTTGTCAAGAATTTCCGTTAAAGGCTTTTCATCGACAAGAAGATCATAGAGAACGTGTCGTTTGTACTGCAGGCTTTGGTTAGGTGTTTCTATTGAAGTCATGACCATGGCGATTTTTTCTAACTCTTCAAAATTGAGTGTCGGATCTTTACTCCAAGCGATTTCATCGAGTTTTTGATCAACTTCTCGGGCTTTGACTTGACCCTCTTCACGATTAGAAAGTTTCTGACTCATTTCACAGTCCACCTGGTAATGGGGGGCTTGGCTTGTGAAAGAGTCGTATCCGAGTTTGTAGGGGGCGATAAACCAGTAGTTCAAAATTTCACCCGATAAACTGAGTTTCCGGATGCAAAAACCTAAAAGCGTGGAGGGGGCGGCGCACTCAACGAGCCCTTCACTTAATACCAAATCGAGACTGGTTTGAACAGGAATAAGTTTTTTGGGTTTGTAAAGAACCCTTAAGTTTGCAGAGCGTTTCTTTTCTTCATTTTTGATCGGGGTGACATGGTTGGACCACAAGGGGATCAACTCATAGAGGTTGGGAAAAAGTCCTTTAGTTGAAAGTGCTATTTCTCTGAAAGAATCCAGAAGTGGTTGTTGGGCCGGTTGGATTTTTTCTTGTGATGTTGCTGCGTTATGAATCTTTTTGTGCAGATCCGGGTATCCGGTATGAAAACCAAAAAGTGTTCGTAGACTTTGTTGAACTTTTTCAAAAGCGCTTTGCTCAAACGGCGCGCCAAAGAATCTATGCCCCCAAGCCCGAACGATTTCCGCCACAAATTTAGGGGCAAACCAAACAAAGCTGGCGGGTATTTCAATAAAGCCGTTATAAGAGGCGGAATAGTGGGGATATTGACGTAAAAGTTCGGAAGGAAGCAGCAACTGGACGGTATAGTGTTCTTTGACGAAAGCGACTGCCTCGTCTCTGTACCAAATAAAACCCGGTTTGAAGAACTCTTGGTATTTGAATGAAAACGCCTGGCTCGATAGATCTTTTGAACTCATAAATAGTCTCCTATGAATGAGAAAAGGGTATCGGCAGGCGTTTCAATTTATGAGGTATTGATAATTAAAAACTGGCCGGATACCTGATTTATCAGATATCCGGCGCAATGATGAACTAAAGTTAGGTTGGATTATTTTTAAATTTTTTGAACTCTTGAGATTAAAGTTCAAGACAACTGCGACTAGGGAGCCCGAACGGATTGTTTCGTTCAATAAACTCATCCCACCAATTGGCTTGAGCGATAGTAATCAGCATTTTGGCTAAACCAACGAGAGTTTCATCGTCTCCACCTTCTTCAATGGAAAGCAATTCGATTTCTTCGATAATTTTATCGACCGCGTCTTGCCGGGACCAAGCGATGTCACAGTAGTTATCTTCAACCAGTTCCGTGATTCGATCTTTATCACTTTTGTAGTCTTCGGGATCAAGCGCTTCAGCTTCATAGGCGGCAATAAACTCTTCTTCGTCGTAGAGATCCACTTTAAAGTTCTCAATATCGATAGCGATGAAGTTCATCATGTTTTTCTGCTCCTTATGAGGGCATTCGTTAATTTTTTATCTATTGAAAGAATACTCGTAATAGCTTCATTTTATGAAGCATTTATTGTCTCAATGGCTTCTGATTTTTGATTGCTTAATGAGAAATTCTTTGTTGTATCCTTCTTTACCAAAAAGATCAACGATGTAATCTCCAACGACCCTACGCATGGTTGACTCCTAGATGAGTTTCTATCTTTATTCTGAGATTAGGATAATGTTTATGGCTTCATTTTATGAAGGTTTAATGTCCAAAAAATGATGTTCTCAATCTTGGATATCGGTCTTTATTTTTAAAAACTCGCTAGGAAAATGTTAGATATTCCGAAAAACTCGCTGGGAAAATGTAAGATTTTTGGAAAAAGTCGCTGGGAGAACGTAATTTTTCGTGTTAAAGTGACTAAAAAATGTAATTAGAGCGACGAAATCTATGCTTAAGCGAAAAATTGAAAAGACACTCTTGAATTGGCTCAATACGGAAAATCGGAATCCGTTGATTTTGAAAGGCTGTAGGCAATGCGGAAAAACATTTTCTGTGTTGCGATTTGCTCAACAACACTACAAACACGTTGTGTACTTGAATTTCTTCGAAAATCCGGATTACAGAACGATTTTTGAAGGATCGCTTAAAGTTGACGATGTCGTTTTAATGATGAGTGCGTTTGTCGGTGCAAACGTTCGCTTTATACCCCACGAGACAGTCATTGTCTTAGATGAAATTCAAGAATGCCCCAGAGCTCGTGCGGCTCTGAAATTTTTTAAGCTGGATGGTCGTTTTGACGTTTTAGCAACGGGTTCGTTATTGGGTATCAGCGGCTATCGTTCGGAAGACTATTCTGTGCCGGTAGGCTATGAAACCATTATTGATATGTTTCCGTTGGATTTTGAGGAATTCCTTTGGGCCAATGGGATTGAGGATGCTTTGATAGCTCTTCTAAAGCAGTGTCTGGAAGAGGAAAGGCCCGTTCCTGAAGCGTTGCACCAACGGATGAGAGACTTATTGCTGCAATATGTTGTTGTGGGCGGAATGCCTCATATTGTTGATCAGTTCATTAAAGAAAAAAATGTCGCCTTCGTTCGTGAAGAGCAAAAGCTTTTGATCCGCTCTTTTGAGGACGATATGGTCAAATATGCACAAGGTGCGGATAAATCACGAATTCGTGAGTGTTTTGAATCAATTCCGAAGCAGCTTGCTCGAGACAACAAGAAATTCCAATTTTCTTTGATTAAAAAGACAGCGCGTTCTAACCAGTATGTTGGAAGTCTTCAATGGCTGGAAGATACCGGGTTAATCCGCCGCTGCTACAACCTGACGCTGCCGGAATTGCCGCTTGAAGGCAATGCTTGTCATGATAAGTTCAAAGTCTATATGGCTGACACCGGTCTTTTTGTCGGGATGTTGGAAGACGGTACGGAGCGTGACATTTTACAAGGCGATCTCTTTGGGTATAAAGGGGCGATTTTTGAAAATTTAGTGGCGGATTTCTTCATCAAAATGAAACGGCCTTTGTATTATTTTCGAAAGGATTCGGGATTAGAGATTGATTTTATTATGTGCTACAAAGGTGAGGCGGTTTTGCTGGAAGTGAAGACCAAATCCGGTAATACGAAAAGCACGCGCACCATTTTGAAGCATCCGGAGAAGTATCACGTGCATTCGGCCATAAAACTCGGGGACTACAACGTTGGCCGTCGTGAACAGCTTTTGACTTTGCCTTTATATATGGGATTTTTGCTTACTGAGCGGTGAGGTCAAGAGGATCGAAACAATCTCTTTAAGACAAAGAGCGTCTGAATTAATGGCACATAGAGGTATTCATATGGACGAACAAAAGGCCAGACAGGGTGAGATTGCTGAATTAATTGTGAAGCAAAAATTGGAAGATTTGCCATCGGGATATTCTGTAATCGCTAACGTGGATATTGCGGCAGAAGGTAAAAGTTCTGAACTGGATACTGTTGTGGTTACACCGACCGGCGTTATTGTTGTCTTAGAAGTTAAAGCGGGAGATCTAATAGCGGATGAGTCCGGACGCGTGGTGCGTGATTATGGAGCCGGAGGTCAAAAGGACATTGTTAAACAGTTAAATAGGCAGGGAGGAATTACTAGAAATCGTTTGGCAGCTCTTGCGAAGAATCTAACTATTCGCTCGTTTCTCGTTTTACCAACCGGAAAACTGGATGGATACGGAATCGGTATTGATTCAGCCAGAGTCATTGACGCGGATCGTATGGATGAACTCTGCAATATCATTTTGGACTGCGACCGATTGCCGCATAGTCACGACATCTCTAAAGATACGATCGTTGAGTTTTTAGAAAATCATTGTGTTGTCAAACAAAGTTTGAGTTCCATTTGTGAAACGCTGGATATCCGATGTCGGGAATTGTCTGCCGGATTGGCCACCTGGATTCCCAGAATTGAATCGCCTTTGGCTGTTGTAGAAGTTAATGCACCGGCCGGCGCCGGTAAAACGCAGCTTGCGTTGTCGCTTTTACAAAAAGCCCATCAAGAAAAAAGAAGTGCCTGGTACATCAATACGACCCGCAACATCGCTCAAAAGCTTCAGGATCATCCCATTAATCAGCACGTTGAATTCATTGGTACATGGCATGAATTGGCGATTGAGAAAACCCGAGCTGAAGATCCTGCAGATATTGATTCATTGAAATTAAGCCAGTATTTCAATGACGTGTCTGAGGCGTTTGTTCAGAAATTAGAAGATGGTAATTATTCCATTGATTGCATCGTGTTGGATGATGCTCAAGATTTGAAATCCGATTGGGTGGAGGCGTTAACGCAGGCTCTATCATCCGATGGAACACTTTACGTCTTGTCAGATCCCAATTTCAAAACTGGTGAAACTGTTGAATTTACTGAATCTGTCCGAGTGAATTCCGCAGAAACCGCTCGCATACCGCAGAGGTTAACGCAGGTCATCAATGAACTGGCGCTTACTTCTAGTCCTCTGGTCTCTACGAGTCCCTATCAAGGGGATGTTCCTGCTTTTTTCACCTATAGTGGTCCCGCGCAACTTTTAAAGGAAACGAGACGGGCAGTCGATGAGGCTCGAAAAGAGGGCTTTTCTGATGATCAAATCGCCATCTTGACGATGAAGGGACGCCATTCGTCAGAGATTTTATGTTCACCAACACTGGGATCAGACAAATATTCGCTTAAGCAACCGTTGGATGAGTTTAAAAATGGTCGACAGCTCTTTAGTGACGGAACGCTTTTTAACGATACGGTGAGACGTTTTAAAGGACTTCAAGCGCCGTGCATTATCTTGACAGAAGTGGATTTTGATGAATTAGACGACCAAACCAAGTCTTTGCTTTATTTAGGTATGACTCGGGCTTCTATGAGTTTGAAAATCGTTTTAACGGACACTTTTGCTCAAAAATTAGCCGCTTGTCTCTGAGTGATCCAAGCGGCGATAGTCCATAATGTTTCGGACTCTTAGAGTTTGAGCTTCTCTACTCGAACGATTTGGGCTTCTTGTTCCCACATCTTGATCCAACCGTCAAGCAAAATGCTGTCAACCAGATCGGCTTCCAAGCGGTATAAACCCTTCTCCGGTTCTGTGATCTTTTGAGAGCGGTTAAAGGGAGACTCTTCCAAATAGGTTTTTGTCTGAGGATTTTTAAAGTCCAAAATCAGATGGATTAGTCTGGTCTTATCACCTGTGTAATTAAAGTGACGACTCTTAATGTAATCCTTAACTTTAAAGCCTGAGACGCCTTGAGCGTTGTCTTTTAGTTGCTTGACAGAGTCAATGCGGTGAAGGGCTAGATGACGATAGTTATCGTAGCCGTCAAATTGGCAAACCAAATACAAACGACCGTCCTGCTGTACTAAGCCCAAGGGACTCAAAATAGCTTCTTTCTTTTCGCCTTCTGCGTTGCGATATTTCACCTGAATTTTCTTTTCTTCGTATAAGGCATTAGTGACATCATCGAAAATTCTTGGCAGCACCTGAGGCGGAATGCGGGGAAGTGTGTCCGATACAACCGCGATCTTATCCAACCAATGGCGTTCTTTAGTCACGTGCCCCAGCGGAGTGTCGAGCTTATCCATGGCTGCGTTAAAGAACGGGTCAAGAGTTTTAGCAAGCTTTCCGGGTAATTGATATTTCAAATATTCTTGAATCAGTTTCAACAATAAGGATTCTTGCGGCGATGGAGACAAGAAAGAAAAGGTATTGCTGAAAGAGGCGAGACGATAACCGTATGGACGAGAGCGAGTATCACGCTCAACCGGAATTTCATCGGATTCTGCCAGTTCTTTTAGATAACGCTGTAGAGTTAGAGTCTCAATTTCAATGCCGGCAGATTTCAAGCTTTGCATAATTTCTGCCGAAGTTACCCAATGTCTGGGAAGACGTTTGATGATTTCAAGGTAAATCAATGCTTGAGAAAAACCGGTTGTGGTACGAGCCATAGTGATTGCCTCATAAAATGCAATTGTTAGTTTATACTAGACCCAAGATCGTTTTGTGGTAACTCTTGTATTTCGTAGGTGAAAGGAGAATGTTGAAATGAGCAGTCCAAGCAGCAGTTCAGTCGCTGAGGTGGTTAGGCTATCTTTTGATCGGCAGTATGAACATATTGTAATTCCTGACTTCCAGAGACCTTATTGCTGGACTATGGATGACATACAGAAAATTCTTGATGACGTGGATGATCTTCGATTTTTGCAGGAAACATCTTATAGGAATGATGAATACTATTTTGGTTCGATTTGTCTGCGAAGACAAGAAAATTCATTAAATTTGCAACTGTTAGATGGACAGCAACGATTAACGAGTTTTATGATTTTGGCTCAACTTTTGTTTGAGCGATCTAAAAAAAGCAAAAATAAAGAAATTCGTGAATGGTGTAATGACTTAGACAGGATATTGGGGGGAAAAGAAAAATGGAAAAAGATTTTCATATATGAGCAACCGGATACGATTGTCCACATAAAAAACATATATTCTCAGTTTCAAAAACATTATGAATTGTTAGAGGTAGAGGGTTATCCCTCAGTAGAAAATGAAGAAAAGACATCTATCTATGAGTTAACTTTAAAAAGAGATTTAGCCAGGATTTGCTACATATTTAGACGCGGTAAGTTTGCCGTTACATTTCTAGGTTCATCAATTCGAGAAGCTGAACAATTTTTCCAAGGGGAAAATAATCGCGGTCTGCCGATGAGTATGCTAGACATTCTTAAGGCTTATCACATGAGGTTCGAAGATGACGAAGAAAAGTTAAAAGAGATACAAAGAATATGGTCAGAATTTAATATGCAGGAAGATTTACCAGTTCAAAATGAAAAAGAGCACTCAGTGATTGAACAAAAGGCTAATCAATACCAGTTAGTCACTCAATATGTGATACCGGCTTTGCTCTTGTCTAGTGGGACTTGGCCTTGGGATAAGGATAATGTTAAGAATGTGGATAAGCTGAAAGGGATAATGGGTACACACAGGCATGATCGAGTGGTAGATGAGAAATTATCAAAATTAGATAATTCTAAAATTGGAATTTTTGATCTTTTGGATCCTATTAATCCTGGATTGAATTTTTTCCTTATGTTGGATCAATATCGCAAAATTGCAACTTCTGTAAAACAATTTTTAGTTAACCAACCGATAACACTCAAATTTGGTGATGCCAAATTTATTTTAGTTTTAGCCTTGATGGCTTGGGTTGATAGATTTTTAAAGACTGGCTTAATAGAAAAGGATTCATCAGTTATCACTAAAGCCTTGGAAGAAGATTTGGATTTCAGATCTTATGCCCAGACCTTCGCTCGTTTTTTGAATTGTTTGAAGTACAACAGTGATGAAGATCCCGGTGCTTTTCGTCAGGTAAGGAAAGTTAGATTGTTGGACTTGCTTAACTATAAGCAAAGGGGAGAAAGCTTGTTGTTACTGCCCCACAGGACGAGTAGTCCAGCAGCTTGCAAACGAGAACTTATTCGAATGACAACACCTGAAGTAATGTCGCGAAAAATTTGGAATGCCAATCACTTAGATGGTTATCGTAAAGCTTACAACTTGATAAAAAAGGTTTAGAAGATGAGTGTAATCAATCAAAGACATAGTGAGAGGTTTGATGCCAAACGTATGCCTCTTATGGATTTAAAAGCAAATGGAGAAAGGTATGTTGTTCCTCCGTTTCAACGTCCTTACAGGTGGGAGGATACTCAGGTAACTACGTTAATGAACGATTTATTAGATTTTTTCACTCAACATCAAAACGATACGGAAACTTATTCATTAGGCACCATAGTCTGTGAATTAGGTAAAGACGCTTATGAAATTCTGGATGGTCAACAACGTTTGACCACGATTGATCTGATATTGGATGAGTTAGGAGAAAAGGGGAATACGGTCAAACATGAGCGTTTAGTGAGTGCTTATCAATATTTGAATGGGAAGTTCTGCGATTTAAAGAGTGATTTGCCTAAGTGTGACACTCAAAGAAATCTGATTAAATCGTCACTATCAAGGTTTATCGAGGAAAATGGTTTAAAAAAAAATGACAGCAAAGAGAAAGATTTCTATGAGAGCTTCAGAAAACTTATTGTAGAAAAAGTATTAGTCCAACGGGTTGTTATCCCATTATCTGCTGAAGTTGTAAATGAATCGCCCAAAATGTTTGAAATTATCAATATGAGAGGGCAAAGACTCTCTAGCTTAGATATTTTGAAGTCACGCTTTTTAACATTAATTGATGGGAACAAGAAAAAAGATAGATCGCTCTTTAACTTTTTATGGACGCACCTTGATCAACAATTATCTCAAAAGAATCTCAAGGGGTTTAGTTTTGAAAAATGGAAATATCAAGATAAAAATGAGACAAATTTGTTTGATGCAAAGCCGACTCAACAGGGCTTGACTATCGAAGAAATTGTTAATACGAATTTTCAAAAAAGGAGTGAAGAAAAAGAAAATTTAAAAGAGGAGCAAAACGAACCTATTGGAATTATTCCTCCAATAGATGTAACAAATATATTGGTTATAGCTAATGAGCTTTTAAAACATTGGTTAATTCAGGATAGGTGTGAGACAAATATCAAAACTTTTGCATTGAGTGATAAGGATTTACAAAAGCGATTCGATTGGATGTTGCAGTCTAAAGAACATGCCTCAGAAACAAATCTTTGGCGTTTAATGTCAATTGTGAATGTCGTTCTCCAAACGGTCACGAATTGGGGCCCTTATCGTTTAATAAAAGATGGAAAACTCGAATCGGAATCGGACGTATTTAACCAATTAGTTTTATCTTTCTATGCGGCTAACAGTTACCAGCATATTGGCCAATATTGGTTACTGCTTTTATCTCAAGAAGCGCTTAAAAACGTTGCCCCTCATTACGATGATTTGCCGGACAGTTTGGAGAAATTAGTAAGTTTTCCTAAGGTAGATTTTAAAAATTTGAAGAAAAGAGCTTATAAATTGCTTGTGAGTTGGGGTTATGAGGTAGCAAAGAGAGGCTCGGCAAATGGCACGGATAAAGTATTTACTTTTGCTAAGGAATTTGATGAAAACAATAAAATAATTATGGAACAAAAAGAAATATCTACATATGTTCCTACATGGAAATATAACGGGGATTTATCTCAGTGGGATTTATATTTCCTAGAATATTTATTGTGGGTTGACGCCAAAATTGAAGGGTGTAAGCAGTTATATTCAATCACTGAAAAATTTGTAGAAACTTTAACGGATTCTGAAACGAGAGAGAGTTTCATGAATTTTGATTGGGAAACGTTCAAAGCTAGAGTTGGGTTGGAGAGTATAAGGATTGTTACCAGAGGTGCAATTGAACATTGGTTAGCACGAGATAAAGCAGAACTTAAACATGATAAAGAGGCAATTAAAGCAGAGTTATCCATGAGGCATGGTTTCGGTAATTTAGCTTTAATTGACGCTTCCACAAACAGTTCTTTAAGCAAAGACGAAGTGAGTGGAAAATCCAAAATTGTTTTGCAAATGTCCAATCCTTCAATAAAGCTCTTATGGTTAGCAGTCTTTTGTTCAAAATTCCCGAATTTTGATGGTAAAGACGTTGAATGTGTTACGGACTTTTGGGCACGTTATCTATCAGATTTTATCTTCCCAGAGGTTCGATAGTTTGTTTTGGTATAAAAAGAAAAGAAGTGTAAATTAGAGATGAAAAAGCAACTACAAAATCGGAATTATTCGTTCAGAATCTGCTGCTGGAACTGGTAGACTCTTTGGGAGTGCTAAAAACGGGTATGTGCTGAAATGGTCCGTGGTAGGAAGCGGATCAAGGATTGGCAATGTAGATGTTTTTTATTAACGGAATGAAGGAAAAGAGCGAAAATATTATTGCTGAATGCCATTTTTAGTAAAGAAAATTTTTAAAGTCGATTAACTTATTTACTTTGGTGCATTATGGCTTCCAATATTACTGATATTCCTTTATTGGCCTCAGATAGTAATTCTGATAAATTAAAAATTCAAAATTACATTGAGGCACTGAGTACCTTTATCTCAAATTCAGAAACTCCGATGACCATCGCGGTTCAAGGGGAGTGGGGGTGCGGCAAAACGTCTCTAATGAATGCGATTGCGGGACGGGTTTGCGTTAACTACTATCAGTTGGGGTCCCGAGATATTGGTGATGTAGCTCCTGTAAGTGTCAACGATCAGCAGTATTTGGGAGTATGGATTAACACCTGGCAGTATTCAGTATTAAAAAACGATAGCGATGCGCAGATTTCAATCATTAAAGGTGTTGCGAGAGAGTTAAGTGCGCACATGAATCGACTGATGGGGGCCTCCTCCATTGTTAAAGAAGCTGGACGGAAATTATTGAGTTCGATTGGGGGTATTGCGCTTACTGCGGCTAAGGTTGGCGTAGGTGTCGCCGGCGTCGATCCTACCAGTTTGAGCGGATTAGATGAAATGATCAGAACCCAAGAAAATGGCCCTGATTATTTTAGAGAGAAATTATCTGAATCCATTAAAGAATATCTTCAGGAATTTAATGAAAAAAGAAGAAGTAAGAAAAATCCGGTTAAAGGAGTTATTTTCTTCATTGATGACTTAGACCGATTGGATCCGCCGGTTGCGGTTCAAGTCCTCTCATTATTGAAAAATCTTTTCGAAGTTCCCAAGTGTATTTTTGTTCTTGCTATTGACTACGAAGTTGTTGTAGAAGGTTTGGTGAGCCGTTTTGGACAACGAACGGATAAGAATGAGCGAGAGTTTAGATCTTTCTTCGACAAAATTATTCAACTCAGTTTCAGAGTACCTATTGAGACATACCAAATTGACGGACTGTTAAAAGAGTTGCTTCAAGGTATCGGCTATTGCAAGAGCGCTTACTTGAGAAAGGATCTTTTAGATGAGAAACATCCCGAATTTCTCGAGTCACTCGTTAAATTGACGGTCAATTCCTGCGGAAGGAATCCTCGCTCAATTAAAAGAATGCTCAATACCCTTTCGTTAGTTAGAGAAATCCACCGAAAAGGAGCAAATTTATTAGAGCAACAAAACCCGGAACTATTTTTAAAACTTTTGTATGCGGTTGTTTGTATCCAATCAGCATATCCTAGACTTTATGATGAGTTATTGAAGAAGCCTAATCTTTACGATTGGATTGAGGATAATAGTGAAGACTCTGTTCCGGATATGACTGGCGTGCGTCAGGAATTTGAAGAATTAAGCAGCTCTGATTTTGTGTTTGAAAATTTACTTTCTGATCCTTGGATTCGAAAACGTGATAAGCAGATAAAAGCTTTGCTTCTTTCGATTATGCAGTTAGTTATGAAGGATAAGCTTTCACAATTCGAAAAGGATCCTAATCTGTACGCCACTGTGCAGTCTCTAAGGACAACAAAAGATTACTTGGATCAGATTATTCGTTCTTCCAGATTGACATTCGCCGATATCGGAGAAGAGGAAGATGAAAATAAAGAATTTTCCAATATTGAGGAATTTGTTCAATATTGGTCGGAGCAACAGATCGAAGAAAGTACGCTTAAAAATCTCGAATATTTTGCCAATCGTTTCAATAAGGTTTTTGCAGATTCGCTTGAGGCTGAATATATTGAAGACAGAGTGTATTTCAATGCGGTCCGTGATAGCGGCAGGAGAAAGGTTATTTGTAGTGTTCAGGTTCATCCTAATGGGTTGATTATTCGAGCAGGTAAGACTTTCAAGATGGGTATTACATCCACTGGATTTAAAAATATCCGTTTGAATCGACAGCTGGATAGTGTTGAAAAAATCCAAGAACGCGATATTGATCCGATGAAGGCTAGATATAAAGAATTTTTGGGTGTTGCTAAAGTTCCGAATCGATGGACGAAGGTGAGTAGTTTAGAAGAAGAGGTCGCTACAGCATACCAGGAATCAGATAGTGTAATGGAAGAGGCCGTAAATGAAGTTAAGGAGGAAGCTTAAGGCAAACAGCTGTTACGTTTTCGATCGCCCACAAATGCGCGTTTTGTCATAAACTCTGGAAATTGAGGAGCTGATCCTCAAAAACGACAACATCAGGAGCGGTCTTGATTGTTGCTGGACTAGAAGAATCTACGGTGGAGAAAGCGGATCTGAGAAGCCGTAGCACAGCTTCTAGTCCTTTCGTTTTTCGATATCCTAAAACTGTCACAATCACCTCTAAATTACAACTTAGAAAGTCCTTATTTTTGTAGGTTATATCTTTCGAGATATCGAGCGCATATACCGACAGTTGACAAAGGATCTTTTGCCCTGTTATTTACTGATGCCTCGATAGCGCTTGTGCGGACCGGCTTCTGGGCATTGGGTCTTATGTCACTTAGCAGGATAGCGGTTCCTTTTGTTTTGTCTTTAAATTCCAATTCGCGATTTTATAACTGTTGAACCATAAGTTACAGACACAATGATCAATTATCTAGAGTAATTTGTTTTTGGTATGCTACAGCTTAGGCTAACAATACCAGCTGTTTGTTTTCTTACGTGTTGAAGAGGCTACGATGAAGTAACATTGAAAAACTCTCTTCCTGCACTTCTTTGTAAGTAATGAAAATGGTAGGTGTCTAAATGAATATATTCCAATTTCGAGATGAACTCATTGAAAGTTATAAGGCGTTTAGTCGTAGTTTTACAAAAATAAATTCAGAAGATATTCGCATAAAAGTCGAAAATGAATGTAATGATTTGAAGCGTTATTGGCCAGAGCCTCTTTTGCAAATCAATCCCTCCTATAAGCAAAACAAAACGGTTTCAGAATATTGTCAAATTGGTAAGTTGCATCCGGAGTGTGATGCCATTTTCCTTGACAAAGATAAAAAATCAATCCGTTTATTTGTACATCAAGAACAGGCTATTGATTTTGCAAAGTCAAGCAAATCCTACGTTGTGACAACAGGTACCGGCTCTGGGAAATCCCTTTCGTTCTTTATTCCAATTATTGATCGCATATTGATTGAGAAGAGTAAAGAATCTAATCCGAAGCCACGAACAAGAGCAATTATTCTTTATCCGATGAATGCTTTAGCGAATTCTCAGTTGGAAGAAATAGAGAAATTCCTCAAAAACCCAGGCCATCCAACAGACATTAGAGTTGCTCGTTATACAGGGCAAGAGTCAGCTGAAGAACGAGAGGAGTTCCGGAAGAATCCACCAGATATACTTTTGACTAACTACATGATGCTTGAGTTGGTGCTCATGCGTCCGGAAGATAAAGAATTAGTTGAGAACTGCAAAAATCTAGAGTTTTTAGTTTTAGATGAGTTGCATACTTATCGGGGACGGCAGGGGTCTGACGTCGCTATGCTTGTTCGTAGGTTGCGCTCGCAGCTTGAGGCAAAAGATCTTATTTGTATTGGCACCTCCGCAACTATGTCTTCAGTAGGATCAAGAGATGCCCAAAATGCGGTTGTTGCAAATTTTGCCTCAAAGATTTTCGGCACAAAAATTTCACCTAATCAGGTTATATCTGAAACATTAGTTCGAGTTACAAATCCAAGAGTAGATTTATCGACACAAACGGGTGGTTTGCATGATGCTGTTGTTGAAGCCGCAAAGACCCCTTCGTTTTTTTTAGACTATGAACAGTTCCGAAACAATGCGCTTTCTATTTGGTTGGAACTGAATTTAAGTATTACTCGTGAAAGAACCCGGGCTGTTCCGTTATCCGTTCAAGAAGTTATCAATAAGCTTTCGACTAGCGCCAATGTGTCTTTAGAAATTGCTGAAAAGGCAATTAAGAATTTTTTGTCCCAATTTGGGACAAGCGCCTCTGTCAAAATGCCGAATGGCAGGAGTCCCTTTGCTTTCAAGTTGCACCAATTTATCAGCGGTCCGGGGAAGGTTTATACAACTCTTGAAGCACCGGGCAAGCGCGTGGTCACCTTAGACGGGCAAACATATGTTTTAGATAAATCACAGAAGCAGACGAAGCTTCCTTTATTTGAAACCTATTTTTGCCGAGAGTGTGGTCAGGAGTACATTCCTGTTTGGATTGTCAAAGGTGCGAATGGTGTCAAGCAAGTTCTTCCAAGAGGTATTGATGAAGTTAGCACAGGTAACTCGGATGATTTCGGCTATGTATGCCCGGTTACCTCTTCACAATCATTTCAAGGCAATGTAGAAGATTTGCCCAATGACTGGCTGGATCCGAAGACCCCGTTAAAAGTGAAATCCTCTCGCAAGAAAGAGGTTCCACAGCTTTATAAAATCTCAGCTCAAGGCATTGTGGGTGATGAAGGAACAGGATTCTGGTTACTACCCGGTAAGTTTAAGATCTGTGTGAATTGCTTATTGACGATCGCGGCCAGGGGAAGAGATAAGCACAGATTGATTGGTTTATCTGGCGAAGGAAGAAGTTCAGCGACTACCATTATGACGCTGCAAATCTTGCGGCAACTTTATGCAATGCCGCGAGATCCTAATGAGAAGCATGATTTTAGAAAGTTGTTAGGCTTCTCCGATAACCGACAAGATACAGCACTGCAGGCGGGTCATTTCAATAATTTTATTGATCAAATGGTTTTACGCAGCGGTCTTATTTGTGCGCTAAGACAAGTAGATCAACCACAAAAACTTACTGACTTGGTAAGCAGGATTTGCCATATTTTCCATTTCGATGATCCTGAAGATTCTGAAGCAATGCGAGAGCTTTTGATTGACCCAAAAACAACCACAGGATTGTTATATAGAAATGCACTGGAAGCTCTATATTTTTCTTTAAGTTATCAACTTCTCAAAGATTTAAAAGATAGAAATCTCTACACCAGTCCTAGTTTGGAAAAATTAGGATTGATGAAGATCTCTTACTGTGAGTTGCAAAATGTTTGTAACGATGAGCAGCTATTTGCCGATAGTCCCGTATTGCGAGTTTTGGGTCCTGCGAAGAGAGAAGAACTTCTGACATTTTTCTTAGACGAGATACGTCGTCGTCAGTGTATTTTTTCGAGTTATTTTTCCGTAAAAGACCAAAATGATGTGAGATCTAAAGGTGCTGGACTTTTGAATTCAAGATGGCTCTTTACTCCCGAAGGAACTTTAAATAAAGGCAATAGTGATGGATCTGCTTTTGTTCTAACTACCGAGGAGGCAGAAGCCTGGATAAATGGAACTCCGGAGCGATTCACAGAAAGATCAAATTTGATTGTGCTGCTATCAAAATTAGATTTGTGGCGGAATATTAAAGCAAAGTTGCCGGAGAAAGTTGCAACCGATAGAAAAGCGATGCAACGGCTGGTCTGTGAAATGACAAAGTGCCTGTGCTTGGTTGGGATCTTGAGAGAAAATCGAACGAAAAAAGGAACGTATTACCAACTTGACCAAGACGCTATCTTATGGAGTTATCCCCAAAATGGGGAGGGTTTATCTTCCAATTCATTTTATCGGCAGTTATATCTTGACATTGCTGACACGCTTTCAAGTGGAGGCAAGACATTATTTGCATTTGAGGCGCAAGAACACACAGCTCAAGTCAGTAACGACGAACGTGAGGAATTGGAAATTCGATTCCGTGGTGGACAAGACGATATTGAAAAATGGAAGAAATTACATCCGGAGAAACCTTTTAAGCGTCTACCGGTTTTGTACTGTTCTCCCACTATGGAGTTGGGGATTGATATTTCAGCATTGAACTACGTTTACATGAGAAATATTCCTCCTACAGCCGCCAACTATGTTCAGCGTGCCGGTCGAGCTGGCAGATCGGGACAACAGGCATTAAGCCTCAGTTATTGCACTGCGATGAGCCCGCATGATCAATGGTTCTTCAGACATCCGGAAGAGATGGTTCAAGGTGTCGTAAAAGAACCGACATTGGATTTAAGTAACGAATCGCTTATCAAAGCTCATTTGCATTCAATATGGTTAACCGCAGCCGGTGTCGATCTGCCTAAGACAGTCTCACAGGTAATGGATCTTGAAAAAGACTCCCTTCCCGTAAAAGAGGATCTCATGAATGCTTTATCAGATCCTCGTGTAACAAAATTAGCCATTGCCCTTGGTCGCAGTGTGCTTGGTCAAGTTGAAAATGACTTGAATGATCAAAGTTGGTTCAACAACAATTATGTTGAAACCGTGATGAGACAAGCAGCAAAAGATTTTGATAAAAGCTTCGATAGTTGGAGAGGTCTTTATAAAGCGACAATAAAGCAAATTAAGCTGTCAAACAATATTGGTTTAAAAGCCGGCATATCACCTAAAGAGCGAGCAATCGCTTTAAGGCGTTATACGGAGGGCATGCGTCAGAAGACGTTGTTAGAAAAAGCGACATTAAGTTCTACCAATAATGACTTCTACATCTATAGGTATCTGGCGAGTCAAGCATTCTTACCGGGATACAATTTCCCGGCCATGCCTCTGTTGGCTTGGGTGCCTGATGAGTCGAATGCTGAAGAACACGGAACCGTTCTTTCACGTTCTCGTTTCTTGGGTTTATCAGAGTTTGGTCCTCGTAATGTGATCTACCATCGTGGTCATATTTATCGTATTGATCGATTGAAAATTAATGTTCAAGATGGGGGCGCTACGGCGGGAACTTCACTTCCAACGCAGTCTGTAGTGATATGTCCCCATTGTGGTTATGCACACACTCTCGACGATGAATCCGTTTTTAACCAATGTGAAAACTGTGGTGCACCGCTATCCCAAGATAATGTCATTCAGGGCTTGTATAAGGTCTCAATGGTTGAAACATCGGAAACGGAGCGCATTTCGATTGAAGATGAAAATCGCAGAAGACAGGGTTTTGATATGCAAACCCTGTATCGATTCGCCAAAATGCCTAACGGAAAGCCCGTAAAGGAAACAATTGAGATATCGGAAAACGGGCAAACATTGGCAGTAATAACTTACGCACCGGCCGCTTCGGTTTGGCGAGTTAATTTGGGTTGGAAACACCGTGTTAACCAAAAGACAAAGGGTTTTGTGATTAATCCAATTACAGGTTATTGGCGCAACGAAGGACCGGATGCCGACGAAACGGAAAATGAAGAAGATAAGTTGCAGAAAAATGCGGCCTCACAGACAATCGTGCCTTATGTGACGGATACACGGAATATTTTGCTGTTTGAACCCAAATTTGGTGGAGTTTCGTCCGAAGAGTTATTGCCAGCTATGGCAACATTACAAGCCGCTATCAAACGCGCTATTGAGCAAACCTATCAAATCGAGTCTTCAGAGATATTTGTTGAACCAATCCCAAGTGGCTCAGACCGGCAGATGTTGTTGATATATGAAGCGGGTGAAGGGGGGTCAGGTGTTTTGCGTGACATCATTAAGAACCCGGAAGCAATCGGCAAGATCGCAAGACAGGCATTGGAATTGATGCACTACGATGTTGAGCATGTTGCTGAAATTAATGCTGAAGAGCTTGAGCAGTATGACACAAAGACCGATTGCGTCAATGGCTGTTATGGATGCTTGCTTTCGTACTACAACCAAACGGAACATGCTTTAATTAACCGCCGCGATCCGTACGCGTTGCGTTTCCTGGCTGCGCTCACCCAGGCTCAAACACCGGTATCAGTGGTTGTGGAAAACACCTCTAAGAAAGCAGATGAAGTACTGAGCATCATGGACAGGTTTGCTAAATGGGCAACAGAGAATGGTTATTTAATTCCGGATCAATGCCCCAAAGTGTTCAAACGACTTGATTTGAGTTTCGATGGCGCCTATTCAACGATGAGGTGCTGTGTTTCTTTCAAAGAAGTTTCCAAAGAGGATAAGGAAACATTGGAAGACTTTGGTTGGCAGATTATTGATCTAAGCAATGAAAATACGTGGCTGGAAAAAATGCTCCAACATCCGGAACTTTTAAATGCTCGATAAGGCAAATTCACGTAGTAAAGGAAATGTAATGGAAAGTGAATTTCTTCCCGGCAATTTAGTAAAAGCTCGATCTCGCACGTGGGTCGTGCAAAACGGCTCAACGGATGATTGGTTGAAATTGCGTCCCGTTGGTGGTGCCGACGATGAAATAACAGAGCTATTACCGGCGTTGGAAAAAGAACCGGTAACGCTTGTTCAGTTTGAGTATCCGGACCCAAACCAAGTCGGTCCTTTCAGTTCGGCAGAGATGTTATACGACGCGTTGCGTTTTCAACTTAGAAGCGGCGCGGGTCCCTTCAGATCGTTTGGCAGTATTGCTGTGGAGCCAAGAAGCTATCAGCTTGTACCGCTTTTGATGGCAATGCGTCTGAAAGTTGTTCGTCTTTTAATTGCTGACGACGTTGGCGTCGGTAAAACCATTGAAGCCGGCTTGATCTTGCGCGAAATGATTGATCGGGGAGAAATTGAACGGATCGCTGTACTTTGTCCGCCGCACCTTGTGGAGCAATGGGTTAAAGAATTATCTGAACACTTCAATATCGAAGCGACCGCTTTAACAGCGTCTTCTGCTGCTCGTCTAGAAAAAGGCATTCCTCATGGGAAAACGTTGGCAGACGTTTATCCGGTTCTGGTTGTGAGTCTCGATTACATTAAAAGTGAAAAGCATCGGGATTACTTTCTTACGATGGCTCCTGAATTGGTGATTGTTGATGAGGCTCACACTTGTGTGAAAGGAGCGAACAAAACCAGGCAATTACGTTTTGAATTGCTCCAGAAACTAGCAGAAGATTCGGCACGACACATGTTGTTGCTGACGGCCACGCCTCACTCGGGTAACGAGGAGAGTTTCTATAACCTCTTGTCTCTTTTGGATAAAGAATTCTTAAATCTTTATGGACGAGAAGTTACGGCAAAGGATCCTTTACGCAAAAGGTTAGCCCAACATTTTGTACAGCGCCGAAGAAAAGATATTGAAGAGTGGAGGGTTTCGGGGACGGACAGAATGACAGGTTTCCCGATTCGAAAAACCGCCGAAATAACGTATCGTTTAGACTCTGATTGGGATAAATTTTTTGATGATCTTCAGGCTTATTGCCGTACGATAGTTGAAAAGCACAAAGAAAATCAGCTAATCTGGTTTGCCGTGTTATCACTTTTCCGGTGTGTTTCGTCATCACCGGCGGCCGCTGTGCAAGCTTTAAGCAATCACCTAAATTCCATTAAGGATTTATCTGCCTCAGAGCTTCGAACCGATTTGGATGATATTGACGAGGCGACAGATACTGATATTGAGCCGACAATCTACTTGGAAGAAAGTAAGCAATTGGAAGAGTTAATTGAAAGGGCTCGAAAGCTTGCGGGTACAGAGAACGATCCTAAAGTACGGAAACTTGTTGATCACGTGCGCGCATTGATTAAAGAGGGTTTTTCTCCGGTTGTTTTTTGTCGCTTTGTCGCCACTGCGCAATATGTGTATGAAGCTTTAAAGAGGGAGTTCTCAGGAAAAAATATAGCCCTGGAATGTGTCACGGGTGAATTGGTGCCGGATGAAAGAAAAGCTAGGGTAGCATCGCTTTCAGATGCCGAGCAGAGAATCTTAGTGGCGACCGATTGCTTATCCGAAGGCATTAATTTACAAGAATACTTCACATCGGTGATTCACTACGACTTGGCGTGGAATCCAACGCGACATGAACAACGAGAAGGACGCGTGGACCGATTCGGGCAAAAGGCGCCTGAAATACGCTGCACGATGATGTACGGCGAAAATAATCCGGTTGATGGATTTATTCTTCAAGTTATTCTTAGAAAGAGTGCCGCTATTCGCAAGGAGCTAGGGGTCATTGTTTCAATGCCCGAGGAAAAGAAAGCAATAAGTAAAGCCATTATTCAAGCGGCGCTGTTTAAAGAGAGAAATAAAAAGAATTTAGCGCAATGTTCAGAAAAAGATCAGCTGGAGTTGTTTGCAAAAGAAGACCTTGATGAGATAAACACTATGTGGACTGTTGCTTTGGATAATGAGTCAAAACAACGCACGGTCTTTGCGCAACAATCCATTCATCCTGATGCCGTGTATCCGCTTTGGCAAGCTCAGCAAGAAGCTTTAGGGGCTCATTGCGACGTTGAAAGATTCAGTAAAAACGCTTGCGCTTCTTTAGGTTGCCAGTTGGAACCCGTTAAAACGAAAGTGGGCAGTTACTACAAATTCCCCTTGGTGACGATTCAAAATCCGAGCCTCAAAACTCGGTTTGAAGATGAAGGTTTCAAGAATAACGAGGAACTGGATTTTTCAGAAATTCATCGTTCTTCAACCTTTGTCAATGTTCTCTCCGAGGGTATTGTCCAGGAAGCTTTAGAAGGTAAAGACAACGCCTTGGTCTCTCGTTGTGCCATTGCAGAAACCGAGAGCGTTGAAAATGTCACACGTATCTATTTGCTAAGACTGCGGTATCAAATCCACATAACATATCGCAATCAAAAAAGAAGATTCTTGCTAGCGGAGGAAATTGTTCCTTTGGCAGTGAGAGGCACTCAAAATCCCCAATGGGATACTTCAGAAAAGGTACGAGACCTGTTCGATGTAAAAGCCTCAGGGAATTTCCCGGCGGCATTAGCACAGAAGCAAATTCGCGAGGCAGTGGAATACATACGGGACAATGTGGAATCCTTAAAGCAAATAGCCGATGACCGTTCCAAAGAGTTGTTCAATGAGCACAATCAGGTGAAGGAATATACGTCTGACGGTTCGGCCTCCCGGGTGGTGCCCTGCATGCCTGTTGACGTCATGGGGGTATTTGTTCTTTTACCGTCCGATATCTAAAGCAAGAGTTTTATCATGAAAAGAGCAACCGCAAATTCAACTTGCTATCAATTGGAAGGCAACCTTTTTTTAAGCAATCAGCTTGAAAAAGCTTTTGTTGGCCAAAATCATCGTCAAAAGCCGCAAGACTATCAACTGCCTCCGGGTATCACGATAAAAGAAGAATGCTCTCGGGCATTTCGTATTGGTAAAGCATCTTGGGATATTTTTGCTCAAGTCTTTAGTAGAACAGATTTGACGAGTCAGGATTGCCTGAATCGCACAAGAGAGTTTGCGAAGAACTTATTGGGCGAGGCTTTGGGTTACCAATTTGTTCCTATTGAGAATGTTGAAATAGGGGAGCGTAAATATCCAATAGCTTTTGAGGCAAGTGGACTTCAGAATGCTAAAGACACCGCTTTATTACCGGTTACAGTGGTCCAACCGCCTAACACTTTGGACACAGCGGTCAAGGAACTGGCCGTGGATGGCGGTGGCTCCAGTAAAAAATCTGCTTTTAGCTTAGTGCAAGAATTTTTGAATGCTTCGGACGAATATCGTTGGGGTTTCGCTTTTAACGGGCTCACCCTTCGATTGGTTAGAGACAGTATGTCTTTGACACGCCCAAGTTTCCTTGAATTTAATCTCCAAGAAATTTTCGCCAATGATGATTACGCAGAATTTGTGCATCTATGGATGGTCTTACATGCATCACGTGTAACACTGACGGAAAATAACACGGCTTGGGACCTGTGGATTAAAGAAGGTGAAGAGGAGGGGCAGCCGGCCCGCGATGCGCTGAGCGCCTCGATCAAAGAAGCGCTTTTGACTTTGGGTAATGGTTTCATTCGGGAACCCAGTAACGACGATCTCAGAAAGGCTTTGTCGGACGGCTCACTTTCTGCGAAAGGATATACCCATGAGCTGTTGCGTCTTATGTATCGCTTCCTATTTATTTTCTGCTTGGAAGAACGCGAGCTTCTTCACGTTAAAGAAAATACCGATGCGAATCGCCTAGCTAGAGAGCGTTATCAATTGGGTTATTCATTCCATCGTTACCGTGAAATGTCGCGCAAAAAACGTTTCCAAAACAAATTCACGGACGCATGGGAGTCAGTCAAGATTGTTTTTAAGGGACTGCAAGCAGGTGAGCCGCTTCTTGCACTACCGGCTTTAGGCGGACTTTTTAATGAAACACAATGTCCTCATCTTTCAAAGGCAACATTGCCTAACAGTGCGTTCTTTGAAGCGATGTATTCAATGCGTTGGGCAGAAATTAATAACCTAAATTTTCATGAGGTATATCCTAATTAGAGCATTGAAGGCCAAGCTTTAGTG
>ERZ836760.163-NODE-163-length-107240-cov-5.308523_pt1 | contig 107240 bp, 122 predicted proteins | sample MGYA00519941_ERZ836760 | MGnify/ENA primary metagenome ERZ836760 (study PRJEB31850, sample SAMEA3708807) | human gut metagenome | biome: human gut; feature: human-associated habitat; material: faeces | place: China | collected 2014 ... | reverse complement strand
TCGGAGATTCCTCCGATGTGAGAACTGGAAGAAAGACCCGCTTACAAACAAGCTTGATACGGATTTTTCTTCCAGTTCTCCCGCTGTTCTGAATAGTTACGAGAAAATAAAGAAAACTGCGGCCAGAGAAACCAGACTGCAGAAATAAGATATTGGAGGACGTCATGCTGACATTAGAGAATGTTTCTTTTGAGGTACAGGCGGAGAAGGGCCAGAAAGAAATTATCAGAAACATGAATCTGACGATCGATGATCGGAAGTTTGTTGTTATTACAGGCCCCAACGGAGGCGGAAAGTCTACCCTGGCCAAGCTGATTGCAGGTATTGAGAAGCCGACTGCGGGGAAGATTTATTTTAACGGAACAGATATTACGGAGATGTCCATTACCGAGCGGGCTAACATGGGAATCAGCTTTGCATTTCAGCAGCCTGTCCGGTTTAAAGGGATTCAGGTGCTGGATTTGATTCGTCTGGCAGCAAAGAAAAATCTGTCTGCAGCAGATGCCTGTCAGTATTTGTCTGAGGTAGGCTTATGTGCCAGGGATTATATCAATCGTGAGGTAAACGGCAGCCTTTCCGGCGGTGAGCTGAAGCGAATTGAGATTGCTACGGTTCTGGCAAGAGGTACAAAAATGTCCGTATTTGATGAGCCGGAAGCAGGAATCGATCTGTGGAGTTTCCAGAATCTGATTCAGGTGTTTGAGCGGATGCGGGAGAAAACAGATGGTTCTATTTTGATTATTTCCCATCAGGAGCGAATTCTCAATATTGCAGATGAGATTGTGGTGATTGCTGATGGTTCTATTACCAGTCAGGGGCCGAAGGACGAGATTCTTCCGAAGCTTCTTGGAACGGCTTCCGCAGTGGATGCCTGTGAAAGATTTTACCAGGGAGGAATGCAGAAATGATAGATCAGATTCAGAAGAGGATCCTGGAAGAGGTTGCTGACTTGCACACAGTTCCAGAGGGGGCTTACAACATCCGCGCCAACGGCGCATCGGCAGGACGCAATACAACGGCAAATATTGACATTGTTTCCAAGACAGATGTAAGCGGAATTGATATCCGCATTAAGCCGGGCACCAAGCATGAAAGCGTTCATATCCCTGTCGTATTGAGCGAGAGTGGTATTAAGGAAACGGTTTACAATGATTTTTATATTGGAGAGGACAGCGATATTGTGATTGTGGCAGGCTGCGGAATTCACAACTGCGGCAATCAGGATTCTGAGCATGACGGTATCCATCGGTTTTATGTAGGGAAAAATGCCAAGGTCAAATATGTAGAAAAGCATTACGGCGAGGGAGATGGAAACGGAAAGAGGATCTTAAACCCTGGCACAGAGGTTTACATGGAAGAAGGCAGCTCCATGGAGATGGAGATGGTTCAGATCAAAGGTGTGGATTCCACGATCCGTACTACTGTTGCAGAGCTGGCAGCAGGAGCCAGATTGGTGGTTCGGGAACGTCTTCTGACTCATGGAAGCCAGCAGGCAGTCAGTGATTATGTGGTTCGTTTAAATGGCGCTGATGCAAGTGCAGATGTGGTTTCCCGGTCTGTGGCAAAGGATGATTCCTATCAGAAGTTTGATTCTCAGATTGTGGGAAATGCAAAATGCAGCGGCCATACAGAGTGTGATGCTATTATTATGGGAAATGCAAAAATTGTTGCAGTTCCCCAGCTGGAAGCAAACAATATTGATGCAGCTCTGATTCATGAGGCGGCGATTGGAAAGATTGCCGGTGAGCAGATTATCAAGCTGATGACTTTGGGACTGACAGAGGAAGAGGCAGAAGCACAGATTGTAAACGGATTTTTAAAGTAAGACAGATACAAATGAGGGAGGATCAAGAGAGATCTTCCCTTTCTTCATTTCTTCGAGGCAATTTGTCTTTAGTTTTCAAAAAGCGCGAAAAACAGTGTTAAAAATTCAGAATTTATGATATACTATTACGTAACTGTGGATAATTTGCATTGTATATTTTGCGCTGCAGGAAAGCAGATTCTGTGTCAGAGCAGATTTCTTATTTGTTTGAAAGAGCAGACGGAGAAAGGGAGTGGTAGGATGAACATCAGAGAAACTCGGGAAGCGTGGGAAGAAACATACCTGAGCCCTTATGCTGCTCTGTCCGGCCGAACACAGGGCAGAGACCGCAAAGAGGAACCCTGTGACATCCGGACGGAATATCAGCGGGATCGGGATCGGATTCTTCACTGTAAGGCTTTTCGGCGGCTGAAGCACAAAACCCAGGTATTTTTGGCTCCGGAGGGAGATCATTACCGAACCCGTCTGACGCACACGCTTGAAGTAGCTCAGATTGCCAGAACGATCTCCCGTTCTCTTCGTTTAAATGAGGATTTGACAGAGGCGATTGCCCTGGGCCATGATCTGGGCCATACGCCCTTTGGACATTCCGGAGAGCAGATTTTGAATGAGCTTTGTCCTTACGGGTTTGCTCATTACCAGCAGAGCGTGCGAGTGGTAGAGGTTCTGGAAAAGGATGGAAAGGGGCTGAACCTGACGCAGGAGGTTCGGGATGGGATTTTGAATCACAGAACCAGCGGCCATCCCTCTACTCTGGAGGGTGGTGTTGTGCGCCTGTCTGACAAGATTGCGTACATAAATCATGATATCGACGATGCCATTCGAGCGAGGATTTTTACAGAGGAAGAGATTCCGTCTGAATACACGAAGGTTTTAGGCCATAGTGTTCGGGAACGTCTGAATACCATGATTCACGATATTATTTATCAGAGCATGGATCAGCCGAAGATTTTGATGTCTCCCGGTATGGAAGAGGCTATGCAGGGGCTTCGTTCATGGCTGTTTCAGCATGTATATAAGAACGAAGTTCCCAAAGCGGAGGAGGGACGGGCACAGCAGCTGATAGTATCTCTTTACCGATATTATATGGAGCATGTTATCGAACTGCCGGAGGAGTATCTGCTGATGATGGTGCAGCAAAACGAATCAAAGGAACGAGTGGTCTGCGACTATATTGCGGGTATGAGCGACAGCTATGCCATTGACCGGTTTGAGCAGCTGTTTGTGCCAAAGGCGTGGAAGGTGTACTAGGAAAGAGGAGGAAGCAAGATGTATTATCCGGAAGAAATTGTGGAAGAGGTGCGTTCCAGAAATGACATTGTTGATGTGATTTCCGGATATGTAAAGCTTCAGAAGAAGGGAAGCAATTATTTTGGTCTCTGTCCGTTCCATAACGAAAAATCTCCGTCTTTTTCCGTATCCCCTCAGAAGCAGATGTATTACTGTTTTGGCTGCGGAGCCGGAGGCAATGTGATTACCTTTTTGATGGAATATGAAAGCTATACGTTTCCTGAGGCCTTAAAGATTCTGGCGGACAGGGCGGGAGTCAAGCTTCCCGAGGTGGAGTATTCCAAAGAGGAGCGGATAAAAGCGGACAGGCGTTCTATCCTTTTGGAAATCAACAAGCTGGCGGCTAATTATTTTTATTATCAGCTTCATCAGCCCAAGGGGAAAATGGGGTATGAGTATTTTCGAAATCGCCAGCTGTCTGACGATACCATCAGAAGATTTGGGCTGGGTTTTGCAAATAAAACCAGCAGTGATCTCTATCAGTATCTTCGGGCAAAGGGATATGGGGACGATATTTTAAAGGATACTGGTCTGGTTACAGTCGAAGAGAGAGGAACTCATGACAAGTTCTGGAATCGGGTCATGTTCCCTATTATGGATGTAAATAACCGGGTGATTGGCTTTGGAGGCCGGGTAATGGGAGATGGCACACCCAAGTATCTGAATTCGCCGGAGACCCTGATTTTTGATAAAAGCAGGAATCTGTATGGATTGAATTATGCCAGAACCAGCAGAGAAAAATACATTCTGGCCTGTGAGGGATATATGGATGTAATCGCCATGCACCAGGCCGGTTTTACCAATGCAGTGGCGTCCCTGGGTACTGCGTTTACTTCCCAGCAGGCGGCTTTGCTGAAGCGTTATACGGATACGGTGATTCTGACCTATGACAGCGACGGGGCAGGTGTCCGGGCGGCTCTGAGAGCCATTCCGATTTTAAAGGAAGTGGGAATTTCCACCCGTGTGCTCAGCCTGAAGCCATATAAGGATCCAGATGAATTTATTAAAAATATGGGGGCAGATGCGTTCCGGGAAAGAATCCAGGCGGCTCAGAACAGCTTTCTGTTTGAAATTGATGTACTGAAGCGGGATTTTCAGCTGGAGGACCCGGAGGAGAAAACCAGGTTTCACAATGCAGTAGCCAGAAAGCTTCTGGAATTTCCTGAGGCGCTGGAGCGGGACAACTATATCCGGGCAGTAGCCCAGGCTCAGTTTATCCCCTATGAGGATTTAAAGCGACTGGTGAACCATATGGGAATGCAGGAGGGAATACAGCCGGCCCGGACGTCTAAGACTTCCGGAGATGGCTATGGCAGAGATACGGACAACAGGAAGAAAAAGGAAAAGGATGATGGAATCCGCCGTTCCCAGCGGCTTTTGCTGACCTGGCTGATTGAACGGCCAGAGCTGTTTGAGAAAATCAAGGGCATTGTGGATGCGGAGGATTTTAAGGAGCCGCTTTATCATCAGGTGGCGCAGATGGTGTTTGAGGACCATGAAAAGGGAAATTTAAATCCAGCGGCTATTTTGAATCATTTTATTAACGATGAAGAACAATACAAAGAGGCAGCAGCGCTTTTTAATGCCAGTCTTCAGGAGTCTCTAAACAATGAGGAGCAGAAAAAGGCATTTCTGGAAACTGTTTTAAAGGTGAAGAAAAACAGTCTGGATGAGGCAAGCCGGAGAGCAACAGACATCGGACAGCTTCAGCAGATTATCCGGGAACAGGCGGCATTAAAAACCCTGAAAATAACCATTGACTGAGAACATGCATGGAAAGGGCAGGCGGATGGATATGGAACAACAGGTACAGATGACCTTTGAGGAAAAGCTTCAGAAGCTGGCAGAACTGGCGAAAATCAAAAAAAATGTGCTGGAAAACAGGGAGATCCTGGATTTTTTCCGAGGAGAAATTCTGGATCCGGAAAAGCTGGATCGGATCTATGATTTTCTGGACAGTCAGCATGTGGATGTACTGCGTCTGGATGAGGAGGAGATAGAGCCGGATCTGTTTCTGGAAGAGGTGATGGAGGAGGAAGAGGAAGAGGAAGAGGAGATTACCGTTGATCCAATGGATTTATCCGTGCCGGATGGAATTTCTCTTGCTGATCCTATCCGTATGTATTTGAAAGAAATCGGGAAAATCCCTCTGCTGTCAACAGAGGAGGAAATTGAACTGGCAAAGCGGATGGAGAAGGGCGATGAGGAGGCCAGAAAAAAGCTGGCAGAAGCCAATCTCCGGCTGGTGGTCAGCATTGCCAAGCGGTATGCAGGGAGAGGGATGCAGTTCCTTGATTTGATTCAGGAGGGAAACCTGGGGCTGATTAAGGCTGTGGAAAAATTTGATTACCGGAAGGGCTACAAATTCAGCACCTATGCAACCTGGTGGATCCGGCAGGCTATTACCAGAGCAATTGCAGACCAGGCCAGAACCATTCGGATTCCGGTTCATATGGTAGAAACGATCAACCGTTTGATCCGAACTTCCCGACAGATGGTTCAGGAGCTGGGACGGGAGCCAACGCCGGAGGAGCTGGCAAAAAAGCTGGACATGCCGGTAGAACGGGTGCGGGAAATTAAAAAGATTTCCCAGGATCCGGTTTCCTTGGAAACGCCCATTGGAGAAGAGGAGGACAGTCACCTGGGGGATTTTATCCAGGATGATAATGTAATGGTTCCTGCGGACCAGGCGACATTTACGCTGCTTCATGAACAGCTGATGGAAAGCCTGGAGACATTGACGGAGCGGGAGCAGCAGGTGCTGCGTCTCCGATTTGGCCTGGATGACGGACGGCCCAGAACTCTGGAGGAGGTGGGACGGGTATTTCACGTCACCAGAGAGAGAATTCGCCAGATTGAGGCAAAGGCTCTCAGAAAACTCCGGCATCCCAGCCGGAGCAAAAAATTAAAAGATTATCTTGATTAAAGGAGCTACAGCGGCAGATGAGATTGTCAAAGCGACTGGAGACGATTGTAAAGCAGGCCGCCCTTGTATGCGGGGGAGAAGCGGCTGCAGATGTAGGAACCGATCACGGGTTTGTTCCGATTCGCCTGATTGAAGAGGGGGCGGCTGACCGGGTGATTGCCATGGATGTGCGAAAGGGGCCTCTGGAGAGGGCAAAGGAGCATGTAATACAGTTTGGTATGGAAGCACAGATTGAAACCCGTTTAAGCGACGGGCTGGAAAAGCTGATGCCGGGAGAGGCCAAAACGGTGATTATTGCGGGGATGGGCGGAGAACTGATGCTTCGGATTCTCCGGGAAGGAAGCCATGTGAGAAAGGAAATCCGCCACTGGATTTTGTCTCCCCAGTCGGAGCTGTCTTTGTTCCGGCATGGTCTGGAGGAGCTGGGCCTTACGATTATCCGTGAGGAGATGGTTGAGGAGGACGGCAAATACTATACGATCCTCACAGCAGAGCCGGGACAGATGCATTATGAAAAGGAAGCAGATTACCGATACGGAGCCCTTCTGATTGAGGCGAAATCTCCGGTTCTGGCAGAGCTTTTGGAGCGGGAGCTGATTCAGTACCGCCAGATTTTGGAGCATTTGGAAAGGCAGGAGAAGGAAGGCGCGCGGCTTCGGGCAGCACAGATTCAGGAAGAAATCAGACAGGTGGAGGAAGCAAGGAATGCAATGCAGACAGTGGATTGAAGAATTAAATAAGCTGGCGCCGGAGGCCTATGCCTGCGAATGGGACAATCCTGGTTTTCAGGCAGGGCGCAGTGAAAAGGAGATTCGCAGGGTTTTGGTTGCCCTGGATGCTACAGATCAGGTTGTGGAACAGGCGGTTTCGGAGCAGGTGGATCTTCTGGTAACTCATCACCCGTTGATCTTTAAGCCGTTAAAGAGAGTCAATGATCAGAATTTTATCAGCAATAGGATCGTAAAATTGATCCAGGCGGATATCTGTTATTTTGCTATGCATACGAATTTTGACGCAGCTCCGGGATGTATGGCAGATCTAGCAGCAGAACGTCTGGGAATGAATCCTGAGGCTCCTCTGGAAATAACGGGAGAGGCAGAGGGAAAGCCCATTGGAATTGGAAAGCTGGGAACTCTTTCGGAGCCGCTGGGGTTAGAGGCCCTGACAGAGCGCGTAAAGCAGGCCTTTTCCCTTCCCTTTGCGGCAGTCTACGGCAGCAGGCAGGTGACAGAGCCTGTCAGCAGAATTGCAGTATCGCCGGGGGCAGGAGGCAGCATGATCGAGGCCGCTTTGTCAGCAGGAGCCCAGGTTCTGGTAACTGGTGATATTGGCCATCACGCAGGCATTGATGCAGTCGCCAGAGGGATGGCTGTTATTGATGCAGGCCATTATGGACTGGAACATATATTTATTCCTTTTGTGGCAGATTATATCCGCCGTCAGTCCGGAGGAAGCGTTCAGGTACTTACGGCAGAGCCGGATTTCCCGGTTCAGATTTATTAAAAGCAGGAATCAAGACGGAAAATGACAGAATGTACGCAAATGCATGAAAAACGAACAGGAGGACTCAAATATGGTTCATGTGACAATCGGGGGAATTACGAGAGAGTATGAGGAAGGCACACAGCTGAAAACAGCTGCAGAGGAATTCCAGGGACAGTATGAAAATAATATTCTTCTGGCAACGGTCAATGGAAAGCTGCAGGAGCTGCATAAGGCGGTTCCCGACGATGCAGAGATTGGATTTTTGACAGCCGCTGATAAGCCTGGTATGCTGACCTACCGCAGAAGCGCTCTGCTGATGCTGTTAAAGGCATTTTATGATGTAGCAGGAAGAGACAGGGTCCGGAAGCTGTCTGTGGAGTTTACTGTGGGAAATGGACTTTACATTGATACAGAGGGAGATTTTGAGCTGAATGAGGAACTGCTTTCTCAGGTAAAGGCGCGGATGCAGGAGTACTGTGAAGCCAGGATTCCCATTAAGAAGCGCAGCGTCAATACAGACGAGGCTATTGAGCTGTTTCATCGCCATAAAATGTACGATAAGGAGCGATTGTTTTATTACCGGCGGGTATCCCGGGTCAATATTTACAGCATCGGCGGTTTTGAGGATTATTATTATGGCTATATGGTTCCGGATACGGGATACATCCGGTATTTTGATTTGAAGCTGTATCAGGGGGGCATTATGCTGATGCTTCCGGATTCCTCTGATCCGAAAACAGTGCAGGAATTTGAACCTAAGGATAAGCTGTTCCAGGTTATGAAGGAGGCAGATGTCTGGGGGAGAAAGCTGCAGGTTCCCAATGTAGGCGCCTTAAATCAGTGTATTAGCTCCGGCGGTATGAATGAACTGATTCTGGTGCAGGAAGCGCTGATGGAAAAGAAGATAGGAGATATTGCCGAGATGATTGCTTCCAGGCCGGACAAAAAATTTGTTATGATTGCAGGCCCCTCCTCTTCGGGAAAAACTACATTTTCCCATCGCCTGTCCATTCAGCTGAGAGCCAAGGGACTGACGCCCCATCCCATAGCAGTAGATAATTATTTTGTAAACCGTGTAGACAGTCCCAGAGATGAAAATGGCAACTACAATTATGAGGCTCTGGAATGTCTGGATATTAAGCTATTTAACGAGAATATGTCTGATCTTCTGGCAGGGAAACGGGTTCAGCTGCCTGTGTACAATTTTATTTCCGGTGAGAGGGAATACCGGGGCGATTATCTGCAGCTGGGACCGGAGGATATTCTGGTGATTGAGGGCATCCATTGTCTCAATGAGAAGCTGTCCTACAGCCTTCCCAGAGAAAATAAATTCAAGATTTACATCAGCGCTTTGACACAGCTGAATATTGATGAGCATAACAGGATTCCTACAACAGACGGGCGCTTGATTCGCCGCATGGTGCGGGATGCAAGAACACGGGGGGCTTCCGCGCAGGATACGATTCGGATGTGGCCTTCTGTGCGCAGAGGAGAGAAGGAAAATATTTTTCCTTATCAGGAGGATGCAGACGTCATGTTTAACTCTGCTCTTGTTTATGAGCTTTCTGTTCTGAAGCAGTATGCAGAGCCGATACTGTTTTCTGTTCCACGGGACAGTGAAGAGTATGTGGAGGCAAAACGTCTGTTGAAATTCCTGGATTATTTCCTTGGAGTCAGCAGCGAGGACATTCCCAGAAATTCCATTGTGCGGGAGTTTATTGGAGGAAGCTGCTTTAATGTGTGACGGGGAAATTCGTAAGTTGACACACCGGCAGAAGAATGGTATAGTAAATACCGAGTAAGACAGATGGTCGCTGCCGCAGAGCCGAAAGGCTGCGGGAGAGGAAAGTCCGGGCTTCACAGGGCAGGGTGCCAGATAACGTCTGGCGGAGGCGACTCCAGGGACAGTGCAACAGAAATATACCGCCGGTCCTTGACCGGTAAGGGTGGAAGGGCAGTGTAAGAGACTACCGCCCGGCTGGTAACAGGCGGGGCATATGTAAACCCCATTCGAAGCAAGACCGAACAGAAAGCATAAGGCGGCCCGTCTGCTTTCGGGTAGGTCGCTTGAACCAGGTGGTGACATCTGGTCTAGATAGATGACCATTCAACGACATAACCCGGCTTATCGTCTTGCTCATAAAAAGACTTCAGAAGGGGGACGCTTTCGGGCGCCCCTCTTTTTCTATATTTCTTTCCATAGAACAAACGGAAGGGGGAACATCATGACGCGATTTCAGACAGCCTTTTTATTGTCTGGTTTTCTGCTTCTTTTTTCCTGTCCTGCTTTTGGAATGGATGCTCCGGGAAACGGAGGCAAAAACTGGAATTACGGAAAAGATCACCACTGGACTTATCAGGAGGCAGATGGCAGTCTTCATACGGGCTGGCTGTATGATAAAGGGGAGTGGTACTGGTTTGATGAGCGCGGCTGGCTTCAGACCGGCGGCCAGCGTGACATAGACGGAGTCCGCTATTTCTTTTTCAGCAACGGTCATATGGCATACAACCAGTATGTGGATCTGAAATTTCTGGGGGAAAACGGTCAGGAAGAGAAGGAACACGCGATCCGTGTGATCGGCACAGAGCGGCCGGATTCGATGGATAAAGATCTTATTACCGATTATCTGTACGAGGTTCCGCGTGGGTGGCAGAAACAGTTTGTGGAAGATGGATGGGAGTTTCTTTTTTATAAGAAGAAACAGTATTTTTCCGCGCCTTCTACGTCCTCTGGCATTTACTATGTGCGCTACAGTACGGACCGGCGCTATAAGAAAGTAAAGTTCTGCGACGCGGATTCTGTTTTGCAGGCTTTTGGGGAGTATGTGGGCTACCGAGCCGGGTGTTACCGGGAAAACAGTACCATGATGCTGGAGTACTGGAAAGCCGGATCGGTTTTGCAGGATATTCTGGAAATTCCGGATTATTACGCAGAAAACACGGCGTTCTGTTTTGGAAAGCTGTTTTCAGATTACGTAAGTGGTGAGAAAACAGAAGAGCTTGCCCGGAAATTTCCGGAAGTATGTGAGGAACTGGAGAAGATTCTACATCAGAAAGATGGAAATTAACAGGTATTGACAAATCTGGCGGAGTCAGTGATAATAAACCCATCAAACAGATAGGAGATACAAAAGAGCATATGGAAAGAGAGATTGAGACAAAGTGTATTCATCTGGAAGAAGATGAGGCTTCCATTCAGCATTTCGGATCTATCAGCTATCCGATCTACCAGACTGCGACCTACGCGCATCCCGCAGTGGGACAGAGCACCGGTTTTGATTACAGCAGGCTGCAGAACCCGACCAGAGAGCATCTGGAGAAGGTGGTTGCATCCCTTGAGAATGGCGTGGACGCGCTGGCATTTTCCAGCGGTATGGCGGCTATTACCATGCTGATGGAGCTGTTTGCGCCGGGGGACCATCTCATTATTGATTCCGATCTCTACGGAGGCAGCATTCGTCTTTTTGATCATGTATCCACCAAAAATGGCATCTGCTTTTCCAGAATTGACTGCGCGAAAGAAGATGTGGAAGCGTTTGTTCAGGAAAATACAAAGGCTATTTATGTGGAGACCCCGACGAATCCGATGATGAATGTGGTGGACATTGCCGCCCTTTCTGCCATCGCGAAGCGCCATGGCCTTCTTCTCATAGTGGATAATACGTTCTTATCTCCATACTTACAGAATCCGCTGGATCTGGGCGCCGACATTGTAGTACACAGCGGTACCAAATATCTCGGCGGTCACAACGATACACTGGCAGGTTTTCTGGTGACCGGACGCACCGATATCAGCGAGAAGCTCCGGTTCCTGATCAAAACCACCGGAGCAGGGCTTGCGCCGTTTGACTGCTGGCTAGTGCTGCGGGGAATCAAGACTCTGGGCATTCGTATGGACCGTTCCCAGGAGAATGCCATGGAGATCGCGAAATGGCGAGAGCACAGAAGCATGTGACAAAGGTCATCTATCCGGGCTTTGAAGACCATCCGGGTCATGAGATCATGAAACGCCAGAGCCGCGGATACGGCGCAATGCTGACCTTCCAGGTGGAAAATAAAAACTTTGCCCTGGGCATTCTCGGCAAAGTGCGCATGATCCGCTTTGCCGAGAGCCTTGGCGGCGTGGAGACCCTTCTGACCTATCCGACGACCCAGACCCATGCAGATGTTCCGAAGGAGATTCAGGAGAAAAACGGCCTGACCGACGCAACCCTGCGCATGTCTGTAGGTATTGAGAATGTGAAGGATCTGATCGCGGAGCTGGATCGTGTGTTCCGTGAGATTGAGAATGAGCAGTAGCAGCACAGAAAAAAGAGCCGGCAGGTTATTCTGCCAGCTCCTCCCAGGTTTCATAGAGTTCTTCCAGTTTTTTCTGGAGGGACTCTTTTTCGTTATTGAGTTCTACGAGACGGGCTACATCTGTATATATTTCTTCCTGTGAAAGAAGCTCATCAATTTCACCGTCTCGGGTTTCCAATTTATGGATTTCGTCTTCAACCTTTTTTAAGTCATTCTGGCGTTTGCGGATGCGGGCCTGTTCTTCTTTCTGGGCCTTCCAGTCCAGCTTGACCTCGGTTTCAGCGGCAGATTTTGCCATGACAGGCACGCCGGTGGCCTTTAAGCTGCCATTGGCTGCCGCGGTTCCGATGGCGCGGTCACGCTCGGTGTGTTGGGAATCTACATAGAGCTCTTTCATGAGATCTTTCTTCTCCAGATAGTAGTCGTAGTTTCCGATGTAATTTAAGAAGGTCTGTCCGGTCAGCTCCAGTATGCGGGTGGCTGTCTGGTTGATGAAGTAACGGTCGTGGGAGACATAGAGCACGGTTCCTGTGTAGTTCTTTAACGCATTCTCCAGAATTTCCTTGGAGGTGATATCCAGATGGTTGGTCGGCTCATCAAGGATCAGGAAATTGGCCTCGGAGAGCATGAGCTTGGCCAGGGAGACACGTCCCCGCTCGCCTCCGCTTAAGTCGGAAATGCGCTTGAATACATCATCTCCGGTGAAGAGGAAGGCGGCCAGAATGTTGCGGACCTGGGTGTTAGTCAGATTCGGATAGGCATCCTGGACTTCCTCAAACACGGTCTTTTCCATGTGGAGGACATGGTGCTCCTGATCGTAATAACCAATATGGACTTTGGAACCCAGGGTGATGGTGCCGGAATCTGCCGGAAGCATGCTGTTGATGATTTTTAAGATGGTGGTCTTTCCGGTTCCATTATTGCCGATGATGGCTACCCGCTCGCCGCGCTTGACTTCCATGTCCACATGGGAGAACAGATGCGTGGTACCAAAGGATTTGCTTAAGTCCCGGATGGTAAGCACATCATTGCCGCTGACGATGTTGGGCTCGAGACGGATGCGCATTTCATCCTGAATCTCAGCCGGCTTGTCTAACACCTGGATCTTGGAGAGCATTTTCTCACGGCTTTCCGCCCGCTTGATGGACTTCTCGCGGTTGAAGGATTTTAACTTGGTGATGACCTCTTCCTGATGTTTGATTTCCTGCTGCTGGCTTAACCAGGCTTTCATCTGGGCAGCGCGGATCATGGCCTTCTTTTCACTGTAGGCAGTATAATTGCCAAGGTAAACAGATGCATGCCCCTGTTCCAGTTCTACTACTTTGGTAACCACGCGGTTTAGGAAATACCGGTCATGGGCCACGATGATCACGGCTCCGTTGTAATTTAACAGATAGGTTTCCAGCCAGGCAATGGATTCCATGTCCAGATGGTTGGTCGGCTCATCTAAAAGGATGATGTCCGGGCGGGAGAGCAGAAGCTTACCTAAGGACACGCGGGTCTTCTGGCCGCCGGAGAGGGTAGAAACAGTTTTGTCAAATTCCTCTTCGGTAAAACCAAGGCCTTTTAATACGCCGGTCAGCTCACTTTTCCACGCATAGCCGTTCTCCAGCTCAAAGGTGTGGCTTAAACGGCTGTAGGCAGAAAGCATCTGCTCCAGTTCTTCCCCGGAGGCGTTCTGCATATTGACTTCCAGCTCGCGGATCTGCTGTTCCATATCGATGATGGGCTGCTTGACTTCTTTTAATTCTTCGTAGATGGTGCGGCTGCTGTCTAAGTCCTGGTGCTGCGCCAGGTAGCCTAGTGTCTTGCCTTTTGCCAGAACGACTTCTCCGGAATCAGCGGCAAGCTCTCCTACAATGATCTTTAACAGGGTGGACTTTCCGGCTCCGTTGATGCCGACAATGGCGGCCTTTTCCTGATCTTCTATATGAAAGGATACTTCGGACAGGATCTCATCTGTGCCGAAGGCTTTGTTTATGTGATTGCATGATAAAATCATAGATAACTCCATTTCGTTACGTTTTCTACTATAAGACTTATCAAGTATAATATAGGAATTTGGCACTTGTAAAGAGCTTTCTGCGTGTTTTTTGTTCAGGAATGGTTTGAACATTGACATAGATTTCGCAAGCGGTTATAATAGACTACAATAGTTTACGTATAGGAGATGTGCAGCATGGAAAACAGAGAGATATCCAAAGCAGTTATTACAAGGCTTCCGCGGTATTACCGTTATCTCGGGGAGCTTTTGGAATCAGGTGTAGAGCGTATCTCATCCAATGAACTGAGTACCCGGATGAAGGTGACTGCTTCCCAGATTCGTCAGGATTTAAATAATTTCGGAGGATTCGGTCAGCAGGGCTATGGCTATAACGTAAAATACCTGTACACAGAAATTGGCAAGATCCTTGGAATTGACCGTCAGCATAACCTGATCATCATTGGTGCCGGAAACCTGGGACAGGCCATTGCAAATTATGCAAATTTTGAAAAGCGCGGTTTTATGATCAAAGGCATGTTTGACATTAACCCGAGACTGATCGGGCTTGTGGTACGCGGAATTGAGATCCGCGGAGTGGATGATCTGGAGCAGTTTATCAAAGATAATGATGTTCAGATGGCAGCACTGACCATTCCGAAAACAAAAGCTCCGGAGCTGGCTGACCGACTGGTCAATGCGGGAATTAAAGGAATCTGGAACTTTGCCCATCTGGATCTGAATGTTCCGGAGGATGTTGTGGTAGAGAATGTTCATCTTTCCGAGAGTCTTATGCGCCTGTCTTATCGGGTATGCAGCATGCAGGACCGGAAAGAGGAAGAGGAAAAGAAAGCTCAGAGAGAGTCCTAGAGACAGAGCGTAACAGAGGTAAAAGCCGACAGGCGGGGATACGATCAGTTCTCCTGCCTGCCGGTTTTTTGAGTTTCCATCCATCCTTTACAGGAGAGCGGACGGATTCGGAGAGGAGACAGAACATGGATTACGCTGTAACGGCACAGCAGATGAAGGCGATCGATCAGAACACCATAAACGGGGTCGGCATTCCATCCATGGTACTTATGGAGCGGGCAGCCCTGGCTGTGGCAGAGGCCGCAGAGCGTATGGCGGCAGAACGGAAGCTGGGAAAGAAAGCCCGGATTCTGGCTGTGTGCGGTACCGGAAATAACGGGGCGGACGGTGTGGCCGCGGGACGTATCCTGCAGGGACGCGGATATGAGACAGTCCTTTTATTTGCCGGAAATCCGGAACATGATTCAGAAGAGATGAAGGCGCAGAAACGGATTGCGGCAAATCTGAATCTTGCGCAGAGTAAGGTGTCAGAATACAGGGAAGCGCCGTGTGACATCATACTGGATGCGGTGTTTGGAATTGGCCTTGGCCGGGAAATCGGCGGAGAATACCGGAAGGTACTGGAAATGCTTGAGTCCATGCGGGAGCAGTATGGAGCCGGAATCATTGCGGTGGACACACCATCCGGCATTCACGGCACTACCGGCGAAATCATGGGGATTGCCCTGGAGGCCGATGTTACGGTGACGTTTGGTTACGCAAAGACCGGACTGCTTCTTTACCCGGGCAAACAGTATGCGGGGAAGCTTGTGGTGGCTGATATCGGATTCCCGGAAGCCAGTCTGCTTAAGAGCGGCTGGGACGCAAAGCTAATCACGCCAAAGGATCTGACCTGGCTTCCAAGGCGCCGTCCGGAGGGCAATAAAGGCACCTTCGGCAAAGTTCTGGTCATTGCGGGCAGCCGTGGTATGAGCGGGGCAGCGTATTTTTCTGCCCTTGGGGCTTACCGCACCGGAGCCGGTCTGGTAAAAATCCTGACGGTACCGGAGAACCGGCAGGTTCTGCAGACTCAGCTTCCGGAGGCCATTGTGAGCTGCTATGACCCGGAAGACGAGGAAGCTATGCAGAATATTCTGGAGCAGGAATGTGCCTGGGCTGATGTGATCGTGATTGGACCGGGACTGGGACAGGAATCCTACACGGAATATCTGCTGGAGACGGTGTTGTCAGATGCCTACGTTCCGGTTGTGCTGGACGCGGACGGCTTAAACTGTGTGGCAGCCCACCCGTATCTGACCCGGTATTTTACAGAGAATATCATCATTACACCGCATATGGGCGAGATGAGCCGCCTGACTTCTATTCCTATTGTGGATCTGAAGAAGGATCCGCTGGGAGAGGCAAGAGCCTACAGTGCCCGCTATGGGACGGTCTGTGTGCTGAAGGATGCAGTCACGGTAGTGACCGATAAGGACGGAGCTGCCTGGATCAACCAGAGTGGCTGCAGTGCCATGGCAAAGGGAGGTTCCGGAGATGTGCTCACCGGCGTGATCGCAGGGCTTCTGGCCCGCGGCATGGAATGCACAGAGGCAGCAGCCTTCGGTGTGTATGTGCATGGGCGTGCCGGACAGTATGCGGCAGCAGCGTATGGAGAGAACAGTGTGCTGGCCACAGATGTGGCAGACAGCATTTTAAAAGAACTATGAAAATGGTAAAAAAGATAGAAACGAGGAACAGAGTAAAATTATGAATCACATGCAGTATACGCGGGTTTACGCACCGGTGGATCTGGACGCCATCGCATTTAACATGGAGTCCATGCGCAAAAATATTGATCAGAAAACAGGAATGATCGGCGTGATCAAGACGGATGCTTATGGACATGGATCCGTTCCGGTGGCAGAGGCCATTGAGGATTACGTGGACGGCTATGCAGTAGCAACGGCTGATGAGGCTGTGCTGCTGCGCCGCAATGACATCAAAAAGATGATTTTAATTCTGGGCGTGACCCATCCATCCCGTTATCAGGAACTCATTGAGGAAGAAATCCGCCCGACCATCTTCACCATGGAGCAGGCAAAGCCACTGTCTGACATGGCAGTAAGACTGAAGAAAACCGCGAAGATCCATCTGGCGCTGGATACCGGAATGCGCCGCATTGGCATGGAGGCCGATGAAGCTGGAGCGGACCTTGCGGCGGCAATTAACAGTCTCCCGGGCATTGAAATCGAGGGGCTGTTTACTCATTTTTCAAGGGCCGATGAGAAAGAAAAAACTTCCGCTATGAGCCAGCTTGGCCGTTACCTGCATTTTGTGGAACTTTTGAAAGAACGCGGGATCGAGATTCCCATGAAGCACTGCTCTAACAGCGCGGGTATCATTGATCTGCCTGAGGCTAATTTAAATTACGTCCGGGCAGGCATCACCATTTACGGTATGTATCCGTCAGATGAGGTAGAGAAAGAGCGTGTGCCGTTAAAGCCGGCACTGGGGTTGAAATCCTTTGTTACTTATGTAAAAGAAATCGGAGCGGGAGAGGAAATCAGCTACGGCGGAACTTATGTGACGGAGCGTACCATGCGCATTGCTACCGTTCCGGTAGGCTATGGAGACGGTTATCCGAGAAGCTTATCCAACCGTGGTTATGTGCTGATCTGCGGAAAGCGCGCGCCGATCCTCGGCCGTGTCTGCATGGATCAGTTTATGGTAGACGTAACTGATATTTCGGATGTCTGTGTGGATACACCGGTGACCCTCATCGGAAAAGACGGGGATGAAGAAATTACCATGGAGCGCCTGGCAGAGCTTTGCGGCGGTTTCCATTATGAGATGGTCTGTGACATCGGCAAACGCGTACCGCGTGTTTATTACCGCGGCGGCAAGGTCGTGGGAACCATGGACTGTTTCGCTGAATAAGATAATCATAGAAAAACGGGCAGCCGTGTATACGCCGCCTGGCAGAGGGGAATAATACCTTTGAAAACCAGTGACGGAGTGTGAGACTGTGATTATCAGACGAGGAGACATTTATTACGCGGATCTGCGGCCGGTGGTAGGCTCGGAGCAGGGAGGCGTGCGGCCGGTGCTCATCATTCAGAATGATGTGGGAAACCGGCACAGCCCCACTGTGATCTGTGCTGCCATCACTTCCCGCATGAACAAGGCAAAATTGCCGACCCATGTGGAGCTGTCCGCGCGAAAAAGTGACATGATCAAGGATTCTGTGATCCTGTTGGAGCAGCTGCGTACCATTGACAAGCAGCGTCTCAAAGAGCGGATCTGCCATATTGACGATGAACTGTTAGAACAGGTGAACCAGGCCCTTCGGGTGAGTCTGGAGCTGACTACATAGTTCGATGCGATGACAGAACATCCCTTGCACGAGGAAAATGGCGCAAATGCGTTGTTTTCTCTTGACGAAGCCGCAGAAGTTTCGTACAATCAAAAATGTATGGTGTATACAGAATGAGAAAAGAAGGAGATAACAAGATCAGTATGGACGATGGCTATTCGCGCCTGATCCTTTTGGCAGGCGTGGTTTTGTTTTTCCTGGCAGCAGGCGTTGCAATCTGGAGGTTTATAAAATCCAGGCAGGAAAATGTAACCGAAGAAGATATTATGGATATGGTGAATGAGGGGCATGAGCAGGGTGTGCTGGAGTCCAGCGAGGCCGAGATGATCACCAATATCTTCGAATTTGATGACAAAGAAGCCGGTGATATCATGACCCACCGCAAGAACATTGTGGCTCTGGACGGTTCCATGTCCTTAAGAGAAGCAGCCCATTTTGTTTTGAAAGAGGCAAAAAATTCCAGATATCCGGTCTACGGAAAAGATCTGGATGACATCATCGGTACTGTACATATGCGGGACGTGTTGTTCCATGCGGAAAATCTGCAGGAATCCAGGATGGAGATCGCCAATGTACCGGGAGTTCTGCGGCCGGCGCATTTCATTCCGGAGACTCGAAACATCAACTCTTTATTCAAGGAGATGCAGTCACAGAAGATCCATATGGAGATTGTCATTGATGAGTACGGCCAGACCGCCGGAATCGTTACCATGGAGGACATTCTGGAGGAAATTGTGGGCAATATTCTGGATGAATATGATGTGGATGAGCAGTATATTGTCCGGGGAGAGGGAGATGCCCTGATCATGAGCGGCATGACACCTCTTGAGGAAGCACAGGAAGAGCTTGGCATCAGCTTTCCGGAGGAAGACCTGGAGAATTACGATACCATCAATGGCCTTCTGATTTCACGCCTTGACCGAATTCCGGGAGATGATGAACAGCCGGAAATCCAGTATCTTGGTTACCGTTTCTGCGTACTGAAGGTGGAGAACAAGATGATTCATTCAGTTCGGGTAACGAAATTGCCGCAGGCTCTTGCAAGCGAAGAAAAATAGTGTTAAAATAGAAAAGATGTTTTTCAGGACGAAAAGAGAAAGTATAAAGTAAGGAGCGTTATTTTATGTCAGGACATTCTAAATTTGCCAATATCAAACACAAAAAAGAAAAAAATGATGCAGCAAAGGGAAAAATCTTTACCGTTATCGGCCGTGAGCTGGCCGTAGCAGTAAAAGAGGGCGGTCCGGATCCGGCAAACAACAGTAAGCTTCGTGATGTGATCGCGAAGGCAAAAGCAAACAACATGCCGAACGACACCATCGACCGTGGTATTAAGAAGGCAGCAGGTGATGCAAACTCCGTAAACTACGAAGTACTGACCTACGAGGGTTACGGCCCGAGCGGCGTTGCAGTTATTGTTGATACCTTAACTGACAACAAGAACCGTACCGCAGCAAACGTAAGAAGCGCATTTACCAAGGGCAACGGCAACATCGGAACTCAGGGCAGCGTATCCTTCATGTTCGACAAGAAGGGTCAGATCATCATTGACAAGGAAGAGTGCGACCTTGATGCGGACGAGTTAATGATGATGGCTTTAGACGCAGGCGCAGAGGACTTCTCCGAGGAGGAGGACAGCTTCGAGATCATCACCGATCCGGACGACTTCAGTGCCGTTCGTGAGACCCTGGAGAAAGAGGGCATCCCGATGATGGAGGCTGATGTTACCATGATCCCGCAGACCTGGGTTGAACTGACTGACGAGAACGATATCAAGTACATGAACCGTCTGTTAGATCTTCTGGATGATGACGATGATGTACAGGCTGTATACCACAACTGGGATACGGACGAGAGATAATCGAATACTGAAACGGTCAAAAGGGCTGGAGCAAATAAAACGCTCCGGCCTTTTTTCTGTCCGGATGGAAAACAAAAGGGGCGCGCCGGTGAAGGCATGCCCCTTAAAATTACTGATAGATTAAATTTACATTCCTGAAGGTTACATCCGCGCTGCGTGCCACGAACATGCCAACATAGACACGGTCAGAATCGACTGCAGTAAGCGGGAAGTCAAAGCCTGCGGATACCGGCGCGTTGTCACCGAATACACAGGTGTAGCCGTCCGGTCCCTTGCGGATTTCTACATGAACGGTCTCACCGGCTTTGTAGACGCGGGAAGCGGTACCGCCGGAAGTAAGCTGACCATTCTTTCTGGCGAAGCAGTTCCAAGGGGAAGCAGAGGAGAGCTGAAGCTGTCCGGCTGCCACGTAGTCGCCCAGTGTATCGTTGACTACGGTATCTAAGTAGATGTCATCACGAACCATCAGTCCGAAGGAATTTAAGACGGATGCGTTGTAGGCATTGATGGTAATATCTGCGGATAAGGTAAAGTTCGCGGAAGCCGGTACCTCGCGGTAGAACATTGCGATACCGTCGCTGCCCTGTTCGATGCCGCCCGCCTGCTGTGCTCTGGTGGCACCGGAGTTGGTGCCGACTGCCATATGGAAGGAATTGTCACCGCCGCCCTGGAGGCAGAAGTACATATTGTTTAAGTACTCGTATCCGTCAATGTTTCCGAATACGGTTGGCTTCCAGTCCCCGGCGGGAGAGAAAATGCTGCTTGTGCCTGCCGGAGGAGTAAAGCTCTGAGCATGGTAATTTGCGTTTAATGAGTTATTGTCATACTGCGGAACCTGTGGATTGGGAATTACATAATTTTTCAGGCCGGAGTTTGATTTTAACAGCTCGTCCGCGATGAACCAGGCATTACACTGGGCACCGTAGAGATTGGTGTGGGTGTTGTCGATGCTCACATCCCGGTTGGAGGTCTGCGCATGGCGGTTCTTTACGCCATCAGCACCCAGACGCTCGTAAACATCTTTGGTGCGGGCGGTTAAGTCCAGAACCGGAACGCTCTTGCCGACACCAAGCTGGCGGATGGCTTTGGCGTAATCACCGCCCTGGAAGGTGCCCTCCTCGTTCTTTTTGGTGTTGGTGATGTGTCCGTCCTCACCGGTGTAGTTGCTGGCTACGTTGCGGCGTACGATCGGAGTTACCAGGATTGGGTTTGCCTGTTTGCTCTTTACCGGTTTGATGTACTTCTCATAAAGATTGTACTGGAAAGAACCGCTGGTGGAAACGGAACCGGTTGGGTTTGAGTAGCGGCCCTGCTCCGTACGTTCATCGTTATGGCCAAATCCGATCAGCACATAGTCACCAGCCTGCACACTCTGAAGCAGAGTCTGGTACTGGTCAGTGTCGGAGTAGGATTTGGAACTGGTGCCGGAGATGGCAAGATTTCGGATGTTAACGCCCTGCAGGTAAAGGCCAAGCTGGGTACCCCAGCCGTAACGTGGGGAGTAATAGGTGGTGTCGCTGAATGCGGCTGCGGTGGAGTCACCTACAACCCAGACGGTGGGCGGTGCGGACGGCTTGTCTACGGAAATTTCGCCGGACTGCTGTTCGTTATAGGTTCCGGGCGCTGCGGTGCGGGCCGGATCGTTTGTGGATGAGGAACCACCTGCAACAACGGTAGCAGCAGAGGCTGGCACGGCAGACAGGGCTGTCGTCACCGCACAGATGCAGCCGAGAAGCAGGGCTTTCATGCGTGTTTTCTTCATGAGTCAGATATCTCCTAAGTTAGAAATTTGAAAGGGCCTTCTGCAGGGCAGAAAATGCCCGATGCTGTTCATTATAGACCATTGGGAAAAAGATGCCAAGGACTTTAAAAAGGTTGTAAGAGAATCTTAAAAAAGAAAGGGACGCCTGTTCACAGGCGTCCCGGTCCCGTATAATTAATGAGCGAGTTTTTCCAAGTCCTGGTAAAAATCCGGATAGGAGATGTTGACGCATTCGGCACCGAGAATCTCGGTTTCGCCGTCGGCCAGGGCGGCAGTGATGGCGAAGGTCATGGCAATCCGGTGGTCTAAGTGGCTGTCGATGACGGCACCGTGGAGAGGTCTGCCGCCGTGGATGATCATGCCATCTTTGGTTTCCTCCACGTCAGCGCCCATGGCACTTAGATTTTCGACCATGACGGCAATGCGGTTGGATTCCTTGACCTTTAATTCGGCAGCATCGCGGATGATGGTGTCACCCTCTGCAAAGCAGGCCATGGCCGCGATCATGGGGAGCTCATCGATCAGGGTCGGGATGATATCACCGTGGATGTCGGTGCCATGCAGGCTGCTGGCGCGAACCAGAATGTCGGCTACCGATTCACCGGTCTCGCGGATATTTAAGAGGGTCAGGTCACCGCCCATGGCCTGGCAGACACGGATCATGCCGTCACGGGTCGGATTGATCCCCACGTTTTTGATCAGAATTTCCGAGTTCGGGATGATCAGCCCTGCGGCCAGGAAGAAAGCAGCAGAAGAGATATCGCCCGGAACTGCAATGTCTTTGGCAAAGAGTTCGCCAGCCGGTTTGATGATGGCGGTGGTGCCTTCCGTGCAGACATCCGCGCCGAATTCCTTTAACATCAGTTCTGTGTGGTTGCGGGAGAGGGACGGTTCTGTCACCTTTGTTTCCCCTTCTGCGTAAAGACCAGCCAGAAGAATGGAGGATTTGACCTGGGCGGATGCCACCGGAGACTGGTAATGGATGCCGTGAAGTTTCTGCCCGTGAATGAGAAGCGGCGCGCAGCCGTTGCCGTTTACGCTTGTAATGTCAGCGCCCATCTGGCTTAAAGGCTCCATGATCCGCTTCATTGGACGTTTCTGGATAGAGGCATCACCGGTGAGGGTTACAGAAAAATCCTGGGCGGAGAGAATGCCGGAAATCAGGCGGGTAGTAGTGCCGCTGTTGCCGCAGTCTAGAACCCGATCCGGTTTTTTTAAAGCGTGCAGGCCGTTTCCGTGTACCAGAACCGTATCCCCGAGATTTTCAATGGAAACACCCATTTTCTGGAAGCAGGAGATGGTGGAGAGACAGTCGGCACCCTGCAGAAAGCCTGTGATCCTTGTGGTGCCCTTGGCCAGGGAACCGAACATGACACTGCGGTGAGAGATGGATTTGTCACCAGGAATGGAGACTTCTCCGCGCAGACCATTGATTTTGTTAAATTTCATAAGAATATACTCCATTTCCCTGACAGAAGCCGGGAGTACCGGAATGTCGGACCTCCCTAGTGCTTCGGAATCAGTTCGTAATTGTATTTTTTCAGCTGCGCCCATGCCTGCTGCATGGAAGCTTCATCATAAAAGACGATCTTTAAGGCTCCTTCACCCTGCTCCCGGTTGTGGTTGATACCGATATTGCAGATGCTGATGCCGCGGGCGCTTAAGATGCAGGACAGAGTGGAAATCGCGCCAGGTTCGTCCACGATATCGACCGTGAACGCATACTCCGGTGTAACGGAACCGCGGCGGCTTTCCGAGATGGAATTGCGGTAGGTGCGGGAGGTCTCGAACAGCTCATAGATATCATGCCCCTGGCGCTCCTTTAAGGAATGCAGGATCTGCTTTAGGGAAGCAATGTAATCTTCCATCATGTCAATGATATTGCCGGTATTGGTCATGCAGATCTGCTCCCACATTTCCGGGGAAGAGGACGCAATGCGCGTGATGTCTTTAAAACCGCCGGCAGCTAGACGCTTCATGAGCTCGTCATGAGTGTCGGAATCCTTCACCAGGTTTACCAGACTGGAAGCGATCAGATGCGGCAGATGGCTGATGGCAGCCACGATCCGGTCATGCTCGTGATAGTCCAGAACGATGGGAATGGAACCGATGAGCTTTGCCACGGCCACAATCCGGTCTGCGTCTGTTTCAGACGAGAGGGCAGTGGGTGTTACAATATAATAGGCATTTTCTAAAAGATGGTCGGTAGCGTTCTCATATCCGGTCTTTTCAGAACCGGCCATAGGATGTCCGCCCACAAACACATCCTCCATACCAAGACTGGTAACAACGCGGTGGATATCCTCCTTGGTGGAACCGACATCTGAGATCAGGGCGCCTGGCCTTAAGAACGGACGGATCTGTGTCAGATACTGGGCATTGTATTCTACCGGGGTGCAAAGAAAGATGATGTCGCATTCCCGTAAAGGTTCTCCAATGCCGTCCAGGATTACGTCGACAATGCCGTCCGCCTGTGCCTGCTCCAGTTTTGCGCGGGTGCGCATATATGCCATGATCCGGGCATCCGGGCAGGCGCGCTTAATGCCTTTGGCAATGGAACCGCCGATCAGCCCCAGACCGATAAAACCAAATGTGGTGTCTTTCATATCAGAATTCTCCTGTCATAGGTTACTTTCAATGCTATCTGCTATTCTATGCTAATCTGAAAATGTTGTCAATGCTTTATTGCTTTAAACTGCGATAGTATAAATGCAAAAAAGCATTACCGAAAACATGGACGTATCAGACGATACGAAAAAATACAGAAAAATAATTTGTGCAAATCGTATATTCTACTTGAAATTTTCAAACTTTTTTAGTAGAATATCTTCATAGACTAAATTTGATGTACAGGAGGGAATTATATGAACGTTTATGGTACAAAACAGATCCGAAACGTCGTTTTACTTGGTCACGGCGGGGCCGGCAAGACGACGGTTGCAGAAGCGCTTGCCCTGGTAACCGGAGTCACCAAGCGCATGGGCAAGGTTGCTGACGGTAACACCATCAGTGACTATGACAAGGAAGAAATCAAACGTCAGTTTTCCATCTCCACGTCTCTGATCCCGTTAGAGTATCAGGGCGATGAAGGCATGATGAAGATCAATATCCTGGACACTCCGGGTTACTTTGACTTTGTCGGCGAAGTAGAAGAAGCAGTCAGTGTGGCGGACGCAGCGATCATCGTTGTAAACTGTAAGGCAGGCATCGAGGTCGGCACGGAAAAGGCATGGGAGCTGTGTGATAAGCTCAAACTGCCACGCGTTATTTTCGTCACCAACATGGACGATGACCATGCAAGCTTCCGAGAACTTGTACTGAAATTAGAAAGACGGTTCGGAAGAAGTATTGCTCCGTTCCAGCTCCCGATCCGTGAAAATGAAAAGTTTGTCGGATATGTAAACGTAGTCAAGATGGCCGGCAGACGTTTCACCAATCTGAGTGATTACGAAGAATGCGAGATTCCTGATTACTCCCAGAAAAACCTGGGTATTGCCAGAGACGCTCTCTTAGAGGCAGTGGCAGAGACCAGCGAGGAGTATATGGAGCGTTACTTCTCTGGTGAGGAGTTTACACTGGAAGAAATCCAGGGCGCTCTGCGGGAACATGTAATAGATGGTTCCATCGTTCCGGTCCTGATGGGTTCCGGCGTGAACTGCCAGGGCTTTAAGACCCTCTTACAGGTCATTGACCGTTACCTTCCGACTCCGGACAAATTCGAGTGTATCGGTGTTGATGTCTCCACCGGAGAGCGCTTCACCGCAAAATACAACGATCAGGTTTCCTTATCCGCAAGAGTATTCAAAACCATCGCAGATCCGTTCATCGGCAAATATTCCCTGATGAAGGTCTGCACCGGTATCTTAAAGCCGGACAGCACTATCTACAACGTCAATAAGGACACCGAAGAAAAAGTCGGCAAGCTGTATCTGCTTCGCGGCAAGGACACCATTGAGGTTCCGGAGCTGCGCGCGGGTGATATCGGCGCAGTTGCAAAACTTGGTGTGACCCAGACTGGTGATACCATTGCCCTGCGTTCCGCGCCGATCGTATACCACAAACCGCAGACCTCCACTCCGTATACATACATGCGTTACAAGACCGTAACCAAGGGCGATGAGGATAAGGTTTCCAGCGCGCTGGCAAAACTCATGGAAGAGGATTTAACCTTAAAGTCTGTCAATGATAAAGAGAATCGCCAGCTCCTGTTATACGGCATCGGTGACCAGCAGTTAGAGGTGGTAGTCAGCAAGCTTCTTGGCCGCTACAAAGTTGAGATTGAACTCAGCAAACCGAAATTTGCGTTCCGTGAGACCTTAAGAAAGAAAGTTGAGGTTCAGGGCAAATATAAGAAGCAGTCCGGCGGACATGGCCAGTACGGTGATGTTAAGATGATCTTTGAACCGTCCGGTGACCTGGAAAAACCGTATGTATTCGAGGAGAAAGTATTCGGCGGCGCAGTTCCGAAGAACTACTTCCCGGCAGTTGAAAAGGGCGTGGCAGAAAGCTGCGTAAAAGGTCCTCTGGCCGCATATCCGGTAGTTGGCGTAAAGGCAACTCTGGTAGATGGTTCTTATCATCCGGTAGATTCCTCCGAGATGGCATTCAAGACCGCTGCCATGATGGCATTTAAGAAGGGCTTTATGGATGCGAACCCGGTTCTCTTAGAGCCAATCGCTTCCTTAAAAGTAACAGTCCCGGATAAATTTACCGGTGATGTTATGGGTGACTTAAACCGCAGAAGAGGACGTGTTCTGGGTATGAATTCCGATCATCACGGCAAACAGGTGATCGAGGCTGATATCCCAATGTCTGAGCTGTTTGGCTATAATACTGACCTGCGCTCCATGACCGGCGGCATCGGCTTATACGAGTATGAGTTCAGCCGTTACGAGCAGGCTCCTGGCGACATCCAGAAGAAGGAAGTCGAGGCCAGAGCAGCCAAGGTTGACAAACTGGATGTATAATTTATGGATACCAGAAGACAGATTTCCAGGATATGCTGGGCCTATACCGCATTCCTGGCGGCTTCCACAGCAGCGCAGCTCCTTTTTGGAGCGCTGCTTGAGCTGTTTGTTCTGATCTTTGGGGAGAGCCGTGCGTTTACGCGTGCGGCTCTTCTGGTGTCAGAATTTGCTATGTACGGAATCGGATTTCCGTTGTTTGCCTGGCTGATGGGACGAATTCCGTCCTGTGAAATGAAAGAAAAAAAGAAAATCCGTGTGGGACAGTTTTTTGGAATGCTGGTTTTATGCTATGGACTCACCTATCTTGGGAATGTGATTGGCGGCCTTCTGATGGAAGCGGCCGGCCAACTTAAGGGGGCGGACTACAGCAATCCGGTATCGGATGTTATTGGACAGATGGATGTGGGCATGATCATTCTTACCTCGGTGATCATTGCCCCAGTCATGGAAGAACTGGTATTCCGAAAGTATCTGGTGGATCGCCTGGTACCGTACGGACAGAAAACTGCAGTTGTGCTTTCCGGTCTGTTTTTCGGACTTTTCCATGGAAATTTTTATCAGTTTTTTTATGCGGCAATCCTTGGCGCGGTCTTTGCCTGGATGTACAGCACGACCGGACGCATCCGCTACAATATTGCCATGCATATGCTGATCAATCTTCTGGGCGGAGTTTTGCCTGTGGTATTATCCAGAAGCTCAGATGCGGGAAATCTGTTCGCATTTCTTGGATATGGATGCCTGAACATTTTTGCCTATGTCAGCATGGTGATCGCGGTGATCATTCTTGCATCCCATTATCGCCAGATTCACTGGTTTTCCGGATGGGTCCGCCGGGAAGAAAACATGGTGCTGACCTGCCTGAAGGCGCCTGGTTTTTGGTTCTTTCTTGCGGGAAGCGTTCTGCTGTTTCTCATAGGATAGTTTAAAATCTTAAATTTATTTATTGACAAGCGGGCGATAAGAGGGTATGATACAGAATAAGATTAAGTGATGAGAGCAAAGGCGTTCGAACAACAGGTTCGGGCGCCTTTTTCATTGCTGTGTATATTGGAGCAGCGCCAGTGGCGCATCCACTGATTTTGAGAGGAGACATATGGTTATGGATGATATCGACAGAAAAATTTTAAAACTTTTACAGGATAATGCCCGGGTTTCATTAAAGACCATAGCGGAAAATACCTTCCTTTCTTCTCCGGCTGTATCAGCCCGCATTGAGAAGCTGGAGAAAGACGGCGTCATTGCCGGGTACCACGCGCAGGTTGACCCAATGAAGCTTGGTTATCATATCATTGCCTTTATCAATCTGGATGTAACACCGGAGGATAAGCCAAAGTTTTATGCTTACGCGGAGAGCATTCCGAATGTGCTGGAGTGCAACTGTGTGACGGGAGAGTATTCCATGCTGCTTAAGGTTGCGTTCCAGAGTACCATGGAACTGGATATTTTCATTGGGCAGCTGCAGAAATTCGGAAAGACCAGCACCCAGATCGTATTTTCCACCCATGTGGGTCCGCGTGGGGTGGATGTAGAAGAGTAGGTGGATGGATTCTGCCAGACACAGACAACACTTCCCTCTCATATTGTAGTAAGAGAGCAATATGGAAGGGAAGTTTTTGTTTTGGCGGAGACAAAGAAAGTGATTTTAGATGCCGGTCATGGTGGAACCACAGATCCGGGCGCTGTTTATCAGGGGCGCCAGGAGAAGAATGATAATTTGCGGATGGCATTGGCCGTAGGACAGATCCTGAATGATCATGGAGTTGATGTGGGGTATACCAGAGTGCAGGATGTGTATCAGAGTCCGCTCCAGAAGGCCCAGATGGCAAATAACTGGGACGCGGATTACTTTGTATCATTTCACAGAAATGCCATGCCAGTTCCCGGAACCGCTTCTGGAACAGAAAGCCTGATTTTTTCAAAAGGCGGGGAAGCAGAGCGTCTGGCTGCCAATATCAATACAGAGCTTGGGCAGGCCGGCTGGACTGATCTTGGCAGCATAGAGCGTCCGGGGCTGATTGTTCTTCGTGAAACGGAGATGCCGGCAGTTCTGGTGGAGGTGGGATTTCTGGACAATGAGGCAGATAATCAGCGGTTTGATGAGTGCTTTGAACACACAGCACAAGCCATTGCGGGAGGGATCCTGATGACGCTGCAAAGTCCGGAAGGGCAGCAGGAGTATTATCAGATCCAGGTAGGTGCATATGCAGAGAAAGATCTGGCCCAGGGACTGCTCAGCCAGCTGCAGGCCGCCGGCTATCCGGCATTTCTTGTTTACCAGGATGGCCTTTATAAGGTACGGGTAGGTGCCTACTTAAATCTGGATAATGCGGCCTGGATGGAAAAGACCTTGCGGGCTGCAGGTTATCCCACGCTGCTGGTGCAGGAGCCGGCGGTGTACTGATGGTTTTTGGACAGCGTTATCGCTGATGCGAAAGAAAAATCCGATGATGAAATATGAGGTAATGAAAAAAATATAGAATGACATTTTTCATAAATGATCTATATTTGCTGAGTTATCAGCCATCACTTTGAATGATGGTTGATAACTTAAAGATAATGTAAAAAAGATTGAAAAATTGTATTGACATATCCGGATTAATCTGATATTATAAAGACAACAAAGAAAGAGAAACAAAAAGGAGCAGAAAACTCCAGATCAGAAATCCGGGAACGAAACGGATTTCAAAAAATCTAAGAAAAGGAGGTACGGACCACCGAAATAGCTTAACAGTATTTAAAAAGTTTTCTGACAGACCAGAACGAAACCTGACAAACTTCATTTGAGAAACCTGTTAAAAACTGAAAAGAATTGTTTTAGCTGTATGACGAGAAAGTGCAGTTAGGGTGATAGATTTCAGAATCGGACAGGAAGAAAATAAGAAACAAACATCAGATAAGAAACAGTCAGAGGGTCAAAGAAAACAAAAACTGAATAAGAAAACCTATAAATTGAAAAGTGAGGTACAGTCCAGTGGACGAAGTGAATTAAAAGCGGATATCAAAGATGTAGACCTTTGGTATCCGCTTAAATTATGTGTGAAACAGCGTGTCTAGCAGCGCAGCTGCGCAGGATATTACAGACCTTCCAGATCAAAGGCCGGTGTATATTCTTCTTTGGCGCTGCTTTTTTTCTGCATAAATCCCTGTGTGAGTCCGAGATCCAGGGCGGCATCCACAACCTTCTGGTATTCGTAGCTGGTGATGCGGCGGTTCAGTTCCGGAAACTGCGGATTCTGTTCATAGGGGGTATACTGGCTCATAAGGCTGATGTAAAAGCTGTCCTTTGGCAGCTGCTCTGCCATCCAGTGCATCAGCCGGATGGAGTCCTCTTTGTTGCCGGGAAGCACCAGATGCCGGATGATGACTCCGCGGTCCATGACCGGAGCTACTTCTCCTGGTACCTCTTTGAGGTGCGGTTTCCCGGTCTGGCGTATCATCTGCGCAATTGCCTTCGCAGCAGCCTGGAAATAGAAAGGTGCCTGTGAGTAGCGCGCAGACAGTTCAGAGCTTTCGTATTTAAGATCCGGAAGCCAGATATCCACATAATCCTTCAGCGCCTCGATCGTTTCTGTCCGTTCATAACCGCCGCAGTTGTAGACAACAGGAATGCTCAGCCGGTCTTTGACAAGATCCAGTGCCGGGATGATCCAGGGCAGAAAATGGGTGGCGGTTACCAGACTTATATTGTTGGCACCCTGATCCTGAAGGCGCAAAAAGACATCGGCCAGCTCGCGTGCAGTCAGTGCTTTGCCGTATAGGTCGCGGCTGATCTTGTGATTCTGGCAGAAGCAGCAGCGCAGAGTACATCCGCTGAAAAATACAGTGCCGCTTCCCCGGGTGCCGCTGATGCAGGGTTCTTCCCAGTAGTGCAGTGCGGCTCTGGCAGCTACCGCACCGGACGGAGCCTGGCAGAAACCGCTCTGGATGCCGCGGTCAATGCCGCACATACGGGGACAGAGCTGGCAATGGTGAATCTGTTTCTGAAAATAGGATAAAGTCTGGTCTGACATGATGGTGCTCCAATCTTGGAAATGATATATGAATGTGGTTTTCAGTATACAAGAACCTGCGCGAAAAAGCAAGAAAACACAGATGAACTGGAAACTCAAGGATGTTTTGAAAAGGAACTTGAAAAAGGACACTACATGTTGTATAATCAGTTCAGAACAAACGAGACAGTAAGTAATTCCTGAAGTGTTCGACAACCTTACCCATTTTGAACCTACATTACTGACTAAGGGATTCCTATATCTGCCGGCAGATGTCAGGCCTCCATTGAGTGGAAGGCAGAAACCAGCGTGCGGTTGCCCACCTAGCTTTGCTAGGCGTCAATAAGTAAGAACGGCACATTCGGGATTACAAAAGAGAAAAGAGCAGCGGAGAACCCGCTGCTTTTATTATTATTATGCTTGTTTCTGTATCATTCGGTACAGTTTATTTTATCTTAACTTTATCTTTATGCCGTTGTGTGTTAAACTATAAATACCAATGCGGTGTTGCCGTTTTGTGGCAGATAAAAGGAAAATATGATTAGCGTCTGTTTTTTCAGGCAATACTGATTCCATGAAAGGAAACACAAATATGAAGAATGATAAGTACCGCACATACATATACTGGGGGGTGACCGCACTGGCGGTTCTGCTGCTTCTGGTTGCGGCGGTGTTTGTGGTTATACGCTGGTCACTGGTTGCGGCACTGGGCGCAAAAATCGCGCACATCCTTGCGCCGGTTATCTACGGAGCAGTGTTTGCCTATTTGCTGAATCCGGTTTACAACCGGGTACAGGCTGCGGTTATGAAGCTGACGAAGGACATCATTCCGGATGAGAAGGGCCGGAAGAGGCTGGGAGGCTTTCTTGGCACACTGGCAAGCATGTGCTTGCTGGTTGCCGTGGTGGTTGGCCTTATTTCCATGCTGATTCCGCAGCTCATCAGCAGCATCCGTGGTGTCATGGAGACCCTGCCATCCAGTATTAACAATCTGGAAATCTGGCTGGAAAAGATTCTGGCAGACAATCCGGACCTGGAGCAGCAGGTGATGCAGCATTACGGCGCGGCGGCAGATTATCTGCAGAACTGGCTGACGAATGTGGTAGTGCCGAATATTTACCGGATCATCGGCAGTGTGTCGAGCGGCGTGGTACTGGTGGTGCGGGCGGTGTTTGATATCCTCATTGGCCTCATTGTCATGGTTTATCTGCTGAATATGAAAGAAAAGCTGCTTGCTCAGGCCAAAATGATCATCTATGGGGTATTTCCGTTAAAAATCGCGAATAAAGTGATAGAGGAAGGACGGTATGTGCATCAGGTATTTGGCGGATTCATCATTGGCAAGCTGCTGGATTCCCTGATCATCGGCCTGATCTGCTTTGTGCTTCTTGGCTTTGCCAATATGCCATATGTCCTTTTGGTCAGCGTGATTGTCGGTGTGACCAATGTGATTCCATTTTTCGGACCGTTTATCGGTGCCATTCCAAGCGCATTCCTGATCCTGTTATCTGATCCGATGAAATGTCTGTATTTCCTGATCTTCGTTCTTTTGCTGCAGCAGTTTGACGGCAATATCCTCGGACCGAAGATCCTTGGAGATTCCACCGGGCTTTCCAGCTTCTGGGTATTGTTTTCTATCCTGCTGTTTGGCGGCCTGATGGGATTTGTGGGCATGATCATTGGTGTTCCGACTTTTGCGGTCATGTACCGTCTGGTGACGGAGTTCACCACCTGGCGGCTTGGAAAAAAGGCATTGTCGGGCAATCTTAACGAATACGACAGGCTGAATTATATTGACGAAACAGAACAGACTTATATTAAAAAATAGAGGATTTTATGAAAAAATGGAATATGATCCGGTGGATTCTTGGAATTCCGGTGATCGTCCTGACATTAATCCTGGTGATCTTAATCTGTGAACCAGAAAAATCAGGAATTACCAGGGCGGCGGCTGCAAAGTCAGTCGCCCTTGCTCTTTTGTCACCGGAAGAACTAAAAAACTGGGAAAAAGAATATGGAGCGTCGCATTTTGCAGCAGATGAGGTAGGAGAGTGGTATGTTCCCTATCTGGATTACCTGTATGAAAACGGGTATCTGGATGAAGCGGAGACTCCGGCGGACCGGGAACGTGCAGAGGGCCTCCTGACATACCGCGAGGCGGCCCGGATCGCAGAGCAGGCGTCTGGCAGTCTGAAACGGCTTGTGTCCGAAAATCGTCGCAATGGAACAAAGGCATATCCGGAGGAAGACTGGTGGCTTCTTTACGACTCCCTGCTAAAAGAGCTGGATCCGGAGAAAACGGTACATACAGAAAGCATCCGCATATACGGAACTCCGGAAAACATTCAGGGCTGTCCGGCCTGGACGGCGTATACCAGTCTTGGAACGCTTACCTTTTATGGCCTGTCTCTGGACTCCTATGTGGACCATGAGCTGACTGTCTGGGTGCGGGATACAGAACTGATCCATGTACAAAAGGATGAAGGGCAGAATACGCTGTACCGGAATGTATGGATTCTGGATGGAGACAATCAGGGCCTTATGGTATATATCGGAGATATTCAGCGAAAAATCCCGTTTCGCAAGAGCTATAAAAAAACAGAAGAGCTGATTGGTAACCTGGCAGATCTGACTATGGAACACGGAAAAATCGCAAAGGTGTCTGTGAAGAAAGAACGGATCAGCGGAAAGGTCCTTTCTGTACAGGATACGGCGATTGAACTGGAAGGTTACGGAAGCGTGCCGTTAGATGAGGAATACAAGGTATTAAAAACCTACGGTGATATTAAACGGCAGCAGCTTTCGGATATTCTGGTGGGAAGTGACAGCCAGGAATTCGTGGTAGCAAAGGGGAAAATCTGTGCGGTGATCAAAGAACGGGAGGATGCGGCTGATCAGATTCGTGTTCTGATCCTGGGAGATGGCTTTCAGAGCCGGTATCATGAGCGTATTGAGATCACCTGCCCGGGCAGTGTCAGGAAAGTACAGGGAGATTCGGAAACCATGCTAGATCCAGGGTCTGTGGTTTCTGTGACCAGTGGAGACGGAACCTGCAGCGCACAGCGTCTGATCCTGGAACCACAGGACGGAAGTGAGCTTACCGTGACCAGTTTAAACCGTGCCCAGGGACAGCCGTCTTATGCCGGCCGTCTGGAAATCCTGGATACGGATGATGGCCTGGTACTGGTGAATGAACTGGAACTGGAGGATTACTTAAAGAAGGTCATTCCCAGCGAGATGCCATCCAGCTATGAAAAAGAGGCTTTGAAGGCGCAGGCAGTCTGTGCCAGAACCTACGCGTTTATGCAGAGAAAGAGCAACACTTACAGTGCTTACGGTGCCCAGATTGATGACAGCACCCAGTTTCAGGTATACAACAACGTAGAACCGGATGAGAAAACGGCACAGGCAGTACAGGAAACCTATGGAAAAATGCTGTATTATGACGGAAATCCGATCACGGCTTACTACTTTTCCACTTCCTGCGGAACCACGACGAATGCGGCAATCTGGGACAGTGACCCGGAAGATACGCCCTATCTGCGCTGCTTAAGCCTGCAGACGGCCAGAAGCCGTCTGAGCTTTGCGGATGAGGAAGAATTTGCTTCCTTTATTAAAAATAAGGATTTTCCGGCATATGATGCCTCCTATCCGTTATACCGGTGGAATTTTAAAACCAATGGAACCATTATCGCCTCCCATGTGAGCGGTGTGGGAACAGTAACTGGAGTGTCCGTAACAGAACGTGGGCCTGGTGGCGTTGCCATGAAGCTTCTGGTAAAGGGAAGCGATGGCGAAACCATCATATCCGGGCAGAATGCCATTCGCAGTGCTCTGGGGGATTCCTCCCTGACGCTGAACCGCATGGATGGAAAAACCTCTGAGGGCTGGTCTTTGCTGCCAAGCGGGTTCCTTACCATAGAAGAGACAGGAACCGATGAAAACGGTGTGGCTCAGTTTCGCGTTTACGGCGGCGGCTATGGTCACGGTGTCGGCATGAGCCAGAATGGCGCCCAGGCCATGGCAAAGGCCGGTATGGGATACGAAGGAATTTTGAAATACTTTTACGATGGTGTAACGATCGAAGAAAAAGAATAAAATTTTTTCGGCAATGTATAAGAGCAGGACTGGAGGACATAATAAGAGTAGTACCAAAGAAAAGAGAAATACTTATCCTCCCCTTTTTAGTAAGCTCCGGCGCGAGAACGCGCTGGGGCTTATTTTTTGGCTTAAAATAAGGGGGTGTGGGGGATGGGGAAAATTGATGGAAGAGGAATCGTAAGTCTGTACCGAAGGCTATTTCGGGAATTAACGACTGTGGAGTGTACAAGAATCTGTGAGTAGCATATTACTTGTAATTGCCAAAACATACACATTTTCCATGATCATTCCCTCGTTCGTGGCGATAATCCTGTCATTTTCAGGAACTTCTGTCAGCGAATTATTTTTTTGACGAAAAGAAATAAGGTTGCAATCATCTTCAAATGTCCGTATAATAGGGAAACATATGAAACGAAATACCAGCAACCAGTTACAGATTGAGACAGAAATGAGGACAGATATGAAAAATCTATTAGTTGGACAGTCTGGCGGACCTACCGCTGTGATCAATGCAAGTCTTTACGGTGTCGTGAAGGCGGCACTCGCGTCATCTGAGATTGACCATGTATACGGCATGGTGAACGGCATCGAAGGCATGCTGCAGGATCATACGATCGATCTGGGCGAGAGCCTTTCCGAAGAAGAACTGGAACTTTTAAAGCTGACCCCGGCGGCATACCTGGGGTCCTGCCGTTACAAGCTTCCGGAGAGTCTGACGGATGCTTTCTATGAGACGATCTTTGAAAAATTCCGCCGGATGGAGATTGGCTATTTCCTGTACATCGGCGGCAATGATTCCATGGATACGGTCAGCAAGCTTTCCCGCTATGCGGCCCATCACGGAAGCGACATTCGGTTTATCGGTATTCCGAAGACCATTGATAATGACCTGATTCAGACCGATCACACGCCGGGCTACGGCAGTGCGGCGAAGTATGTGGCAGCTTCCGTACGGGAGATTGCGCTGGATGCGTCTGTGTACCAGCAAAAGGCGGTTACCATTGTGGAACTCATGGGACGCCATGCCGGATGGCTTACGGCAGCCAGCGCCCTGGCCCGCAAGTTTGAGGGGGATAATCCGGTACTCATCTATCTGCCGGAGGCAGATTTTGAACTGGAGCAGTTCGCAAAAGATTTAAAGGCGGCTCTGGAGAAGCGAAACAGCGTGGTGGTCTGTGTGTCAGAGGGAATTTCTGACGCTTCCGGGACTTTCATCTGCGAGTATGGTGATGAGGCCATGGTGGATAACTTTGGCCATAAGATGCTTACCGGCTGCGGCAAGGTGCTGGAGAACTTTATCCGTCACCGCTTTGGTGTGAAGGTGCGTTCCGTGGAACTGAATGTAAACCAGCGCTGCAGCGGAATGCTGGCATCGGAGACGGATATTCTGGAGGCGGCGATGGCCGGAAACGAAGGTGTAAATGCTGCCCTTGCGGGGGGGACTGGAAAGATGGTGGCCTTTGAACGCGTACAGGCAGAACCGTATCACATGGAATGCCGCCTGGTGGATGTAAATGAAGTCTGCAACCAGGAGAAAAAAGTACCTCTGGAGTGGATTACCAGACATGGCAGTGATGTAGGTCAGGACTTCCTCGATTACGCACGCCCGCTGATCAAAGGAGAGCCGAAACGCCCCATGGAGGACGGAATTCCGAAATATTTGTACCGGAAAGCCTGATTTATGGCATAAAAGATTTGCAAAAAGCAGAGAAATGTTATATACTTATCAGGAATATGCACGTGAAAGACTTAATGTGCGCACAGGATTATAGAAAAAGGAAGGATATACAATATGGCAACCTTATTAGAAAACTGGAGAAACCTTGCCTATGGCAACGGTCTGGATGATAAACAGAGAGAACAGCTGTGGACTGGCTATTTCACCATCGAGAAAGGAATCTACGAGCAGATCTTAACCAACCCGGCAGAGGTTGTTTCCGGCACTGTAAAAGAGCTGGCAGACAAGTACCAGACAGAGGTCCTGATCATGACCGGTTTCCTGGATGGCATCAATGAGAGCTTAAAGGGCTACGAGAACCCGATCGAGACCATGGATGAGAACACTCAGGTGAAGATCGAGATTGACCCGCAGAAGCTTTACTACAATATGGTAGAGGCAAAGGCAGAGTGGCTGTACACCCTCCCACAGTGGGATTCCATCTTAAATGAGGAGAAGAGAAAAGAGCTGTACAAGCAGCAGAAGGCTTCCGGAACCATCCGCAAGGAGAAGAAAATTTTCCCGAACGATCCGTGTCCGTGCGGAAGCGGCAAGAAGTACAAAAAGTGCTGTGGTAAGAACGCATAAGGAAATGAACGGTAAGCAGGAGTGTCTTTGGGACGTTCCTGCTTTTGTTTCTTACACAGGAAAGTTCGGAAGGAGGTTTCAAACGTGGAGGCATATACAGGTTTTGCGTCCGTGTACGATCTGTTCATGGATAACATCCCCTACAGGGCCTGGTGTGATTATGTGACAAGTCTTTTGAAAGAGTATGGTGTGGAGGACGGTCTGGTACTGGATCTTGGCTGCGGTACCGGAAAACTCACACGGCTGCTGGCCGGGGAAGGCTATGACATGATCGGTGTGGATCTTTCTGAAGAAATGCTGGAGGTAGCTCTGGAGCATGAAATGGAAGATCCAAAGCAGATCCTTTATTTACAGCAGGACATGCGCGAATTTGAACTGTATGGCACGGTCCGTGCTATTGTCAGCATCTGCGATTCCATGAATTATCTGGAAGACTATGAGGATCTGGTGCAGGTCTTAAAGCTGGCAAACAACTATCTGGATCCAAAGGGTGTTTTTGTTTTTGACATGAACACCGTGTATAAGTACCGGGAACAGCTGGGGGAGCAGACCATTGCGGAGAACCGGGAAGAGAGCAGCTTCATCTGGGAGAATTATTTTGATGAAAATGAAATGGTAAACGAATACGATCTCACCCTGTTCATCCGGGAAGAGGACGGCCGCTATTCTAAATATGAAGAGACCCATTACCAGAAGGCATTTGAAATCCGTGAAGTGCTGGAGGCTGTTAAAGAGGCCGGCATGGAACTGGTGGCGGTTTACGATGCGTTCACCAGAGAGCCGGTGAAGGAAACCAGCGACCGGGTTTATTTTATTGTGCGGGAGTGCGGCAAGTAAAACAAAAGGAGGAACGACAGTATGTCAGACTATATTATCAGAGCAACTGCGGCAGAGGGACAGATTCGTGCATTTGCCGCGATAACAAGAGAGTTGACTGAGTTTGCGCGTCAGGCGCACAACACCAGTCCGGTGGCAACGGCAGCCCTGGGACGTCTTCTGACGGCAGGCACTATGATGGGCGTCATGATGAAGGGCGCAGATGACATCCTCACCATCAAGATCGAAGGTGACGGCCCGATCGGAGGTTTAACCGTAACCGCTGATTCTAAAGGTGATGTCAAGGGCTATGCCTACAATCCGGAGGTTATGCTTCCTCCGAATGAGAAAGGAAAACTGGATGTCGGTGGTGCCCTTGGTATTGGCGTGTTAAGTGTCATCAAGGATATTGGTTTAAAGGAGCCGTATGTAGGCCAGACGATTCTCGTGACCAGTGAAATCGCGGAGGATTTAACCTACTATTTTGCAACCTCTGAGCAGACTCCTTCTAGCGTGGCCCTGGGCGTGCTGATGAATAAGGACAATACCGTACGCCAGGCAGGCGGATTTATTTTACAGCTGCTTCCGGGCGCTTCTGAGGAGGTTATTTCCACTTTGGAGAACCGCCTAAAAGAGATTACATCCATCACATCCCTGCTGGATGCGGGCAATACTCCGGAGATGATCTTAGAGCACATTCTGGGTGATTTCGATCTGGAAATTCTTGATAAGATCCCGACTCAGTTCGCCTGTAACTGCTCCAGAGAGCGCATCGAGAAGGCTCTGATCAGCATCGGAAAGAAAGAACTGCAGGAGATGATCAATGAAGGTAAGACCATCGAGATGAACTGCCATTTCTGTAATAAGCATTATCCGGTGACAGTGGAAGAACTGAAAGGGCTGCTGGAGAAAGCGGTACGATAAACAGAGGAAACGTTTATACGAGATATCAGGAGGTTTGGAAGGATGGAGCATAAGGCATGGCACCATTTTCTTACGATTACACAGCATAAGCTTCTGGTTATGCAGAATTGTTTCAGAGTAGGGCTGTTTAAACAGGGACTGCTGCATGATCTTTCCAAGTACAGTCCGGCAGAATTTATGACAGGAGTCCATTATTATCAGGGGGACCGCAGCCCAAATGCGGCAGAGCGGGAAGAAAAAGGATATTCTTCCGCATGGCTCCACCACAAGGGCCGGAACAAGCATCATTTCGAATACTGGATTGATTTTTCCAGAACCAGTCAGGGCATTGCCGGAGCAAAGATGCCGGTCAATTACCTGGTGGAGATGGTTATGGACCGCATTGCGGCCTGTAAGGTGTATCGGGGAAAAGATTACACCGATGCGTCAGCGTGGGAGTATTATCAGCGTGAACGCCCTTATCTGAACAGTGCCATGCATACTGAGACAAGGGCAGAACTGGAAAAGATCCTCATCATGTTGAAGCAGCGCGGAGAAAAGACAACGTTTTCTTATTTGCGGAAACTTTTGAAAAAAGGAAATTATTAGTCCGTATGGTTTATCATGATCCGTGAAAGATATCTGCAGGATAATGATAAATCTCAGCATAAGATTCCAGAACTTCGTCGGAATCGGTGCCGGAGGGAATCAGACCCGTACAGTCGGTAACGGATGCGGCCCGGACATCCAGCGTATCTGGATCATCGGTTCCATACGGGTCCTGCACGGGAATTTTTACGGGGCTGTCTGCCGGTCTGACCGGAGGCAGCTCCTTTTTTCGTACGATTTCAAGATTTTGCAGCATGTTGTTTTTCATGAAATTCATCTCCTTTGTCAGCAGTATGCGCAGGAATGGTGGATTCATACAGTGACTGACAAGGAAACAGAAAACAAAAATACCAGATTCCGGAAAAAACTCGGGATCTGGTATTTTTATGTATGTGGGTTAGTATAAATGTCAGCTTCTGGAAGAACCGGCTACAACGACATTCTGTCTGCCGTTTTCATCATCTGCAGCGCTTGCCTGGGAAGACTGCTGGTTCTGCTGGCTGCTGCTCTCAGAACCGGTAGTGTGGGACGGAATGCCGGAAAGGGTGGTGGTGCAGGTTCCATCTGCGTTGAAGGTATAGCTTACACCGCTGATGGTCTTGGTGGTGCCTGCTACCATAACACCGTTGGACGGATCAAAGTAGTAAGTTGCGCCGTTGACGTTGTGGAAACCGGTCTGCATCTTGCCGTCCTCACCGAAAAGGTACCAGTTGCCATCAACCGGCATAGCTACGTTCAGGGCACAAATGCCGGAAGTCGGATCAAAATAATATTTGGAACCATCAATGGTCTTCCAGCCGGTGCCAAGGGAGCCGTCGTTCTCCATGTGGTAGTAGCTGCCGTCCAGGTTCAGCCAGCCGATAACCAGAGTACCGTCAGACTGTGCGTAGTAGTATTTGTCGGTTGATACATCGTGGATCAGTCCGGTCAGCATAAGTCCGTCGGTATCAAAAAAGTATAATGCGTTGTTGATCTTTTTGATGCCGGTGCACATGATGCCAGTGGAAAGATCCATGTAGTAGTAGCCGTCATCCGTCTGGATCCAGCCCTTGTATAAAGAACCGTCGTTATCGTAGTACATATAGTTATTTCCGTTCTGCACCCAGCCGGTAGCTGCCAGGGAAGAAATTCCGGTAGCCAGGGTAACAGTTCCTAATACAGCTGCAGTCACAGCTGCAACAGCGTAGCGTTTTATTCTCATAGTAAAACATCCTTTCTTTGGTTCGTAATGAGCATACTATTTTTCTTCATTCAGTATAACCTTGTAAAAACGGGGATTCAAGTGTTTTTGATTATTATTCAGAAAAATGTAAGATACCGGCGGAAACTGCATCGGTATGAAAAAAGCACCACAGGATGTTAAAAACTTCCTGAGGTGCTTAAGCTGTTAGTTATGTTTTTCCTGATACTTCAGGGATGCTTCAATAAAGCCCTTGAACAGCGGATGCGGACGGTTCGGTCTGGATTTTAACTCCGGGTGAGCCTGGGTAGCCACGAACCATGGGTGATCCGGGAGCTCAATCATTTCGACGATACGGCCGTCCGGGGAAATGCCGGAGAGCATCATGCCATGTTCCTGCAGTACGGTGCGGTAATCGTTGTTGACCTCATAACGGTGGCGGTGGCGTTCATGGATGGTTTCTTCACCATAGAGCGCGTAAGCCTTGGATTCTTTGTTCAGAACACACGGATAGGAACCAAGCCGTAAGGTTCCGCCGATGTCCTCAATGCCATCCTGATCCGGCATTAAATGGATAACCGGATGCGCGGTGGACGGATCCAGCTCGGCACTGTGAGCGTCAGAGTATCCAACTACATCGCGGGCAAATTCCACGATGGAAAGCTGCATGCCAAGACACAGGCCCAGGAACGGAACCTGATGCTCACGCGCGTATTTGATAGCCTGAATCTTACCCTCAATACCGCGAGAGCCAAAGCCGCCCGGTACCAGGATGCCGCTGACATCACCGAGAAGCTCACCGACATTCTCAGCAGTTACAGTCTCAGAGTCGATCCATTTGATATTGACGCTGGCACGGCTTGCCACGCCGCCGTGTTTTAAGGATTCCACCACGGAGATGTAGGCATCGTGCAGCTGAATATATTTGCCGACCAGAGCCACGGTGACCTCTCTTTCAGGATGTTTCCAGGCATCGATCATGGCACGCCACTCAGCCAGATCTGGTTCCGGACAAGGAAGGTTTAAGCATTGGCAGGCAACCTCAGCCAGGTGCTCGTCCTCCATGGCAAGGGGTGCTTCGTAGAGAACCTCTACATCCAGGTTCTGGAGTACATGAGTCTTCGGAACGTTGCAGAAGAGGGCAATCTTGCTGCGCAGGCCGTCATCTAACGGATGCTCGCTGCGGCATACCAGGATATCCGGCCAGATTCCCATAGCCTGCAGGTCTTTTACGCTGGCCTGGGTCGGCTTGGTTTTCAATTCACCGGAAGCTTTTAAATAAGGAATGAGGGTGACATGGATGAGAATGGCATTCTCATGTCCTACTTCATGCTGGAACTGACGGATAGCCTCTAAAAATGGCTGGCTCTCGATATCGCCGACGGTTCCGCCTACCTCAATGATGGCAATCTCGGTATCGGTGGTGGAGTAGTTGCGGTGGAAGCGGCTCTTGATCTCGTTGGTGATGTGGGGGATCACCTGAACTGTGCCTCCGCCAAAGTCGCCGCGGCGCTCTTTCTGGAGCACGCTCCAGTATACCTTACCGGTGGTGACGTTGGAATTCTTGGTCAGGCTCTCATCGATGAAACGCTCATAGTGGCCAAGGTCCAGATCGGTCTCTGCGCCGTCATCGGTGACAAATACCTCGCCGTGTTGAACAGGGTTCATGGTACCCGGGTCAATATTGATGTAGGGGTCGAATTTCTGCATGGTTACTTTGTAACCGCGTGCTTTCAGCAGACGACCGAGGGATGCTGCGGTGATACCTTTACCGAGGCCGGAAACAACGCCGCCGGTAACGAAGACATACTTAACAGGCATGGTAAAACCTCCTTATATAATGTGGGGTGTGTAACATAATAACTCTCGAAAAAATAACGGAATTATTATACAGCGCAGCTATTCTAAAATCCAGATGTTTTTTCAAAACTTTATTTTTTTAAGTGGACTATTCTTGATTTATGGGAAAACTACCATTATAATGGTTCATAAATGCAAAAAACAGGAGAAAAGACCTTTTATGGATAACCAGCAGAATAACAATCAGCCGCAGGGCGGTGAGAACGGAAATCAGGGAAATAACGGCAAATTCCCAAAAAACCAGCTTTTCATCGTGCTGATCGCGGCCTTTATTACCTTTGCCATCGCGGGATTCATGCGGGGCTATATGACGGACAAGAGCCAGAAGGAAATTACCTACGATGAATTCGTATCTGAGGTAGAACATGGGGATGTAAAAGCCGTCACCATCAAAAATTCCCAGATTGACATTGAGTATAAGGAAGACTCTGAGAAGTTTAACCCGATCTTAAAAACTTATACGGTCCCGGTGGAACGGGACTACAAACTGGCAGACCGCCTGCTTGCGGGCGGTGTGGAAATCCGCAGGGAGCGCCAGGACAGCATGGCCATGATCGAGTCTCTGGTCAGCTTTGTGCTGCCGTTTATCCTGATCGTGATCATGATGAACTTCATGATGAAACGCGTGGGTGGTGTGGGAAAAAGCACCGCCAAGATGTATATGCAGAAAGAGACCGGTGTGACTTTCGCGGATGTAGCCGGTGAGGATGAGGCAAAGGAGTCCCTGGTAGAACTGGTGGATTTCCTGCACAATCCGGGAAAATATACCCACATCGGAGCAAAGCTTCCGAAGGGAGCCCTGCTTGTTGGCCCTCCTGGAACTGGTAAGACATTGCTTGCCAAGGCCGTAGCCGGAGAAGCGGAGGTACCATTCTTCTTCCTGTCCGGTTCCGATTTTATGGAAATGTATGTGGGTGTGGGCGCGTCCCGTGTCCGCAGTCTGTTCAAGCAGGCACAGCAGAATTCTCCATGCATCATCTTTATCGATGAGATCGACTCCATCGGCCGCAGCAGAAGTGGTGTCAGCGGAGGCGGAGAATCCGAACAGCAGCAGACCTTAAACCAGCTGCTTTCCGAGATGGATGGTATGGATACCTCCAAGGGCCTTCTGATTCTGGCGGCCACCAACCGCCCGGAGGTACTGGATCCGGCGCTTTTACGTCCGGGCCGTTTTGACCGCCGTGTCATTGTAGACCGTCCGGATCTGAAGGGACGCGTGGAAATTTTGAAGGTACACGCGAAGAATGTTGCTCTGGATGAGACGGTAGATTTACAGGCTATTGCGCTGGCAACCGCTGGTGCCGTTGGCTCCGACCTTGCGAATATGATCAACGAGGCTGCCATTTTGGCTGTTAAGAACGGCCGGAACGCCGTGAGCCAGAAGGATCTGTTTGAGGCAGTGGAAGTGGTTCTGGTGGGCAAAGAGAAGAAGGACCGGGTTCTCAGCAAAGAGGAGCGCAGTATTGTTTCTTACCATGAGGTGGGCCATGCCCTGGTCAGTGCCCTGCAAAAGGACGCAGAGCCGGTTCAGAAGATTACCATTGTGCCAAGAACCATGGGTGCCCTTGGCTATGTACTGAATGTGCCGGAAGAGGAAAAGTACTTAAATAGTAAGAAAGAACTGGAAACCCAGATTATTGTATTTCTGGCCGGACGTGCGGCAGAAGAAATTGTATTCCAGTCTGTGACAACCGGAGCCGCAAATGATATTGAGAAGGCAACCAGCATCGCCCGTGCCATGGTAACCCAGTATGGCATGTCTGATAAATTTGGGCTTATGGGACTGGCAACGCGCCAGGATCAGTACTTATCCGGCCGCACAGTAATGGACTGCGGTGAGGCAACAGCTGCCGCGGTAGATGAAGAGGTTATGCGGATCTTAAAGGATTCTTATGAGGAGGCAAAGCGCCTGCTCTCAGAAAACCGAGATGTGCTGGATCAGATTGCGGCTTTCCTGATTGAGAAGGAGACCATCACCGGAAAAGAGTTCATGAAGATCTTCCGCCGCTGCAAAGGAATTCCGGAGCCGGAGGAGGCAGATGCAGAAACTGTCCAGGATGTGGAGAAGGCTGGAGAACCAGAGACTGACATAGAATATGATACAGAGGAAAAAAAGAATCAGAATGAAGCATAAGGCTTTGAAAAAATCAGAAAGCTGCGCCTGCAGTCTGACCAGATGAGTGGTCAGGCTGTGGGCGCAGCTTTTTTCAGTGCTTTTTTCACAGCATTTAGAAGTACCTGGGAAGTATAGCGGGTTTCTTCCGGGTAGTTTAAGTTTTCCAGAGACTGGCTGCTTAAGATCTGATCGGTGAGATTGCTTAAGGATGGCTGCATGAGGGGGTACATGGTCTCCACGGCATCACTTAAAGGGGTCATGGTAATGGAAGTGATCCGGTCCGCGTCTACTGTCACCTCTACATTGACCTCCTGGGATCCCAGGCTGATGGAGGAGGTGTAGATACCCGGTATGTACTGCGTGTTTGCGGAGGCAGGCGTATCGCCTTTTCCTGGGCGGAACATAACCAGCAGAAGCAGGATCAGAAGGATCCCGAAGCCGATAAAGATTGCGGTGTAGATGATCTCTTTCATTCGCAGGACGACGATCTTGGTTTTGGAACTCATGGGAGACCTCCGGGGATGTTTGTTATAATCTATTCTCAGGGATTCTCTTTTATGCTATACTTAAGGGAACGTATTCAGAGCAGAACATGAGATACAGGAAAGGAATTACAATATGGCATTGCAGCTGATTTTGGGCGGTTCCGGTGCGGGAAAAACCACGTATCTGCACGATGAGGTGATCCGCCTTTCCATGGAACACCCACAGGAGCAGTACTTTCTGATCGTGCCGGAGCAGTTTACCATGCAGACCCAGAAAGACATTGTGACAAGACATCCAAACCACGGCACCATGAACATTGACATTGTAAGCTTTGCCCGTTTGGCTTACCGTATTTTTGAAGAACTGGCGGTGGAGAATCTCTCCGTACTGGATGATATGGGAAAATCCATGGTGCTGCGCAAGGTGGCAGCGGCTCAGAAACGGCAGATGGTGTTATTTGGCGGGCAGTTGAACAAGCCGGGGTTTGTGGGGCAGTTAAAATCCATGCTTTCCGAATTTTACCAGTACGGCATTACGCCGGAGAATCTTCGGGAGATGGCACCTTCCGCCAAATCTCCGCTGCTGCAGCAGAAACTAAACGATCTGGCACTGGTGGAGCAGAGCTTTCAGGAATACATTGAGGGGCACTATATTACGACTGAGCAGGTACTGGATGTGCTCTGCCGCTTAATACCGGAGTCAAAGCTGATCCGGAACAGCGTCATTGCCCTGGATGGCTATACGGGCTTTACGCCGGTTCAGTACCGTCTGGCTGAATTGTTTCTTGTTTACGCAAAACAGGTGTTTGTGACTGTGACGGCAGACGAGGCGGCGGGTGTGTACGGAAGAATGGGGATGCAGAATCTCTTTTATATGAGTCGCCAGATGGCAGTGCGCCTGTCTGAAATCGCGGAGAAAAACCAGATAAAAAAACTGCCGGACATTGTGCTGAACGATCAGAAAAACCGCCGTTTCGCACAGCATCCGGAACTTGCCTGGCTGGAACAGAATCTGTTCCGCTATGGAACGAAAAACACGTACAATGGGGAACAGACAGAAAGTATCTCCTTTTTTCAGGCATCGAATCCTTCTGGAGAGATCAGCCACATTGTCCGTGAGATCCAGAGACTGGTGCAGGAAGGAAGGGTTCGCTACCGCGAGATTGCCGTGATCACGGGAGATCTTCCGGGTTATGGAAAAGAAATCACCCATCAGTTTACCCAGAATCAGATTCCTCACTTCCTGGATGATAAGAAAAATGTGTTGGACAACTGTCTTGTGGAGCTGATCCGGGCTTCCCTGGAAGCGGTTCGGCAGGACTTTTCTTACGAGAGTGTCATGCGTTTTCTGCGTACCGGTCTGGTGAGCCAGGACCGCACCATGATGGACCGTCTGGAAAACTATATTCTTGCCATGGGAATCCGCGGCGGAAAGCGTTTTCGGGCGACCTGGGAGCAGACCTACCGGGGAGCCGGGGATTTGAATATAACAGAACTGAATGCTTTTAAGGAGCGGGCTCTGGCACCGCTTTTTGCCATGCAGGAGACCTTCCGACAGGAACATCTGACCATTGCAGGCATGACAGATGCCGTGCTGGCACTGCTCACAGACTGCCGGACCGAGGAGAAGCTTGGCAGCTATCAGGAGTATTTTGCAAGGATCGGGGAGCACCGTCTGGCAAAGGAATATGGACAGGTATACGGTCTTGTGACAGAACTGTTAAAACGGCTGTCCGATCTTCTGGGCGAAGAGTGCGTGAGCCGGAAAGAGTATCTGGAGATTCTGGATGCAGGTTTTGCGGAGCTGAAGGTGGGTGTGATCCCGGCGGTGGCAGACCGCGTTGTGGTGGGAGATATTACCCGAACCCGTCTGGCTCATATTAAGGTGCTTTTTTTTGCCGGGGTCAATGATGGAATTGTTCCGGCCAGAAAAGAAAAGGGAAGCCTGCTTTCGGACCGTGACCGGGAATTTTTAGGAGAGCATCACATGGAGCTGGCGCCTACCGCAAAGGAAGAAAGCTTCCAGCAGCGGTTCTATCTGTATCTGATGATGACGAAACCATCAAAGCAGCTGGTTTTGTCCTGGTGCCGTACTGGCGCGGATGGAAAGAGCCGCCGCCCGTCTTTCCTGATTGGAGAACTGCGGGCCATGTTCCCGAACGCGCTTCTGGCGGATCAGGAGACACAGGACGATTCGGAAATTTACTCGGTGGTAGAAGCGAAGCGGAAACTGTCTGCGGAGCTGGGAAGATACCGGGACGGACAGCTTGGCGTATCTGTGGAAGCAGACATTTCAGGTGGGAATTCGGACACTTCTGCTTCTAAAACACAGATTGGACTGGATGCGGGTGTTGCGCAGTTTCTGGAACTGTACCGCTGGTTTGCGTCCTCGAACGACTATCAGGAGACCCTGCGTCATCTGACGGACGCTGCCTTTTTTGTCTATGAGAAGCAGGGCATTTCCCATGCGGTGGCAAACGCATTATATGGAGAAATCTTAAGCGGCAGTGTGACCCGTCTGGAGCAGTATGCCGCCTGTGCCTACGGGCATTTTCTCAAATACGGTCTGGAGCTTCTGGAGCGGAAACGCTACGAGCTGGCTTCCTCTGACATAGGAACGCTGTTTCATGAGTCCATCGATCTGTGCTTCCGGCAGGCGAAGGAGAAGCAGTATGACTGGCACACCATGACTGATGAGACGCGGGATGCGCTGGTGGAGGAATGCGTGGCTGCGGTGGCAGAAAGTTATGGAAATACGATCCTTGGAAGTTCGGCACGAAACCGCTATCTGGCCCAGCGTGTTGGGCAGATTACCAAACGGACGATATGGGCCCTGCAGCAGCAGATCAAAAAAGGAGACTTTGTCCCGGCAGGCTTTGAGATATCTTTCTCTGCGGCCGATAACTTAAGTGCCATGAAGATCGCGCTGTCAGAAAAAGAAGCGCTCCATTTGCGGGGGCGGATTGACCGCATGGATGTCTGTGAGGATGGGGGAAGGGTCTATGTCAAGATTATAGATTATAAATCCGGCAGTACCTCCTTTGACCTGCTGGCTCTGTACTATGGCCTGCAGCTTCAGCTGGTGGTCTACATGGACGCGGTGTCAGAGATGGCACAGAACCATTATCCGGGAAAAGAAATCGTTCCGGCAGGCATTCTGTATTACAACATCGCAGACCCGCTGGCAGAGAAAAAAGGTGATCCGGATCCGGACCAGATTGATGCGGAAATCTTAAAGAAGCTTCGCATGAATGGCCTTGTGAACAGCGAACTGGAGGCGGTACGGCATCTGGACCGGACCATCGAGAAGGAATCTGACGTGATTCCGGTCGTCTTAAAGGACGGAGAGGTGCAGGCGGGAAGGTCTTCCGTGGCCAACCGGGAGCGGTTTGCGCGGTTAAGCCAGTTTGTGCACCGGAAATTAAAGGAAGCCGGACAGGAAATTCTGGATGGTGAGATTGGTGTGGAGCCATACAAAAACGGACAGCGCACCGCCTGCGATTACTGTCCGTACCATGCGGTGTGCGGGTTTGACCGGAAAACATCCGGATATGAATTCAGCAGGTGGAAGAACCGGAAAACAGAGGAAATCTGGGAGGAAATATGCAAAGAGCAGCAGTAAACTGGACCAGGGAGCAGAGCCAGGTCATTGAGAGCCGCGGAAAGAACCTGCTTGTCAGCGCGGCGGCAGGAAGCGGAAAAACAGCAGTTCTGGTAGAGCGCATCATCCGTATGGTGACGGAGGGAGAAAATCCGCCCGGAATCGATGAACTTCTGGTGATGACCTTCACCAATGCGGCCGCGGCAGAAATGCGGGAACGGATTGCCTCCGCAATTGAACAGAAATTAAAGGGAGATCCGCAAAACGAGCATCTTCAGATGCAGGCAACGCTGGTTCACCATGCCCAGATCACCACCATCGACAGCTTCTGTCTGAATGTGATCCGGGAACATTTTAACCAGCTGGACCTGGATCCGGCATTCCGGATCGGAGATGAGGGCGAGCTGCTTCTCATGCGGGCGGATGTTATGGCGGAGCTTTTAGAGGATTCCTATGCGTCCGGAGACAGCCGCTTTGAAAAGTTTGTGGAAACCTTTGCCCAGGGAAAGACTGATGCGGGAATCGAAGATTACATCATGCAGGTCTATCACTTTTCCCAGAGTAATCCATATCCGAACCAGTGGCTTGCAGACTGCCGCAGGGAACTGGCTGATGAACAGTCTGGCCCGTGGATGGAGTTTCTTTTGCAGGATTTGAAACGCCAGGCCGCAGAACTGCGTGTTCAGATGGAGGATGCCTGTGATACCTGCCGGAACGACGAGTTCCTCTGTGCCTATGAGCCGGCTTTTTCGGAGGATGTATTTCTGTTAAAACGGCTTTCGGAGGCGGAAGATTTTCCGGCCTTTTATAAGATTCTTGCTGGTGCCGGATTTGGCCGTCTGGCCACGGTGCGCAGCAAAGAGGTGGACCCGGAAAAGAAGGCCTATGTGACCGGCTGTCGTGACCGGGTCAAGACAGCTATCAAAAAAATGAAGGAACTGTACGCCTTTGACACGCTGGAGCACATGTTTGCTGATCTGGAGGGGACCCGGGAGGCAGCGGGGGTGCTGCTGGATCTGGCAGAGGGCTTTGCAGAGCGGTTTCAGGCGAAAAAGCGTGACAAGAATCTTGTGGACTTTAATGATCTGGAGCATGAGGCCTTAAAGGTGCTGATCCGTGTGGAAGAGGATGGAGCACGTGCCTATACAGATGCGGCGGATGAGCTGAGCATGCAGTACCGGGAGGTGCTGGTGGACGAGTACCAGGACAGCAATCTGGTGCAGGAGGAACTGTTAAAAGCGGTATCCCGAGAGCGCTTTGGCCAGCACAATGTGTTTATGGTGGGTGATGTAAAACAGAGCATTTATCGGTTCCGCCTGGCCAGACCGGAGCTGTTTCTGGAGAAATATCATGCCTACCCGTCTGAACCTGGGGAAGACGGACCGAATCTGAAAATCGAGCTTCATCAGAACTTCCGAAGCAGAGATACGGTTCTGACTGGCATTAACGATATCTTTTACCGGATTATGACGGAAAATCTTGGGAACATCCGCTACACGGAGGATGCGGCCCTGCATCCCGGCGCAGTCTTTGCGGAAGCAAAGGAGCCGGATCGGGTGGGCGGACTGCCGGAGCTTCTTATGGTAAATACCGGAGATGAGGCGCTGTCCGGACTGGATGAGGATGCTGCGGATTACACGGCAAAAGAACTGGAGGCAAAACTGATTGCGGCGAAGATCCGGGAGATGACCGACCCGGAATACGGCTTTCTTGTCTGGGATAAAAAACTGGGAGAGAGCGGCGGTTACCGCACGGCCCAGTACCGCGATATGGTCATCCTGCTGCGCAGCACTACCGGATGGACGGAGACGCTGCTGCAGATTCTGTTAAATGAAGGGATTCCGGCCTACGCGGAGTCCCGCATGGGATACTTCAATACACTGGAGGTGGAAACGGTCTTAAGCCTGCTGGCGGTGATCGACAATCCCATGCAGGATATTCCGCTGGCGGCGGTGTTAAAATCTCCGGTGGTGGGCATGAGTGACCGGGAGCTGGCTGAAATGATGGCAGATTACCGGAACTGCGCTGACAAAGGGCAGGACCGGGGAATTTATGCGGCTGCTGTGCGCTGGGAACATCTGAACCACTTTTTTGAGAAGCTGGACCGGTTCCGGCTGCTGGCTTCCTATCTTCCCATTCATGAACTGATCTATCGGCTTTACGAGGAAACCGGTTACTACGATTATGTCTCGGCCATGCCGGCAGGGGAGACCAGGCGGGCCAATCTGGATATGCTGGTTGAGAAGGCAGCAGAATATGAAAAGACGAGTTATAAGGGGCTGTTTCACTTCATTCGTTACATTGAGAACCTGAAAAAGTACAACTTCGATTTTGGCGAGGCTTCCACAGTGGGAGAGGAAGATAACACTGTGCGGATCATGAGTATCCATAAAAGTAAGGGCCTGGAATTCCCCATTGTTTTTCTGGCCGGAATGGGAAAGAAATTCAACAAACAGGATGTGTACGGAAAGGTGCTGATTGACCCGGAACTGGGCATTGCCACAGATTATCTGGATGCAGAACACCGGGTAAAGGCTTCTACCATCAAGAAAAACGTACTGCGCCGAAAGATGGAGCTGGACAGTCTTGGTGAGGAGCTGCGTGTGCTTTATGTTGCCATGACCCGTGCAAAAGAAAAGCTGATCATGACCGGAACGGATCGTAATCTTGGGAAAACCCTGGAAAAGTACAGTCAGATCCCGCTTGCGGGCGGGCAGATTCCCTACACCATTCTTTCCGGAGCAGCTTCCTATCTGGACTGGGTTCTTATGTGTACCGGACAGACCGGAAATGGCCTGCGAATTCAGGTAAAAGAAATTCCGGTTATGGAATTTATCGGGGAAGAACTGGGACGTCAGCTTCAGAAGAAGAGTGCGAAGGATACTCTGACGGAACTGGATCTGGATCAGGAATACGACAGCAGCTTTGGAAAACGTCTGAAAGAACATCTGGATTTTGTGTACCCTTATGCGGCAGACGTTACACTGCATAGCAAGATGTCGGTATCAGAACTGAAAAAAATGGGACAGCTTACCGATGATGGGGAGGCGGAAATGCCGTTTGAGTCAGTGCTTTTGTGGCCGGAAGAAACGGTGGACGCAAGTCCGGATGCTTTAGGAATAGACGCAGCAGAAAGCATCTGTGAGATGTGTGGCGGGCATGCGACAGAATCTGCGCAGGAAATGTCAGGTATGCCTGCAGATTCCGGTGCCGGAGCCGACCGCGGCACAGCATATCACCGCGCGCTGGAACTCCTTCCATTTGACCAGATTCGGAGCCGGTCCGATGTGGAAGCCTGGCTGGAGCGGTTTGTGGAGGAAAAGCAGTACACAGCGGAAAGTCTTAAGATGGTGGACAGTACTGTAATCTGGAACTTCCTTTGCTCAGAAACCGGGCACCGGATGGCAGCAGCTCAGGCAGAAGGAAGGCTTCACAAGGAACAGCAGTTTGTCATGGGGATTCCGGCGAGGGCGGTTGGTCCGGTGGACAGTGATGAACTGGTCGTGATCCAGGGTATCATTGACGCGTATTTTGAGGAAGACGGCGAACTGATTCTGGTAGACTATAAGACAGACCGGACCTGGAGCAGCCAGGTTCTCCTGGACCATTACAAACGCCAGCTGGATTATTACGAACGGGCGCTGAATCAGCTGACCGGAAAAAAAGTCCGGGAAAAATGGATCTATTCCCTGACGATGCAGCGGGCCATTCCGTGCTGAAAAGAAAAATCTGCATTGCATAATTCTTAAAAAAGTGGTAGCATTCTAAAGGCGCGGCACACCTGACAGGAAGCGTCGCCTCAGATTTTAAGGAATGTGAGGATAATCTATTATGATGAAAGACCTGACCGAGGGAAATCCGCAAATCCTTCTGTGGCGCTTTACGATTCCCATGTATTTCTGTTCTTATATAATGCTGGCAACCTTTTCCGACCTGATTCTGCGTGTAGTCCTTTCCTTCGTGTTTGCCTCTTTCCTGGGTGTGATCGGAGTCTGGCTGTCCTGGCCGTTTGGATGGAGTGTGGGAAGCGTCCTGTCATTATGGTGTAATCGCAATGTAACAAAGCGTTTGGAGAAGACCTTTGCGCGAAAGGAATAAAGATTCATGAAAAAGAAAAAGCAGCAGGGAAGCTGTGAAAGCTGTATGTACTATGAGTATGATGAGGATTATGAGTGCTATGTCTGCGAAGTCAATCTTGATGAGGATGAGATGGCGCGTTTTATGGAGGACCGTTTCTATGACTGTCCCTATTACCGGCTGGGCGATGAATACATGATCGTACGCAAACAGATGTAAGATGTCATGGAGGGCAACAAACGATGAAAAACAAAAATTTCTGGATTCTGCTTTTACTGCTTCTGGCAGGAATTGTGTTTGGCGGTTTTCTGGGGGAGGCGACCAAAAGCATCAGCCTGCTGTCCTGGCTGAATTTCGGACAGTCCTTCGGCTTAGACACTCCGCTCGTACTGAATCTCGGGGTACTGGTCATCACCTTTGGACTGACCATTCGCATTACCATGGCCAGTATTATTGGCGTGGCAATTGCGCTTTTGATTTATCGTTATCTGTAACCGGCTTATATGGAGGGGAATAGGAGAAGAATCATGGAGCAGACAGCAAAAAAAACGGGGAAAACCTATGAAATAGATATGTGCAACGGACCGCTTTTTCCAAAAATTGTAGCTTTTGCGGTTCCGCTGATTCTTTCCGGTATTCTGCAGCTGTTGTTTAACGCGGCAGATATCATTGTGGTGGGGCATTTTGCCGGCAGGGAATCCCTTGCGGCAGTGGGTTCTACCACAGCGCTCATCAATCTGATGATCAATGTGTTTGTGGGACTTTCCATTGGCGCGAATGTCCTGGTTGCCCAGTATTCCGGAGCGCAGAAGTGGAAGGATCTGGAAGAAACAGTCCATACGGCCATGATGATCGCGCTGGCCGGGGGCATTCTTCTGATCTTTGTGGGTGTGTTCTTTTCCGGTCCGATGTTGAGCCTGATGGGAACGCCGGATGATGTGCTGCCGTTGGCGGCACTGTACCTGAAGATTTATTTTGTCGGCATGCCGGCAACTTTGACGTACAACTTTGGTGCCGCGATTCTGCGGGCCGTTGGTGATACCAGAAGACCGCTGTATTTCCTGCTCTTTGCAGGTGCGGTCAATGTGGTGTTAAACCTTGTTTTTGTCATCGGTTTTTCCATGGGTGTAGCAGGTGTTGCAACAGCAACTGTGGTGTCAGAGTGCATTTCCGCGGTGCTGATCGTGCGTTGCCTGGCTTGTTCCAATTCTGCGTACCGGCTTTACAGGGAGAAGATGCATTTGACAGAGTCCAAGGTGAAGCTGATCATGAAGATCGGACTGCCGGCGGGATTTCAGGGTGCCATCTTTTCTGTGTCCAACGTGCTGATCCAGTCTTCTATCAATTCTTTTGGTTCCATTGCCATGGCAGGAAGCACAGCTTCAGCCAATGTGGAGGGTTTTGTATACAATGCCATGAACGCGGTTTACCAGACTGCCCTCAGCTTTACCAGCCAGAATTATGGCGCGGGAAAGATGAACCGTGTGACAAAAATTCTTTTGTACTGTCTTGGTCTGGTGGTCATGGTGGGTGCTGTGATGGGCGGCGGTGCGGTGCTGATCGGTCCGAAATTACTGCAGATTTATTCCTCTGACCCGGAGGTCATTTCCTATGGTATGATGCGTATGCGCATTATCAACGGAAGCTATTTCCTGTGCGGTATCATGGATACCATGGTAGGTGGTCTGCGCGGCCTGGGATATTCGGTTGTTCCCATGCTGGTATCCCTGACGGGCGCCTGCCTGTTCCGGGTGGTATGGATTTTTTCTGTATTCGCGATGCACCGGACACTGACAACGCTTTATATTTCTTACCCGGTGAGCTGGATCATTACATTTACAGCGCACATCATTTGCTATATCGTGATCCGGAAACGGATTGCGGCGCGCAGAAAGCCGCGGGATTAAATTGCAAAAAGAGACTGTCACAAAAGAAGGGGCTTTTGTGACAGTCTCTTTGCATTATAGCTTATTTGTCGTTCAGGTATCATGTTTTTTCAGTACAGAAAACAGCAAATGCAGCAGGGCGGCACCCAGGCAGATGGTGAACAGGTACAGTAAATTGGCCGGAAGAATGCCAATGACCAGCGCAATCTCATGAAAGACCGGCTGAGTGCTGGGGTAGTAGGGAGATATGTAGAACATATCGGCCTGCCCGTGCCCCGGAGCCAGAATATTGATGAGAAAAGCAATCATGCAGCTGCAGAAGAATACGGGGAGTGTCCTGAGATATCCCATCCGGCTTAAGTCGGAACGCCCTCCGGCAAAGACAAACAGTCCAATGAGCACCAGGAGCAGATGCCAGAGATAACCATGCAGGGTCAGGCTCCAGTGGATACCGCGAAAACCCTCAGATACGATGAGGGCGGCCACCCCGCCAAGCAGATTGAAATCCTGCAAAAAGGTGTAGATGGCGGTTTTACTGTGTCCGCGTTTTAAGAACGGAAGCAGAAGGCACAGATACATGGGAAGGCTGCATAGCTGAAAGGGAAAATACCACCAGTCGTAATGTTTCTGGTCAATGATAAAATATAAAAAGCATTGTTTATAGCTCTCCGTCAGGAGCAGGAAGAAACCGCAGAAAAAGAGGATCCGGTCATATGTCCTATCCGTAAGAGAACGAAAATGGTATAATAATTTCATGATGATTGTGACAAACACGATGCAGATATAAAAATGGTTTTCCGGTTGCGGAAAACAGTATAGCACGATGAGGGGGAAAGAACAAGGATGGAGCAGAAACAAATTACGGGTCCGGTGAAAGCGGAGCGCTGGAAACGGGAAACACAATCCTTTGAACATACAGAAGGCCTTCTGGAGTCGCTTGGGTTTGCGGACTGGACCGCTCTGCCGCGGATTATTTCCATTGTAGGAGCAGGCGGAAAGACCAGTACCATGTACGATCTGGCAGAAGAACTTGCGAAAAAGGGCGCACGGGTACTGATCACGACCAGTACACACATTGCGAAGCCGAAACAGTATGATCTGGCAGTGATGCCAAAGCTGGCAGATTTAGATGTATGGATGCGCAGTGGGAATAATACCTCGCCGGACAGGAATGTGGCAGAAGCCGGGGACTATGCAGATGGAAATTCAGGTGAGATCCGAAAGAATGGCGGCCGGATTCTGGCAGCCGGAAAACAGGCAGAGGGGCCGAACAGTACGTGGAAGCTTACCATGCCGGAGGATCTGGGTGAGCAAAGTGTGATGCAGAAACTGCTCAAACAGTTTGATGTGATTCTCATTGAGGCGGATGGTTCCAAACGTCTGCCGCTAAAGGTCCCGTCGGAAACGGAACCGGTACTGGTCCCGCAGACCGGGCTGATTATTGCCTGCGCGGGACTGACAGCGGCCGGAAATCAGTTTAGAGATACCTGTTTCCGGTTTTCTTCCCATGGAAGCTGGCTGCACCGGAATGTGGATGATGCGATTGGCGCGGAAGATATGGCACTAATCCTGATGGATGAGCGGGGAAGCCGGAAAGGTGTGAATGGCCGGTATTACCGGGTGCTGTTAAATCAGGCAGATACGGAAAAAGAAAAGAGACTGGCAGAAAAAATTGCTGGTATGCTGCCGCTTAATTTGCAGACGGGATGTGTGCGGACGACAAGAACGCGCTGACGGAGTTTGACACAGGAAGAATGCCTGGGCAGTGACAAAGAACAGAAATTGGAATATTGAGAGGGCAGAAACGAAAAATACAGACAGAAAAAGGAGAGGGATTACCATGAATCATATCGAAACAAATGTTGAAATAAAGCAGACGGAAGCAGCAGATGGCATGGGCCGTGTACTGATCAAAGGCTCAGGAGACCTGGCCAGCGGCATTGCGCTGCGCCTGCACCGGGCGGGATTCCGGATCCTGATGACGGACATCGCAGTGCCCACCACCGTGCGCCGCACAGTAGCATTTTCCCCGGCGGTTTACCAGGGCCGCATGCAGGTGGAAGATGTGACTGGGGTTCTGTGCGATTCTGTAAAAGTGGCGGAGACAGAGATCCAGAAAGGCAATATTGCCATCATGGTGGATGAAAAAGCAGAATGTATTCACGAATTTCAGCCGGATGTGGTGGTGGATGCCATTCTGGCAAAACGTAATCTTGGAACGAAGATTACCGATGCACCGTTTGTTGTAGGCGTTGGACCAGGCTTTACGGCTGGGGAAGACTGCCACTGCGTCGTAGAGACCAAGCGCGGTCATTATCTGGGACGTTGTATCTGGAAGGGCAGTGCTATCCCAAATACCGGGATTCCGGGCCTGATTGGCGGATACGGACTGGAACGTCTGATCAAGGCTCCGGTGGACGGTATTTTCAAAGGAGACGTGAAGATCGGCGCTGAGGTAAAAAAAGGCGATGTAGTGGGCCATGTGAACGGTGTTCCGGTTCTGGCACAGATTGACGGTGTTGTGCGCGGTCTTTTGCAGGATGGCGTGGAGGTGACTGCCGGTATGAAATCCGGTGATGTGGATCCGCGCTGCGATGTGGCTCATTGCTTTACCGTGTCCGATAAGGCATCCTCCATCGGTGGAGGCGTGCTGGAGGCAATCCTGAACCACCGCGTTCTGCCTCATGCCCATATGCCGGTGGCCATCGTGCTTCTGGCAGCGGGGGACAGTCGCCGTTTTGGAGAAAACAAGCTCCTCACAGAGGTGGATGGCCGCCTCATGTACCGCCATGTGGCAGATGAGGTAAATGCCATGCCGGAGGCCTGCTTCGCGAAAAAAATCGTAGTGAGCCAGTATGATGAGATTCTGAAAGATCTGGGAAAGGCCGGATTTGAGACGGTGAAAAACAACGACAGTGCTCTGGGCATTTCCCATTCCGTCCATCTTGCTCTGGACCAGATCCCGGAGCATTACGCGGTCTGCTTTTCCGTCAGTGACCAGCCATGGCTGACCCGCGAAACCATCCAGGGGCTTGTGACGGCATTCCGGAAAAACAACAAAGGCATGGCCTGCGTGACCTGCGACGGTGTGGACGGAAATCCGGTTGTTTTTGCACCGGAGTACCGGAATGAACTGCTTGCTTTGAGCGGAGACGTGGGCGGAAAGAAGGTTCTTCTGGCGCATCCGGAGGAAGTGACACGCTTTTTGGCGAAAAATCCTCAGGAACTGGCTGATGTTGACGAGAAATTCCAGCTTTGCTATAATCAGAACGATTGACCTGCGGCCAATCTGAGAAGTGGGCAGGTCACAGCGACTGTTTTGACATGTACCCATAAGGAAGGAATAGAACATGATTAAATTAGAACGTACCAGTGTCATGAATTTGGAAAATGCTATGCGCGGGGCCAGAAACCCCATGAACAGCTGGGACCGGATGGACAGCTTTTACGATGAGGATGGAAACTATGTACTTGGTCCGAATGATCTTGGACTGGCAAAACGCCTGCGCCGGGCCGGAAGCGACCACCGCAAATATATCCGCCAGGTATTTGTGTCTGCAGATATCACCGCGCCGATGTACTGGTGGAAGGAGTATGACACTTACAAAGTGGCAACGGTAGCCAACTCCACCAGCACCATGCACAAAATTCACAGCAAACCCTTTGAACTGGATGATTTCAGTCATGATCATCTGACGCCGGAGAGTGAAGCCTATATGCAGACCATCGTAGACCAGCTGGAGAAAATCCGTTTAAAATATGTGGAAACCAAAGATAAGGCATACTGGTACGATATGATCCAGCTTCTGCCTTCCAGCTACAACCAGATGCGCACCTGCACCTTAAATTATGAAACTCTGATCAATATTTATTTCGCAAGAAAGAACCACAAGCTGGATGAGTGGCACACCTTCTGTGACTGGATTAAGGGTCTGCCTTACGCAAAGGAACTGATCCTGGCAGAGGAAGAGGAAAATTAAATGAAACTGATTGCGGCAGTAGATAAAAACTGGGCCATCGGAAACAAAGGGCAGCTTCTGGTGTCCATTCCTCAGGATCAGAAAATGTTCCGGAACGAGACTATGGGAAAAGTTATTGTCATGGGACGAAAAACCCTGGAAGGCATGCCGGGCGCGCAGCCGCTTTATGGCCGGACCAACATTGTGCTTTCCGCCGACCCAGATTATAAAGTTAAGGGAGCCACTGTATGCGGCAGTGTGGAAGAGGTGATGGAGCTGCTGAAGGCTTATCATACGGACGATGTTTACATCATCGGAGGGGAAAGCGTGTACCGGCAGTTCCTGCCTTACTGTGACGAGGCACAGATCACCTGGATTGATTTTGCCTACGCGGCAGATACCCATTTCCCGAATCTGGACCAGGATGTGGCCTGGGAAATGGTCCAGGAGAGCGATGAACAGACATATTTTGATCTTTGTTACGAATATCGGCTGTACAAAAAGAAATAAAGCTGTATAATATATGTTATGTTATTAACAATAATGTATTGTCATTTAAACAAAGAAGTGCTAAAATACTTTCAGCATATCTAAAAAAGTTTTTTGATGGCATGCATAATTTGCAGATTGCAAAACAGGAGGAAGGAAATGTATAAGATTTTAAAAGCGGAAAAGCTTGCGGAGAAGATTTTCCTGATGGATGTAGAAGCTCCGAGAGTGGCAAGATCCTGCCAGCCAGGTGAATTTGTCATTGTAAAGATGGACGAGAAGGGAGAGCGTATCCCGCTTACTATCTGTGATTTTGATCGTGAGAAGGGCACCGTAACCATCGTGTTCCAGATTGTAGGCGCATCTACCTTAAAGATGTCTGAGTTACAGGCAGGTGACGCATTTCAGGACTTCGTAGGACCGCTTGGTCAGCCGTCCGAGTTCGTCAAGGAAGATTTCGAAGAGGTAAAGGGCCGCAAGTACTTATTCGTAGCAGGCGGTGTTGGTACTGCACCGGTTTACCCGCAGGTAAAGTGGATGAAACAGCACGGCATTGATGTGGATGTTATTGTAGGTGCAAAGAACAAAGACCTTTTGATCCTGGAAGACATGATGAAGGAGCAGGCTGGAAATCTTTACATTACCACTGATGACGGTTCCTATGTGCGCAAGGGCATGGTAACCGAAGTGATCAAAGACCTGGTAGAGAACCAGGGCAAACAGTACGATGTATGCGTAGCCATCGGACCGATGATCATGATGAAATTTGTATGCAAACTGACCAAAGAGCTGAATATCCCGACCATCGTCAGCATGAACCCGATCATGGTAGACGGAACCGGTATGTGCGGAGCATGCCGCTTAACCGTTGGTGATGAAGTGAAGTTCGCATGCGTAGACGGACCGGAGTTTGACGGCCATCTCGTAAACTTTGACGAGGCTATGAAGCGTCAGCAGATGTACAAGACCGAAGAGGGCAGAGCCATGTTAAAGGCTGTCGAGGGTGATACCCATCACGGCGGCTGCGGCCAGTGCAACGGTTAATCCGGGCTGCAGGTTCACTCATTTGGATTCATTAGGCAAGACAGCGGGAAGCTGTCTGTGATCGGAGGATAATTAAGAATGGACGTATTAAAGAAGACTCCTGTCAGAGAGCAGGACGCAAAGGTGCGCGCTACCAACTTTGAGGAAGTGTGCTATGGATATAACAAAGAAGAGGCTATGGAAGAGGCTTCCAGATGCTTGAAATGTAAGAACAACGCAAAATGTATGGGCGGATGCCCAGTTTCCATCAACATTCCGGGATTCATTAAAGAAGTAGAAGCCGGAAACTTCGAGGCTGCAGCGAATGTGATTGCTGAGTCTTCCGCACTTCCGGCAGTCTGCGGCCGTGTATGCCCGCAGGAGAGCCAGTGTGAGGGTAAGTGCATCCGCGGCATCAAGGGTGAGCCGATCTCCATCGGTAAGCTGGAGCGTTTCGTGGCTGACTGGTCCAGAGAGAACGGCTTTGTTCCGAAAGCAGCAGAAGAGAAGAATGGCAAGAAGGTTGCTGTGGTTGGTTCCGGCCCTGCAGGCCTGACCTGCGCAGGCGACCTGGCAAAGCTGGGTTACGACGTTACTATCTTCGAGGCACTTCATGAGCCAGGCGGAGTTTTAACCTACGGTATCCCGGAGTTCCGTCTCCCGAAAGAGACCGTTGTCCGCTCTGAGATTGAGAACGTGAAGAAGCTGGGCGTTAAGATTGAGACTGACGTGATCATCGGCAAGTCCGTTACCATCGACGAGCTGATGGATGAAGAGGGCTTTGAGGCAGTATTTATCGGTTCCGGCGCAGGCCTTCCGAAGTTCATGGGCATCCCGGGCGAGAACGCAAACGGCGTATTCTCCGCAAACGAGTACTTAACCAGAAACAACCTGATGAAAGCATTCCGCGAGGATTATGACACCCCGATCGTAGCAGGCAAGAAGGTTGCTGTAGTCGGCGGCGGAAACGTAGCTATGGATGCTGCAAGAACCGCACTGCGTCTCGGCGCTGAGGTACACATCGTGTACCGCCGAAGCGAGGCAGAGCTTCCGGCACGTGTGGAGGAAGTTCACCACGCAAAAGAAGAGGGCGTAATTTTCGATCTTCTGACCAACCCGGTAGAAATCCTGACCGATGAGAATGACTGGGTTAAGGGCATTAAGGTTGTGAAGATGGAGCTTGGCGAGCCGGATGCATCCGGAAGACGCCGCCCGGTAGAGATCGCAGGCTCCGAGTATGTGATGGATGTAGATACCGTCATCATGTCACTTGGTACCTCTCCGAACCCGCTTATTTCCTCTACCACGGAGGGACTTGAGATCAATAAGCGTAAATGCATCGTTGCGGAGCCGGAGAACGGACAGACCTCCCGTGCCGGAGTGTTCGCAGGCGGTGATGCCGTAACCGGTGCTGCAACCGTAATCCTGGCTATGGAAGCAGGAAAGCACGGTGCAAAGGGTATCCACGAGTACTTAAGTAATAAATAATCAAACATAAAATAATGAAAAAAAGAGCAGGTACCACATACATTTGAGGTATCTGCTCTTAAATTTCTACAAAAAAACTATGGACTATTTGTCACTTTTGTGAGAAAATGTAATCAAGTATGGTGTGATGTTTTTGACAATCTTTGATTTGCCGGGTACAGGGCTGGAAAAATTGCGGAAACATCGTGCAGCACGTACTTTCAGGACATTACATAGTTGAAAGGAGTTTTAACATGATTTATTCACATGAAGTAGAAGAGATGTGCACAGTTGCACAGGGCGTTCATCATGGCGCTGCTCCGATTCCGGAAGAAGCAAAATGGGTACAGTCCAAACAGGTTTCCGACATTTCCGGTTTGACCCATGGTGTGGGCTGGTGTGCTCCGCAGCAGGGTGCCTGCAAGCTTACTCTGAACGTAAAAGAGGGTATCATCCAGGAGGCCCTGGTTGAGACCATCGGCTGCTCCGGCATGACTCACTCCGCAGCAATGGCAGCAGAGATTCTTCCGGGATTAACCGTTCTGGAGGCTCTGAACACCGACCTGGTATGTGACGCAATCAACACCGCAATGAGAGAACTGTTCTTACAGATCGCATACGGCAGAACCCAGAGCGCATTCTCTGAGGATGGACTGCCGATCGGTGCCGGCCTGGAGGATCTTGGTAAGGGTCTTCGTTCCCAGGTTGGTACTATGTACGGAACCTTAAAGAAAGGTCCTCGTTACCTGGAGATGGCTGAGGGCTATGTAACTGGTATCGCTCTGGACGCAGACGATCAGATCATTGGTTATCAGTTCGTAAGCCTTGGCAAGATGACTGACTTCATCAAGAAGGGTGATGACCCGAACACCGCTTGGGAAAAGGCAAAAGGTCAGTACGGCCGTGTTGCTGATGCAGTTAAGATCATCGACCCGAGACAGGCGTAAAGAAGGAGGACTATAATCATGGCATTATTTGAATCATATGAGAGACGTATCAAACAGATCAATGAAGCATTAAACAGCTATGGCATCGCTTCCATTGAAGAGGCAGAGAAGATCACCAAAGACGCAGGTCTTGATGTATACAAGATGGTTGAGGGTATTCAGCCGATCTGCTTTGAGAACGCTAAATGGGCTTACACCGTAGGCGCAGCAATCGCAATCAAGAAAGGCTGCAGAAAAGCAGCAGAGGCAGCAGCAGCAATCGGTGAGGGCCTGCAGGCATTCTGTATCCCGGGTTCTGTTGCAGATACCCGTAAGGTAGGTCTTGGCCATGGTAACCTTGGCAAGATGCTTCTGGAAGAGGAGACCGAGTGCTTCGCATTCCTGGCTGGCCACGAGTCCTTCGCAGCAGCAGAGGGCGCAATCGGTATCGCTGAGAAAGCAAACAAAGTTCGTCAGAAACCGCTTCGCGTTATCTTAAACGGTCTTGGAAAAGACGCTGCCCAGATCATCGCACGTATCAATGGCTTCACCTACATCGAGACTGAGTATAATCCATACACCAACGAGGTTAAGGAAGTATTCCGCAAATCCTACTCCGAGGGTCTTCGCGCAAAAGTTAACTGCTACGGCGCAAACAGCGTTCCGGAAGGTGTTGCAATCATGTGGAAAGAGAATGTAGACGTTTCCATCACCGGTAACTCTACCAACCCGACCCGTTTCCAGCATCCGGTAGCAGGTACCTACAAGAAGGAGAGACTGGAAGCAGGCAAGAAGTACTTCTCCGTAGCTTCCGGCGGCGGTACCGGACGTACCCTGCATCCGGATAACATGGCAGCAGGTCCGGCTTCCTATGGTATGACCGATACCCTTGGCCGTATGCATTCCGATGCACAGTTCGCAGGTTCTTCTTCCGTTCCGGCTCACGTAGAGATGATGGGTCTGATCGGTGCAGGTAACAACCCGATGGTTGGTATGACTGTAGCTGTAGCTGTAGCTGTTGAGGAAGCAGCAACCGCTGGCAAATTCTAAAAAATGACGGTTTTAAGCCATTTTTCTTAATGGGTATTAACCAGAAAAGACAGGTAAAAACGGTACACTTGTCGATTAATTGTAGATTACTTGTATACCGTACTTGTATACCGAATGGTATTCAAAAAGGGGTCGATTTCGGCCCCTTTTTTCTATTGCATTTTTTCAAGATCACTTCTTAACCATTCTACGTCCCGGACCGTATAAACGGATTCGGTGATGTCCTGGATTGAGTGCCCGACCATTTCTTTTAGAGCGTATTCATCCACACCAGCTTTTTTGCAGCGTGTGATGAATGTTATGCGCGGATCGTGAGCGCGGTGCTTCGGGTTCAACTGGAGCTGAGCAATGACCTTAGCAAAGCGATTTGAGTATTTGTCATAGGTGAGTTTCCATGAACCTGCATGGGTCTGGCCTTTATCATTGAGTAGGTATTCACTTCCGATTGAGAGGGCAAAGTCATAATTTTTTTTAAGTAGATCGCGCACTTTGGTATGGATGGGAACTATGCGCTGTTTTCCGGCCGGAGTTTTCATGCCGGCTTGCATGTACCACTGCTCCAGATTGATTTCATCCAGGCGAAGCGTAGCAAGTTCCTGAGGACGCCAGCCCATATAACATTGCATCAGGATCCAGTCAACGAACTGGACCTTTCCAACATTCTCCCACAGTACTTTCATTTCATCTTCAGTGAAGATAATATGCGGAACCTTGGCTTCTTCTTTTTCTTTTACAATATCATCAGATATTTCAAAGGTTCTGGCATAGTTTTTCTCTACGATTTCATATTCCAGAGCATAATCCAACATGAGATTGAACATGGATTTCATCCGTGCCTTGGTTCCGGCCGTGGCAAAGACCTGCTGACCTTTTTGCTTTCCCCGGTCCTCAATTCGGAATCCTTCTTCCATACAGCCCTTAATATGGCGGGCCCGCAGATCTTTTGCACGCATGTTGTAGATGGAAGAGCAGTAGGCCCAGCAGGAAGTAATAGTGCGCTGGTAGGCATCTGAAACGTTTTCAAAATATTCTTCCGTCCATCGGTCATACAGCTGCTGAACGGTAATATCGTCGTCCAGATCATAAGGATTGCGGTTATAGTCCACAAGGGCCGTGTAGGCGTCATTGTAGGTGGGAAAATATGATTTTGGCTTTAGAGATTTGAGAATGAAATTGCCAAGCTCGTCCCGGCCAACACAAACGCGGGCCAGGAATGGGTTGCGAAGATTTTTGTTTTTTACTTCCGTAATGGACCCGAAGCCGTTCGGCAGGCGCATTCGTTTCTTTGTATTTCTGGTATTTTTCCGTACCGTGGATTTATCCAACGGATATCCGCAATGAGGGCAGGAAATGGCTTTATCACTTACCTGCAATTCACATTCTGGGCATTTTATCAGTGCCATAGGGCATCCTCCTTTAAAAATGAGTATAAAAATAACACCCTTGCCAGGATGCTCCAGAAATGATATAATTCAGGTGTCTAAGCTGATTAATCAATCCAGAGCAAATCTGGTAAGAGAAAATCTATGTAAAGCCGTTCGGTACGCCAATACCGGGCGGTTTTTCATTTCATGAGATTTTAGTAGTTTTCCAGTAAATCATTTATTTTGATTGTCAGTCCCGGATAGATTCCGACAGGAATATCCTGCGCAAAGGGATAGATTACCGGAGCTGCATCGTCTTCATAATGATAAACGGTAACACGCTCTTTGGCTGGGTCTACAATCCAATATTCACGGACACCAGCATCAGAATAGAGAGTATTTTTCCGGTTATAGTCCATTCTTCGGCTGGATGGAGACACGATTTCAAAGATAAGGTCCGGAGCTCCGGAGCAGCCGCGGTCAGTCAGCTTGTTAGGGTCGCAGATCACGGAAATATCCGGCTCTACCCAGTCTTTGTCATCCGCATCGAGGTTAACGGCAAATGGAGCAGGGTAAACCAGGCATTTTCCATGATTACTTTTAATGTAGTCCCGAACGCTTCCGGATAGTTCCATGACAAGCTGTTGATGGATTCGGCTCGGCGGTGCCATGTCGTATAATTTTCCATCAATCAGCTCAGCACGATCGCCCTCTGGCAGGTTCCAGTAATCTTCTGATGTATAATGATTTTTCAATAATGGCATGTGAACACTTCCTTTCTGCAATAGTGTTGCGCTTATGAAATCCGTTTCATTCTTAATTCAACCAATTCCTTTTCATATCCCAGAATACGTGCAAATTGGTCAATGGTATACCCATTTTCCATAGCTTCCAGAATAGCTTCGTCTGGGATCAGAAACTCCGCGGCAAAAGCATTTGCCTCCTGTTCGATTTTTGTATTTAGAAAGGTTTGGTTTCTTAAAAAATAGCAGTTCTCCTTCGGGTGCAATATGGCATGCCCAAGTTCATGGGCCATGACAAAGAGCCGCTCATTGCCCTCTAAGCATTCGTTTATCCATATACACTTAGATCGTTTCATATACATATAACACCCAAGTCTGGAGCCGATATCGCAGGTCATAACTTCGATACCGAGAAGATCGGCAAGTTTAAATGGGTCAGAGGTATCAAATTTTCTTTTATAATATAGAACTTTCTTTCTGACAAAATCATTCAAACCTACATCACCTACTTTTTGTTCTTATTCGGATTGTACTTCTCTTTGTTCTTAACTTTTACCCGGCGCAGCATTAAATCTACCTGACCGAGGAAAAGGTCAATGTCTTCATCTGGAATTTCCTGACCGTCATATGCCGCCGGACCAAATTCTTTGTTGGCCAGTTTCTCACGGAGAGAATCGAGGTCTTTCTTTATATCCCTTTCGTCTCTAACATTTAATTCCGGAGCTTTTTCTACTTCTGGTGCATTTTCTGTATCTGACAATATATAGCCTACAGTCACACCGAGGTAGTCTGCAATTTTTTTGAGATTGGACGCAGTAGGATTTGATTTATCCATTTTGCTGATATAACCTCTTCCAAATCCCAGTTGTAATTCTAACTCTTTACTGGTAATTCCCTTTTGTTTGCATAACGTTTGGATTCTGTCTTTTATACTCATATGGTTGCCTTTCAAAAAAAGTTGCGATTTAACGCAAAATCACACTTGACAATTGCCATATATCACGTATAATAAAGACATGAGTTGCGATAAAGAGCAATTATTGTGATTTGCGTTTATTAAATATTGTTGTGGTGACTTTATTTTACTATATATCGCAAAATAAATCAATATAAATTTGTTGTTTATCGCAAACTCATAAAATATGAAAGGAGAGCGAGAAATGGTTTACGAGAACTTAAAAGAAATTTGCAAGGAAAAGCATATTACGTTCCAGGAAATCGAAGTTGCTGCTGATTTGGGCGCTGGATGTATCAGCAGATGGAAAGACGGCAAGGTTAGCCCGAATGTTGATACGCTCAAAAAGATTGCTGGTGTAATGGGAATCAAAGTCGAAGATCTTGTAAAGGAGTAAAAGTTGAAAATCACAATTGATTTAAAGGAAGATGTTTCTCCTGCATTACCACCGAATTATGTATATCGTCGCCTGTTCATGGAACATTGGGAAAGGTTACAGAAGAAACATGATAACAAGCTCTGGGGACTTGCTAATGCGTGTGATATATCAGCAAGAGCACTTTATTCACATAAGACCGGACGCAGTCAAAATGTGAAAAATTTGATTCTTACATATACGGATGCGGAAGAATGTTTTGAATTGTTTAAGCAGTTCGCAGATGTATGGGTTAGAAATTGTTCCGGTTGAGTATTTCGCAGAAGAGCGGAAGGACGGGTGAGAAGATGAGAAAAATTAAAAATCTTGTGGTGGAGCACCAGAAATGCTTAAACGATGCTGTAAAGCTCAGTTTGAAGTTGTCCGTGTTTTCTACGGCTTTGTCACTTGTGGCCCTGTGGTTGGCTTTACGTTAGGAAGGATGTGAAGCGCATGGAAAACGAACTTCTTGAGTTTCTTAAAAAAGAGGGCATTACCCTGGAACGGTTAGCGGAAGGATCCGGGGTTTCCTATCCAGCGATTCACGCTTGCCTGGGGCCTCATCCAATAAGACGGTTAAGCCCGGAAGAGTTGTTCCTGATTGGCCAGTATATCGGGAAGCGTTCTCGGGGCAGACTGAACAAGATACTTCGTTTAAAGGGGGTGTGAACTATGGATAACAATGTAGTTGATCTTACCAGATCAAAAGAAATTGCGGAGCATGTGAGCCGGATCCTTATCGGTGCAGGCAGTATGCCGAACTTTCCGGCGGGAAGTGTTCCGGTTGCTACGGCTGCAAAGATCTTTGGAAAGAATCCTGGTTGGGTGCAGGCCGGAATCATTTCTGGATGGTTGCCTATCGGAAAGGCTACACAAGGGGATGAGCTGATGACTGATATGAAGCAGTTGGATCGGAATAAGAAGACAAATTATTACATCAGTCCGCGGCTCCTCTGGGAGTTGACAGGCTATGTATGGGAAGGGAAAGGTGAGAGTGATGATTAGAAGAAAGACGGCTATGTTTGGCATGGCAGTTTTCGGAAGTGGCCGTACGCTTTGCGCTTCATTAGCAAAGCTGATGCTTGCGAGGTGCTGATGATGGGCTGCCGGGATTGTTATTACTGGTATCGCTGTATGGAGCGGAGCCGGGATTATCCCTGTAGGGATTATAAAAAAATTCCCAAGTGGGTGGAGCCACAAGGGAATCGAGTTTGAGAATGATGTAAACATGTATGGTACTCAAACAATTGAAAAATAAATTTTCACCTCTAATTATATAGAGGTTCGGGAGGAAATGCAAGATGGCAAAGGAAATTAGAATTAAAAAAGCCAGATTCGAGAATTTTAAAAAGCTGAATAACATTGAAATTGAATTTGGCAGCCGGACAGAGATTTCGGCGCAGAACTGGACAGGAAAATCCAGTATCGCAGATGGCATCTTCTGGGTGCTGTTCGGAAAGTCCAGTACCGGGAAGAGTGAGGGCAAAGAGTTCCGTCCGAGACCGTACGATGCCGCAGGCATTGACATCGACCATATTGATGTTGTGGTGGAACTGACGATGGAGAATGACGGAACCGAGGTTGTTCTCCGCAAAGCACAGCGTCAGAACTGGGTGCGGAAGCGTGGCACTGAGACTGAGGTCCATGAAGGAGACCGAAACATCTATTCCTGGAACAACGTAGAAATTTCCGAGACAGAGTTCAAGGCCAGAATCGCTGATATCGTATCAGAGAAAAACTTCATGTTGATTACAGACCCGACCGCATTCTTCCGGCTGACCAAGGCCGAGAAACTGGATCTGATTATGTCTCTGGTGAATGGAATTTCCGAGGAAGAGATTCTGGAAAAGGCCAATACAGATAACAAGTATGGCAAACTTCTGGAGATGATCCGCGGCGGAAAGACGCTGGAAGAGATCCGGGCTACCTCCAAGCGCTCCATTACAGATATGACTAAGGAGCGTGACAAGATTTCGGCATCCATCGCAGAACGTCAGCGAGACATTGTTGAGGTTGATGTGGCTGAACTGGAACTGCAGCGCAACGATATAAAAAGAAATCTGGATGAGATTAATCAGAAGATGGAAAGCACCACCGCGGCGGTTGACGAGTATTCCGAGAAACAGCGTCATATTATGGAGTTAAAAGCGAAGCAGTCCACCATTGAGAATGCGGCCATCGAGACACTTAACAAACAGCGACGGGAAGCGCAGAAGCGCATTGACCTGGCAGAAGATGATTTCCGTACTGCAATGCAGGCACAGAAAGAATGCGAGTTAGAACTTGAGCGGCTGGACCGTGTTATCGCAGAAAGTAAAGCGCAGCGGGATAAGCTTATGGAGGAGTACAGCGAGGTAAAGGGGGCTCAGTTCCATGCATATGAGCCGTTGCCGGAATTAAAGGCAGATGATTTTGTTTGCCCGACATGCGGACAGCTGCTTCCGGCAGAAAAGAAGGAAGAATTGCTTGCAGGTCATGATGAGTCGGAAGCTGTTCACCGTGCCCAGTACGATTCTGGCAGAAAAGAATTTGAAGAATCAAAGAAGAAACGTATTTCAGATATTAATGCTACTGGCAGTGAATGTGCAGCCAAGATCAAGGAATACGAAGCCAACAAAGTTGAGGTTGCAACTAAGTTGGAAGCTGCTAAGAGTCGGAAGATTTCTGCCAATAAGGAAAAGACTGAGGCTATGGAAGCGCTTGAAAAGATTCCGGCGGAACCGGATTTATCTGAGAATCAGCTTTATGAAAAACTGGTTCTGGAGATCAAGACCTGTGAGGATGGCCTGAGATCTATGAATACTGGTGCTGATTACCGTGAGCAGCTGAAGGGCCAGAAAGTCAAATGGGAGCAGGAACTGGAAGAGGTGAACAAGAAATTTGCCGCTTACGATAAAGCTTCTGATGCGAAAGATCGTGTGGCAGATCTGGAAACTCAGTTTAAGGCTAAGGTACAGATGATTGCCAATGAAGAAAATATTCTGATTCAGTGCGAAGAATTCCAGACGCTGAAAGATTCCTACCTGACGGACGAAATCAACAAGCATTTCAAGACGGTCCGCTTTCAAATGTTCCGCAAGCAGAAGAATGGCGGTGTTGAGCGTGTCTGTGATGTTTATACGAAGAACGGCAGCCCATATGGTGAAAACACTACATCAAGCGCAGAGAAGCTTGTTATCGGCCTGGAAATCGTTAATGTGCTTTCCAACATCATTGGCGTTAAGGCTCCAGTGATTATCGACAACGGAGAGCGCGTCTCTGCGGGAAATATGCCGGAGCTGGATACCCAGATGATTATTTTGTCTGTATCCGATGACAAGGATTTTAGAACAGAGGTGAGATGATGCTTATTAAATGCAAATTTCTGAAAGAAAATGTACCGGCCGGACGTGAGTATACATATCGTTCGGATGTGCTTGTGAAGGTGGGAGACCTGGTGCAGATCAATTCCAGCGCGAAAGGTGTTGTCACGGCGGTTGATGTGCCGGAAGAGGAAGTGGCAGCTTTTGCGGATAAAATCAAGAACATCCAGGGCCTTATCGAATCTGATATCATTCTCAAAAACTGGTGTGTGGTCAATGCAGTAAGTCAGCAGATTCAGCCGCCGGAACTGCTTCCGAAATATTTCCGTTGAAGTGTTTACGGACACCCGGTTATCAAAGATGGATATTTGCGGACAACCAGTCCGACCGTAGAGATTCTGGACTACGGAGATTATAAGGTGATCGTTACGGTTACTGGATCTAGATATCGGATTCATCCAGAGGATGTAGCACTGGAAGCCGAAGTGGCTTATCCGGGATATTACAAGAGATTAAATATGGAGGGGAAATAAGATGATTAAATTTGAAGGCGATAAACTTGAAATGGCGGGAACAGTTGGACAGCTTGCGTGCGAAATGGAAAATGTTTTGCGTGCGTTTTATCAGATGCTTGTAAAGAACACAGATCAGGAAAACGCAACTGATTTTGTTGACAGAATTTGCGCAAATGCAAAGAAAACTCAGAAACAAAGTGTCTCGGATGATCTTGAGGAATTGGAGAAAATGGAGCCAGGATTGGCATCTATTCTTAAAAACTTTTCGAGGAGGATTAGAGGTATGGCAACAGCATTAAAACATAAACAGAGAAGCAGCAGAAGTTATCAGAAAAATCATAAAACTATGGGAGCAGCGATTCAGTCTATGGCGAATACATCCATTGCCAAGCAGACCAGTGGCAAAATGAGATTCAGCGTGGCCCAGATGATGAAAAATATGTTCCGTAAGAAAGGGGATAAGTAACTATGGCAGAGAAACAGGCAATTGCGACCGCAAGTCAGCAGGGTGCGGCGCTGATCGTAAATAACAAGTTCATTGATGAGCTTTCCAAACAGTTAAGACAGAAAGAAGAGTATGGCCTTTCTTTCCCAGCAGATTATAATCCAACCAATGCTCTTATGGGCGCATACCTGCAGCTGAAGGAGACCAATGATAAGAATGGCAAATGCGTTCTTGAAACCTGTTCTCAGGCCAGTATCGCAAACTGTCTGATGGACATGGTGACCAAGGGCCTGAATATGCAGAAAAAGCAGTGTTATCCAATTGCGTATGGCGGCAAACTTCAGTGCCAGGTCTCCTATCACGGCTGGAAAGCTATGGCTCACCGGTATGGTGTGAAAACCATTGATTCTGAGTGCATCTACGATGGTGATGTATTTCAGTACCATCTGGAGAATGGCCGGAAGATTCTGGACAAGCATGAACAGGATTTCACGAACATTGACACAGACAAGATCAAGGGCGCTTACTGCGTGATTACCCTGAATGATGGCAGCCGGTACATCGAGGTAATGAACATCAATCAGATTAAGACTTCCTGGCGCAAGGGATTTGGATACAAGGAAAATTCCGGTACCCATAAAGATTTCACAGATATGATGGCGAAGAAAACTGTGACCGCAAGGGCTTGCCGGCAGATAGTTCAGCAGTACGGTGATGCTATCGTGGTTGACAGCGTAGAAAAGGATGATGAGTTTGAGAATGTAGATGTTGTGGCTGAGAATGTTGCCTATGATATTCAGCAGAATGCAAACTCCGTGGATTTCGATGAAGCACCGGATCCGGCAGATGGTCATGTTGTTGACTACGAACCTGAGAAAGAAGCAGCAGAAACCGTTCAGACAGAGGAAGAACAGCCTGCATGGATGCAGTAGGAGGGGCTATGAAAAAGACAGCGAGAGTAATTGTTACATACGATTGCCCTAGAGACTGCCAGAACTGCTGTAACAAACATATCGGTGATGTTCCGCAGGTCAAGTTTGAGGACCTTCTGAAATATGAAGAGGTTGTGATTACCGGCGGTGAACCGATGCTGTTAGCACCGAGGGTGGTGGAGATGATCCACCGCCTGCGGGCGAATGGTTTTACTGGAAAAATCTGGTTGTATTCTTCTAGTGTGAAGGTTTCCAGATGGGCAGACAAGGCAGTGTTAAAAGAGGTGGACGGAGTCACTTACGCGGTTCATTTTAAGCCATCAGTAAATGATTTGAGAGATGCCAGAAAGCTGAGTGATTTCATTTTTGAGAATCTGGATAACCGGACTCATAAACGTTCTGATCGGCTTCTGATTGATTCAAGATGTTATCCAGAAGCATTGTTTTCCATTATCGGAGTGGGTTTCACAGATCATTGGAGCAAAGTCGAGAGCTTACAGTGGCGTGAGGATGAATGCCCGCTCCCAGAGAATGAAGAACTGGTCTTTTACGATCTGGCAAAGGAGTAGCAGATGAATAAGAAAGAGATTGCAGAGATTAAGCGGCAGTTCACCGCGGCAAACTGTTCCATCGCACGCATTTGCGGCTGTTATGTGGATGCGGAGAAGAACATCAAGGCAGATTTCCGGGAAGCGTTTTTATCACTGCCGGAAGATGAAATTTTCAAGTATTTTGAAATCTTCCGTAAAGGCCTGTCTGGAAAGGTTGGAAAGAATCTGTTCAACCTGGATTTCCGCGGTGGACAGTTTGCTGAAAATGGAGAGCAGATGTTTTTGCTGGAATTAAGAAACAGCCAGTTAAAAGATGATGACTTGCTGCAGGAGTTTTATTCCAAAGTTATTGAGAACTACGACTATGTGGGGAACTATCTGATTTTGCTTGTCTACGATGCATACGATGTTCCGGGGAAAGGATCTGACAATATCGAAATGGACGATGCTTCCGATGAGGTTTACAGATACATCATGTGCTGTATCTGCCCTGTAGAACTTTCTAAGCCTGGTCTCAGCTATGATGAGATGGCCGGAGAATTTCAGAACCGGATTCGTGACAGAGTGGTAGGAATGACGGATACAGCATTTTTGTTCCCGGCATTCAACGACAGATCCGCGGATGTACATGCGGCGTTAATGTATGCGAAGAAAGATTTGCGAGGGGGCTTTGTTGAGAAAGTTCTGGGCGCTGCGGTGCCGCTGCCTTCTGATTATCAGAAAGATGGTTTTTCGGAGTTGATCGAAAGCACTTTGGGCGAGGAATGCACCAGTGACATCATTAAAGCTATTCATGAAGAACTCCTGGATCTGGCAGAAGAAAGCAGAGATTTACCGGATATCAAGATGCTTGAACGTGAAGAGATTTTTGACATTATCAGTGAGCAGTCTGAGGGAGAACTGAATCAGAAGGAATTCGATGCAGTTTACGAGAACCTTTTTGGTGACGAGAATCTGATGCTTTCCAATCTGGTCGGTAATGGACTTCTGAATGTAGAATTGCCTGGAGTATCTGTTAAGGTTGATGAGACCTGTACCGGTGATGTTGAGGTCAAGATGGTTGATGGCAGAAAATGCCTGGTAATCGGTATATCCGGTGACTTTGAAATAAACGGAACAAAATGTGAAAGGTAGGATTTGAAAACATGAATCGAGTGATTTTGATGGGCCGCCTGGTGCGGGATCCAGAGATTCGCTACACCAGTGGCGAGCGTTCTATGGCCGTTGCGAGATACACTCTTGCAGTGGACCGTAGAGGGCGTGCCAGAGGAAAGGATAATGAGCCAGCCGCTGATTTTATTAACATCGTAGCATTCGACAAGGCCGGTGAGTTTGTAGAGAAGTATTTCCGTCAGGGCCTGCGTGTGTTGGTGTCTGGACGTATCCAGACTGGCAGTTACACAAATAAAGAGGGTCAGAAGGTTCACACCACGGATGTTATCGCAGAGGATCAGGAGTTTGCGGACGGCAAGAGTTCTGCAGGCGGAAATCAGCAGGATGGTAGACAGGCACCATCTGGCGCAATTGGTGATGGCTTCATGAATATCCCGGATGGTGTGGAAGACGAAGGACTGCCGTTTAACTAGGGGGTGATTGAGTGCTGATCTTAGAAGACACCCGGCAGCAAGAGCGACGGCATAATGCAAAGCATGATTATTTCCGCTCTGTAGGCGTTAGCTGGAATCGGACGGCGTTGTACTGCGGAGATTATACGCTGCCGACTGATCAGAGCGTTTGCATTGATACCAAAAAGGATATTTATGAACTAATCGGAGATATTCAGGTTAAGCAGATGTCGAAAACAGATATTAAGGCTGAGGTATTTGCCGTGGCAGAACAGGGCATTATCAGCGAAGCACTGGCAGATAAGATTTTTCACGCAGTCTGCGATGATGACGCTGATCGTTATGCGGAAAAAGAAATCAATGACCTGTGTTTCCAGAACAATGTGCCAGAGGGTCAGATAGCTGCTTTTCAGCAGCTTTACGTTAAGCGGCATGGGTTCTTCCACCGGGGCCTTAAGCGGGCCCAGAACAGCGGTGTGAAGCTGTATGTGCTGGTCGAGAATGATGATGGAGTCGAAAGTATCAATGACCTGTTTTATTGGAGAAATAAGCGTCTGGATTACTGGAAAACCACGAATGAAGTAATCGGGTACTATCGTACCGGCCGCCCAAAGTATAAGAGGGTACAGAAGTATCCAGATGCTATGAAGGGCCAGCAAATCGCCAAAGCCTGCTTAACAATGCAGACCAAATATGGTGTGACATTCCTTTTTTGTAAACCGGAAGAAGCCGGTGCAAAAATTTTAAAATTACTTGAAAAAGGCGAAGAATAGTGAATGGTTGGATAAAGATTCACAGAAAGATTCTTGACAACCGGGTTGTGTGTAAGGATGCGGATCACATGGCTGTTTGGATGTACCTATTGCTCAACGCTTCGCATAATGCCCATTCTCAGCTCTATGGTGGTAAAACCGTAGAGCTGCGTCCAGGGCAACTAATAACCGGGCGAAGGGTTATAGGTGAGAGATTAAACATCAACGAAATAAAGGTGAAACGTATTCTGAAGCTGTTTCAGGAAAATGGTCAGATTTCTATTGAGGGAGCAAAGGCAGGGAGCTTAATAAGTATTTTGGCATGGAAAGAGTATCAGTCGGAACGTGTGTTTGACCAGATAAATGACCAACAAAATGACCAAATAAATGACCAACCTCAAAAGTATGGAAATGCTGATAAAACAAAGGCTTGCGGGGCATCAAAAGAGCAAAGTGACCAAATAAATGACCAGATAAATGACCAAATAAATGACCACAACCAAGAAGGGTTTAACAAGAATAATATTAAAAAGAAAACTGTTCCTAACGGAACAGCAAAAGAAAAAGATTTCTTTTGCGACCCCGAGCTCAATGCAGCATTTATTGAGTTCATAAAATTTCGCAAACAGATCCGTTCGCCGATGACTGACAGGGCAATCGAGTTGGCTGTTAATAAGCTTAACAAACTTGCGCCGGATCCTCTAGTACAGCGGCAGATCATTGAGCAGTCCATTGTGAATGGTTGGAAGGGATTATTCCCGCTCCATGATGACGATGAAAAGCATAAGAGGCGCAAAAGCCAGCCGAACGATAAGTATTCGGCCATCAAAGAGTTTTTGGAAAAGGCGGGTGATAAAGAGTGACAGAACGCGAATTTGCGCAGTTGGCGGCGGCTATGAAAGCGGCATATCAGAGGAACGGATTTATGGCAGACTTGGAAACAGTGTCGGTCTGGTATGAGTTGTTGAAGGATATCCCATACAATCAGCTGGCAGCAGCTGTGAAGAAATATATTAAGTGCGAGACATTCCCGCCGACCATTGCGGATCTGCGGCGCTATGTCAATATCGCGGCTGGTAATGACTGGTCGGTAGCTTGGAACAAGTTGCAGAGCGGCGCCAAGCCGAAAGAAGTGGATTACGCTGGGCAGTATGCCTTTGTCACCATTGGACGGCAGGCATTTGAATCTGGTGATCTTCGGGTCATGACAGAATTTCAGAGGTTGTACCGGGAATTTAACTTGATGGACAAGAGCGTGAAGCAGGACTTGTTCCGATCGGGGATGCTTGTTTGGCGGGAAGAAGATAAGGCTGTGAGATTGGAGCAGAAGAATCATGACTGCAAGAGATTATCTGGTTCGGCGGAGTAAATGCTGCGATGATCATGGCAGACTGAATCTGCTGGCAGTCATTGAATTATGCGGAGGTAATGAACAACATGGGAGCATTGACAAGGGCAGAGCGCCGGCGCCAGGAAAAAGCGTTGGCACAGAAGCCGGTCTATTACCAGTATACGGCCAGCCAGATTGAGATGATGAAACGGCAGGCGGTAAAAGCGGAAGAAGACAGAATCAGAGAGCGGCTTAAGGATGAGATGGAGCAGCTTGTTAAAGAAAAGTGGGAGAGCCGCGAAGCAGAAGATGAAGACGAGCGCATGAAAAGAGCTCTTGCACTTCTGATGTCGGTACCAACGAGAATCCTGGTTGAAAAATTTCACTGGCAGCCTATCAAAGATGAAAATGACCGAAGGTCGAGACTGATGCAGTTTTGCGAGGCAGTTGTGAAAGAGGTTAATCGGGTCTGTGACGGCGAAGAGTCTGATTTAAAAAGATATGTGGAAGAAACTTATGGTTTATGCGGTGTGAGATATGTCGTTAAGAATGATGGAGCAAATAAGGACGGTGAGAATGATGATGAGACTGAGAAGTGATATTTCCATTATGCGTGTGCGGCTTAAATTCGCCCTGACCGGCGGCAAGCTGGTTTGCGGAGAAGTAATCGGCAGCTATGACGGAATATGCGGCGTGCTGATGGACAATGGTGAGTACAGAGATATCCCGGCACGGGATCTGGATGTGATGAGATTAGAGTAGGAGAGTTGGTGACAATCAATTTGAATCAGTATTGAGGTTACAGAAAGGAGCCGAGCCTCCGGCCGGGGTAACGATATATCAGGCTCCTGAGAATATGACATACAAAGAATTTTTGGAAACCAAAATTGAACTTGCAACAGAGAGCGGGACGGTGATAAATCCCGCAGAAGTAAATCCGGTGCTGAAACCGCACCAGAGAGATGCTGTGATGTGGGCGCTGAAGGGCGGCAGACGGGCACTGTTTGAAAGCTTTGGCCTTGGTAAGACGGTGCAGGAACTAGAATTTTGTCATCTGGCCGTGAAACACAATGGCGGCCGTGCGCTGATCGTGCTACCGCTGGGCGTAAAACAGGAGTTCACACGGGACGCGGTTGAGGTCCTGGGATATGAAAAGCCGGTCTACTGCCGGACAATGGATGAGGTGCATCAGAGCAGCAGCGAGATTGTCTTAACAAACTATGAGCGTGTCCGGGATGGAGATATTCAGCCGGAGTTTTTCACCGCGACATCCCTGGATGAAGCCAGCGTGTTGAGATCGTTTGGAAGCAAGACCTATCAGACGTTCTTGGATAAGTTCAAAAATGTCCCGTATAAGCTGGTGGCCACGGCCACACCGTCACCGAACCGGTACAAGGAACTGATCCATTATGCCGGATATCTGGAAGTGATGGATACAGGACAGGCGTTGACACGGTTCTTCCAGCGGGACAGCACCAAGGCCAATAACCTGACCCTGTATCCGAACATGGAAGATGAATTTTGGATGTGGGTGAGCAGCTGGGCGCTATTTATCACCAGGCCGTCAGATTTGAATTCGGATTATTCGGATAATGGCTATGATCTGCCACCGCTGGAAGTGAGGTGGCATGAGCTGCCGATTCACTACGGAGATACGGCAGACAAAAATGGCCAGATTCAGCTCTTCCAGGAAGCGGCGGAAGGACTGAAAGAAGCGGCAGCAGTTAAGCGGGACAGTATTGACAAGCGCGTGGAAGAGATGCGGAGGATTGTAGAAGCTTCGCCAGAAGATCATTTTCTTTTATGGCATGATCTGGAAAATGAGCGGCACGCCATTAAAAAGGCATTGCCGGATACGGTAGATATTTATGGTTCTATGGATCATGACCTGCGTGAGCAGCGGGTGATTGATTTCTCAAATGGCAAAACGAGATTGTTCGCGACAAAGAAATCATTATCCGGATCCGGCTGTAACTTCCAGAGATATTGCCACCGGGAGATTTTTCTGGGTATTGATTATGAATTTAATGATTTTATCCAGGCGGTGCATCGGTGTTATCGTTTCCTGCAGCAGGAGCCGGTTGTGATCGACATCATTTACATGGAGAATGAACGCCAGATCAAAGAGGCACTGATGGAAAAGTGGGACAATCATAACCATATGGTCCAGAAGATGGTCGAGATTGTAAAGAAATACGGATTGAACGATTCCAATAAGACAGAGAGGTTGAAAAGAAAAATGGGTGTGGACGGAAGCAGAGAAGAACGGACGGTAAAGGGAACTTATTACACCGCGGTATACGGTGACTGTGTGGAAGAGACGCGGGCAATGGAAAGCAACAGCGTGGATCTGATCCATACTTCCATTCCGTTCGGTAATCATTATGAGTACAGCGCCAATTATAACGACTTCGGCCATAACCAGAATACGGACCGGTTCTTTGAGCAGATGGACTATCTGACACCGGAGCTTCTGAGAGTGTTAAAGCCTGGCCGTATGGCGGCCATCCATGTGAAAGACCGTGTTTTGTTTGGCAATGCCACAGGGACCGGAATGCCGACCATCGAACCGTTCCATGCGCAATGCATCAGCCACTATATGAAACATGGTTTCCAGTATTTTGGCATGATCACGGTGGTGACAGATGTGGTCAGGGAAAACAACCAGACCTACCGACTGGGATGGACAGAGCAGTGCAAGGACGGTTCCAAGATGGGCGTAGGCTGCCCGGAATACATTCTGCTGTTCCGCAAGCTCCCAACGGACCGCTCCACGGCTTATGCGGATACTCCGGTGACCAAGAGCAAGGAAGATTACACCCGCGCCCAGTGGCAGATTGACGCGCATGGATACTGGAGATCATCAGGGGACCGGCTGGTCAGCAAGGAAGAACTGGAAAATATCTCTGTGGACAACCTTCAGGCAGTTTACCGGGAATATAGCCGGGAACATGTCTATGATTATGAGGAACATGTGGAACTGGCGAAAAAGCTGGATGAGAACGGAAAGCTTCCGGCTACCTTCATGGTGGTGGCTCCGGGCTCCTGGAACACTCTGGATGTGTGGGACGACATCAACCGTATGCGCACCCTCAACACCACGCAGAGCCGTCGCCGGGCACAGATGCACGTCTGCCCGTTGCAGCTGGACATCGTGGAACGGATTATTAACCGGTACAGTAACAAAAGTGACCTGGTGTTGGATCCGTTCGGCGGGCTGATGACCGTGCCGATGACCGCGGTGAAGATGGGCCGGAAAGGTTACGGAATTGAACTGAATCCGGACTACTTCCGGGATGGTGTAGGGTATCTGCATGCAGCAGAAAATGAAATTTCGATGCCCACGCTGTTTGATTTTATGGATATGCAGGAGGCAAATTCATGATAAATGGAGAACTTATTGTAGATAATTTTGCAGGTGGAGGAGGGGCAAGTACCGGGATAGAAGATGCCACGGGCTGTTGCGTGGACATAGCCATTAACCATGATCCAGAAGCTATTAAGATGCACAAAGCCAATCATCCTTATACGAAACATTACTGCGAAGATGTATGGCAGGTAGACCCAGTTGCAGCATGTAACGGGCATCCAGTGGGGTTGGCGTGGTTCTCGCCGGATTGCAAACACTATTCCAAGGCCAGGGGCGGAAAGCCAAAAGATAAGAATATCCGCGGGCTTGCATGGGTAGCTTGTCGATGGGCCGGTCTGGTGCGTCCACGGGTCATTATGTTGGAGAACGTGGAAGAGTTTAAAGATTGGGGGCCACTTGGGCGCAGACGCCATCCGATCAAAGCGAAACAGGGAAAAACATTTGAGAAATTTGTGCAGCAGCTAACAGATTTGGGCTATGAGGTACAATATCGGGAACTGGTGGCGGCGGATTACGGAGCACCCACCATGCGTAGGCGACTTTTTATGGTTGCCAGATGTGACGGTAAGCCGATTGTATGGCCAAAGCATACGCATGGGCCTGCGGACAGTGCGGAGGTAAAAGCTGGGCTGCTTAAGCCGTATGTTGGAGCATATACCCAGTTAGACTTTTCGCTTCCGTGTCCGAGCATTTTTGAAAGTGCGAAAGAAATAAAAGAGAAGTATGGAATCCGCGCGGTCCGCCCACTCGCAAAGAATACGATGGATAGGATTGCGAGAGGTGTAAAAAAATTCATTTTGGAAAATCCAGAACCGTTTTTGATTCAGTGCAATCATGATGGTGAGCGAAAACCAAGGGACCTCCGGCAGCCGATTCCTACTATTACTGGCAAACATGGGTTTGGGATTGTGGCACCAATATTGATTCAGTATCATTCCGAAACCACAAAAGATACAGTGCGCGGGCAAGAAATAGAAGATCCTCTCATGACAGTGGACAGTTCAAACCGCTACGGTTTGGTAGCATCTTTTATCAGCAAATTTTATAAGAGTGGGACGGGGCAGAATACATGGGAACCGTTACATACAATCACTGCCGGAGATGGACATTTTGGAGAGGTCCGAGCTTTTTTAACGAAATATTATGGATCTGGAACCGGACAAAGCATTGAGGATCCGTTGGATACCGTAACAGCGAGGGATCGCTTCGGCCTGGTAACACTATATGGAACGGAATATCAGATAGTTGATATTGGGCTGCGTATGTTGGAGCCAAAAGAATTGTATGGGTGCCAAGGTTTTCCAGAGGACTATATCATTGATCGAGACTGTGATGGAAAGACATATAAGCGGAGTGAGCAGGTACGGCGCTGCGGCAACGCTGTTTGCCCTCCAATCCCTACGGCATTGGTGCGGGCGAATCTCATGGAACTGTGTGTTGCGAAGCGGCTGCCGAATTGCAGATCTGATAGATTGTCGGAAGATGCAGGTGGGCAACTGAGGTTTGCATGAACATTGAAGAGAGGATGAATGGCTATGGTGATGTTAGAAGCTATTGGAAGGGCGGCTATGCTGGAGCAACTTGCCGAAGAGGCCGCGGAACTTGCTCAGGCTGCCTTAAAGGCCGCCAGTATTAAGCGCGGCGAGAATCCTACTCCAGTAACAAAGGAAGAAGCTGAAAAGCATCTCATTGAGGAGTATACGGATGTTCGGCAGTGTGCAACAGAACTTGGATTGATGGTTGATTATGACCAGATTATGCGGAAAGAAAGACGGTTTTGTGACCGAATTTCGGCGTGGAATAGCTCTAAATTAAAGGAAAATATTTCCAGTGAAAACAAAGACATTCCGGAGGCTCAGAAACCGAAAAAGATTCTGCACAGAAAGCAGCGGTATGGTACGCCCTGGTTATGTCCGGTCTGTGAAGCTGATCAGGTGAAGGTTGAATTTTTTAACACAGACGGATCGCCAGTGAAAGAAAAATTTACATACTGCTGGAAGTGTGGGCAGAAATTGGATTGGGGAGATATTGTAAATTAGGGTTAATTAATGATGAGGATAAGCACGCAGCAGATGCCGTAATTGCATAAGGCGTGCATTCACAAATTAAGGATATGGGCAGTATAAATGGTAACCAATATACGGGGTACAGGATGGCCGATTGCTTAAACGAAATTGTGTCGGTGGCGTTACGGCGCATGGTTCGTCTCATTATCTGTATGCCCATAATTAGGATTTGGAGGGTTCTATGAGGTGCCCGTATTGCAACTACATTACGAATGCAACGAGCGGACCTGCGAGGGATGCGAGGTCTATGAGGACTTTCTGGATGATGTTGATGATTTTTATTAAGATTGGAGGATGCTATGAAAAGATTGACATTGGAAATTGACCTGTCAGAAAATGAAATTTTTGATGAGGAAGTAACCAAAGCTGTTAGAGCGAAGGCCAGAGAAGCTGTTAGAAATGTCTGTAACGAAGATATCGATAAAGAAGTGAGACGAGAAGTGGAGCGGTTATTTAACGGCGAATTGTGGGGATACAAAGGAAAACTTAATAACATCGTGAAAAGTGCTGTGTATTCTGCTATTGAAGAAGCAGTAAAAAATTTAGATCTTAAAGAAATCATCGAGCAAGCGGTTGACAATAAGATGGATGTTTATACGTTCCGTTATAAGGTGACAGAGCGGTGCGAAGAGGCATTAAATGTCAAGGTGCAGGGAGCGGTTGAGAAGAAGATAAAAGAACTTTTTAACTGAAATTAAGATTTGAAGGAGTCGATAACTATGTTAATGATTCAAGATGGAATAGAAGTTTACTGCTTACCGGGTGGCGCTTGTTGCGAGGTCGATGAGAATCACAGAAGCCCTCTGGACTTGGATGATTGCCCACTCGGATACGAAACATGCAACGGAAACTGCTTTTATTACGCAGAGTGATTTGAGATTTTTGAACACATAAGATCCGAGATTTTGACAAAATTGAATTAAGATTATCACATTAAGGAGAAAAATGACAATCACAGAATTAACAAAAAAGCATGGTATTTATGCCGAAGACGAAAATAAGAATCATTCGGCTGTGAATATTGAATTTGTCAACATTTATGGAGACAAAGACGAAGTACAGCTGAATACATCAAGATCTGCCCTGACGAACGAAGGGATCAAACAGCTGGAAGATGCATTTCGCGCATTGTGTCCGGAGCTCAATGCAAAACCGACATCTGTAACTTGCGTGTCTGTGGTGGCATCAGCAGACACAGAAGCGGAATTAATTGCATTAGGATATTAAGATTTAGAAAAGGTGGGTTTTGATGGGATATAGTCAATTCGATGAGCAATACATCAACACGCTGGTAACAGAACGCTACTGGAATGATATAGAAAAAGCATTTGATGATATGGCTGACGCACTAACAAAACAGGTGTACTACAACGGCAATTATTATCAATGTAAGATAATTAATAATAATTTTTGCGTTGGAGCCAAATATGCATTTTCGGAAAATTAAGATTTGGAGAGGTAAAAATGTTCTTTGACAAGGCTTATCTTGTAGAAGTTATGAGTGGTTGCGCCACTGTTAAAAAATATTGTTCAAAATGCAAACAATCACTACCTCATAAAATCGGCACAAAATACTGTCCGTCATGCGGCAGAAAATTTGTAGATACAAAGGTAGAAAGATTAAACTGAAAGTAAGATTTGATGGAGGGAAAGAAGCTTGGAAAATCCAATAGGAGCATATGCGCTTTATATGTTTTTGAAAAACTTAATAGAAGATGGAAAACTAAAAGAAAATAGTGATGATTCAGAAGTATATTTTGTAGACGAAGATGGAATTGCGAATCCGATAACCGACTATTCTTTTGATGACGAGCACGACTTGATACTTTGGTAAACTGAAATTTGGAGGAGATTTTTATATGAACGCAGAATTTGATGTAATGGTGAAAAAGGTTAATTTTTCATCGCCCGAGAATATGCAAAAGCCATTTGATAGCGCTTGTTATTCTGACAGGGGGGCGTATATTGATATGGATTTAATTATGCCTGACGGTGTTCTGCATTTGTGTGGCAAGAATGACTGGGGATGCCTTATTGCAGATGCTTTAGTTCCGTTATTGCAGTATGCGCATGGCGTAGAGGAAAGAATAAGGTTGGAATATGATTCGCAACCAGAAAAACCGGATGTCATTTGTCTGGGCAAAAACGAATTCCGGGCTTTTGATATTTTACATAGGCTTCGTGGCATTGGAGAGCCATTGGCGATGTACAGAGGAATTCCGGTTGTGAGAATGACTAAAAATAATGGTATTAGGATGTATGGAAAGAAAACGGAATCCGAGAAGCCATTTAAATAAAAAATGAAAGGAGGCGGAAGCCCCGGCCGGGAAAAGATATCTGGCTTCCTTTCGAATTATGAGCAAGGTGAATGAAAAGATTAACGAGGGAATTCGAGTGAGCGAACTGGATGCCCTCAGAAGAAAAGTGAAACTGGGGGACAAAATCCGTATTCGTACAGTAAAAGCAAGTTCAAAGAACATCGGTGGTTCTTATGATGGAGTGCTGAGAACGGGCATTGTTGTCGCAAAGTACCCGAGACTGGCAGTGCTGGAGTTTTCAGGTGGAACCAGAGAGACAGTTACATGGCTGGATCTGTTGCTTGAAAAGAAAAATTCCAAGAGAGGTGCTAAAGCGTGAATTTACATGCAGAGAGGGCGGTTATAGGTTCTATTCTGATGGATCCGGATTCCATTGCTAAGGTGTCCGAAGATCTGCGAGCTGAAATGTTTGAGAACGAGGTGTACCGTCAGACTTATGCGGAAGCAGTTAAATCTTATGCCATTGGAGATCCAATCAATTTGGTTAGTTTGGCGCCGAAGCTGCATGTTGAGAATTTTGGTGATGATGATGTTTATCAGGAACTGAGAGATTGCTTTGAATCCACGGTTACATCGGTTGAGATTGTGAGCTACGCAAAGGTGCTGATCAATGAGTATAAATCGCGGGAGATGTATCGGCTGTTTAATAAATTCAAGGCGAAGCCGGATGATGTGGACAAGCAACTGGGGGAACTGATGACGGAGCTGGAAGCTTTGCAGCAGACGGGCAAGCATAGCAAGTTGAAGCCATTTGCCGAGGTGGTAGACGAACAGGAAAAGGAACATTTCGTGGACCGGCCTGACATTGGAATTAAATTTGGCATGGAGCTTCTGGATGATGCTCTGGTTCTGCTGGAGCCTGGAGATGTTATGGTTATCGGTGCCCGTCCGGCGGTCGGTAAGTCGGCATTCGTGACACAGATTATCAGTACGTTGTCAGCAGAGGGAAAGACTGGTGCGCTGTACAATCTGGAAATGTCAGAAAAGCAGGTGTATGAGCGTATGCTGTCCCGAACATCTGGTATTGAACTTAAACGTGTCAGAAAGGCCAAGGCTTATCTGAGTGATGAGCGGAAGCGTGTTGAATTGGCAAACAAGGAATTACGTGAGTACAATATGTACCTTCACAGTGGTCCGGTAAAGCCGTCTGAAATCAGAAGCGAGTGCAAATACCTTGGTCTGGATTACATAGTGATTGATTACCTGCAGCTTATGCAGTCAGATCAGTGGTACCCGAACAGGGTTAATGAAGTCGGTGCTATATCCAAGGCGGTAAAGGCTATTGCGATGGATTTGAAGGTTCCGATAATCCTGTTATCGCAGCTTAATCGTACCAGTGAAACGCGAACCACAAAGGAACCGGAATTACAGGATCTGCGAGAGTCTGGCGATATTGAGCAGGATGCTTCCTTCGTCATGTTCCTTTGGAACATGGACGAGGATGATGTTACTAGAAAAGGTTCCAAACTTGCAAAAAATCGCCAAGGCGAGCTTGTTAAGGTGGAACTTAGCTTTGATGGCGCGCGGATGACCTTTTCCGAAGTTGGCGGCGCTGGAAACTTTACGCAACATCATGAAGCAACACCATTTGACTAGGAGGTCTGCGGGACATGGAATGGATGAAGAAGTTCCAACGCGAAAGCGAGATGTGGCTCATGTTTACAGAGTATTGGAAACTTGTGCAGAAATATTGGAATGTGGAGGATGTGGATGAATACTGGGATTGTTTGATAAGGGATTGCGGACAGTTCCTTCACAAGTACCATGCAAGTTTCGCCGCAGGTCTTATCTGGGCATATATTGACGAGCAGGAGCGGAAACGAAAAGGTGCTCCAGGCTATAAAGAAAACAGGGGATGAAATAACATGTTTGAGTGCATAAGCACACTTGAAAAGGTAAGACGGGATATGGATGATAACATCTATAACTTTACAAGAGATGGAGAATGCACAGGATGCGGCAGTTGTTGCAGCAATCTTCTCCCAATGAATGGCAAGGAAATCAAAGAAATTCGGAGATATATTCGTAAGCATGATATCAAAGAATGCAGACGGATGTTCCCGGCGGTAAAGCAGCCGCTGGATATGACTTGCCCGTTTTTGGATATCAGCAAGGGGAAAGATAAGTGCAGAATTTATCCGGTACGGCCCTTTGTGTGCCGAGAATTTATATGTGACAACGAACAGCGGGCAAAGGTGAAGCGTGAAGAGCTTCGCAAGAACAGACGAATCGTGGATGTGAGGAGGGAGTTTTTTGAGAGTAATTAGCCAGAATCAGAAGTATGATGTGCCGTATGAGCAGACAGCTTTTATCAGTGAAGGAATAATGATTTATGGGCTTTGGAATGGCGAACAGTGGCTGTTTGCGGAGTATTCAACGCCAGATCGTGTGCTGAAAGCAGTGGAAATGATTAGAAGGTTTGGCGCGTTAGGGAATGTGGCAGGCTTTGTTTTACCGGATGATGAGTCAATTGAGGGGGCATACGATGAAGCTAAAAGTCATTGGGAGTTCAAGTAAGGGCAATGGATACGCTCTGATAGCCGATGATGAGATTTTGCTGATTGAAGCCGGCTGTAAGCTGATTGAGGTCAAGAAAGCCATTGACTGGCAGATTGGCAAGGTGGTCGGCTGCCTGGTATCACATCGGCACGGCGATCACGCTGCTCATATCAAGGAGTATATGAAAAACGGTATCACTGTTTACGGTGGAGAAGATACGGCGGCAGACATCGAGGAATGCGGAGGCGAGCGGATTAAACCGCTCCCGCCGAAGCATAAGACTGGAATTGGTCGGTTTGTTGTTCAGCCGTTCCCGCTGATTCATGATTGCCCGTGTAATGGATTCTTGGTAACGCATCCAGATATGGGACGCTTGGTGTTCGCTACAGATACCGAGTATGTGAAGTATCGGTTCGGCGAGGTGAATCACATTTTGATCGAAGCCAACTACAGTAAGGGATATTTGGATGAATCAGAAGAGGGTATTGAGAAACGCCGGCATGTTTTACAGGGTCATATGAGCGTTGAAGCCGCGGAAGATTTTGTCCGGGCAAATGCTTCATACGATCTTCGAAATGTGGTTCTCATCCATCTGAGTGACTATAACGGGGATCCGGCGGGATTCCGGGAAAAGATTGCAGCAGTGGTTGACTGCCAGGTAATGGTGGCAGAGGCGGGGCTTGAAGTTGAACTGAAAGCGGAACCATTTTAGAAAAGGAGAGCGCAGGCTATGAGAATTTTACCGATTTTGTTTAATGGAGAGATGGTCCGGGCAATTCTGGATGGGCGAAAGACCTGCACTCGGCGAGTAGTGAAAACTAAGCGAAAAGATGCTTGCGGGTTCTATGTCACGAAAAATGCAGACGGATTATTTGCTGGTGTTTACGAGTACGATGAAGATGAGCGTATGCTTGAATATCCACTTATGCCGCCGTATCGGCCAGGAGATTTCTTATATGTGCGTGAAACATGGACGGAGGAATGCGGAAAATATTACTATCGCGCAGACTATGACAGCGATTATTTAGATCCATGTGAAACTTTATCTGGTGGCTATCCGGCAAGCTGCAGAAATTATCCAGGATGTGACGGATGTATGGCAACTTCAACGAGAATACACTGGCACCCATCAATCCACATGCCTAGAGAAGCAGCGCGAATCTGGCTGCGGGTGACTGATGTGCGCCTGGAGCGGTTACAAGATATATCAGCTGAACAGGTTGTAAAAGAGGGGACAACGGGACTTACTATGGATTTGATCCAAAATTCTGATGAGTTAAAAAGACATTATGATATACCATTTGCGGTTTTGTGGGATAGCACAATTAAAAAAGCAGATCGCCATCTGTATGGATGGGCAGCGAATCCTTACGTGTTTGTGATAGAGTTTGAACGCTGCGAGAAGCCGGCTGAGCACGGTTATGATGGAAAACTTACGAAAAGGATTCACGTACCGGCTAGCGTTGAAATATGGGTTGATTGAGGAGCATGACAAGAACATACAGTTTTATTTTGAAACATTGGATAATCAATGTTAGAAAGGAATGCAAAATGAAAAAGTGGAAGAAAGTTATTTTAGCAGTTGGAGTGGTTGTAGTATTTGGAACTGCCGGATGTACAGCACAGATGGAAAGAAGCAAGAAGTCTTTTAGCAGTAATTTTGGTGGAGGTCTTGACCGCACGGTGACTGTTTATGACTACAACGGAAATGCAATTAAAAGTTGGTCCGGTAAATTCGATGTGTCCGATTCCGAGGACGAAGTATATTTCGATTTGGATGATAAGCGGGTAATCATTCACGGTGGCATTGTCATTGATGAAGAAAACTAAGGAGGCAGAGCTAAAATGGGAATAAATTTACGAACAAATCCGGTATCGGAAATGGATGTGCTCGAACTGCCATATAATGACTGCTACGTGAAAGACCGTCAGGCAATGTACAGAGACTACGATACAGATATGTCAGCCAGAGACCTGATCAGAGCGGCTTACAAGGGAAGAAAAGAGGATATGCCGCCGGAGTTCTACACAGATGATGGGGCGTTTGATGAAATAATGTATGATAACCTGCAGTTCGGTGTTGAAACATTTGACGGCATCATGGCTATGCTTTATCGGCAGCTTTGGTCTAAGGCAGAGATGCGAGAGGTATTGCTGGATATATCAAAAATCTATGATATTACGGAGTTTATTTAAGGTTTGGAGGTGCAAACAGTGTGTAATTGCATTGCGGAAAAAGAAAAAGGTTTGGTTGAGAAATTTGGTTATAAAGCAGTTTTTTAGATAGAGATGTTATTTCTGGAAGAATTGCCGTTGGATTTTTGGGAATAGACGAAAATGGAAAGTCATTTAATGGTAAGAAAATGCTTGTTTCATATTGCCCATTTTGTGGTAAGCCGTACAGCAAAGATTAATCGGTTAGATTGGGAGGACCTATGAGTTTAAGCAAAGAAATGTGGATAGATGTCTTAAAGGACATAGTGGATACGGTTATGTCTGGACATAAGGCAAAAGGAAAGCTTCCTGACATTCTTTTTGCGAACATGGAGCATTGTATTGGCTTGGATTACAAAAGACCTTATAAGAGAGCCGGACGAATTTTTTATAAGCCGTATCGTAACCATTACGATACTGGGGATGGAGATAGTCCAATGTGGAATGCGATGGTAGAAACCAATCTTGCCAGAAAGAATGCTATGTATCATCTCACGATTGCAGGGGTATGTCTGTTGGGGCGGCAAGAAGAAATTTATATCTACAATCCAGAGTCAGGTCATATGCGAAATCTCTTGCGGGATGGCAAAGAACTTTTTATTAATCATGGCGTGTATTGTGGGTATGGATGCTGGATTCCAACCACAAAGAAGGAGATTAAGCACTATTTACTTCTGACAGATAAAGATACGGATGCGCTTGTATCCATATTGGAAGATGAGGGATGGATTGTCAAGCAGACTTACGGAGGATGTACAGAGGATGGACAGCCTTTTTGTCATAAAGGTTGGGTGGCATCGCAGAAGTTGCGGGAAACTCCCGAGTGGAGCAAGGCACAGAAAGCCGAGTATGAACGCTTAGATGCAATAATGGCAGAAAACAGGAATGAAGCATTCAGCGAAGAGAAAATTGAAGAGGTGTGTATGAAGAAAAACTACGAATTGGAATTGTACAAGTTGATAATGCAGCCAGATGAAGATGATCCAGATATTTCATGGGTTGATGAATTTGGGTGGATCTGTGGCGAAGAATTTTGTGTCTGGGTCAATCTTCTGTTTTTTAAAGATTTCATGGAACGATTTAAGGAGATTTTTGGTTCAGAAGTATTTGACGAAGGGGGAATTCATGCCAAAATCCAGGATGATTGTGTTTATTTCGCCCTGGAAGATATCATGGAAGGGTATGGAGTGGAGCTGGAAAATGTATTTCCGAAAGACAAGTACAAGCACTGAAAGAGGTGAATAATGTGAATGAATTAACTAGAACCACCATCACATCGATGGAAGCCGCAGAGTGGTGCGGAAAAGAACATGCGAAGTTGTTGCGTGATATTCGTAAATATACGGAGCAGTTAGGAGAAGCCAAAATTGGCTTTACCGATTTCTTTAAGGAATCTACATACGTTACCGATCAGAACAAAACGCTTCCGTGTTTTCTTGTTACGAAGAAGGGGTGCGAATTTATCGCCCACAAGATGACTGGTCAGAAGGGGGTAGAGTTTACAGCTCGCTATATCAACCGTTTTCACGAAATGGAGGATGAACCGCAGCGTTTGCTCACGGAACATCCGTGAGAGGTTGCAAAGCTGATCCAGGCGCTGGCAAGTAGGATGGATAAACAGGGCAGTGCTCCATATAAATCAGCTGAGATGGCAAAGATCATCTGCGAACAGTATGGAATCTGCCTTCCGGTAGACTTTGTGAAGGCTCCAGGGTATGAGCAACTTTCGTTGTTTGGTAATGATTTCTGAAAAGCTGATGAACAATTAGAGAATGGAGAAAGCAGTATGAACAAGATTACGATTAACGGTAAAACTATTATCTGTTCTGGTAACAATGTGACCATTAACAATGGAAAAGTTATTGTAGATGGCGAGGTTATTCATGAGAGCAGCGGAGATGTTAAGGCTATTATTGATGGTGATGTAAAAAGCGTGAAATGTGAAGGAGCAGTAGAGGTTCGTGGAAGTGCTGGAACTATTGATTGCGGTGGGAGTTGTACTGTACTCGGAAATGTTAAAGGCAGCATTGATGCTGGTGGTTCAGTTACCTGCGGTAATGTCGGCGGCGATATTGATGCCGGCGGCAGCGTGATGTACAGAGAATAGAGAAGGGGTGGAATTTTATGATCAGAGAACTTATTGAGCAGTGCATTGAAAAGTATTATCGGGAAGATGGTGAGTATTATTCCGGGTCCCGCGAAGACGAGGATGGGAACTACTGTTCAATGGAAGATGAACTTACGAAGATGCTGACTGATAAGCAAGTGAAATTTGGAATAGACAAGGAAGATGGCTTTGATTCTCCTGGATATGAGAATGGCTTCCTTGCTGTAGCATTTATCGAAGAAAATGGGGAACTTGACTTGGTAACGGTTTTACTTGAATCAATGTGAGGAAACTATGAAATCAATGATTAGAAGAAAGGAATAACGAATGCCCGGTAAACCGGGTTGGTGCGCAGTGAACGGCGGTGGCGTACCGAAAAATTCAACACCGTGGCCGAAAAGAGCTGTGCCGGAAACGACATGGCTGCAATCTGAGGGCAAACGAATGGTGATCCACGATACAGCATTTGTAGCGTGGTGTTATGACGAAAAAGAAGGTGTGCTGGATCAGCGCAGGAGTAAGCAGCTTTATGGCAGGATACTTAGCAGGAAATGTCGATGCGTGGATTTACATAGACATTAAGGACCAGCATCCAGATAGCATGAGATTTATTAAGGATTGCGAGGCGGCAATCGGACAGAAGATACAGGTTCTACGGTCGCAGGAATATAGCTGTGTTGAGGATTGTGTGAGAGCTTTTGGTGGTTTCAAAAATAATCGAAACGGGTTTGCCCCATGTACGAACTGGCTGAAAAAGCGAGTGCGAAAACAATGGGAAATGGAACATAAGGATTGCGAACTGACTTATGTCTGGGGATTTGACCGGGAAGAACAAAACAGGGCTGACATATTGGCTGGGGAAAATCCGCAGGCAGCCCATGAATTCCCTTTGATTGAAAAAGCTCTTTCTAAAGAAGATGTGCATGGATTATTTGAACGAACATTTTCTTTTGAAAGACCGACCATGTATGATCTTGGATATCCGAATAATAATTGCATCGGGTGCGTCAAAGGCGGCATGGGTTATTGGAACCGGATTCGCAAGGATTTCCCAGAGGTTTTTGAGAGCCGGGCAAGATTGGAGCGTCAGGTGGGCCATGCAATTTTGAAGGATAGCAAAGGGCAACCGGTGTATTTGGATGAACTGGATCCAGACCGCGGGAACATGAACACGGAGATATTTCCGGACTGCGGAATTATGTGCTATTTAAACTTAGAAAAAATTGATTGAGGAGATTCGATATGACAAAGAAAGAACTGGCTGAGAAGCTGAATGGAAGACAGTATGGAGATAGTTTTGAGGATGTGTTGGAAGATGCAAAGCAGAGCGGCCTTGTTATGGTGACAGGTGCTTCAGATGATCTGATGGAGTTTGCAGGAGCATTCCGAGATGAGGGTGGATGTTTTGATGGTGGCCGAGTATATTTTGATTGTGATGGCGTAGATCAGGAGGGCGAGGAACGTGCCAACTGGATTGATGCCAAGTGGTGTGACGGAACGAACCGTAATGGAATTCAGGCAACCTGGACTTATGAGACGGACATTCCGTGCGAGCGGTTTGATATTTATGAGCAACAGGATATCTATTGTGAGGGTCTGGTGTTTTCTATTGATGATTTGAGGTAATGTTATGACGAGCGCAAATGTACTGATCTTAATTCATATTGCAGCTATGGCCGTTTTAACGCTTTATGAGATTCTAATTCTATTTGAGCCAGTTGATGAAATGTACTCCAATAAGGATACATCAGCGCAGGACAAGAGAAGAATTGCTCTACTAATTATCTGGTTGGGCTTAATGATTTTGTTTTTCTATGGCGAGTACCGAAAAGATAGAGCCGAATGGACCATATCAGATAAGCCATACGCAGTGGAGCATATTGTTGCATTAGGTGACAGCAATATGATAAATGGAACTGTTTACATGCGGCGAGGATACATTGATGAAGATCTCTGGTATCAGTATATGGTAAAAGTTGATGGCGGAGGATTTGTGGCAAATAAGGTGAGGTCTGATAGTGCCGTATTATATTATTCTGATGGAGATTATAGGGTGGAGTGGTATGAAAAGCATCGTGGTTGGCTGTGGTTTACCAGTGATGCCAACTACTATAAAATTTACATTCCAGAGGGGACAATCGTAGATGATTTTACGGTTGATTTGAAGTAACTGAATAACAAAAATTTTGTGCCGGGGTAACACCCGGCATATAAAAAACCTTTCAACCGAACGTAAGTTCTTGATAAGGAGCGAAGGGAGAAGATAACATGGGTGGACAGGATACAAAAGTTAAGGTTAGAGATAGAATTTTGATTGCAATGAAAGAGCATTTGCCGATGGATGTGCTGGCAATTCTGGAAACTGTTCTGGCAAAGGAGTTTGCCGCCGTTAGTATGGAAGAAGTGAATTTGCTGCCAGTGGATGTCAGAAACAGCGTGGAAGAGCAGAACCGTCAGATTGTGGAGTTGTTCAAGTACAAGAAACGGAACCTCAAACCAGCTACGATCGACAATTACCTTCGGGCGGTCGGTCAAATCGCAACCATGACCGGGAAAGCACTGACGAGAATTGATGATATGGACATCTACAATTATCTGCAGTGGTATGAGAACCGGAATATGAGCATTACCGGCAAGCGCAATCAGAACAGCACTATCAATAACGAGAGACTTTACCTGTCCGCTTTCTTCTCCTGGATGCGCAAGAATCGGTTGCGGACGGACAATCCAGTGGAAGTTACTGAGCGCCGCAAGGTTGTTCGGAAGCCGATTGACTATTTTAAGCGGGATGATATGGCAAAGCTGCGGGATGCCTGTCAGACAACTAGAGACCGCGCCCTGGTGGAAGTGCTGCGCAGTACCGGCGCACGTGTGAATGAGATCACGGCCATCACCACAGATATGATTGACTGGCAGACCGGAGATATCGTGATTCAGAGTGAAAAGAGTGATAAGTACCGGACCATCTGGTTAGATGACGATGCGCGGCATTATTTGAGAAAATATCTGGATTCCAGAGCAGACAACGTACCGTATCTGTTCGTTCATAGCCGCGGGGCGCATGGGCAGCTGAAAGCAGGCGGAATTCGGACTATTCTGAAAGAGTTGAAAAAGCGTTCTGAAATTAAAGGCAGGGCATATCCGCATAAGTTCCGCAAAACCCTTGGAATGGAGTTGAAGAACCGCGGCGCTGATATTGGCCTTATTCAGGAAATCATGGGGCACGCTTCGCCGGCGGTAACATCCATGTACTATGCAGAATCTACCCCTGAGTCACTTCGCATTGCGCGTCAGCGGTGCATGGCATAGTTTTGGAAAAAAATTTTCTGCCAGGAAACGTGATAGAAAATGAACCCCCCCGGGTAGCGCTTTTTACAGATGAAAAGTCCAGATTAAAAAACTGAAAATTTTTGAAATCTACCGTTTGGGGAAAATTCGAAATGAAAGCCGGAAATCGGGCGCGGATATTGCGCGGATACTGCGGAGATTTTACCTGGTTGGGTTGCCGGATGGCATACGAATAGCCGAAACGGTGCCGCCTGTGTGGATCCGGGCGCAGTGCGGGCGTATATCGTGCGCAACAGTTTCTATTTTGGAAACAGTTAGGCCCGTGACCCTCTGGGCACAGTATGAGCGCAGCAAAAATATATAGGCCGGAGCGGATCAGCAGCAGAAAAGCAGATAGAGCCGCCGGAATGGTACCGAGTGTCGCTGTAGTGTTCCCTGTTTGCCCTGCATCCATTTGGGCGCACTGATAGCGCAGATTTTGCGCGTTGGTATTGTTTTGCCTCATCATAGCACAACAACGCACAAGACGCAAGCCGTAAATATGCCTGTGACGCTCTGACGTGCCCGCTATGCCTGTTTTCGTGTTGCGGTGCGGAATCGCTCACCATAAACGGATTAAGCCGCCAAATAGCTGTTATATTAAGCTGTCAAGGTTCTGTGATACGTTGCGCGTGTCGTGCGCTTCCGGGTGCTATCTGTTGTGATCTGGAGCGCACCGGCTCCAGGTGACGTAGCTGTGACGGCCTGCGCTCCTGCCGTGCTTGCTATGGGTAGCAGCAGAAAACCGAACTTTTCCGCGTGTCTTGCGTGGGATCCCTTACCGGATCACGTCAACCGCTGTTATTTACCGCTCGCGGTTCTCGGGACGGCTATGGGGCCGCCGATATGCTTGTATCTCTTGTGTGGCTGTCTGGATCATTCCGGGACGGTCTCCCGGCCTTATGCGCTACCGTATGAGCGTATGCACCGCGCACGACAAGCCGCCACGCCTGCCGGAATGTACACGGAAACCCCGCCGACGGAATCGAACCGCCGAAAATGTGCCACCAGGCACGAGAAAAAGGCAGCACGGGGCCGCCTATATTATTCCCATTTTACGCGATGCCAAGACCGCGCAAGAAATCAGTGTTTACGTTCTGCCAGTCTGCCGGGATTAACTCGGAATATCCGCAGACGTTGCGCAGGTGGTACAGATGCCGCCGCAGATTGGACAGGGCACACCAAACGGAAGCGCCGCAGCCGGAGCCTTTAACCGGGATACTGTAAACGGTGCCGCAGTAGCTCCATAAATCCCAATTTCCAGAATGTGCGACAAACTCGCCCTTTTCTGTGATCTCGCGGGCCTGATCTGCCCATATAATCCCCATTTTGTCAAATTCATAGTTTTTCATCTTATTTTTCCCCTTTCATAATCTCAACAGCTACGCGGCACATATAGCCGCCAGCAAAAACGCAAACAATAATAAAAGCTGTCATTTGATTCCCTCTTTTCTTTTCCGGAAAACACCGCCGCCCGGTAACGGGCCGGGCTTGCATCCTCTGCGGCGGTTATGCCTGTAAAAGGCTTTTCAATTCGTTCCTTTTAGTATGTATGAGCTTTCTCGCAGCCTTTTCATCAATTTCCCCGCTAGTTATCTGCACGATGTATTTCGCCAGATCATCATAGGCGGCGAATTCGTTTTGATATGCACGATCGAAGATCTTTTCAAACTCCTCGTTTTCTGGCTCGCTGATATAGTCAGCCTCGGCGCGGTTGGCGAGCTCTTCGGCTCTTTCCAGTTTTTCCAGTTTTTCAAGTAAAATCTTCATACGTTCTCTTTCTTCCCTTTCACCCTGGGAGCCGGGGAGTTAATGCCGTCCCGGGAGTCGAACCCGGGCAAATCCAAACGGCCTAGAAATATAAATAAATCAGATCCATGATCTTTGTGAGTGATTCCCGGCGGTGTCTGTATTTCAAATACTCATCGCCGGAGGTGGTGCGCTCTGCCTGCGCTGCCTGATCTTTAATGCGGCGGAAGTAGTCAATTTCCTCCTGGAGTTCCGGAAGCGGGAGAGATAAAATCTCGTCGATGGCTTCAGCCTCATCGGTCAGGGAAATGTTGTTAAGTAAATACTTGATTTCGGTTCTTGCTTCGTTCTTTGTCATAGTGGTTTGTCCTTTCTTTGTTTGTTCTTGTTTCTTTGTTATGTACATAATTATATATTGTTATGTACATAATAGCAATGGGCATATTTAACAATGTTATGTACATAAAATTATGAAAATTAGATATGTACATAACTTGCTATTAATGATAAAATTATGTTAGCGGTGGAAAAGGAGGCTTTTATATTATGAGCATGTCACAGCAAAGAAAAGATTATCTTTATGCATATCAAAAGGAAAAACTAAAGCGTGTCCCTTTAGATCTAAAGTTATCAGACTATGACGCATTGAAAGCAGCGGCAACGGAAGCCGGGCAGACCGTCAACGGTTATATAAAACAGGCCATAGCTGAAAAAATGGAACGGGAAGCGGGGAGTTGACCCCGCTTTTTTCATGCCGTTTTCAGTATGCCGGATGGATCCACACGGAACAAAAAACCGTGAAGAAACCGCGAATAGTACGCGCCGCGCTCTTTCATGGCGTTGTTCTCTGCGATGTATGCGGCACGGTCGAGCTTTTCAACTATGCGCACGATCCAGAGCGGGGAGCCGTCCCGGGTATCTTCGCCGCGGGTGATTGTATAGGTGTATCCGGCTTTCTGGGTGTCGTCCTGGGCCTTTTCTGTATCTGAAACGATGTTTTCCGGCTCAGAAACCGGAATTTCAGGAGCGGAAACGGTGCTTTCCGGTTTGGAATCGTGGGTTTTTAGTTCGGATTTCTTCGCTTTAATTCTGGCCGTTTTGGGGACGATCTGGACAGATGCGCCATTATTCTGACAGCAGCCAAAATAATAGAAATTAACGTCGAAATAATCAGTCATGCCGTCGCAATCGCTATAATTGTAGGAGTTGACAAGGCCGTCAACGTCTGCTACAACTGACTGGGTTACTTCGTTCAGAACTTTATAGAAATTGCCATGCTCCGCGGTGATACGCTTATATTCTGCTGCAAACTCTTCTTTGCTCCAACTGGTGAGCGTCCAGAATCCGCAACACTCTGCTTTCTTCCAAAACTCGTGTTTATCTTCGCTGTTCAGTTCTTCGGCGGTCTTATAGATTTCCACCGGGCTTTCCTTCAGATCAACGTGAAGCTCCTGACACATGGAAGCGTAGGAAGTGCGCACGCTGAACTTGTAAAGCGGGTATTTCTCCTTGACATATGCCCGGACAATCTTCGCGATCTCTTTAAGGCTCAGATTTCCGTCATAACGGGATCCCTCCCAACCGTTCATGGTGTAGAACTGGCGGCGGGTGCCTTCTGCAGTTTCGCGGATCTGTTCGCCTGTTTCCTTCTCCTGGCGGTCTTTCCAGATGTGGAAAAGTGCGTCATACTCCACATTGATTTCTTTCATGGCTTCCAGGTCACCGCCGTTGTCTGGGTGGTTAGCCTTTAACAGGGCTTTATAATGTGTTTTCAGATCATCATAGGATTTGATATTTTTAAAATGCTTCATATGGTTTCTATCTCCTTTTCTTGGTGGTTGTTTTCGTTGTTTTTGATGGTTACATAATATCACTAAAAATAGTGATTGTCAATATAAAAATCACTTGTTTTAGTGATAAAATAAAATTGACTTTTCTCTAGCGTTAGAGTAATATAATCTATATAAATGCGAAGAGGTGGAAAAGTGCTTGAATATAAAATTGATATAATTAAGGAACTTGATAGAGTAGGAATAAACACGACAACAGCAAAGAAAACAGGGCTATTTGCACAAGTTACAATGAAGAAGTTTAAAGAAAGGGATACTTCCATATCATTGGATAACCTTAATCGGTTATGTGCTGTACTGGAAATGCAGCCGAGGGATATAATTAAATACGTGGAGACGGAAGAGGATAGAGAAAAAATAATCTCTAAAATTAGGGAATAATTATTGACAAATCACTATTATCAGTGATATAATCATAACTGTCAAGAGGTAGTAACCGAATGATAGTAACCGGGCAAGCGGAGAAAGGAGAGCATATGGATAACATGACAGATAAACAGTTTAAAACGATTCTGGAAATGGTAGACATGATTCTTGACGGTTGCAAGGATCTGGAAGAAGCAAAACAGAAAGTACAGAAGTTAATTGACAACCAGAGCACAAAAGAAAAGGCCGAATAAATCGACCGGGAAGTTTGCAGAGGGGGCGGAACTTGCCGCCGCCCTCCAGCAAGAAGAGTATAACACGTAAGCTATTATATTTCAATCCTGAAAGGGGTGACAAGATGCCGACAGCGGACAAAATTCTAGCTGAAGTGATGAGCGGAACGAAAGACAAAAATATTCGTTTTTCAGAACTTCAAAAGTTGCTTGAAACTTTAGGCTTTCAGTGTAGAATAAAAGGAGATCATTTTATATATTATAAAAATGGGGTTGACGAAATTGTTAATCTACAACCAGATGGAAACAAAGCGAAAGCATATCAAGTAAAACAAGTTAGAGGATTAATTTTAAAATATAAAATGGAGGTGTGAAGATGCACAAATATGAGCGTATAATTTTCTGGTCTGAAGAAGATCAAAAATGGTTGGTAGACGTTCCAGAGCTTCCGGGGTGCATGGCTGACGGCTTGACACCGTCCGAAGCCCTAGAAAATGCGGAAACGGTTATTTCAGAATGGATTGAAACCGCGAAAGATTTAGGACGAAAAATTCCAGAGCCTAAAGGGCGTTTAATGTATGCATAACCAGGTTGTAAAGGGTCGGTATTATACCGGCTCTTTTTGTTGTGTCCAGATCTGGGAGAATGAGCTATAATAAAATCAATAACCGCCTGGGCGTTGGGGAACGGTGGCGGTTATCGGATCGTAAGCGGTATAGGCTTTTTCTGCCCATATGTTAGCCGCTAGTCCGTATAATGTCAAGGAGCAGGCCAGAAAATGAAACACGGCAACAAGAATTACATGCAGCTTTCCGGGCTGATCTTTACGGATCCATACAAGGACTTGTCAATCAATGCGAAGTGGCTTTTTGTGGTACTCAATGAGCTAGAGCAGCGTTATACATCCGCGGAATCAGACTATTTCTTTCGGTCAAATGAAGAACTTGCGAATGATTGCGGTTTTAGTCTGACAGTGCTTAAAAGGGCAAAAGCGGAGCTGTTGAAAACTGATTTGATTGAGTCTTACAGGGATCATTTGATAAATGCAAAGACAGGAAAGCAAAGCGAAATAAGAGTAAATTATTATCGTGTGAAAAAGTAGGGCTATGGGTCATATTTGGGCCGTAGGGCTACGGGTCATATTTGGGCCGTTAATATATAAGAATTAGATTTTAAAACTAAGATTTTGTAAATAACAATTACAAAAAGAAAACTATCCCTAAAGGGATAGCAAAAGAAAAGTGCATTTTCTTTTGACTCCCTTTTTTGCTTCGCCCTGATTGTAAAACAGGCAATAGAAAGAATAAAAATTTATGCTTGACAATAATAAGCAAAATGTATATGATAATGGCAATTAATTTAATATCATTGTAGCGTGTGCGCATATGCGTACAGACCTGAAGCAAATAAACGTTTCAGAAGTGCAACCGAGCCAAGCAAAAGGCCCTGACGTTGTAGGATAGATAATATAAGTCTGTCTTACTTCGCCGGGGCTTTTTTATTTGCCCGTAAATCAATTTTTGATGGCTAGGTGAGAAAATCCCCACGGGATAACACGAAATGGCAGGAAACGGCAAATATGGACGTGAGAGAGGTATATAAACGACATGAGAGATAGAACAAATAGAGCAGAAAGGGGAAAACGGGGAAATGGTCAGATTTGACAGAGCAGAAATGAACAGGTCTAGTACCTGGATCCAGTGCAGCGGATCAGATAAAGCGAACCCGGAACGCATCGCCCCAGATCAGTCACCAGGAAAAGCCCCATTTTGAGAATGATGTGAAAGAGTATGGCACTTAAACAGAAAGGAGGTATAAACCATTATGGCATACAACAATAACAAAGACGATTATAAGGTTGATAATATTGTTATAGAGTTAGACACCGATGAAGATACAGAAGAAGCAGAGAAAGAGTATATAGCTAATATTACAGCTAAGATCATGACTATAACCAATGAGTTTATATCTCGTCATCCTAATATAGACTTATGTACTTCTCAAGGGTTAACAGAGTTATTAAAGGATATTAGGAGAAAGTATAAGGCTAATATTGATGATATTAAAGAATTAGGTATCTTATGGGATATATATACAGTTATATGTTGTACTTGTAGGATTAAACCCACTTTAATGAGATATAGCGTTATGACTGGCATAGATAATACTACTATTACAAGCTGGATTAATGGCGAATATGCGGGGCGGGTAAGCTCTGGACACTCCCAAACGGCGAAAAAGTGGAAATCGGAATGTGAATCAAGTCTATACGATGAGGTTATCCAGACCGGGAACATCGGTTGTATGTTTGCCCTAAAAGCAAACTACGGATACCGGGATAACATCCAGATCATACAGAGCGATGGTCGCGACCTGCTGCCGGAATACAGCCGGGAAGAGATCGCAGCGCGGGCCAAGGTGGTTGACCTGCTGCCAGATTCGCCCGATGATTTGCCGGATTAAGCCACAGAGAGCCGCTGAAAACAAGCTATATTGTCAGACAATAGCGAGACCATGCGCGAGACACAATTTAATACAATTCACAGCGAATTGCGTGAAGTCTGGAAAGTGGCTTATTTACTGGATTCTTGAGCGGTACAGTGTTTTGAACTATTCGCAAAACGGTAATTTAACGAATAGTTGAATGGTTCCGGGTAATACATAGGTGATTTAAGATAAACAATTAAAACTATTATCAGACAGTTTTCCTCAGGCTCAGATGAGGATGGGGGGAGGGGGTCTGGTGGTGAGGTCTTCCGGGGCCAGTTAGCTCCTCAAACTTCCGAAAAATAAAAAAGACCTCCCTCAATTACCATAAGACTTATATGTCCTGCCAGAAGAGGTAATATCCCTTATCAGATGGCAATAGACCTCTTCAAAAATTTTTTAAAAATAAAAAAGGCACTTCGGAGGCAAAGAAATGACTCATTGCGGAAGCTGTAGATTTTGTAAATTGGTCCAGGGCGAATGGACCTGCATCAATGAGGATAGTGAGAATTACGGCCTTGAGCTTGATTTCTTAGAGGGCTGTCAAGATGGCGAGAGGAAGGAACGGCACGATGAAAGAATGTGAAAAATGTCCTGCGGTCCGCAGATGTGATGGAAAATTAGTTTGCGGAAGTAGTAGCAGTGATAATTATGATCAGTACATTGAACAGATAGATAAGTGCGATGTGTACGGCTTTAACTGGCCTTATCGGTCCATTGATGATGTAGATATTCCGTTTGCACCAGAGAAGTGTGGAATGGAGAAACCGGAAGATGATCCGGTAAACCATCCGACTCATTACACCAATCGGCAGCATGAATGTATTGACGAGATGATTGCCATATTCGGTAAAGAAGCTGTGATTCATTTCTGCATCTGCAACGCTTGGAAGTACCGTTATCGTGCGGACAGCAAGGGAAAGCATGATGAGGACATGAAAAAGGCTGACTGGTATATCAACAGGGCTATGGAACTGAAAAATGAGTTACATTATGACTGGCTTGAGGAACGGAGGTAATTATGATATTCATTGAGAAAACAGAGGTTGGCGGATGGGAAGCCGCCATCAGAGGCATGCGCAATCCGATGAACTCCTGGGATAAGAGTGATAGCCTTTTCTGGCCGGGCCATATGCAGATAGGCAAGGCGGATCTGGATCTTATGAAGCGTCTGGTTGCCTCAGGAACCGATCACTCCAAGTTCATGCGGTTTATCATTGTCACGGCTGATATTACGGCTCCGCTGTACTGGTACAAGGAGTATGAAACTTACAAGGTTGGCACTGTGAGCAACAGCTGTTCCACAATGCATAAGATTCAGGCTAAAGAATTTACCATTGATGATTTCTCGCATGAACATCTTCTTTCCGATGAACCAATTCCTACACGCTTTTATTCAGCAGAAGGCATGATGGAAGCTACTGTGGAAAATCTGAATATGTTCCGTAAGCTATATCTTGAAACAAAAGACAAGTGCTATTGGTGGCAGATGATCCAGCTCCTTCCTTCCAGCTACAACCAGAAGCGTACAGTCCTTTTGAACTATGCGGTGCTGCGGAATATGTATCACGCAAGGAAAAACCATAAGCTGGATGAATGGCATCAGTTTTGTGCTTGGATTGAAACCTTGCCATTTTCAGAACTGATTACGATGGAGGTGTGATATGCAGATTTTGAAAGGTGTAGCATATACGCTGAATGCAATCTTCGTGATTGCAGTAGTGGTGAGTTCCATTGCTGAAAAGGATATGGCATCGAAAGTAGTAGCCAGTTTCGTGGCGGCTTTGCTGATTTTCAACACAGCACTGATTGCGATAGGAGTGTGATTCAATGAAGTTTCTGATTGTTCGTATGCGAAAGAATGGTATGTGTTGTTGCTGGAGCAATGGAGATTCGGTTGAGCGAACCACAATGGCTGGCGTAGCATTCAGTGATGGAATTGACCTCATGGCTCGGAAGGGCAAAAAGACATGGACAGAAGCGTTTCAGGAATTTAATGAGCGCATTATGGGGTTACCGAAAACAGACAGGAGAGGTGTTAGTAAATGAAAAAGTGGAAGTTGGTTCTACTGATCACGGCGGCAGTGGTATTTGTCGGAGCAGCAGGCGTGTACGGAGTGCAGAGCAGCCAGAATAAGGCAATTGCCCTTGAACAGGCAGTAGAGATTGCGGAGTCTGATATTCATGTGCAGGAAAAGCGCCGCTTTGATTTACTGCCAAATCTGGTCGATGCCATTAAGCAGTACGATAAACATGAGGCCGAGGTATTGCAGGCTATTGTTGATGGCCGCGGTGGTGCAGCGGGCTTTGAGAATGTCTCCACAGCCATTGCGGCGGTAGCTGAAGCATATCCGGAATTAAAGAGCAACGAGAACTACAAGCAGTACATGACCGAATTGGCAACGACAGAGAACCTGATTGCACAGTATCGGAGTAACTACAACACGCAGGTCGGTGCATATAAACGGTATGTAGGTGGCTTCCCGTCCAGAATCTTCCTGGACTGGACCGGATATGAACCTGTAGAATACGAGAAGCTTGATTATGGTGCGCCGACAGATGCTCCGACAAACCTGTTTGGTGACTGATATGTGGCCGTTTAAGAAAAAATGCAAACATGAAACAAGCGAGATTATCGGAAAGTTCTATTTTTGTGAAGAATACATGAATAAGACTGTCTTGCATGGCATTGTGGTTTCTCAATGTGCCAACTGTGGAAAAGTTCGTTTTGATAATCTTTATACAGAAAATTTCTCTGGTTTGAACAGGGAGAAGCAAGTTCAACGAGCCATATTATCACTGAAAGATGCAGGATTTTTGCCGAAGGTTGATTTTCAGATGCAGCATTTGGATTTAAAAATTCCGTATTTTGGTTAAGGATGGTGTAGAGATGGAAATAACCAAACGAGAGATCCTAGCCAGCATCACAATCATTGCGGTTATGCTGATTTTGGGATTTGTAATTGCTGGTCGGATTGATGCTCACCAGATTCAAAAGAATTCAGAGTATTATAAGGCTGTCCAGATTACGGATTCTGAGCAATTTCGATATGGAATGGATACTTCGGTTGGCAATGCTTTTGTTTATGGAACTTTGGAAGCAGTGGATCCAGTAACATATCCGGAAATTGGCGGTCAGTACCTGTATGTGGAAAAAGTTGAGGAACATTACAACAAGCACACAAGGCCGGTTACGGAAAAAGACAGCAACGGTCATGAATATACTCGCATAGAAGAGTATTGGACTTGGGACTATGCGGGGGATGAGAGCATTCACGCTCAGAAAATCAAATTCCTTGATATAGAAATGGATTACAGAAAAATCCAAATGCCAACGAGCAGGTACATAGATACGATTTATAAATCAGGGTACGTCCGGTTTGATTATTATGGAGTTCCAACAGAAAATACAGGAACCGTATATACAGATTTGCGAGATGGAACTCTTTCCGATGATTCAAGTTTTTTTGCTGATACCGATATTGAATCGGCAGTGAAAAGCATGACAACATCCTGGACATGGTTGTTTTGGGTGGTATGGATACTGTTAACTGGTGCCGCGACGTTCGGATTTTACTATCTGGACAATGACTGGCTGAACAAATGAGGTAAAGAATGATTTTTACTTATTTCGGAATTATCCTGTTCCTTTCAGTGGAATGGGTTAAATTCATAGCTGACAGCCCGGTGAAAAGGGCAGAAAGGTCGTATAGATCTGGTAAGTACGGGATTCCTCATCAGTGTTTACGATCGAGGCATCCAGAGTAGCGACAGCCTGGATGCGGAACTGTATTTGCGGTATTGAACGAATCCTGACGAGCAATGCAGGAAAGCATTGTGGGCCAATGGCAACGTGTTCATGCGGTAAGTTGCTGAGAGGGCCGCGCTATCTGAATGAAAATGTGAATATATGAACGATACGGCCAGCAGGCCGGAAGATGGATAGCTCAGTGGTAGAGTATTACGGTCGTGGGTTCGATCCCCACTCCATCTTTCCCGCACAGGCGCATATAACTGTGCGGAGAAATCTTATTATCGTATCCCCCATATGAATACCTCATAGCCAACAGGCTGTTAAGGCGGCTTACGACCGCCGTGAGGTTTGGCCCAACTACTGCTCGAGGGCACGAAATAAAAGAGCGGCGTGTAGATTGGTGGTAAAACGATATGACTCTTAAAAACCGCATAGTGCAGGGCATAGCACGAACAAAGATATTGCTAACCGGCTGATGCCGGTTGAAGCGGGTTAGCTCATTGGGAAGAGCGGTCAGAAGCGCGCGATAATACAGCTGACAGGCGAATGGTTCGATTCCATTACCCGCTATTTAACTGTTCGGAAATTCCGAATGGTTGAACTTGTAAGGTTTCCTTACAGGTTGATAAGAATGGCATATAGTCCAGCAGGTAGAACGCATGACTGTTAATCATGATGTCGCCGGTTCGAGTCCGGCTATGCCAGTTCAAACATGATTATCTCGGTGCAGAAAGGTTTTTCAGCCTTGCCGAGATGTACAGTAACGAGATAGATAAATTCGGGATACTGGATTTATTGATTCTTTTACCAGAGAGTGATCCTGGTGAGAAGATGGAAAGCATCAACAACGCTGTGCAGTGTATCATCATAGAGAAACCAAAAGCAGAATCCTTGTGGTCAGCGTATAATAGACGCCTGCTGTGCAGGAATAATCCATTGACGTGAGTGGTGTGAGAGACTACGGACTAAATGGAAATCTCACTAAGCTGATTTGCCTTGAACTAGAGAAATCTGGGTATAACACAAGAAATTCGTTAAAGTAGCGGTATGGCAGAATTAAAAATTTTGATCGACGGTATGAGAGAAACTATCGAAAAACATTTAATCTGAAAGAACCGTGAAATTTGCAGGTGAAATCCTGCATGTGCTTTGACCGCGGTAAGAAGCCTAGGGTCGCTCCCAAAAGCTCAGACTTATCGTCACATTGGCTGAATATGGTTGCATCTATGGTGGATAAGGGGAAGCCCTAATCATGTTTGTATAAGCAGTGGTCCCATAATGGTATTGGAGCAGATTGCTAATCTGTCAGTCGTTAATTCGGCTTATGGGTTCAAATCCCGTCCACTGCGTTTTGCCATGAGTCCGGTAGGTCGAGGAGGCGGTCTTGAAAACTTGCCGACCGTAAAGGGTTCTGGGGTTCGAATCCCTATCATGGCGTTGTGTTGGGTCGCTCCCAACTGATTTGAGCGTAGCGAAACACCTCAAAGAGAATGACAATGCCGGTATTTGGAGCAATGTATGTAGCAAACGGTTATGCTAGCGGCTGTTTGCGACAATCGCACGTTGTTCTAAAGCCGGAATCGCTACGGAACATAGCTCAGTCGGTCAGGGCGGTGGCCTTATAAGCCATGTGTCCCTGGTTCAAGTCCAGGTGTTCCGATTCCGGAAACGGCGCAGTAAGTAGAGGCGGAGAACTGCGAAAACAACGTACATCCGAGGTAAGGCATGGAGCGGATTGCCAGCGCTCTCTGAAATAGTCGGCAGTTTATGAGAGCAAAAAATTGAAATGGGTAAGGCAATGGAGAAGGAAAAGTGCATTGAGACTTTGAATGAGATAAAAGATTATGTGCAGGAGGAATGGGATCCTTTTGAGTATGAAGATGAAATCAAAAAAGCGGTAGAAGCTGTTGATATGGCCGTAGGAATCATTGAAAGTTCCAACGTATGCGGAACCATGGCTCTGAATGGGGAAACATATATTATTTCCAAGGCATAAAAATTAAGACCGTTAACTCAGTTGGTTAGAGGACCCGGCTCATAACCGGGCAGCCCAGGGTTCGAGTCCCTGACGGTCCATTGCTTCCGCATTGCCCGCGGGAGCACGTAAAGCAAGCAGGATGAGTGTAAGACCCACGGGGCAATTCATGAGCGGCTGCCTTGTAAGCAGTGGAGCGTGCGTTGGGCAATAACGACACGCCCTTTACATGCCGGCATAGCACAGTTGGTAGTGCGACTGACTTGTAATCAGTAGGTCGGGGGTTCAAATCCCTCTGTCGGCTTTTATGAAATGGAGGTGTAGGAGAATGATTGAGATGGATAAGGTCCGCAAGTGGCCTCGGGAACATTTGGAGAAACGGTTCCACGAATTAGATGCTCATATTGACGAGTTGGAAAGCAAGGTCAATGATCTGGAGGACATGAAGAGTTATCTGGAAGCTGAACGAGATGGATGCTCTCAGGACTGTAAAAGAACATATAAGCTTCTTACTAAGGAACGGAATATAAATGCTGAACTTACAAGCACAGTTCTGGTCCTGAGCAAGTTGCTGGCGGAAGCGCGCCGTATCTATGATATGGCATGATGGGCTATCGCCAAGCGGTAAGGCACAGGATTTTGACTCCTGGATGCGC
>ERZ836760.159-NODE-159-length-109730-cov-215.240319_pt1 | contig 109730 bp, 99 predicted proteins | sample MGYA00519941_ERZ836760 | MGnify/ENA primary metagenome ERZ836760 (study PRJEB31850, sample SAMEA3708807) | human gut metagenome | biome: human gut; feature: human-associated habitat; material: faeces | place: China | collected 2014 ... | reverse complement strand
TTCTGACTTGCGAGAGAACGCTTATATCTGCCCTTCAAGCCCTAAGAAAGCACCATAAAATCTGCTGCTCCGCGGTAAGTTAAACTCCGGTTACTCAATATATTCATAGTATGCTGGCAGATATTTATCCACAATATCAAACGGAGCCGGTCCAATGGAAAGTACCGCCTGATGGAAGGATTTGTCATTGTAATTCTTGATATTTTTCAGGGAAGTTTCCTTCTTCAATTCCTCGAACTTCAAAAATCCAATGTAATATTTTAAATAATGCGTTGGTTCTTCCACGATCAGCTCAAAAATACTTTCAATCGCATCATCATTTGTGATTCCGTAATTATTCCAGAACTTTTTCGTGTCCTCCAAAGTCCAGCCTTCATAGTGGATACCGATATCGGTGGAGGCATAGAGGCTTAAGGTGGCATCCTGATTCAGCTCTAAAATGGTGGCAACATCGTCATCCAGACCTGCATAATGATAAGACTGGAATTCCACATAAGTCGCCCAGCCCTCGACGAAACCGGAATAATTTAAAATCGAGCGCACCGGCTCAATCCCGGATTCATAAGTCATGACCGTCTGGTAAAGATGTCCCGGAAATCCTTCGTGTGCAAGCGTTGTAAAATAGGAAATATTGGTAGTATCCGTTGTTTCATTAATATAAATAGAGTTATGTGAGTAATCGTCGATCGGTGCGATCACGTAAAATGCCGGAGCAAGATAATCTGCCACGCAGTCGTCGATGTAATTGACGGTATAACTTGTTTCCGGCGGAGCAGGGAAATCATCCAGCATAACCTCTTTTAAATGATTTAATGTGGTTGCAGAATCCGTTGGTGTCAGAGTTGCTTCGGAGGCAAGCTCCCAAAGCTCCGGGTTCTCAGTAGTAAGGTCGGAGGATTCCTGCAATACTTTTACCCGTTCATTGGAAATCATATTTTCCAGGGTTTTGACACTTTCGGAAGTGCCGGTGTTGTAGGCAAGCAGATATTCATAATATTGTTTTCCCTCCGGGAAATAGCAAAGTCCGTTTTCATTGGTTCCGGAACCTAAAAGGTCTGTCAGCGCAGCAGCGAGATTTTCGTAGGCTGGAAAAATATGTTCGTGGAGTATTTTTTCGTTCTGCAGTCTGTAATGGTCTTTTTCAGACTGGGTCAGACCTGTGAGCTTATCAATTCTTGTATTAAAAGTTTCAATCAGGTAGTGATTGTCGGAATCCGCAATAAAAGCATTACACTGATCGATAATGTTCTGGCATGCAAAATCGGACATAAAAAGTCCTGCATCTGCCTTTTCCTTTTCAAAAGAAATGATCTGGTCAAAATATTCATCTGTTAAAGCGAGGAGTTTCAAGTAATCTTCCACATCTTTTTTGCTGTTGAAGGAGTATTCTTCGTACAGGATTGGAAGCTGTGCCTGAACACCGGTCGATGGGCGCAGCAGTTCATCATACAAATACATGTCAGCCATATCCAGCTGCAGTTGGAAATAGTTTTCCAATATATCATAAGTGAGCTGCTGGTTTAAGGTAAGTTCTGTGTAGGAAAAAGAGTTTAAACCCGACAGGTAATTTTCCAGTCTTGCGTTGCTGTCTGCCATGGCATCGATCGAGAGATCGCCTAAAGTGACAGGGTAATCGGTGATGCCATATTTTTCGGGATCCGAGATGGTAAAATGCAGATTGATCGTATTTTCCGTCACTTCCGTCTCAAAAATATCGTTTATGAACTGATCAAAGGCTTCAACGGTCTGGGGATTTTCTTCGGATATTTCCTGGCTGTATTCAATTGATTCAAAGTGCGCACAACCGGCAAAGAGTGAAACGGCGAGCACCACACACACGGCGGACGATGCGACTTTTTTCTTTGTAAAAATTTTAGAATATCTGTTTTGGTTCAACCTTGCATTACCTCACTTCATATGCTAGAATAAAAGCCTAATTCTATTATATCTAATTAACACATCATATGTAAAGGATTCTCTGAATATGTAGAGAGAGGATGTTCCCAATTAGAAAACAAAAATATAATAAAAAACGATTTCCCATTGGTATTATTTTAATCATTTTTCTTCTAAACCTGTATTTTGGCTCAAAAATGAATATTTATGCCGCTTTAATACCATTTAAAGGGGAAGGAATTGCGTTTGATTCCGAAGGAAATCTGTGGATGGTCACACACGATAAAGCGGCAGTGACCGGAATCCGTTACACGACACTCGGCTGGACGATCAAGAGATATAACAGTCCGATCGCCGGAAACCAGAGCGTCCGGGTAAAATTAGAGACATATTGTCCGGATAAAGTCGATCCAAATAACCCAGAGTATTTATATGGATATTTTGTGATCCATAAGGAACGGATTTTCCAGAGCATCAACAGCGCGTATCCAGAGTGGGCACAGGAATTATATACGAATGGCGGCACGGTTTATCTGGACGGTATTATGACGGTCACACAAAATGGAGTAAAGCAGGGTTCCATGAGCGAAGGAGGTGCATTGTCCGGCGAGGTGTACACAACATATAGCGGAATTGCAGGAGCAAGAAACTGGAGGGATAAAGAGGGATTAAAAAGCCATTTCGACAAAAGTGTTTATTTCCCGGCAAATCCGGGGATGATCGAAGCACCGGTGGAGGGCGATGAAAACGTGGAGGTTGTCACAGTGACTTCTGGGATCAATATGGACAATCTGTCTTCCGTCAACCGCCTGTGGATTTCATCGGATGAGTTTAATGTGAGCCGTGCCATTCCGTCATCGGAGTGCGTGTCTATCGGTGGAAGCCTGCAAAAATATTATTATCAGGCAACTTATGAACATCATTACGGAACGAGGGCGGTTCCGGTCACAGCAAGTGTGACTTACACACTGACCTGGAATGATGGAAGAACGCATCGGGAACAGGTGACCGTCACGAAAAGTGTGGAAGTTCCAAGAGAGTATTCCTACTGGAAAATCCGCATGATCAATTTGTGCTATCTGAAAAATGCAGAGGTGCGGAACGGAGCATTGCCGGATGGAAACGTGCGGCTGGAAAATCTGTACTACCCGAATGTCACAGTGCAAAAGAATACAGATTCCATGACACTCCCGGAGACAGTCGTTGCGGTGGATGGCGGTGTGGTCGCTGGCGGAACGACCAGACCTGCAATTCCAGATAGTGATATTTTGCCGCTCATAGATAATAAAACAGGTAAAATTATAGTAAAAAATGACGTGTTTTCTGTAGATGGAGAAATATGGATGAATGGAGCTGCCTGCGAGGAGAAAACACCGGAGCCGGTCACATTATCCGATGAGCGAAAGCAGTCAGTGCAGAAAAATGACATTCAGATTCCCGGTGCAACGGCGAATCAGATATACGAATCCGTTGGTACAGCAGAATATGCATCTTATTTTTCAGGTGGAATTGTAAATAATGCGATGGTACCTGACATCAATCCGGTCGCAGTCCATACTCCGGTGGTCTGTGTGGGAATGTCGACAGATGACATCGGGTTCAATCAGCAGATCATTCCGACCAAATATAAAAGTCTGATCTTAGGGCGCACATTTACCGTGTCTGTTGGAACAGCCGGAACGCATCTTGATGAAAAGGGCTATGGAACCAGAGAGTATCGAAAATATGTGAAGGCAAGACAGGTGAAATTTCCGTTTCCGGTCGTTTCGGATGGCAGGCAGATTGCAGCAGACAGCTGGATCACCATTCTGTCTGAGTCCGCTGAATTTTTACTCCCTGTGTCAGTGCCTGAAGGCGATTATAATATTTCTTACCGCTCAATAGCAATTAATGCGGAAAATAATGTGGCAGAACAGAAATATGCAAACACAGATAAAAACAACTACATAGCAACCGGAAGCGTCAGAGTGACAGTGATCGGACGGCTGTATGATTTTTGTGTGACAAATGTGATCGATTATCCAAGGTGGGAGCGCGTGTTCTGGAAAGAAGGGAAGACGGCTCGGACAGACACGGTTTATTTCAGTGGGACGAATGATCTGAACGGAATCAGACAGAGGGAGCCAGACAGCCTGTATCTGGTGCCGCTTATCAGGGGAAGTCATCCCTATGACAGCAGCATTCATGCACCGGGGTTAGGATACCGCATGGAATTTTCCATTAAAACGATTGGGAGTATGTGGCATGCAGAGGATTCTGTTGAACTTGTTCCAACCTATTATTATATGGAGCGGGACGGCAGCAGTCTGCGTCAGGTAAACTTATACCGCAAAGACGATTTACAGGAATTTTATCTTCCGGTGAGCCTGAAGGCAGAAGACCGGACAATCACGGCAGAAGGAATGCAGACGTGGCGTGGAAGTTATCAGATCCCGGCAGATGTTTACATCGTCAATGCCGGGGTGGATCTTGCTGATTATGTTGCACAAAAGAAAGGCAGGATCAAACAAAAAGATCCCGTATTTCTGCGGGATGGATATCTGATTGTCTATTTTTCCATTCAGTCGATCAAAGAAGGAAATCCACATCTTGACTATGAAAACAGACAAAATGTCAACAATGGATACTGTGATATGTGGAAAACAGAAGGATACCAGACAGTGCGTGTGGATTCGGAAGGACACGTCTTTTCATTTCAGGAGGGCATGGTGTTTGTGTTCGACCAGAAGAAAAATATGCACACGGATTACACAAGTGTCGGCACACATTAAAGATATTTTTTCAGTGTCCCTGTCATAGGATTGTTATAAACAATAAGCAGGAAGTTGTGCATATATGAATTATTTATGGGCATTTATGATTTTATCCGGAGTCATATTTTCTGCGTTCCATGGGACGATTCCGGCGGTTACCGGGGCTGTGCTTGATTCTGCAAAAGAGGCAGTGACACTCTGCATCACGATGACCGGAGTGATGTCCTTCTGGATGGGACTGATGCGGATCGCAGAGAGAGGAGGAGTGATCGCCGGATTATCAAGAAAGTTAAAACCTGTTTTAAGATTTCTTTTTCCGCAGATTCCACCGGGGCACGTTGCAAATGAGCAGATCGCAGCCAATATGATCGCAAATATTTTCGGACTTGGCTGGGCGGCTACGCCAGCCGGACTGAAGGCAATGGAAAGCCTTGAAGAATTAGAGGAGAGCAGGCGAAAGGAGATGGGGACGGAGAACGGTGCAGCAAAAAGAAAAAAAGGGCACCAGACAAAACCAGCCCCGGTGCCCCGCGGTACTGCCAACGCAGAGATGTGTACGTTTCTGATCATGAATATCTCATCCCTGCAGTTGATCCCGGTCAATATTATCGCCTTCAGAAGCCAGTATGGGAGCGTGAACCCGGCGGAAATCATAGGTCCTGCAATACTGGCGACTGTTATTAGTACCATTACGGCTGTAATTTTCTGTAAATTTGCACAAAAACTTACAAACTAATTGAAAAAAGCGTACTACTTGGAGTATAATGAAATTAGTACATAAACGAGGTGTCACATATGAAAAATGCCATTTTAATTGTAGACGACAGCAGACTGAACCGGGAAACACTGGCTGACATTTTAAAAGATAAATATAACATTATCGAGGCAGAGGATGGCAGGAGCGGTCTGGAGGTTTTGGAGAAAAGAAAAGATGATATCGTTCTGGTAATTCTGGATATTGTTATGCCGGGCATGGACGGCTTTGCGTTTATGGAAGAAGCCAGAACGAGGGAATCCATCCGCAATATACCAATTGTCGTAGCAACGACAGAGAATGATTATCAAACGGAAAAAAGATGTCTCGAACTGGGCGTGTGGGATTTTATTCCAAAAGTTTTCCAGCCGGAGATCATCCGTTTCCGTGTGCTGAACACGATCAAACGGAGTATGGCACATTCGCTGGAACATGATGGTCTGACTGGATTGTATACGATACAGAAGTTCAGTCAATGTGTAAAAAGAAACCTGGAAAATAATCAGGATACAAAGTTTACATTTATACGTCTTGATATTGAACGTTTCAAAATGATCAACAATTTTTACGGAGTAGAAGCAGGAGACCGCCTTCTGGTCTATATTTCCGGTCTGATCGAAACATATTGGCAGGACGTGGAAAACTGCGTATTTGGAAGGATTGACGGGGATGTTTTTGGCATCTGTTTTCCAAAAGACGAGAAAAAACTCAATGGATTTATTCTATATATAAAACGGGAACTGAAAAAGTATAAGGCGGCTTACTATCTGGAAACAGCAATGGGAATCTACGACATTCTGGATAATAACCTTGATGTCCGGAACATTATTGCCCGTGCAACGCTCGCAGCAAAGCAGTGCAAAGGCCAGTACATGATCCATGAAGCGCGGTACACGGAAGAACTGCGTGCAAAGATCATCCGGGAACAGAATATTATCAATGAGATGGAGCATGCCCTTGAAACCGGGGAATTTGTCGTTTATTTTCAGCCAAAATATGAACTGGATCACTGCAGGCCATCGGGAGCGGAGGCGCTGGTGCGCTGGAAGAAGGCGGACGGTACGATCGTTTCACCGGGGGACTTTATCCCTGTATTTGAAAGTAACGGATTTATTATCCGGCTTGATTACTATGTATGGGATCAGGTGTGCCAGTTTATTAAGAACAATCTGGCTCACAGAGGGGATTCCGAAGTGATCTCCGTGAATGTTTCCAGGGTGAATCTGTATAATCCGGATTTTCTGGAGTCGCTGGTCAATCTGGTCGAAAAATACAAAATTCCGCCAAAATACCTGAATCTGGAGCTGACAGAGAGCGCTTTCTCGGATGACGCCCGTATGATACAGAATGCAGTAGATTATCTGCACAAAGCAGGATTTACGATATTAATGGACGATTTTGGAAGCGGATATTCTTCCCTGAACGTTCTCAAAGATATTGATATTGATGTTTTAAAGATTGACATGCGTTTCCTGTCCAAGGGATCGTCAGAGGAACGGGGCGAGAAGATTCTTGAGGCTGTGATCAAAATGGCAAAATCGCTGGACATGCTTGTCATTGCTGAGGGTGTCGAGGAAGAAAAACAGGTGAAAATGTTGAAACGTCTCGGTTGTGATTACATTCAGGGATACTATTTTGCAAAGCCGATGCCGAAAAAAGACTATGTGAAGCTTCTGCAAAAGAGCCGATAGAAAAGGGTTTACATAAAATAAAGAATGTGCAGTCTTGCATATTCTTTATTTTTTTGCATAGAATTTAGAGAGAAGAGAGCTGATATAGGAATAGGATATGAAACTGCTCCTTTTTTTATCGGAAATAACCATTCCACTTCTGATTTTTTGTATTGTCGGATATGGACTTTTAAACAGACAGCCGGTGTATGAGGAATTTGTGGAAGGGGCAAAGGATGGCTTCTGGACGGTGATCAAAATCATGCCGACACTGATCGGACTGATGGTGGCAGTTGGCGTACTGCGCGCATCGGGGCTTTTGGACTGCATTGCGCAGGGGCTGGGTCAGGTAACAGCAGAAATAGGATTTCCGGCTGAACTTTTTCCGGTTACTATCGTAAAAATGTTTTCTTCCTCGGCGGCGACCGGGCTGCTGCTCGATATTTACAAAGAGTACGGTGCAGATTCCACGCTTGGAAAAATGGCATCTGTTATGATGAGCAGCACAGAAACCATTTTTTATACAATGTCGGTTTATTTTATGTCGGTAAAAGTAAAGAAAACCCGTTATACGCTTGCAGGTGCATTGCTGGCAACGGTGGCAGGTACGATCGCAAGTGTGGTGATCGTTTCCTGTATGTAACAATGTCTGTGGAACTTAAGAAAGCCGCTTATGCTGGAAATGTCAGCGGCAAATTTGACAATTATGCGGAATGAGACTATAATTCATTTGTGCATGGAACGGAAATATACCGTTCATTCAGAAAAATATCGCGGGATGGAGCAGTCTGGAAGCTCGTCGGGCTCATAACCCGAAGGTCATAGGTTCAAATCCTATTCCCGCAACTCTTAAAAGGCTGTCACGTGTGTGGCAGTCTTTTTTGTGCGATCTACATAGAAAACTTTGTTAAAAAATAAAATAATGAATGGCAGAAACAAAGCCATGTGCTATACTAAAGATATTCATTTATATAGAAAGTTTAGCAGAAACCAAAGCAAAGAGGGAATCAGCATGAGCAGTATTGAGACATTTTTACAAATGGTAAAAGAATCTGATAATATCGTATTTTTTGGCGGAGCCGGTGTGTCCACCGAGAGCGGCATCCCGGATTTCCGGAGCGTGGATGGACTTTACAATCAGAAGTATGATTATCCACCGGAAACGATCCTGAGTCATTCTTTTTATGTAAACCATACGGAAGAGTTCTATCGTTTTTACCGGGATAAAATGCTCTGTCTTACCGCAAAACCGAATACGACACATTACAAACTGGCAGAGCTGGAAAAGGCAGGGAAATTAAAAGCGGTCGTAACCCAGAATATTGACGGACTGCATCAGGCGGCCGGAAGCAAAAATGTTCTGGAGCTGCACGGCAGCGTCCACAGAAACTATTGCAGAAAATGTGGAAAGGAATTTGACGCAGAGTACATCTTAAATTCCAAAGGCGTGCCGGTATGTGACAGTTGTGGCGGACAGATCAAACCGGATGTTGTTTTGTATGAGGAAGGATTGAACCAGCAGACATTAGAGGATGCAGTCTACTATATCAGTCATGCGGACATGCTCATTATCGGCGGTACGTCACTGGCGGTTTACCCGGCAGCAGGACTGATCGATTATTACCGTGGAAATAAGCTGGTGCTCATCAATAAATCGACGACGCCGATGGACAGCCGTGCCGATCTGCTGATCCAGGCAGGACTGGGAGAGGTTTTCGGACAGATTGAGGTATAAGTTTGAAGGGAATGTTGGGAAACTTCCGGGCTTTTGACTGGAATTTCAGGCTGCATACACTGCAGAAAAGTGGGATAAACAATACAGACAGAGGGTAGGAACAGATATGGAAAAATTAGAATATGAGGTAGGCGATATCGTCAGATTAAAAAAACAGCATCCGTGCGGCAGCAGTGAATGGGAGATTTTGCGTGTGGGAGCGGACTTCCGGTTAAAATGCACCGGCTGTGGACATCAGATTATGATCGCACGAAAGCTTGTAGAAAAAAATACAAAAGAAATTCGAAAAAAAGCTTGAAATCATGCGAAATCCGTGCTATAGTAGATGCTCGTGATATATTATTATTCCTTGCTCATTCACTGAAAGAATGGGCCAGAGACCAAAAGGAGGAAAATTCGCATGAATAAATATGAGTTAGCACTCGTTGTCAGTGCAAAGATCGAAGATGATGCGAGAACAGCTACAGTAGAGAAGGCAAAAGATTATATCGTACGTGCCGGCGGTACTGTAACAGAAGTTGAAGACTGGGGTAAGAAAAAATTAGCTTACGACATTCAGAAGATGAGCGAAGGTTATTACTACTTCATCCAGTTCGAAGCTGAAGCAACAGTTCCAGCTGCTGTTGAGCAGGATGTTCGTATTATGGACAATGTTCTTCGTTTCTTATGCGTTAGAAAAGACGAGGCATAGAGAGAATCAGCAGGTGTAATAACCGCTGGTCATAGAAGAGAGGAAATCGTATATGAATAAAGTTATTCTTATGGGACGATTGACCAGAGACCCTGAAGTACGTTACTCACAGGGTGAACAGGCAACAGCAATCGCAAGATATACACTGGCAGTTGACCGCAGATTCAAGCGTGATGGAGATCAGACCGCAGACTTTATCGGATGTGTGGCATTCGGTAAACTTGGTGAATTTGCAGAGAAGTATCTTCGCAAAGGAACAAAGGTTGTTGTAACCGGACGTATCCAGACAGGAAGTTATACGAACAAAGACGGTCAGAAAGTATATACAACAGATGTTGTTGTTGAAGAATGTGAATTTGCAGAGAGCAAGAATGCAGCCGGTGACAATTCCGGGTTCACACCTTCAGACAGACCATCACCAAGCAGTGCAGCAGGCGATGGCTTCATGAATATTCCAGATGGAATTGATGAAGAGTTACCATTTAACTAAACCTAACAGGAGGTAATAATCATGGCTTTCAATAAAGCAGCAGATAGAGAAGGCGCTCCAATGAAGAGACGTCCAATGCATAGAAGAAAAAAAGTTTGTGTTTTCTGTGGAAAAGATAACGTTATCGATTACAAAGATACAAACAAATTAAAGAGATACATCTCTGAGAGAGGAAAAATTCTTCCTCGCAGAATCACAGGCAACTGTGCAAAACACCAGAGAGCTCTTACAGTAGCAATCAAGAGAGCACGTCACGTAGCTCTTATGCCATACGTTTGCGAATAAGCTTAGGAAAATCAAGACTTCCCGGGTTCGGGAAAAGTGATTTGACACAAGTTTGACACAACATTTGACACGAAAAAAACAGGAAAGACCAATTATCCTCGGGTAGTTGGTCTTTTTGTGTGTCGGTACAGGATCATTTTGGATAAAAAGGAAAGAAAGATGAAGAACAGACTATACGATGCCACAAAAATCGACTGGGACAATCTCATGTTTTCCACAAAGGAATTATGGATGCTGCTTATCCCGATCATGGTCGAACAGATGTTAAATTCCCTGATGGGAATGGCAGACACCATGATGGTGAGCAATGTGGGAAGTGTTGCAATGTCAGCGGTTTCACTTGTGGATTCTATCAATACGCTTGTAATCCAGGTGTTTGCAGCACTTGCCACCGGAGCAGCAATCATATGCTCCCACTATCTGGGAAAAGGGGATGAGAGAGGCGCAAACAAAGCGGCGAGGCAGATTTTCCTCACCGTGATCGTGATTTCTTTAACGATCACGGCAGGCGGACTGATCTTCTGCCGGCCGTTGTTACGTCTGATTTTTGGGGCTGTGGAGCCTGCGGTTATGGAGGATTCCATTATCTATTTCCTGATCACGGCATCTTCCTATCCGTTTATTGCCCTGTTTAATGCAGGAGGAGCCTTTTACCGTGCAGGCGGAAACTCCAAATTCCCGATGAAAATATCGATCATTTCGAATGTGTTGAATATCATTGGAAATGCAGTCCTTATCTTCGGATGTAATATGGGAGTGGCAGGAGCGGCGATATCAACGCTCGTCTCAAGGGCGTTTTGTGCCATAGTTGTTTTGTATTTCCTTCGAAAACCAAAACAGAAAATCGTGCTGAACCAATATCACACAATTCGGCCGGATTTTCCGCTGATCGGGAAAGTACTTGCGATCGGTATTCCTGCCGGAGTGGAAAATGGCATGTTTCAGTTTGGAAAACTTGCAATCCAGTCCACGGTTTCCACCCTGGGAACACAGGCAATCGCGGCGCAGGCCATGACGGTAATTTTTGAAAATGTCAATGGAATAGCAGCAATCGCTGTGGGAATTGGACTTATGACCGTGGCAGGTCAGGCGTTTGGCGCAGGAAGAAAAGAGGAAGCCAAATATTATATTATAAAATTAACAGGATATGCAGAGATCGTGCTGATTATTTCGTGTGCGGTCACATTCCTTATCAGCCGTCCGATCATGCATCTTGCCGGCATGGAGGCCGGAAGCATGAAACTTTGTTATCAGATGCTGATCGCGATCACCATTGCAAAACCGGTTCTGTGGGCATTGTCGTTCATTCCGCCATATGGACTCAGGGCAGCGGGGGATGTAAAATTCTCTATGATCACAGCCACATGTACGATGTGGTTCTGCAGAGTGATACTTGCGATTTATCTGATCCGTTTTCAGGGATTTGGACCGATCGCAGTTTGGATCGGCATGTTTGCAGACTGGGGTATCCGGAGCATTATCTTCTCCATTCGTTTCATGTCAGGCAAATGGATGGAAAAACATGTGATTTAAATAATACAAAAGTCTTTAGAAAAATTAATGTTTTTTTAAAGACTTTTTTTGTTATAATGTGATAGGCTTTTTTCATAAGTTTAAGGAAAACGGAAGAGACTGACAAAAGGATTACACAATATGAAAAAGAAATTGAGAAAATATATCATACTTCCATTGCTGGCAGTTTTATGGTTATGTGGATGCGGTAAAAAAGAGGAGACAGATAAAGCAGAAGCGGTCCCTGATACGGCAGCGGAAACGGAAAGTCAGACAGAAGAGACGGAAGAGAAAGAACAGGAACGTACACAGTACCCTGTTTCTGAGGCAGATACAGAGACGATTTATGCCGACAGGGAGAAGAACCAGGAACTTGCGGATTTCCTGATTGCTTATTATCAGATACCGGAGGAATTTTGTGCGGAGACGCGCTATTATTATGATATGGTCGATCTGAATGAAGATGGAACCGAGGAAATCCTTGCTGTGGTGGTTGGTGAATATACGGAATGTGACGGCGGTGATCCGGCAGTGATCCTTGAGCAGAGTGAACAGGGATACCAGGTGCTGGAGAGGTTTGCGTATGTCCGTACTCCGGTGTATGTGAGCGATACGATGACTGACGGATGGCATGATCTTATTTTTCCGGCATACGGCGGGGAAGAGGGAACTGGATTTCGGGTTTTCCATTATCAGGATGGCATAGGTTATCAGAATGAGAACATGGAATTTATGGAAGACATGGACGAAAATTTTTGCGGAAAAAAGATGATCGCAGACAATTTTATTGATGATATGGATAAGGGAAATTATCTGACCTTACGTGAAACACCTTTATCGGGAAATTAAATCAGAAAAATAAGCTTTATATTATACCCTTTCAATGATATAATGGAATACAAATCGTTACTATTTTGCAGGATTTTTAAAGGGTGTGAATATGAAGAAAACGAATATAAAATTAAAAGGAAAGCTTCGCAGATATTTGAACTGGCCTTTGTATCTCACCATTGTATTGATTTTGATGGATGTTGCAATGTATGCACAGGACATACAGATGGGAGCAGAGTTTTCAGGATTTATCGTTTTATACGTTATCATTGTACTGATATCAAACAGGCGGAACAGACCACTTCTGATCAATGAGCTGGTGAATTTTGCCACACAGTACGGAACTGTACAGAAACAGCTTTTGAATGATTTTGAGATTCCGTATGCATTGCTGGATTATAATTCGAGATTTCTGTGGATGAATGAAAAATTTACAGAGATCACAGGCAAGGACAAAAATTACCATAAGTCAGTGACCACAGTATTTCCGAGCCTGACCAAGGATATCCTGCAGAAGTCCGAAGCGGTAGGATCCATAAATGTAATGCTGGATGACCGCAATTACCGTATTTCCATGAAGCGCATTTATTTTGATTCCGTGACAAAGGACAGTGCTATCGTGGCGATCAACGACACGGATGAGTATCTGACTGCCATATATCTGTTTGACGAGACAGAACTGAATCGTTATATCAGGGAGAACGAGGAGCAGAAGCTTGTTGCAGGACTGATCTATATTGACAACTATGAGGAAGCGTTAGACAGTATCGAAGATGTAAAACGTTCTCTTTTGATCGCACTTGTAGACCGCAAGGTCAATAAATATTTTACAGAGATCGATGCCCTGGTGCGTAAGATCGAGAAAGATAAATATTTTGTTGTATTCAAATACAAGTATTTAGAGCAGCTCTCAGCAGATAAGTTTAAGCTGATCGAGGATGTCAAGAGCATCAAAGTCGGAAATGAGATGGCGATCACCTTAAGTATCGGAGTCGGTGCCGGAGGTGTCAGCTATACACAGAATTACGAGTACGCCCGCATGGGAATTGACCTTGCATTAGGACGTGGCGGCGATCAGGTCGTTGTAAAAGAAGGCGAGGAAGTCACTTATTACGGAGGCAAGGCAAAACAGGTAGAGCGTAACACCAGAGTAAAAGCCAGAGTAAAGGCTCATGCACTCCGCGAGATCATCGAGAGCCGTGAACATGTGGTCATTATGGGACATACGATCAGCGATGTAGATTCTTTAGGCGCAGCGATCGGTGTGTACTGCGCAGCCCGTGTGCTTGGCAAGAAGGCGCAGATTGTTTTGAATGAAGTCACGACATCCCTCCGACCGCTGGTAGAATGTTTTACGGAAGAAAAAGGTTACCCGGCAGATTTATTCATTAAGAATGAAGAGGCACTTCTGATCACAAATAAGAATACGCTGGTCATGGTTGTGGACACTAACCGTCCGAGCTACACAGAATGCCCGGAGCTGTTAAACCGTACCGACACGATCTGTGTATTCGATCACCACAGACAGAACAGTGAAGTCATTGAAAATCCGGTACTTTCCTATATCGAACCATACGCATCGAGCGCATGCGAGATGATCGCGGAAGTATTGCAGTACTTTTCGGAAAATATTAAGCTGGAACCGAGTGAGGCAGACTGTATTTATGCAGGCATCCTCATTGATACCAATAATTTTATGACAAAAACAGGCGTGCGCACTTTTGAGGCAGCGGCATATCTCAGAAGAGCCGGAGCGGAAGTCACGCGTGTCAGAAAAATGCTGCGGAATGATATGGCTGCTTATAAAGCGAGAGCCGAAGCGGTTCGTCATGCAGAGGTCTACCGGGGAGCATTTGCAATCTCTGTCTGCCCGGCGGACAATATCGAGAGTCCTACAATTGTAGGAGCACAGGCAGCAAATGAATTATTAAATATTGTGGGAATTAAGGCATCCTTCGTTTTGACGGAGTATCAGGGAAAAATCTATATCAGTTCAAGATCCATTGATGAGATCAATGTCCAGCTCATTATGGAACGTGTGGGTGGAGGCGGCCACTTAAACGTTGCGGGAGCGCAGCTGACGAACTGTACGATCCAGGAGGCAAAGCGAATGATCCAGGACACCATTGACGAGATGATAAAAGAAGGAGATATTCAGGAATGAAAGTAATATTATTACAGGATGTAAAAGCATTAGGAAAAAAGGGAGACGTTGTCAATGTCAGTGACGGTTACGCACGCAACGCTATTTTTCCGAAAAAATTAGGCGTGGAAGCAAATGCCAAAAATTTAAATGATCTGAAATTACAGAATCAGCATGCAGATAAAGTTGCACAGGAGAATTACGAGGCAGCGCTTGCAATGGCGGAAAATTTAAAAGATAAGAAAGTAACTGTTAAGATGAAAGCCGGTGAAGGCGGAAGAACCTTTGGTTCTGTTTCCACAAAAGAGATCTCAGCAGCGGCAAAAGAGCAGCTTGGATTAGAACTTGACAAGAAGAAAATGCAGCTTGCAGAGCCGATCAGAAGCTTTGGCGTTGTGGAAGTTCCGGTAAAACTTCACACCAAAGTAACCGGAAAACTTGCCGTTCATGTAGTAGAATTATAGGGAGGATCTCATGGAGGAGACTCTGATCAAGAGAAGCATGCCAAACAGTCTGGATGCAGAACAGTCTGTCATTGGCTCCATGATCATGGACAAAGATGCGATATTGACGGCGATGGAAATGCTGACGAGGGATGATTTTTATCATAAACAGTATGGAATTTTATTTGATGCCATGATAGAACTCTACAGCAAAGGGCTTCCAGTCGACCTCATTACCTTACAGAATAAATTAAAAGAAAAAGAGGTGCCGGAGGAAATTTCAAGCCTTTCCTATGTGAAAGAACTTTTGGATGCGGTTCCGACTTCTGCAAATATTAAGTATTATGCAAAAATTGTAAAAGACAATTCCATGCGGCGCAGACTCATCCGGTTGAATGAAGAGATTGAGAATGAGTGTTATGCCGGCAGGGAAAGCGTTGATAAGGTCATGGATATGACGGAGAAGAAAGTGTTTGATCTGCTCTCCACAAGAGGTGGCGGTGGGGACTATGTTCCAATCCGTCAGGTAGTTATGAATGCGCTGGAGAAGATTGAAAATGCAGCAAAGACTTCCGGAACGGTAACAGGTATTCCAACCGGATTTATCGATTTGGACTACCGGACTGCCGGTTTACAGCCTTCCGACCTGATACTGATCGCAGCGCGTCCGTCTATGGGAAAAACAGCGTTTGTGTTGAATATCGCACAGTATGTGGCATTTCATGAAGATATGTGTACCGCAATTTTCTCTTTAGAGATGTCGAAAGAACAGCTGGTAAACCGTCTGTTCTCTCTGGAATCAAGAGTGGATGCACAGGCTCTGCGTACCGGTAACCTCTCGGACAGCGACTGGGAAAAACTGATCGAGGGAGCAGGAACGATCGGTAATTCCAAGCTGATCATCGATGATACGCCGGGTATCTCCATTGCAGAGATGAGAAGCAAGTGCCGCAAATATAAATTAGAGCATGATTTAAAACTTATCATTATCGACTACTTACAGTTAATGTCCGGTTCCGGTAAGGGGAGCGATTCCCGTCAGCAGGAGATTTCAGATATCTCTCGTTCCTTAAAGGCGCTGGCGCGTGAACTGTCTGTTCCGGTGATCGCATTGTCACAGCTATCACGAGCTGTTGAACAGAGACCGGATCACAGACCGATGCTGTCGGATCTTCGTGAGTCCGGCGCGATCGAGCAGGATGCCGACGTGGTTATGTTTATTTACAGGGACGATTACTACAATCATGATTCGGAGATGAAAGGTATTTCCGAGATCATCATTGCAAAACAGAGAAATGGTCCGATCGGAACCGTCAATCTGGTATGGTTACCTCAGTATACCAAGTTCGCCAATATGGAGAAAAATTAATCAGTACCGTCGGGGTGTTGTGCAGTTTCCGGCAGAAAAACGATTTTGTTTTTCTGTCGGAATTTGTATAACACCCCGATTTTTGTCTGAAAAAGGCGACCGATTTTCCTTGAGGGCTTGTCCTGCGACGCTTATAATAATGGTAAGCTTAAAGGGAGGAAAATATGGAAAAAGTACGGTATATGATTTCAGATGCATCCAGCATGGTAAATGTGGAATCGCATGTATTGCGTTACTGGGAAGATGAATTGGAGTTAAACATTCCGCGAAACGAAATGGGACACCGTTACTATACACAGGAAAATATCAAAGAATTTCAATATATCAAAGAATTAAAAGAGAAGGGCTATCAGCTCAAAGCCATAAAAATGATCGTACATAATGGTGATATGGAGCAGAGACTTCCGGAACTTACCGGAAATGAGGCAGATAAGCCTGGTGGCGTAAAAAATCATCAGGTTTATTTTAAAAACCCGGAGACCTTAGCTTTGGCAGAGGCAAAGCAGAGCATATTGGACAATACGGACCGCATGGCGCAATTCACAGAACTCATGACAGATATTGTGGGCAAGGCGATCGCAGCAAACAATGAAAATTTAAGCAGGACGATCAGCGAAGATGTGGGGGAACAGGTACTCAAGGAGATGAATTATCTGATGCGGGAGCGTGAGGAACTGGAAGAGGAACGTTTCCGGCAGCTGGATGAGGCAATCCGCGGCAATTTAAAAAAGAAAAAAACACCATTATTAAAAAAATGGACAAAGAAAAAACCGTCAGAAGCCTGACGGTTTTTCTTATGTACTTTTGCAAAGCCTGTTGCGGATTATTCTTCGCTGATAGCTCCTGTAGGACAAACTCCTGCACAAGTTCCGCAGCTAACGCAAGAACCTGCATCGATAACGAACTGGCTGTCTCCCTGGCTGATAGCGCCTACTGGACATTCTGGTTCGCAAGTTCCACAGCTAACGCATGAATCAGAAATTACGTATGCCATTGATATTCCCTCCTTATAATTAAATAAAAATCATTATTCTGCGTATTGAGAATACGCATCACATCATAAATGATGTAAGGTTATCGTCGCCAATAACTTTAACACACATTTTAATACAAACAGACACGGTTTACAAGTCCATAACATGAAAAATCGTGTATTTTAATTAGCACAAGCCATTAAAATACACGATAATGAAAGCGTAAATGATAAATATTGCTCAATAACAAAAATTAAAAAGTTGAGAAGTGATACAGCGTCTTGGAACGGAAATCCTCGCCGGGATGAAGCACGATGCTTGGGAAATTTCCGTGATTGATCGCATCAGGGAAATGCTGTGTTTCCAGGCAGACACTGGAGTGCTCTGCGTACGGAACGCCCTCTTTTCCCGGAAGCTTCATTGGCTGGTTTGCGACATAAAGCTGCAGACCCGGCTGGTCCGTAAAGCAGGTCATGCGGATTCCCGTCTCTTTGGACTGGAGAACGGCAGCCTCCCTGAGACCGGTTCCGTTGATGACAAAGTTGTGATCGTAAGTGCCGAATTTTTTAAACTGCTCATAATCGGAGTTGTACATTTTTCCGATTGTGTGCATGGTGCGGAAGTCAAATGGAGTGCCATCTACCGGGATAAACTTTCCGGTTGGAGCCTGGGAGTCATCGAGTTCCGTGATCTCATCTGCATCAATAAATAATTCATGCGACATAATATCGCCATGACCTTCACCGTTTAAGTTAAAATAACCGTGATTTGTCACATTGAACAGTGTATCCGCATCTGTGGATGCCTCGTAAAGAATCGAAAGCTCATTGTCCTCGGACCATCCATAAGTGACTGTCAGTGTCAGATTACCGGGATATCCCTCTTCCCCATCTGCTGAATTCATGGTAAAAATTAATTTGTCATCTTTGATCTTCGATTCCCAGATCTTAGAAGCGTAACCGACGATACCGCCGTGCAGATGATTTGTTCCGTTGTTGATGGCAAGCTGGTATTCTTTTCCATTCAGAGAAAAGTGGCCATCTTTGATGCGGTTGGCAACCCGGCCTACTACAGCACCGAGACTTGCATCATCGTCTGCATAGTGATCGGCTGTTGAGAATCCAAGACATACATCTACCGGATCACCATTGCGGTCTGGCACGACAATTTTTGTCAGACGGCAGCCAAAGTCAATGATCTCAACATAAGCGCCGCTTGTGTTTTCCAAATGAAATAAATTGATAATAGAACCGTTTTTTGTAGTTCCAAATTCTGATTTTGTAATTTTCATAACGATCTCCCTCCTGTAAGAAAGATTGCTGATATTTCTGCCAAAGCATATAATACCGGAAAAGAAGCAGTTACTATTTGAAAATAACTGCTACATCAATATTCTTTACCTAATTAAAATTATTATGCCACATTTAGAAAAACATAGCAAGTATGTTGCCTAATTTTTGGAATTGTGAGATAATAATACATGAATGTTCGGAGGAATAACATGCAGACTAAAGTTGTAAAAATAGATCCATTTCAGATAGACGAAAATGAAATGAAAGAAGCGGCAGAACTCATCCGAAAAGGAGAACTGGTAGCATTTCCAACAGAGACCGTATATGGTCTGGGTGCAGATGCGCTGCATCCGGAAGCATCAAAAAAGATATATGCGGCAAAGGGACGGCCATCAGACAATCCCCTGATCGTGCATATCTGCAAATTTGAGGAACTTGTTTCCATTGCAAAAGAAGTTCCTGCTCAGGCAGAAAAGCTGGCAGACGCATTCTGGCCAGGACCGCTCACGATGATCGTCTGGAAGAATGAAAAAGTACCATATGAGACGACCGGCGGTATGGAGACCGTAGCAATCCGTATGCCAAAACACCCGGTAGCATTAAAATTAATTGAGGAAAGCGGATGCCTGATTGCAGCACCAAGTGCAAATACATCCGGCAAGCCAAGCCCGACAGAGGCTTCCCATGTGAAGCTTGATCTGGATGGCAAGATACCGATGATCTTAGACGGAGGACCGGTAGGAATCGGCATTGAGTCAACAATCATTGATCTGACCGAAGATACTCCGATGATCTTACGCCCTGGTTATATCACGAAAGAAATGTTAGAAGAGGTTCTTGGTGAGGAAGTGAAGATCGATCCGGGAATTATAGCCTCGGATTCGCTCACAAAGCCGAAAGCACCTGGAATGAAATACAAACATTATGCACCGAAAGCAGATCTTGTGCTTGTAGATGGCGAGGCAGAGAACGTTGTGAAAAAGATTAACGAACTCGTAGCCGAAAAGCAGAAAAATGGTCTGAAAGTCGGAGTGATCGCAACGGATGAGACAAAAGATCAGTATCAGGCAGATATTGTTGTGAGCATTGGAGCGCGGGCGGATGAAGACGCGATCGCGCAGCATCTCTATAAGATTTTAAGGGAATTTGATGACTGGAATGTAGATGCAATCTATTCAGAGAGTTTTGCAACACCAAGGATTGGACAGGCAATCATGAACCGTCTTTTGAAGGCGGCGGGACATCAAGTATTACAAGTGTAGTTTTGATGACCGATGCAGAGATCAGAAAGGCATGATTTATATGAAACAATATAACCGAATCCTGTTTGTGGCAGAGAGCGGCACATCCCGTGCGCCCATGGCAGCAGGGATTTTAAGTGAATACACATTAAAGCACCCGGTGACAATAGAGTGCAGAGGCTTAGTTGTACTTTTCCCGGAGCCGTTGAATCAGAAGGCAGAGGCAGTGATGATCAGCAATGGAATTAACTGGGAGAATTTCACATCCACGCAGCTTGAGGATGAAGATTTTACAGATGATACGCTCGTACTCACGATGGAGCACAGCCAGTTAGAGAAGATTTTTGAAAAATACCCAAGTGCCAGAGAAGAAAATGTATATGTACTGACAGAACTTGTCGGTGATGAATTAGAGATTTTAGATCCTTATGGCGGATCACTGCAGTCTTATGGGCTGTGTTATGAGACCATGAGGAAATCAATCATAAAATTAGTAAAACTTTTAAACGAAGGAGAATAAAAAACATGTCAAAAGTAGTAGTAATGGATCACCCATTAATCCAGCACAAAATTGGAATTATGAGAAGAACGGATACAGGTTCCAAGGATTTCCGTACACTTGTAAGTGAGGTTGCAATGTTAGAGTGCTATGAGGCAACCAGAGATCTGAAGCTGACAGATGTTGAGATCGATACACCAATCTGCCATGCAACTGTAAAAGAATTAAAGGGTAAAAAACTTGCAGTCGTACCTATTTTACGTGCAGGTCTTGGAATGGTAGACGGAATGCTTGCAATGATCCCAGCCGCAAAGGTAGGACATATCGGATTGTACCGTGACCCTGAAACATTAGAGCCAGTAGAGTACTACTGCAAATTACCGGATGACTGCGCAAACCGTGAAGTATTTGTTGTTGACCCAATGCTTGCAACAGGTGGATCTTCCGCAGCAGCAATCCAGATGTTGAAAGACAAAGGTGTAAAAAATATCCACCTTATGGTTATCATCGCAGCTCCGGAAGGAGTGAAGAAAATGCAGGAAGCACATCCGGACGTAGATATTTATATCGGTGCGCTGGATGATCATCTGAATGAGCATGGATATATTGTTCCGGGTCTTGGCGATGCCGGAGACAGAATTTTCGGAACAAAATAATCCAGAGAAATACCCGTTTTTCTGAGAGGAATAGATATGAGTGAGAAACGCAGAGATTACATCAGCTGGGATGAATATTTTATGGGTGTGGCAATGCTTACCGGCATGCGCTCCAAGGACCCGAACACACAGGTAGGGGCGTGTATTGTAAGTGCAGACCATAAGATTTTATCGATGGGATACAACGGACTGCCGACAGGCTGTTCGGATGATGAATTCCCATGGGGACGGGAAGGCGCTCCGCTGGAGAACAAATACCTGTTTACCACACACAGTGAGTTAAATGCGATTTTGAATTACCGTGGTGGAAGTCTGGAAGGCTCGACGATCTATGTTTCGTTATTCCCATGCAATGAATGTGCGAAAGCAATTATTCAGGCAGGGATCAGGAGAATTGTATACGACAGCGACAAGTACGACGGAACGCCGTCTGTTGTGGCATCCAAGCGCATGTTAAAGGCTGCAGGAGTCGTGATGCAGAAGTATGAACATACCAACCGGGAGATTACGATCAGGCTTTAACCGCAGACCATGGAAGGACAGCAGAGAGGAGAACATCACTTATGAAGAATCAGAAAAAAGTGTTTCAGTCACTGACACTGATTTTACAGTTTGGGCTGAATATGATCGTTCCCATTGTACTTTGCATGATGTTCGGCATATGGCTCGGCAGGAAATATGATATTTTGTGGATTACGATCCCGTTTTTTGTCATAGGGGCATTGGCGGGCTTTACCAATATTTACAAGATGGCAAAAAAAATTTATGGATTAGGCAGAAAAGACAGGAAGAAGTAGGATGTTAAAGAGACTAAACGATGCATTACCAGAGCTTGTTCTAGGTATTATATTATATGGGATCGCCGTGGAACTTGTAGGCGTATGGTTTGTGACGGACAAGCTGCGGTACACAACGGGACTGGTGATAGGAATTGCATTGGCTGTGGGGATGGCGGTCAACATGGCGATCGTACTTCGGGATGCCGTTGAAATTTATGGCGGAGAACATGCACAGGCAAAGATCATTGCTAAGTCGATTTTGCGGTATGTGATCGTTGTGATCGTCTTTTTTGTCATGATGAAATTCAATCTTGGTAATTTATTTACCGCTTTTATCGGTGTCCTGGGATTGAAGATATCTGCTTATCTTCAGCCCTTTACACATAAATTTGTTTTAAAACTGCAGGGAAGAGCGGAGACACCTTCCGGAAGCAGCGACAATTAAAAACGAGAAAGGAGGAGGTGAGAACGTGAGTAACGCAATCCTAATGTCTGGTGGAGCGGATGATATTGACTTTATGATCCATGGACTGTTCTCCTATCAGCTGTTTGGACATACTGTGTGGATTACAACATCCCATGTATGCATTCTGATCGTTATGCTTGTGATCCTGATCTTTGCAGTGATTGCAAACCGTAAGATCAAACATGCGACAGAAGTACCGGATGGCTTTCAGAATGTCATTGAACTCATTGTTGAAAAGTTGGATGGTGTAGTTATGGGCACGATGGGTAAAGTAGCTGGTCCGAAGTTTGTGAATTATATCAGCACAATCTTTATTTTCATTTTTATGAGTAATATCTCCGGTCTGTTTGGTCTCAGACCACCAACAGCGGACTATGGTACAACACTTGCACTTGGTCTTATTACATTTTTCCTGATCCATATCACGCAGTTCAAAAATCTGCCGTTGAAACAGATCTGGGTAGACATGTGTTCGCCATTACCACCATGGCTGCCAATTTGGTTCCCAATCAATGTGATCAGTGAGATTGCGGTACCGATTTCCCTGTCATTACGTTTGTTCGCAAACGTATTATCAGGAACCGTTATGATGGCGCTTGTATACGGCTTATTGAGCAAAATTGCGATTATCTGGCCGGCAGCCCTTCATGTGTACTTTGATTTGTTCTCAGGAGCAATTCAGACCTATGTATTCTGTATGCTGACAATGACTTATATCAGCCAGAATTACGAACAAGAGTAGAAAAGGAGAATTCAATATGAATATTACAGGACAGGATTTAATTTTAGCATGCTCAGCAATCGGAGCAGGTTTAGCAGTTATCGCAGGTATCGGACCTGGTATTGGACAGGGTATCGCAGCAGGACATGCAGCAGCAGCCGTTGGTAGAAATCCGGGTGCAAAAGGCGATATTATGTCAACCATGCTTTTGGGTCAGGCTGTAGCAGAGACAACAGGTCTTTATGGTCTGTTGATCGCTATGTTATTACTTTTCGTAAAACCATTAGTATAAGAAGTTTTGGGAAAAGCTAAAATAAACGGAAAGGAGGCCAGACCTTGGAGGAAATGACAAGACTTTTTAATCTGGATTTCCAGCTTCTGCATGATACCGTACTTCTTGCAATCGCTATTTTCTTCCTGTTTTTAGCCCTGTCATATCTGTTATTTAATCCGGTCCGTAAGATGCTTAAGGACAGACAGGAGAAGATCGCAACAGATATCGACACCGCACTTGCAGATAAGAAGGATGCCGCTGCTTTAAAAGCAGAGTACGAAGCGAAGCTGAAAAATATAGATAAAGAGGCAGAACAGATTTTAAGCGAAGCCCGCCAGAAAGCTTTGAAAAACGAAGCAAAAATTGTGGACGAAGCCAAGGAAGAGGCTGCTCGGATCATCCAGAGAGCGAACGAGGAAGCAGAGCTTTCCAAGAAACGTGCAATGGATGAGGTAAAACAGGAAATGATCACAGTTGCATCTATGATGGCTGCAAAAGTTGTAGCTGCCAATATTGATGCTACAGTTCAGGATACGCTGGTAGAAGAGACATTGAAAGAAATGGGTGAATCAACATGGCAAAGCTAGTATCAAAAACATACGGTGACGCATTGTTTGAGGTAGCTTTGGAGAAAAACCAGCTTGATGAGTTCCTGGATGAAGTCAAAGCGGCACAGACCGCCATTGAAGAAAACAAAGAACTCTTCAAATTAATGAGTCATCCAAAAATCGTAAAAGAAGAAAAAATCAAGATCATCACAGACATTTTTACAGGAAAAGTTTCCGAAGAACTTGTTGGACTTCTCCGCATGATCGTGGATAAAGGACACTTTGAACAGGTGGACAGTGTATTTACTTACTTTATTGATGAAGTAAAAGAATACAAGAATATCGGAACTGCTTATGTGACTTCCGCAATGGAGTTATCCGATGCACAGAAGGCAGCAGTGGAAAAACGGTTATTAGAGACAGCAAAGTATGTGAAATTTGAAATGCATTATGATGTCGATTCCGAATTGATCGGCGGAATGGTGATCCGTATCGGCGACAGAGTCGTTGACAGCAGTGTTCGGACCAAATTATATGATCTGACACGCGAGTTATCCAAAATACAGTTGAAAGCAGGTGAATGCGCTTCATGAATTTAAAACCAGAAGAAATAAGTTCCGTTATTAAAGAACAGATCAAACGTTATGCAGCGCAGTTAGAAGTAGCTGACGTTGGTACCGTAATTCAGGTGGCAGATGGTATCGCACGTATTCACGGTCTTGATAATGCAATGCAGGGCGAACTTTTAGAGTTCCCTGGCGAAGTATATGGAATGGTATTAAACCTTGAGGAAGATAACGTTGGTGCCGTATTGCTCGGTAACCAGAAGAATATCAACGAGGGTGATACTGTAAAGACAACCGGACGAGTTGTTGAAGTTCCAGTCGGGGACGCTATGTTAGGACGTGTAGTCAATGCATTAGGACAGCCAATTGATGGCAAAGGACCTATTGAAACAGACAGATACCGCCAGATCGAACGTGTTGCATCCGGTGTTATTTCCAGAAAATCAGTAGATACACCGTTGCAGACAGGTATTAAAGCGATCGATTCCATGGTTCCAATCGGACGTGGACAGCGTGAGCTGATCATCGGTGACAGACAGACCGGTAAAACAGCGATCGCAATCGATACAATTATCAACCAGAAGGGACAGAACGTAAAATGTATTTACGTTGCAATTGGTCAGAAAGCTTCTACCGTTGCATCTCTTGTTAAGACATTAGAAGAATTTGGTGCGATGTCTTACACTACAGTTGTAGCATCAACTGCAAGTGAATTAGCACCATTACAGTATATTGCACCATACGCAGGATGTGCGATTGGTGAGGAATGGATGGAAGCAGGACAGGATGTTCTCATTGTTTACGATGATTTGAGTAAGCATGCAGCTGCATACCGTACACTCTCCCTGCTTCTTAAGAGACCACCAGGACGTGAGGCTTATCCAGGTGATGTATTCTACTTACACTCCAGACTGTTAGAGCGTGCAGCTCGTCTTTCTGATAAATTAGGCGGAGGTTCTTTAACAGCACTTCCAATTATCGAGACACAGGCCGGTGATGTATCAGCATACATTCCTACAAATGTAATTTCCATCACAGATGGTCAGATTTATCTGGAAACAGAGATGTTCAACTCCGGTTTCAGACCAGCGATCAACGCAGGTCTTTCCGTATCCCGAGTTGGAGGTTCTGCCCAGATCAAAGCGATGAAGAAGATCGCAGCACCTATCCGTGTGGAACTTGCACAGTATCGTGAGTTGGCAGCATTCGCACAGTTCGGTTCCGAGCTGGATGCAGATACTACCGAGAAGCTTGCACAGGGTGAAAGAATCCGTGAGATTTTAAAACAGCCTCAGTATCAGCCAATGCCAGTTGAAAAACAGGTTATGATCATTTATGCAGCTACCAAGAAGTACCTGATCGACATTCCGGTTGAGAAGATTCTTGATTTTGAAAAAGCATTATTTGAATATGTTGATACCAAGTATCCGGAAGTGCCAGAGGCAATCCGTACTGAAAAAGTCATCAGTGATGAGACAGAAGCAAAACTTGTAAAAGCAATCGAAGAATGCAAAGCGGACTTTTTAAAGTAGGCGGAGGGAGGTTTTTCTTATGGCCTCAATGAAGGACATTAAAAGAAGAAAAGGCAGCATACAGAGTACGCAGCAGATCACCAAAGCCATGAAACTTGTTTCTACTGTAAAGTTACAGAAAGCAAAGGGAAGAGCAGAACAGACGAATCCATATTTTAATTATATGTATCAGACTGTCAGCTCTATGCTTGCAAAGTCTGGAAACATTAATCATCCATATTTAAAATCCGGGGAATCCACGAAAAAGGCAGTGGTTGTGATCACGTCTAACCGTGGACTTGCCGGAGGCTACAACTCCAATATTGTAAAGCTGATTACAGGAAGTGATTTGAACAAAGAGGATCTTTTGATCTATGCAATTGGTAATAAAGGACGTGAAGCATTAGAGCGCCGTGGTTACCATATTGAACTGGAGGATTCCGCAATGATCGAATCTCCTTCCTATGAGGATGCAGCAGCTCTTTGTAAAAAGATCCTGCAGTCATTCTCAGACGGTGAGATTGGCGAGATTTATCTTGCTTACACACATTTTAAAAATACCGTCAGCCATGAGCCGAAGCTTATCAAACTGCTTCCGGTTGAGATTGAGGCAGGGGACGTAGCGGAGGATACAGATTCGAATATTCTTATGAATTATGAGCCAACCACAGAAGAAGCACTGGATATGATCATTCCAAAATATGTCACCAGTCTTTTCTATGGCGCATTGGTAGAAGCTGTAGCCAGTGAAAATGGAGCGAGAATGCAGGCGATGGATTCTGCAACAAGTAATGCAGAAGAAATGATCAGCGATTTGACTCTGAAGTATAACAGAGCGCGTCAGGGCGCTATCACTCAGGAATTAACTGAGATCATAGCAGGCGCGTCAGCAATCTCCTAGATAAGCAGCAATCTGCGCACTTTAGGAGGAAAGAATAATAAACAAGGAGAAATTATAGCATGGCAAATAATATAGGTAAAATTACCCAGATTATTGGTGCCGTTCTGGATATCAAGTTCACAGAAGGCAACCTGCCTGAGATCAACGATGCTATCAAAGTTCCTACCAAAGATGGAAAAGAACTGGTAGTAGAAGTCTCACAGCATCTGGGTGATGATATTGTCAGATGTATCGCCATGGGATCTACAGACGGACTCGTACGTGGAATGGATGCGATTGCTACAGGTGCTCCAATCAGCGTTCCTGTAGGTGAGAATACTCTTGGACGTATGTTCAATGTTCTGGGAAATCCTATTGACGAGATTGATCCACCAACGGGTGTTGAGACATGGCCTATCCATAGAAAAGCACCTGCTTTTGAAGAGCAGGCAACTTCTCAGGAAATGTTAGAGACAGGTATCAAGGTCGTTGACCTTCTCTGCCCATACCAGAAAGGTGGTAAAATCGGATTGTTCGGTGGTGCCGGTGTAGGTAAGACCGTATTGATCCAGGAGCTGATCCACAATATCGCTACCGAGCATGGTGGATATTCTGTATTCACAGGTGTAGGAGAGCGTACACGTGAGGGAAATGACCTTTACTATGAAATGAAAGAATCAGGCGTTATTGATAAGACAACCATGGTGTTCGGACAGATGAACGAGCCACCAGGAGCACGTATGAGAGTTGCACTTACCGGTCTTACCATGGCAGAATACTTCCGTGATAAGGGTGGAAAAGACGTACTTTTATTCATTGATAACATTTTCCGTTTCACACAGGCAGGTTCCGAGGTTTCCGCGCTGTTAGGACGTATGCCTTCAGCCGTAGGTTACCAGCCTACTTTACAGACAGAGATGGGTGCGCTCCAGGAGCGAATCACATCTACAAAGAACGGTTCCATCACATCCGTACAGGCAGTTTATGTGCCAGCCGACGACTTAACTGACCCGGCTCCGGCAACAACATTCGCCCATCTGGATGCAACAACCGTATTGGAGCGTTCAATTGCAGAGTTAGGTATTTACCCAGCCGTAGATCCACTGGCATCTACTTCCCGTATTCTTGATCCGCGTATCATTGGTCAGGAGCACTTTGAAGTTGCCCGTGGTGTACAGGAAATTTTACAGAAATACAAAGAACTTCAGGATATTATCGCAATCCTTGGTATGGACGAGTTATCAGAGGATGATAAACTTGTCGTTAACCGTGCGAGAAAGGTACAGAGATTCTTATCCCAGCCATTCTTCGTAGCAGGACAGTTTACCGGTCTGGAAGGAAAATATGTTCCGATCGCAGAAACAGTTCGTGGATTTAAGGAAATCCTGGAAGGAAAACATGATGATGTTCCAGAAAGTTACTTCTTAAATGCAGGAAGCATTGATGAAGTACGCGCTCGTATGAACGCTTAAGGTGGAGGATTATTATGGCAGAGGAAAATAAGATTTTTACCGTAGAGATCATCACTCCGGATCGAATTTTTTACAAAGGTGAGGGAGACATGATCGAATTTACAACTGCTGTTGGTGAGATTGGTGTATACAAGAAACATATTCCGCTGACCACCGTTTTAGCACCGGGTGTTGTGAAGATTCATAAGACAGGTGAAGATGATGTGATCGCAGCAGTGCATTCCGGTTTTGCAGAGATTCTGCCAGATAAAGTAACCCTTCTTGCAGAGATTGCAGAATGGCCGGATGAGATCGATAAAGGTCGTGCTGAAGCAGCAATGAAGCGTGCCGAAGAACGTCTCGCAAATAAGACCGAGGCGATCGATGTGAAGCGTGCAGAGTTTGCACTTCGCAAGGCGCTGGTTCGTCTTGATATTGCAAAATAAAAGAAATGCTGGAAATTCCCCGGAGAGTGTTATATACTTTCTGGGGAATTTTTAATACAAGACAAAAGAATGTTTTAGTATAAAAACATAAGGAAAGGGCAGGGCGATCATTATGAAAATAACAATTGCAAGACAGTGTGGAAGCGGCGGACATGAAGTGGCAGAGGCTTTGGCAGAGAAGCTAAATCTGGAGATATTTGACAAGAAAAGATTTGTGGAAGAAGCAAAAAAGAGAAACGTCTATGATGAAAATGCCAACTTTTTAAATGAAAAACCAATCGACAGTTTTCTTTACAGTATTGCGATGAGCTATGGAGCGACAAATCCGAGAGACCGCTATATTGATTTTGTAAAAGAGCTGACAGAACAGGAAAATTGCATCATTATCGGAAGATGTGCGAATTATATTTACAGAGATGACAAGGACTGCGTTTCCGTTTATCTGCATGCAGACAGAGAAATCAGATGTGAGAGATTACAGAAGAGGGATCAGATATCAGAGAAAGAAGCCCTGAAAACGATTCAGGAAGTGGATGAGAAACGTGCTGCATTTCAGGAACAGTGCACGTCTACCAAATGGGGCGATGGAAACGAATACGATCTCTGTATCAATACCGGCATAATTGGGATCGAGTATGCGGTGGAGATGATTCTGGAGTATATTCGGTTTGAAAATATACTATAATGAATATTAGAAATTAATTGTAAAAGTACGTTTTATCAATAAAAGGGAATCAATAGAAGCAGTTACATGTAGAAATGAAGCACATGAAACTGCTTTTCTATTTTATTAGATGAACATTGCAAATAGTAGATATCATAAAGTTAGAAAAATTGAAAAAAGTGAATAGAATAAGGTTGGAAAAAATGAAAAAATGGGTATAATAAGGTTAGAAAAATTAAATATTATGTATAAAAGTGGGTTGGAAAAATTACGAATTATGAAATAGCAGGAGGAAATCATGATTGAAAGGAAAGCTAAGGTGACTGTAAATGAATGGATTACACATGGAAATGATGCCTTTTTGCTGACAGGAGCAAGACAGATCGGAAAAACGTATCTAATAAGACAATGTCTGAAAGAAAGCGGATATCCATATATAGAATTTAATTTTATAGAGCAGCCTGAACTTGTCAATTTGTTTGCCGGGGCAAAAGATGCAAAAGAGTTATTGATGCGTTTGAGTGTAGTGGCGAAGGAGCCATTGGAGCAGGGAAAGACAATTATTTTTTTAGATGAAATTCAGGAATTTAAAGATATCGTTACAAGAATAAAATTTCTGGTAGAGGATGGTACATTTCGATATATTATGAGTGGTTCATTGCTGGGAGTAGAATTAAATGATTTAAGATCAGCTCCGGTTGGATACCTTGAAATCTATGATATGTATCCGTTGGATTTTAAAGAGTTTGTCAGGGCAGCGGGACTGAAAAATGATGTAATTCTCATGTTGGAAGATCATTTTAAAAAGAGAAACCCGGTGGATGATTTTATTCATTCCAAAATGCTGGATCTGTTTTATTTATATCTGATTGTTGGCGGAATGCCAGAAGCGGTTGCTGTTTATCTGGAAACAAATGATCTGGCAAAAGTCGCCAAAGTGCATGAAAAAATTATACGATTATATAAAACAGATTTTTCAAAATATGAAAAAAATTATAAACTGAAATTGCAGGAAATATACGATGCAATGCCAGGACAGTTAGATCAGAAAAATAAGCGTTTTCAATTAAATGCAATTGAAAGAGGCATGAGTTATGACCGGTTAAAGAATGATTTTCTTTGGTTAAAAGATGCAGGAGTGGCAATTCCTGTATACAATATCAGTGAACCCAAATTGCCTCTGATCATTAGTGAAAACCGAAATCTGTTTAAACTGTTTTTTTCAGATGTTGGACTGCTTACAAGCTGTTATTCCAATCAGGTTAAACTTGCTATTTTAAATAAGGAAAAAGCAATCAATAATGGAGCTCTCTTTGAAAATGTTGTTGCGCAGGAATTATTAGCGAAGAGGCATAAGGAATATTATTTTAACAGCAAACAGCAGGGAGAGCTTGATTTTGTAATTGAACTGGATGGAAAAGTGGTACCTTTGGAAATTAAATCCGGTAAGGACTATAAAAGGCACTCTGCATTAAACAATGTTCTGAAAAATGAAAATTACAAGATAGAAGAAGCTTATATTCTTTCGGAAGGGAATATTGAAATTGAGGGAAAAAGAGTTTATATGCCAATTTATATGATTATGTTTCTGGAGAATATAGAGCTTACGAATACGATCTATAAAATTGATTTAGATGGATTAGGAGAGTAGCAGTGTTTCATTGCTACTCTTTTTGAGGTAAAAATCACCGTTTCGGCTGATACCGCATATCCGACACATTATACACCGTGATAAAAGCGAGAGGATCTTCATGGCTCATATAATTCATCAATTTCTGATATTCAGATTTATCTACAATTGTAATAATCTCATTCCGCTTCTGCATATTGTAGGCACCGATGGATTCGTAAATGGTCGCACCGCTGTGGAGATCATTTATAATAAACTGGCGGAGCTCCTCCTCTTTTTCTGTGATAATGCAGACACGGCGCTTGATGTTATGATTGAAAATAAAATGATCCAGAATGATTCCGTTAAAATAAGTTCCCAAAATACTGAGAACGACAGTCTTTTTATCATAGACAAGCGCGGCTGACAGCGCAACGCACATTCCGGAAAGTGACATCGCTTTTCCAAGTTCCATATGCAGGTATTTGTTCATGATTTTTGCGACAATGTCTAATCCGCCGGAGGAGGCATTTCGGTTGAATAAAATGCTGAGACCGATGCTCACGACTAAAATATAACAGAGCACATCTAACTCCTGACTGCCGGTCATTGAGGTATTTTCAGGAAAAATAAATTCAAAAAGTCCAAGAAACAGCGGAAGCATAATGCTCGTATAAACTGTTTTGATTCCAAATTCTTTTCCGCAGGTGAAAAATCCGATGATTAAGAGCAGTACATTTAAAATCATTGTGATCGCAGACAGCGGCATCGGAATAAAGTTTGAAAGAACGATTCCAAGACCGGAAATACTGCTGACGGATGCATGGCTCGGCACCAGAAAAAAGAAAACAGCGGCGGCGATGACCGCAACAGCGACCGTTAAAATAAGCGTTTCTTTGATCAATTCAGAGTAATTTATCTTCTTAGACATCTTAAATTATCCCCCAGGTATTTTATAAAATTATAGTATCCTTTATTGTGCGATGATACATCTAATATCCAGCTTTGTATTCTAACATACTGCGTATAAAAGTACAATAAATCGGTATAAAATGATAAGTTTACATAATTTCAGATATAAAAAAGCAAAGTAAACTTTACTTTTTTTACAATATCCAGTAAGACGAGGATGCAGATTGCAAGCCATTTGGATTAAGCTCCAGATGGCTATTTTTAAATCTTTTTGGATAATGAATAATTGTACATTAGCTGAAAAATTCATTGATATAAATACTCTCAACATAATGAATACAATTTTTGTGCAAAACGACCAAAAAACCATGTAAATATATGAATAAAATATACAATTGACACATAAGGATACAAAAAGTATAATCAGATGTATACAACGTGAAATTCAAAGGAGAAAATTAGATATGAGGGCAATGTATATTACTGAACCTGGAAAGGTAGAAATTCGAGATATTGAAATGCCGGTACGAAAGGAAGGTGAAGCATTATTAAAATTATTATATGGCGGTATATGCGGAAGTGATCTTGGATCGTATCGGGGAACATTTGCATATTTTGACTATCCGAGGATTCCGGGACATGAATTTTCGGCAGAAGTAGTAGAGGTTGATGAAGATAATGAATACGGTATAAAAAAAGGTATGATTGTTACCTGCAATCCGTATTTTAACTGTGGGCACTGCTATTCCTGCAAACATGGAATCGTAAATGCATGTATGGATAATCAGACACTTGGATGTCAGCGGGACGGTGCTTTTCGTGAATATTTTACCATGCCTGTTGAAAGAGTTTATGATGGAAAAGGTATGGACGCAAAAATGCTGGCAGCAATTGAACCATTTTGCATAAGTTATCATGGCGTGAGCAGGGCAAATGTAAACAGTGGTGATAAAGTGCTTGTTGTCGGTGCAGGAACAATAGGTGTATTAGCAGCGATTGCAGCTAAGGCAAAGGGTGCGACCGTATATATTTCAGATGTTTCCGAAGGAAAATTGAAAATGGCGGAGGAATTTGGGGTAGATGGCACAATTTTAAACGATTCACCTGAAAATTTTGACAAAAGAGTAAAAGAGTTAACAGATGGAAATGGCTTTGATGTGACGATTGAAGCAGTTGGTCTTCCGTCTACGTTCCAAAATTGTATAGATGCATGTTGTTTTGGAGGACGTATGGTATTAATAGGTGTGGGAAAGAAAAATTTGGATTTCAATTTTACACTCATTCAGAAAAAAGAACTGAATATATTTGGATCAAGAAATGCGTTGAAAAAAGATTTTCTCGAATTGATAGAGCTTGTAAATGCAGGAAAGGTTCCATTGGAAAAGGTAATCACAAACGTATATCCGTTTGATGAAGCAAAAAAAGCTTTTTATGATTTCGCACATAATCCGGGAAATATGTTGAAAGTGATGTTTGATTTTTCAAGTATTTAATGAATGCAATATGCAGAAAGCAATAATATAAAAAAGGAGAAAAAGATTATGATGAAAAGAATGATGTCATTAGCTATGGCGGGGTTGGTAACAGTTTCAATGATGGCTGGTTGCGGTCAGGTTCAGACAGACAGTCAGAAGAATGCAACAACTTCGACCGAGGGAGCAACAACTACGGCAGCAACTGGAAAGGATGCATATTCTGAGGATATTAAGATTGCATTTTTGCCAAATGTTATCGGTGATTCCTGCGCAGCAGCGTGGGCAGATGGAATGAACACATATTTGGCAAGCTTCTCAAATGTAACATTGGATGTGTATGATGGAGAAGCATCTGTTGATACAGAGGTTCAGATAATGGATGAACTTATTAATCAGAAATATGATGCTATTATCCTTCAGGCAACAGATGCAGCAGGACTTGCAGCATCTGTTGATAAGGCAGAAGCAGCAGGTATTCCGGTTATTACCTGTAACTTGGATGCAGATACTGTACATACAGGACTGGTATCAGCAGTTGATGTGGAAGCTGGGGAGCAGATCGCAACATCTATTGGAGATAGTCTTGGCGGACAAGGAAAAGTAGTGATTATATCAGCTACACCAGGAGCAACAAAGGGTGAGAACATCGATAAGGGATTTAAGGCTGTTATGGAAGAAAAGTATCCAGATATCGAAATCTTAGACGAGCAGTCTGGAGAATGGTTGACAGAGAATGCAAATACGGTTATGACAGACTTTTTAACCAAATATTCTGAAATTGATGCGGTTTTGTGCCACAATGATGCTATGGCTGAGGGAGCAGCTGAGGCAGTAAAAGCAGCAGGAAGAGATATGCAGATCTGGGGTGTAGATGGTGAGTCCAAAATGTTAGACTATATTGAGCAGGGACTTTGCACAGGAACTGTATTCACAGATTGTCGTTCACAGGGAAGTTCATGTGCTCAGTTAGCAATGTATGCAATTGAATCTGGAATTACAGCAAGTTCTGTATCTGAAACACCGGTTGTAAAGATGGCTCCAATTGTAGTAACAAGTGATTCATTATCTGAAATAACAGATAGTATGCGTTGGTAAAAATCAAAGCATTGAGATTAAACAAGGTCAGTAATGAGAAGGTGGAAAATATATGAGACAGGAACAGATGAGACGTTTAATATCCATTGCTTCACTAATCATCATCATGTTAGTGTTTGGTCTGACCAGTAATTCCTTCTTTACACAGGAAAATTTACTGAGCATTCTTCGTGAATGCTCAGTAAATGGAATTATTGCAATTGGTGTTACATACGTAATTATTACAGCAGGAATTGATTTGTCAACGGGAGCAATCGTCGGTGTAACCGGCATGCTTTGTGCAAATCTTCTATACAACTATGATATGTCCGCAGGGATGGTAGTCCTGATCTCGATTGTAGCAGGTCTTGTCTGTGGACTGTTGAATGGTTTTATCATTACCAGATTAAGAGTTCCGGAATTTATCGGAACCTTATCCACACAATATCTGTTTCGATCTATGGTATTTGTATTTGCCATTCGTGAAGCAGGAGTAATTACAAACAAGAAAATTTCCAATCCAGGGATTCTGATCTGGGGAGGAAGTATTGACGGCATCTATTTGGTTACAATCGCTTTTATCGTATTGGCTGTCGTAGGACAGATTGTTTTGAAGAAGACAAAATTTGGAACATATATTTATGCAACAGGAGCAAATAGAAAATCAGCAGAGTTATCCGGCATTGATACCAACAAAGTTCGGATGGCAGTTTATATCATTACAGGCACATTATGCGGATTGGCAGCTGTTTTTCAGATTGGACGTGTAGGCAGCGTTACAACAGACTTGGGAACAGGAATGGAATTTGAAATCATTGCCGCTGTAGTTATTGGCGGATGCGCGTTTTCAGGTGGTCGTGGCGATGTGTTTGGCTCAGCCATCGGAGCAATCTTCATGGCAGTTTTACAGAACGGCATCCTGAAATATAATTTGCCGACAGCTGCACAACTTATTGTAAAAGGTGTAGTTATTGTTATTATGATCGTGTTTGATGCGGTATATAATAAAATGATGCAAGGCAAGATCCAGCGAAAAGCACGTGAACTTGATATGGCAACAGGAGGTGAAGCATAATGTCAGTATTACTTGAAATGAAAGAAATTGAAAAAAGCTTCAACGGAACTGCTGTGCTAAAGAAGGTGGATTTCTCTGTAAACACAGGCGAAGTGCATGCCTTGATGGGAGAAAATGGTGCGGGAAAATCTACATTAATTAAAATCCTGACAGGTATCTATCCAAAAGATGGAGGTCAGATTTACTGGTGCGGAGAAGCAGTTGAAATTAATAACAGAAATGATGCAACAAAACTGGGTATAGGAGTTGTCTATCAGGAACTTAGCCTGATCCCTACCTTAACGGTTATGCAGAATGTTATGTTAGGAAATGAGGAAAGTAAGTTAGGATTTGTTGATGCAAGGAAAATGCGTAAACAAGTTCAGAATTTGATTGATAAATATGGATTCGATGTACATCCGGATGCAACGGTGGAAACCCTGACGATTGCACAGCGACAAACAGTCGAGATACTAAAGGCGTTAAGTAAGGAATCCAAATTGATTATTATGGATGAACCGACCGCATCATTAAGTGCAAAAGAATCCAATGCATTATTTGAGATTGTAGAACAACTTCGAAAAGATGGCGTAAGTGTTATTTATATTTCGCATCGTCTGGAAGAAGTGTATCGTCTGTCAGATAGATTGACCGTTTTGCGAGATGGTGCAACGGAAGCGGTACTGAACAAAGAACAGATTATTCCTGCGGATGTTGTTCGTCTGATGATCGGAAAAGAACTGAGTGAGGCGACCGCATCTAACAATCTGAGGGTTTCAAAAGCACCGGTTCGATTAAGTGTAAAAGATCTGAGCAGAAAAGGTGTGTTTAGAAATATCAGTTTTGATGTACACGAAGGGGAAATCCTTGGGGTTGCCGGATTGGTTGGAGCCGGACGTACAGAAGTAATGAGATGTATTTATGGTGCTGATCGTTGCGACGGTGGCACGGTAGAATTTGAAGGCAAACCACTGGATCGCAAGATTGGAAAGAGCATCAAAGATGGTTTTGGTTTTGTTCCGGAAGATCGTCGAAATCAAGGCTTTACGCCATTGCTGTCCATAGAAAGGAATGTTGCACTCACCAATTATGACACTTTGTCAAAATATGAATTTGTTGACAGAGCAGGTGAGAAAAAACTCGGGAACACGATGGTGGAACGATTAAGGATTAGACCGAACAATTCACAAATTCCGGTGGGCAATCTGTCCGGTGGAAACCAGCAGAAGGCGGTTCTTGCAAAATGGCTGAGCCGTGATCTGAAACTTCTGATCATTGATGAGCCGACAGCAGGAATTGATATTGGAGCGAAGGACGAGATTTATAGAATTCTGGAGGAATTAGCAGCGAAAGGTACCTCTGTAATTATGGTGTCCTCAGATCTGCAGGAACTCCTGAGAGTATCACACCGAATCATTGTTATGAGAAAAGGTGAGATCTTTACGGAATTTTCCAGCGGAACGGTTACACAGGAGGATATCCTGATGGCAGAATCCGGAATCCTTGCGAAGGAGGGCGAAAAAGATGAGTAAAGACATAATTAAGAAAGCACTTGGAAAATCGCAAAAGTTATGGATTCTTCTGGCAATCATGCTGGTAATGACGATACTTCAGCCAGGCGTCTTCCTGACAGTGGATAATATGAAAAGTATTTTGCTATCCATATCTATTTACGGGATTATGGTTTGCGGCACAATTTTTCCAATCCTGCTTGGAGGAATTGACTTGTCTGTTGGTGCAGTTGCAGCAGCGGCTGGAGCCCTGGCTGTAACACAGATTGTCTCACATGATTATTCCACCACAGGTGTTTTGATTGGCATTGCGGGTGGACTTCTTTTGGGATGCCTGGTGGGACTCTTTCATGGACTGGTGGTTACACAGTTTGGTGTACCGGCATTCCTGATTACTTTGGCTACACAGAACATCGTGTATGGAATAGCACAGCTGTTAACGGGCAATAATGTAATTGCATGCATGAAGCCGGAGGGATTTGCATTCCTTGGCGGTGGTCGATTGTTTGGAATCCCATTTTCCATTTTTATTATGGCTTTGATGGCTATTATTTCTTATGTGATATTGAACAAGACAGTGCTTGGAAGAAATACCTATGCGGTAGGTGGAAATCCGGAAGCGTGCCGTTTGTCTGGTGTAAAAAGCCGCATGGTTACTATTATAGCCTATGTCGCATCCGGATTTACAGCTGCATTAGCAGGTATTGTATTGGCAAGTATGAACCGTCAGGCAATTGCGAAGGCAGCGCAGGGATATGATAACTATGTATTGACAGCACTCGTAGTTGGTGGTGCTTCCCTGATGGGTGGCGAAGGTTCGGTTCTGGCAGCAATCTGGGGCGCATTTTTGGTAGGCGTTGTGCAGAATGGATTACGTCTGATGGGTGTTACATCCGATTATCATGGAATCTTTAAGTGCATTGTAATTGTTATAGCAGTAGCACTAGACGCACAAATTCGCTATAAAAAGAGCGGATTACAGAAAGGCGGTCTTTTTAAGAAAAAAGCAAAATCAGAAGCATAAGCAAGAATGATACAACAAGAAAAGTCGAGGTAATGTAGAATGAGAATCATTGATGCACATGTTCATGTATTTAAAAATCTTCAGGGATTTCGTGGGGAAGGAGAATTGTACCCAATTGGAAATGGTAAGGCAAGATGGGCGAATGGTGATGAAGTGCAAATGATACCACCTTACCTTGGAGATAGCGCGTTTACCTACGAGTCATGCTATCAGTTCCTGAAAAAAATGAATGTAGAAAAAGCGGTACTGCTTCAGGGAAGTTTCTACGGATTTGCGAATGAATATGTAGCAGAAGCTGTAAAGGAACATCCGGAAATGTTTATCGGGGTTGGTACGTATGATCCGATGTGTGCAGATGCAGATAAGATCCATGAAAGGCTGGTTCATGAACTGGGATTTCAGATATTAAAATTTGAAACCAGTTCAGGGGGCGGACTGATGTCATACCATCATCCGTATGATTTAAAGGAAGTTTTCCTTCCAATCGCAAAAAAATGCGAGAGGCAGAACGTGGTTATGGTATTAGATATCGGGAGTCCGGGGATGGAAAGTTTCCAGCCAGAGGCTGTCAGGGAAATCGCAGAGTCCTGCCCCAAATTGCGCATTGTTATTTGCCATTTGCTGGCACCCACATTAAAAGATCATGATACGGGTATCTTCGAGGAAAGCATGCATTGCCTGCAACTGGATAACATTTATTTTGATCTCGCAGCAATACCATTTAATGTACAGCCGGAAACATACCCATTTCCAACAGGACTTGCCTACATAAAAAAAGCAGCCGAAATTGTGGGGGCAGATCATTTGCTCTGGGGGACAGATATTCCGTCTGTTCTGATTATGAATACATATGAAAAACTCATAAATTATATAACAGAAAGTGGGATATTTACCCCGCAGGAATTGGGAAAAATCTTTTATGAAAATGCACTGAGGGTGTATCCGTTTTAGAGATACAAAGACTGGAGGAAGAAGATGTACTTTGTGGATAAATTGAAAAATTGTCACCCCAAAGATGGCGAACTTGCAATATTCTGGCTGGGACAGGCAGGATTTTTGCTGAAAAACAGTCATGACGAAGTTCTTGCAGTGGATCCATATTTATCAGATGCGGTAGAACGGATCTGTGGTTTGAAGAGATTGATGATGCCGGTGATGGAGCCGGAAGAATTGAATCCGGATGTGGTGGTGATCAGTCATCATGATGAAGATCATTTGGATATGGATATTATTCCTGCTATGTTGAAGCGTAATCCGGAGACAAAATTATATGCACCGAAGACAGCTTATGATATGTGCGTCAACGCGGGGATTTGTATGGATCAGCTGGTTCATTTTGATGAAGGCGCAAGCGACAGGTTCAAAGGATTTGAACTGGAGGCCGTTTTTGCAGATCATGGAGATCATGCACCGGATGCCATTGGCATGTTGATCAAAACAGAAGGACATTTGCTTTATTTTTCAGGAGATACTGCTTTTCAGTGTAAAAGAATGCAGTATGCAGCTTCGAAGAATGTTGATATTTTAATTCTTCCAATCAATGGGGAATACGGTAATATGAATGACTGCGAGGCTGTCGAAATGGTAAATCTGGTCAAACCAAAATTGACGATACCGAGCCACTTCTGGACTTTTATCCGACATGGAAGTAACCCGTATATGTTTGACAGAGAGATGCGCCTGGAGGCAAAAGACAGTGAATATTATTTTATGTGTCAGGGAGAAATAATCATATGGAATAAAAATGGCATCGTAAAATAAATGAAATATAGCACTTGTTGGATTTTGACTAGTGATTTTTCTATCGCCGTGGTGTATTATTATAATGTTACTTTCCTCACAAAAATAATAGCAAAATGTGGATTACATGAAAGTAAACGAATATCACGAGGAATAGAGGTATGAAAAATACAACATTAAAACAACAGGCATATTGCATTATAAAAGAAAAAATCATCAACTGTGAATATGCACCGAACACAATCTTAAATGAAGAAAAATTAAAAGAAGAAATCGGTGCGAGCAGAACACCAATCCGAGATGCCATAAGTCGTCTGGAACAGGAGCGGTTAGTAACTATATTACCGAAAAAGGGAATTATGGTTGCTCCATTATCATTAAGAGAGATTAATGCGCTACACGAAGTACGAGTGTTGATCGAGCCATATACAATTGAACATTATGGTCAAAAGATTCCTAAAGAAAAATTCTTAGACTATAAGGAAACCTTTCTGAGAATAAAAAATGCATTGGAGAATGACGAGATTGTGGCAGGTGATATGTATGAACTTGATGATCAGTTTCATTTGGAGTTTATCAATGTAATGGAAAATGAATATTTTACTTCCATACATGAACAGGTTTACAATCAGAACCATCGCCTTCGGATCCTGTCAGGGACAAGAGGAAAAAACCGTATGCTGGAAACGCAGGATGAACATTTAAAGATAGTGGAGTATTGTATCGAAGAAGATTGGAATTCTGCAGCCGAGGCAATGAAAGAACATTTATTATATGCTAAGAAATCATGGTTTAATGCGATTTTACACAATGACGACATGATTATATAAACAAGGGTCTTTAGAGCCGGATACATCATTGGGATGTGGCTTTAAAGACTAAAAAAATAAACATTGATGTATACTACAGTGAATACAAGTTGGAAAGAAATGCAAGAAAAAAACAAACTTTTTATAGCCGTTATTTTTTTCTGGGTTGCCATGTATGTCTATATTCCGTACCAGACAACCTATCTAAAAGCGATTGGCGTTGCAAGCAGTCAGATCGGAATTATTGTAGGGGCATATGGAATTTCGCAGATGCTCCTGCGATATCCGGTAGGGGTTCTCGCAGACCGGCAGAATTTCCACAAAGTCTTTATATTGCTTGGTGGTGGATCAGCCGCTGCTGCTTCTGTTTTTCGTATCATTTTGAACAACAATCTGGGTTTTTTTATCGGTAATGTCTTGTCAGGCTTTGCAAGCGCCATGTGGATTTCTTTCATGGTTTTGTATATGCGTTACTATGCAGAAGAAGAACAGCGTCAGGCAACGGGAAAAATTGTATTTGCCAACAACATCGGAATGCTGGGTGGTTTCATCATTAGTTCATTATTATATCAGTTGGTGGGGATGCAGATTATCTGCGTATTCAGTGTTTTGGCTGGTCTGATCAGTTTTGGATTTTCATTTACCTTGACAGCAGAAAAAGAAAAAAAGCAAAAGAGGGTCGATCTGCAGGCACAGTTAGCATTATGTCATAGAAAAAGATTGGTTCTGTATTCTATATTGGCTCTGGTACAACAAGGCATACAGGCGGCTACAGCAATGTCTTTTTCCATGCAGATTGTAACAGGTCTTGGCGGGAACCTGAAAGAAGTAGGAATTTCATCCATGATATATATGTTCTCAGCAGTCTTATGGGCAAAAGTTTCTACAACAAAGCAGTGTGGAAAAATTCCGGTAAGGGTTTTGGTTTCAGGTATTTTCTTTGTGAATGGACTGTATCTGCTGCTCATGCCGGAAGTAAATCTTATCGGTCAGATTTATATCTTACAGATTCTGCCGGGAATGGCAACAGGACTATTGTTCTCATGCCTTACTGCTGAGGCAATGATCGGTATTGCACCAGAGATCAAGGCAACAGCCATGGGAGTCTATCAAACGCTTTATGCAGTGGGAATTACGATTTTTCCAATGATAGGAGGTACTATCGTACAAGATATATCCATGCGGGCAGCATACAGAGTTTTTGCAATGATATGTCTGGGCACTGGTATATTTGTCGTGTTTGTATGGAAGTGGACAAACACAGCCGGTAAAAGCAAAATGCAAACAAAATGTTGAAATATAAAATAAGGATGTGAAGAAAATGAGAGAAAGACAATTTGTTGCAGACATTGTAAGCGGAACAAAACTTCCCAAAATGTTTCGTGTAAAGCAGATATTTCCTCGAGATAAGATTGAGATACAAGAAATACCGGATCTGATTCACAATCTTCTGATGGAACCAAAATTTAGGGACAGGGTTAAGCCTGGGATGCGTATTGCCATTACAGCTGGTTCAAGAGGAATTGCCAACGTGGCATTGACAACGAAATGTATTGCAGATTTTTGCAAGGGGCAGGGAGCCGAGCCATTTATCGTACCGGCTATGGGAAGCCATGGCGGAGCAACCGCGGAAGGCCAAAAAGAAATTTTGAATGGCTATGGTATCACCGAGGAATATTGTGGATGCCAAATCCTTTCTTCTATGGAAGTAAAGTGTATCGGTAAAAATGCAGAGGGCACAGATGTGTTCATTGATAAGAATGCTGCAGAAGCAGATGGAATTATACTCGGATGCCGTATCAAGCCACACACCGCATTTCGTGGACCATATGAAAGCGGCATGATGAAGATGATGGCAATCGGTCTGGGTAAACAATATGGCGCTACGATATGTCATGCAGCAGGTTTTCAGAATATGCACAAGAATGTACCGTCTTTCGGACGGGCGATCATTGCAAATGCGCCGATACTATTTGCAGTGCCGACCATAGAAAATGCTTTTGAGGAGACCTGCTGGATCGGAGCGGTAGCAGCGGAAGATATCAATGAGAAAGAGCCGGCGCTTTTAGAATATGCGAAATCTTTGATGCCGCGTATCTGGGTGGATTCCTGCGATGTATTGGTTGTAGATCAGATCGGAAAGAATTTCAGCGGAGATGGTATGGATCCGAATATTACAGGAACTTTTTGTACCAATTGTGCGAGCGGAGGAATTGATGCACAGAGAGTAGCTGTTCTGAATCTAAGCCCGGAGACCCATGGAAATGGAATCGGACTTGGATATGCAAGTGCAACAACCGCACGTGTATACAAAAATTTGGATTTAAAGGCGATGTATCCAAACGCTATTACGTGTACGGTACTGGGAGGCGTCCGCATTCCGATTGTCATGGAAAGCGATCAAGAGTGTATCCAGTGTTGCCTGCAGACTTGTAATGAAATAGATAAGGAACATGCCAGAATTGTGCGAATTCCAAACAGCCTGAATATAGGAGAGATTTTTTTATCAGAGGCATATTGGGATGAAGTAAAAGATAATGAGGCCTATCGTGGAAAATTGGAAATTATATCAGAACCGGAAAATTGGAAATTTGATGAAAACGGCGATTTGCCAATGAAGAACGGAAGCATGATATTTTAAAAATACAAAGAAAAGGAGTGTAGCAGAATGGAAAAATTAAATTATGACGTATTGGAAAAATCTGGTTATGAAGGCTTTGTTCTTAAGGAGGCTCCGGAGAAAGTGATGCAGTTTGGCGAGGGAAATTTCCTGCGTGCCTTTGTAGACTACTGGTTCGACCTTGCAAATGAAAAAGCGGACTGGAATGGAAAATGCTGTCTTGTCCAGCCGATCGCACAGGGGCTGAGGGATATGATCAATGAACAGGAAGGACTTTATACCTTATACCTGCGCGGCAGTGAGAATGGTCAAAAAGTGGATGACAAACGTGTCATCTCAAGTGTCAGCCGTTGCCTAAATCCTTATGAAAAAGCAGACTATGAAGCCATGATGGAAGTGGCAGCAAGTGATGATCTCGAGATTATTGTTTCCAACACAACAGAAGCCGGAATTCAGTATGATCCTTCCTGCAGCAAAGATGACTGTCCACCGTCAAGTTTCCCGGCAAAACTGACACAGGTGCTGTACCATCGTTATCAGGCAGGAAAAAAAGGGATCATCATGTTAGCCTGCGAGCTGATCGACAACAATGGAAAAGAGCTGTTAAAATGTGTCAACCAATACATCGAACAGTGGGGGCTTGAGGACGGATTTAAGAAATATGTCAATGAGGACTGTACCTTCTGCGGCTCTCTTGTTGACCGTATCGTACCGGGACGTATCCGTGATGAAAAAGAAGTTGCTGAACTTGAACAGAAACACGGTTACGCAGATCCATTGCTGGATGTCGGAGAAGTATTTGGTGTTTGGGTCATCGAGGGTGATGAAAAATTAAACGATGTGCTTCCTTTTAAGAAAGCAGGATTAAGCGATAAGGTGTTTGTTGTGCCGGACATGAGCCCTTACAAAAAAAGAAAAGTACGTATCCTAAACGGGGCGCATACAGGTTTTGTGCTCGGAGCCTATCTGGCAGGAGGAGATATTGTCCGAGATTGTATGCATGATGATGTCATCAAGGGCTTCATGAACAAAATGCTTTACGAGGAAGTCATTCCAACATTGCCGTTGGATAAGGATGACCTGCTTAAATTTGCAGCAGCAGTTTCGGATCGTTTTAACAATCCATTTGTGAACCATGAACTTATGAGCATTTCCTTAAACTCCACTTCAAAATGGAAGGCGCGTAACATGCCGTCTTTCCTCGAGTATATTAAGGAGAAAGGAAAGCTGCCTGTTTGCCTGACGATGTCGCTAGCGGCCTACATTGCTTTTTACAGTAATGATGTTCAGGAACTGTCATATGCGGGACTTATCTGCAGACGTCCGGCAGGAAACGAATATACCGTAAGCGATGACAGATGGGTGCTGGAATTTTATTATGAACATCGGGATGCATCTGCGGCGGAACTGGTGCATGAAGTGCTTACAAATAAAAAAATGTGGGATCAGGATCTGACTGGAATCGAAGGATTAGAGAAAGCGGTCACAGAGGATCTTGAGAAAATACGTAGGGAAGGAGCAAAGGCTGCTTATGCAGGCTGCCTGTAAATGCTTATGAAGACGATACAGATAGCACCGGCGGATAATGTGGCAGTTGCACTCTGCCCAATCAATGCAGGAGAGACCGTACAGTCCGGCGATCTGAGTCAGATCGTGGTGACAGAGGCAATCCCGCAGGGACACAAGATCGCTTTGAAAAATATTGCAAAAGAAGAGAATATTATCAAATATGGCTTTGCAATCGGACATGCAACGACAGACATTCCGGCAGGAAGCTGGGTACATACGCATAACATGGCGACGAATCTGTCCGGTGAAATTGAATATTCTTATCATCCGGAACTTAAGCAGCCGGCAGCAGAAAAACCGGAGTGTTTTAACGGATTCCGCAGGAAAGACGGACGTGCAGCGATCCGGAATGAGATCTGGATCATTCCGACAGTAGGGTGTGTCAATGACGTCGCTAAGAGAATGACAGCACTCAATCAGGATCTTGTGACCGGAACGATAGACGGTCTGTATACATTTGATCATCCATTTGGATGTAGCCAGACGGGACATGACCATGCACAGACCAGAAAGCTTCTGGCGGCGCTTGTGCGCCATCCCAATGCAGCAGCAGTACTTGTATTGGGACTTGGATGTGAGAATCTGACACATGAACAGTTCGTGGAGGAACTGGGCGATTATGATGCGGACAGAGTCAAATTCTTAACCTGTCAGGAAGTGGAGGACGAATTTGAAGCCGGAAGAAAATTATTGGAAGAATGTGCAGCCTATGCCGGACAGTTCCACAGAGAACCGATCCCGGTCAGTGAACTGGTGATCGGGATGAAGTGTGGAGGATCTGACGGTCTTTCCGGTATTACCGCCAATCCGACGGTGGGACGTTTCAGCGATATGCTTGTTGCACGAGGAGGCTCTACGGTTCTTACCGAAGTGCCGGAAATGTTTGGTGCGGAAGGCTTCCTTATGAACCGGTGTATCAACAAAGAAGTGTTTGATAAAGCCGTAAACATGATCAACGGGTTTAAAAATTATTTTATCAGTCACAATGAAGTGGTATACGACAATCCGAGTCCGGGAAATCGTCAGGGGGGTATTACAACTCTGGAGGATAAGTCGTGTGGCTGTGTGCAAAAAGGTGGCACAGCCCCAATCATGGATGTAATCGGTTACGGGGATGCTGTTGTGACAAAGGGATTAAATATGCTTTACGGACCGGGAAATGATCTGGTGTCAGCTACCGCAATGACAGCAGCAGGTGCGCATATGATACTTTTCACAACGGGACGCGGAACACCGTTTGGAGCCCCGGCTCCGACCCTGAAACTTGCCACGAACAGCCGTCTGGCATCCAATAAAAAAAGTTGGATCGATTTTGATGCGGGACCGGTCGTTGATGGAGAAAGCATTGACGACGCTGCAAAACGTCTTTTGCAGCTGGTAATCGAGGTCGCGAACGGAAAAGAGACGCAGACGGAACGACGCGGATACCGAAGTATTTCTATTTTTAAAGATGGAGTGGTTTTGTAGATAGAAATAACAGTAAAATGCAGTTTACTTGAGAAAAGCAGTACAGAAAAATCGGAGGAGAAAGACAATGAAAGCAATTAAATATGAAAAACCATGGGATGTAGCCTGTGTAGATATGGAAAAGCCGACACGTAAAAAAGGAGAGGCCTTGATCAGGATTATGACAGCAGGTATTTGTGGAAGTGATATAGGAGCTTTCCGCGGAACCAATGGGCTTGTTTCTTACCCAAGAATTATTGGACATGAACTGGCAGGCATTATTGAGGAGATTGATGAAGATAATCCAAAAGGATTTCAGGTGGGAGATTGTGTGATTGTAGATCCATATCTCTATTGCGGACATTGTTATCCGTGCTCCATCGGACGTACAAATTGTTGTACGGATCTGCATGTGTTGGGTGTGCATGTAGATGGTGGTATGGCAGAATACTTCTGTCATCCGGCGGATATGCTGGTAAAAATGCCAGAGGGCATGGATTGGGTTCTGGCAGCCATGGCTGAACCGCTTACCATATCTCTTCATGGAGTACACAGAGGTGATCTGAAAGCCGGAGAATTTTGTGCAATATACGGAGCCGGTCCGATCGGTCTTCTGGCAGCTATGGTTGCAGAAGCCTATGGAGCACATGCAATTTTGATCGATGTTGTACAGGAGCGTCTGGATTTTGGAAAAGAACTCGGCGTGGAGTATATCATCAACTCTGCAAATGAAAATCCGGTGGCCGCAGTTGCAAAAATTACAGATGGCACTATGGCGCAGCTGGTTATGGAGTGCACGGGCGCAAATGTATGTATTCGAAGTACATTGGATCTGGTGTCTAATGCGGGAAGAATTACATTTACCGGATGGCCTAAGAAAGAAACCTCTCTTCCAACCGATCTGTTTACCAAAAAAGAGATTGATATCCGTGGTGCACGTACTTCTGCAGGTGAATTTGAAGAAGCGATTGCGTTGATTACTTCGGGCAGGGTTGATGTGAGAAAAATTTTGACAAAGACAGTGACGATGGATGAGGCACCGGAAACGATTGTTGATATTGAAAAGAATCCGGGAAATTATATGAAGGTTGTTGTTGATCTGAGATAATGTGTAGAAGCGGGGCAAAGACATCGCAGAGATGGAAAAGTATTGGATAGTGATGTTACGATACATGAGGAGAGAGGGCTTATACAGCAATGAAAGAACTTTATTTAACAGAAGAAAACGGTATATCGAAGGAACAGTTTGAGAAGCAACTGGACGACTTTCTGATGCAGTATCCGAAGGTAAAGAAAGTATTGATCATTCCACCGGATTTCACGCGATGCTATTCCTACGCAGGAGAAATTACCCAGTATCTTTATAAAAAACTGAGTGCATCAGCAGAGGTCGATGTCATGCCTGCCTTGGGAACCCATATGGCAATGAATGAAGAGGAGATGCAGAAATTTTTTGGGAACATTGTGCCGAGGGAACGTATAATCGTGCATCACTGGCAGATGGATACTGTCTGCCTGGGATATGTTCCGGCAGAGGTGTGCGCTGCCATTAGCAAGGGATTGTTTCCGGAACAGATTGATGTGGAAGTAAACCATCTGCTGATCGATGGTGGGTATGATCTGATTCTGTCAGTAGGTCAGGTGGTGCCTCATGAAGTCGTTGGCATGGCAAATTACTCAAAGAATATTTTTGTCGGTACGGGCGGACGTGAGATGATCAATAAGTCGCACATGCTCAGTGCAATCTGTGGAATGGAAAAAGCATTGGGTGTAATAGACAGTCCGGCAAGACAGGTGTATGACTATGCACAGCAGCATTTTATTGATGGTAAACTTCCTTTGGTATATTTGCAGACGGTTACGACCAGAGAAAATGACGAACTAAAACTTCATGGACTCTACATCGGAGCGTCAAGAAAGCCGTTTGAAAAAGCCACAGAACTTGCTCAGAAACTGAATATTGTACATGTGGATCATTGTGCAAAGAAGGTAGTGACCTATCTGGACCCGGAAGAATTAAAAACGACCTGGGTGGGTAACAAAGGTATTTACCGTACGAGAATGATTGTTGCAGATGGAGGAGAATTGATCCTTCTTGCACCAGGCGTGGCAGCATTTGGTGAAAATGAAGAAATGGATAGGATGACCAGAAAGTATGGTTATACAGGGATAGAACACATTCTTGAACTCTATCACCAGGGAGTATTTGAAGGAAGATTGATGAGTGCCGCCCATCTGATTCAGGGCTCTACCGAAGGACGCTTTACGGTAACGTATGCAACAAAGCCGGAGAATCTTTCAAACGAAGAAGTGGAAAGCGTTGGTTATCAGTGGGCAGATTATAACGAAACGGTAAAACACTATGATCCAAAGCATTTAAAAGAAGGATGGAACATACTGCCGGATGGTGAAGAAGTATTTTTTGTAGGAACGCCGGCATTGGGATTATGGAAAGTAGATTGATGTAAAAAGAAAAAACTACCCACATTACTTACTATTAAGTAGAAGGGTAGTTTTTTAGAATCACGAATCTCATACGAACTTGCCAAAATCCGATGTTTCAGACCTTTATTCCAACACCAGCAACAAAGCCATTTTGAATTTGCCATCAGCGGTAACGCTGTGAAGCCCATTTTTGTCAAAACGGAAATTTTCTCCGGCAGAAAGGGTGTAGTCTTTTCCTTCGTAGCCGATGGTTGCTTTTCCTTCCAATGCAAAGATGATCGCATTTCCAGGTGCGCGGTGAGGGGTAAGACCGGTTCCCTCGTCGAAAGCCATAAGCACGAATTTCATGGTATCGTTGCTTACAACGTCAAGGTTTGCAATACTTCCTTCCTCATAAGAAATTAAGTCTTTCAGTTTCATTACTTCGCCTGATTTGATGATGTTGTTCATAGTATTCTCCTTTTTTATAATCATTTCAGTGTAAACAGTACCAGTTACTGTCTCCATCCCGCAGAGAGTTCCTCCCGGCACAATCAGACAGTCGCCTTCGGTAAAATTTTTCTTATCGGCATTTTCACCGATCAGAAATGTGGCATCTCCCTTTGCACCGATGTAGACAGCCGTTGCATCATAGCATTCCTGGCTGATGGAAGTGTCTTTTCCGAGAGAAAAGAATGTGACGCCGGTTGCAGTTCCCATTTTTGCATCTTTTGAGATGGTCATGCCATCTTTTATCGGACGTAACTGCTCTATTGTAAATACGCGATCCATGGAAATCTCCTTTAAAAACAAATATGGTTAGATAATTGCGAAACTCCTCATATTCTGCTTTCAATTATTCAAAATTAACAAAACATTCAAGACACGCTCCAGCTATGTGTCACTCGCAACGATACTAAGAAGCCAGGCACAACTTACAGTTGTACCTACCTTCTAAGAACCGACGGTTCCCCAATGTCTTTTGTTAATTTTTCACAATTCAATTTACACTTTCATGAGTTTCGCAATTATCTATAAATATAGTCAATAGATAGTCGGCTACTATGTATTCTTTCCTAAAGTAACAAAATTATTTTAGCTAATGTAAGGGAAAATATCTGTTGGAAAAACAACCAAATTTTAGAAGAGCATAAAAATTTTATAGAAAAATTATTTTATATGCCTAACCCCATATGTTAAAATAACATCATAGGAGACAACCACATATGCAGATAGAAGAGAAACAGATTGTGATAAATGGACAGAACATCATATTGCGCAGTCCAAAGAAGCAGGACGCAGAAACTTTTTCAGAGGTGCGTGACATCACCTACCGTGAAACGTATTTTCTGGCGAGATACCCGGAGGAGACAGATTTCACAGCGGACGCAGCAGAGGCGATGATTTCAGACATAGCAGAGCGCAGGGAAGAATTTTTGATCGGAGCGTTTCGGAAAGAGCAGATGATTGGCTGTGTCATGGTTTTAAAAGAGGGAAATCACATCAAATTCCGGCATAAGGCGGGAATCGGAATTTTTATCCTCCAAAAATACTGCGGAATAGGACTTGGAAGGCAGTTGATGGAATATGCGATCGAAAACGCCAGAAAAACAGAACTTGAGCAGCTGAAACTGGGTGTTTTTGATGACAATGTGGCAGCAATCCGTCTGTATGAAAAATTAGGTTTTCGCGAGTGGGGAAGAGAACCTCATGCGTTTAAACTGAAAGACGGAAGCTACCGGGATGAAATACAGATGGTCTTATTTTTATCATAGAAAAGGACGAGCGATGAAACTATATTTTGTACGTCATGGTGAAACAGAGTGGAATGTAAAAAAGAAGATTCAGGGAAAAACCGATATTCCACTGAATGAAAATGGAATCCGGCAGGCGAAGGAACTGGCGTGCCAGCTGGTGGAAGAAGATATTTCGGTAAAACATGTCTATCATTCACCGCAGCTTCGGGCGGCAGAGACGGCACGTATCGCTGCAGAAGCGCTGCATGCGACCTGTATTCCGCTGGATGGACTGGTGGAGATGAACCTCGGAAGCTGGGAGGGTTCCAACTGGCGTGTGATCGAGCGGGAAAACAGTCCGGAATATCAGGAGTGGAGAAAAGACCGCCGCTATGTGCGCACACCGGGAGGCGGTGAATGTTACAATGATGTGGTAAAACGCACGCTGGATGCTATGGAATATATTATGAAACGGGAAAACGGAGATGTGCTGATCGTGACGCACAGCGCGATCATTATGGCACTGCGGTGTTACATTGCAGGGCTTCCATTTGATGAGATGGTCCGGAAATTTAAGACAAGAAATGCGGAAGTAGTCATGATCGAAAGTTTTAAGATCATAGATGCGATCGCACGGTTTAAAAAAGAAAATAAATAAATCACAACAAAAACGCAGAAACTGTTGTACAGAGAGAAGCAAAAACGCAGGTCTCTCTGTACAGCAGTTTTTTATGTAACATATCTGTCAGACGCCGCTCTTGTAACTTCTGCACAATTTTAAATAATCATTTTTGTGAATGATGTTGACGGAAAATGATTGACTGTGACGGAATTTGAATCTATAATTCAGATATAAAGATGAACGGATATGAATGATGTTGACGGAAAATGGAGGGGAATAAATGCTGACAGAGGAACGATTTGTGAAGATATTATCCATACTGGAAAGTATGGGGAGTGTGACAGTACAGCAGTTGATGACAGAACTTAACGCTTCGGAATCTACGATACGAAGGGATCTGAATGCACTGGATGCAAACGGTCAGTTGACGAAGGTTCACGGTGGGGCAATCCTTAAAACGATGGCGTACAGTACTAAGGATGACAACGTCGTCAGCCGGAAAGAAAAGAATCGTGACGCAAAGAACAAAATTGCAAAATACGCCGCAGAACAGATCGCATCGGGTGATTTTGTTTATCTGGATGCAGGAACGACAACAGAGCTGATGATCGAATACATCACGAGTCATCAGGCGGTGTTTGTGACAAATGCGATCAGCCATGCGAAGCGTCTGGCAGAGAGAGGGTTTACCGTGTATCTCCTGGGCGGCGAGTTTAAAGCGATCACAGAGGCGATTGTAGGAGAAGAGGCAGTCGAAGCACTGGAAAAATACAATTTTACCAAAGGCTTTTGGGGTGCAAACGGTGTCAGCCTTCAGAAAGGCTATTCCACACCGGAGTTAAAAGAGGCAATGGTGAAGAAGAAATCAATGGAGAACTGCAAAGAGCGATTTGTTTTAGCAGATGAGAGCAAGTTCAATCATATTTCAAGCGTGACCTTTGCACCATTCGAGGGAGCAACGGTGATCACGACAGGATTGAATCTTCTGGCTTATAAGAACTGCAAAAATGTTGCAAACATTTAGCTGGTATATACAAGCTGGAACAAAAAGTATGAAAACAAACAGAGAGGTATCACAGGAAAGGAGTCGAAAAAATGATCTATACCGTAACTTTTAACCCATCGCTGGATTACATCGTTTCTGTAGATAATTTTACCTGCGGAATCGTAAATCGTACAACGGATGAGATTATTTTTCCGGGAGGAAAAGGAATCAACGTTTCCATGGTTTTAAAGAATCTTGGCTTTGAGAATACAGCACTTGGCTTTCTGGCCGGATTCACAGGAAACAGAATACAGGATCTGTTAGAGGAAAAAGGAGTCCGCGCCGACTTTATCAGCGTGGAAAAGGGAATTTCCAGAATTAATGTAAAGCTTCGTTCCAATGAAGAGACGGAGATCAACGGACAGGGACCGGCGATCGCGGAGGCAGATATTAAAAAGCTTTATGAAAAGCTTGATACACTGTCAGACGGTGATATCCTCGTGCTTGCAGGAAGCATTCCGGATGTTATGCCGGGTTCGATGTATATGGATATTATGAGACATTTACAGAACAAGGACTTGAAAATTGTGGTAGACGCAACGAAAGATCTTCTGGTGAATGTGTTACAGTATCATCCATTTCTGATCAAGCCAAACAATCATGAGCTTGGCGAAATTTTCGGAGTGAAGATTGAAAGTAAGGCAGATGTCATCACCTATGCAAAGAAAATGCAGGAAAAGGGAGCAAGAAACGTTCTGGTATCCATGGCGGGTGACGGAGCTGTGTTAGTCGCAGAAGATGGAAGCATTTTCCAGTCTGAAGCGCCAAAAGGAAAGGTTGTCAATTCCGTGGGAGCAGGAGATTCCATGGTGGCAGGATTTATTGCAGGATACCTTGAGAACGGAAGCTACGAGAAAGCGTTCCAGATTGGTGTCTGCACCGGAAGTGCCTCTGCATTTTCCGAGGAACTGGCTACAAAAGCAGAAGTAATTGCGTTACTTGATAGCAATAAGAAATTGTTTATTGGGGAACAATAGAAAGGGAGGGTTTTTCAAATGAAAATCAGAGATTTACTCGCAGCAGAAAGTATTGAACTGAATGGAAAAGTAACAGGCAAAAAAGAAGCTCTTGATGCCATGGTCGATTTAATGGCAAAGAGCGGCAAGATCAATGATGTAGAGGTTTACCGTAAAGGTGTCTACGCAAGAGAAGAGGAGAGTACCACAGGAATCGGCGAAGGAATTGCGATTCCGCATTGCAAATCGGATTCGGTATCAAGACCGGGACTTGCAGCTATGGTTGTACCGGAAGGGGTTGACTTTGATTCCTTAGACGGTGAGAAAGTAAACCTGATCTTTTTGATCGCTGCACCGAACACAAAAGAGAACGTACATCTCGATGTACTGAGCAAATTATCAGTGTTACTGATGGATGAGGATTTCACAGCAAACCTGCGCAATGCCAAGACGGTCGATGAATTTTTGCACGTGATCGACGCAGCAGAAGCAGAAAAAGACGCTGAGGAAGAGAAAAAAGAAGAGGAAAAGAAAGCAGAAGCACCAGTTTCCAATGGAAAACTGATCCTCGCAGTTACCGGCTGCCCAACCGGTATCGCACATACTTATATGGCGGCAGAAGCACTTGAGAAAAAGGCAAAAGAGCTTGGATACCGGATCAAAGTTGAGACGAGAGGTTCCGGCGGTGCCAAGAATGTGCTCACAAAAGCAGAGATCGCAGAGGCAGAGTGCATTATTGTTGCAGCAGACACACAGGTTCCAATGGATCGTTTCGCAGGAAAACCGGTGATCCAGTGTAAAGTGGCAGACGGAATCAGCAAAGCAGAGGAACTTCTCACAAAAGCGGCAAATGGCCATGCATCTATTTACGAGGCAGGCGGAAAAGCAGCAGATGACGAAGAAGAGGGAAAAGACAGTCTCGGACATCAGATCTACAAACATCTGATGAATGGTGTATCCCATATGCTTCCATTCGTAGTCGGCGGTGGTATTCTGATCGCAATTGCATTCCTGATCGATGGTTTTTCCGTAGATTTGAATTCACTTCCATTAGACCAGAGATCAAACTTCGGTACGATCACTCCGATGGCAGCGATGTTTAAGTCTATCGGTGGCGTGGCATTCGGCTTCATGCTCCCAATCCTTGCCGGATTTATTGCGATGAGTATTGCAGACAGACCGGGACTTGCCGTTGGTTTCGTCGGCGGTGCAATTGCAGCAAACGGAACAAGTGGATTCCTCGGCGCATTGGTAGCCGGATTCCTTGCAGGATATGTTGTAGTATTATTAAAGAAGATCTGCAGCAAACTTCCTGACAGTTTAGAGGGAACAAAACCGGTATTGATCTATCCGTTATTTGGTATCTTTATTGTAGGTGTTTTGATGACATATGTAGTGGAACCGCCAATCGGCGCATTAAATACATTAATCAATAACGGATTGAACGGATTAAACGGCGCAAGTGCAATATTACTTGGTGCATTACTCGGCGGTATGATGTCTGTTGATATGGGAGGCCCGGTTAACAAGGCAGCTTATGTATTCGGTACAGCTTCCATTGCAGCCGGAAACTACAACATCATGGCAGCCGTTATGGTCGGTGGTATGGTTCCGCCAATCGCGCTTGCGCTTGCAACCTTAATTTTCAAAAATAAATTTACAGAAGATGAGAGAAAAGCAGGTCCTACCAACTTCATTATGGGACTTTCCTTCATCACAGAGGGCGCGATCCCATTTGCAGCATCCGATCCACTCCATGTATTACCGGCGTGTGTGGTTGGTTCTGCAGTAGCAGGTGCTTTATCCATGGCATTTAACTGTACTTTAATGGCTCCTCATGGTGGAATCTTCGTATTCCTTACCGTAGGAAATCCATTATTATATCTAGTTTCACTGGCAGTCGGTTCCGCAGTCGGATGCGTACTGCTCGGTGTATTAAAGAAAAAAGCAGCTTAAGAGGAGAGAAAAACAATGAAAGAATTTAAGTATGTAATCAAAGATGAACAGGGAATCCACGCAAGACCGGCAGGGTTATTTGTAAAGGAAGCAGCCGCATTTCCATGCAAAGTAACCATTGAAAAAGATGGAAAAGAGGCAGATGCAAAACGTATTTTTGCAGTGATGGGCCTCGCAGTCAAATGTGGACAGGAGATCACCTTAAAGACAGATGGCGAAAACGAAGAAGAGGCAATGAATAAACTTTCCGCTTTCTTAGAAGAAAACTTATAAAAAATACGTGCCTGTGGACTGCTTTGCGGCAGTCCATATGTGCATTACAGCAGAAATATTTTTGGAGGTAAAACAATGGTTTTAGAAGGAAAAAGCGTATTTGGTGGAATTGCGATCGGACGTCTTTCTATTTACAATAAGAAGGAAAATCAGGTAAAACGCGAGAAAATCACAGATGTGGAAGCAGAAATCACTCGTTTTACAGATGCAAAGGAAACTGCAAAAGAGCAGTTAAAAGGCTTTTATGAGAAAGCGGTCAAGGAAGTTGGCGAAGTGAATGCCGCAATTTTTGAAGTGCATCAGATGATGCTAGATGATCTTGATTATGTGGAATCTATCACCAATATGATCCGCACACAGGAAGTAAATGCAGAATTTGCAGTGGCATCGACCGGAGATAATTTTTCAAAGATGTTTGCAGCGATGGATGATGATTATATGAAAGAGCGTGCAGCAGATGTAAAAGATATTTCCAACCGTGTGATCTCTATTTTACAGAATGCGGAAAACGGTTCCGTGACAGGAGAGGAACCGGTGATTCTTCTTGCCGATGATCTTGCACCAAGTGAGACAGTCCAGCTCGATAAATCCAAAGTACTCTCCTTCGTGACCAGACATGGTTCTACCAACTCCCACACTGCGATTTTAGCGAGAACCATGAACATTCCGGCATTGATCGGCATTGATTTTTCCGAGGATGTCAATGGGAAAATGGGTATCGTGGACGGCTATACCGGAACGCTTTACATTGAACCGGATGAGGAGACCATGAAAAAATACGAGGAAAAAAAAGCCGAGGATGAAAATAAGAAGCGTCTTTTACTGGAATTAAAGGGAAAAGAAAATGTTACTTTAGACGGCAAAAAAATTAATCTTTATGCCAATATCGGCGGTGTTGCGGATGTGGCAAATGCACTGAGCAACGATGCGGGCGGAATCGGATTGTTCCGAAGCGAGTTCCTTTATCTGGAATCGGAGGACTATCCGACCGAGGAAGCGCAGTTTGCCGCTTATAAGACGGTGGCAGAAAATATGGCAGGCAAAAAGGTTATTATCCGTACCTTAGATATTGGAGCCGATAAGCAGGTGGACTATTTCCATATGGAGAAAGAAGAAAATCCGGCAATGGGATACCGTGCAATCCGAATCTGCCTTGACCGACCGGAAATTTTCAAGACACAGCTCCGTGCAATTTACCGTGCAAGCTATTACGGAACGATCTCCATTATGTTCCCGATGATCATTTCGGTGAAAGAGGTGAAACGTATCAAAGAGATCGTAGCGGAGGTGAAAGCAGAACTGACCACAGAGGGAATCCCATTTAAGGACTGTGAACTGGGAATTATGATCGAGACACCGGCAGCAGTCATGATCTCGGATCTTCTGGCAGAGGAGGTTGATTTCTTCTCCATTGGCACAAATGACCTGACACAGTACACACTTGCGATTGACCGTCAGAATCCAAAGCTTGACAGCTTTTATGATTCCCATCATGAAGCAATCTTAAGAATGCTTCAGATGGTTGTAGATAACGGTCATAAGCATGGCTGCTGGGTTGGTATCTGTGGCGAGCTGGGTGCAGATACGACACTGACCTCCACTTTCCTTAAGATGGGATTTGATGAGTTATCTGTCTCTCCAGCCATGATTTTACGCGTAAGAGAGGAAATCCGGAACACAAAAGTGGAGGAGTAGCCCTGAATTATAAAAGACATTTTCCGGGTCTTGCCTCTGTGATGTTTTTGCCGTCATAGACAAGTTCCCCACCGATATAAACAGAGACAATGCCTTCGGCAATCTGTGTACCGTCCTTAAAATCGGCACAGTCGCGCAGTTTTGTCTCATCAAACAGAATAAAATCAGCATCAAAGCCATCCCTGATCAGACCTTTATTCGGAAGCTTCCATACGGAGGCGGTAAGACCGGTCTGTTTATGGATGGTTTCTTCTATTGTGATAAGATGTCTTTTCAGTGCAAAGTCGGCGATCGGCTTGATAAAGCTGCCGTAGGCTCTCGGATGTGCAGGCCCCTTTTTCTCAGAGCAGATCGTGTCAGATCCAATCATGGAGTATGGACTCTGGTAGATGGTGAGCATATCCTGTTCCGACAGGGAAAAGTAACTTGCCATGCAGGTGAAATTGTTTTCCAAAAGCAGGTCAAAATAGGTATCAAAAGCATCTTTGCCGAGGAAGTCGGCATATTCCTGAACTGTTTTTCCCACAGCGTCAGGTGTTTTTGGCGCGGAGGAGATCAGAAAATTTGTCGACTGTCTTTGGACCGAAGAAAGAAAAGATCAGAGCCATAGATGGGGTATCGTTTTATGTCTGCCGCGGTGAGATGGTTGGCATTGTCGGAGAATCCGGCTGTGGAAAAAGTGTGACAAGCCAGTCTATTATGCGGCTTTACGATGAAAAAGAAGAGGTTTCCTACTCCGGAACTGTCCGGTTTGAAGGGGAAAATCTGATGGAAATTCCCTATAAGGAAATGGATAAGATCAGAGGAAACCGCATTGCAATGATTTTTCAGGATGCATTAAGCTCCTTAAATCCTGTATACACGGTTGGAAATCAGGTGGTGGAGGCAATCTGCATCCATCAGAATGTGGAGAAAAAGGAAGCCTGGCAGAAAGCCGTGGAAATGCTCATGAAAGTCGGCATTTCAGAACCGGAGAAGCGTATGCGGCAGTATCCACATGAGCTGTTCGGCGGTATGCGTCAAAGGGTGATGATTGCGATAGCACTCTGCTGTAAACCGGATCTTCTGATCGCGGATGAGCCGACAACGGCATTGGATGTCACGGTGCAGGCTCAGATCATGGATCTCATCCAGCAGTTAAAAGAAGAGGAAAATATGGGTGTTATCCTCATTACACATGATATGGCGGTAGTGGCATAAAACTGCGACAGGGTGATCGTAATGTATCTTGGACAGATGGTAGAGGAAGCGAGTGTCACGGATATTTTTGAACATCCGCTTCATCCGTATACGGTCGGACTGATCCAGTCTATTCCACAGATGACCACAGACTCCGAGCAGGAACTGTTTATGATAAAAGGAAGTCTTCCGCTTCTGACGCAGATCAAAAAGGGCTGCCGTTTTGCGTCAAGATGTCCGTATGCGACAGACAAATGCAGGGAAGAAGAACCGGAATTGCAGAAAACAGGTGAAAATCACAGTGTGAGATGTCATTTCCCAAGGTTTGGTGAATAAGGGAGTTATATATGGACGAGAGAAAAGCAGTAATTAAAGCGGAGCATATCAAAAAATATTTCCCTGTAAAGGGAGTGGTCGGAAAGAAAAAAGCGGTCGTAAAGGCAGTGGATGACGTGTCACTGACAGTCTATGAGGGCGAGACTGTGGGACTGGTAGGTGAGACAGGCTGCGGTAAAAGTACATTTGGAAGAACGATTTTAAAGTTGACGGAACCGACCGATGGAAAAATTTATCTGGACGGTGAAGATATTACCGGTTATTCGGAGCGCAAACTCAGAAAATACAGGCAGAAAATGCAGATCGTATTTCAGGACCCGTACAGTTCCCTTGATCCGAGGGAGACCATCGGGAAATCTTTAGAAGAAGTGCTGCAGATTCAGGGCAGGAAGCAGGGATGCCGGGAAAAGGTATTGGAGACGCTTGAACTTGTGGGATTGTCGTCAGAAGTTTACGACAGGTATCCGCACGAATTTTCGGGCGGACAGAGACAGCGTGTCGGAATTGCCAGAGCGTTGATCTTAAATCCGGTCTTTCTCGTCTGCGATGAACCGGTATCGGCGTTGGACGTATCGGTGCAGGCACAGATTGTCAACCTGTTGAAAAAAATACAGCGGGAGAGAAAGCTCGCGAGTATTTTTATTTCCCATGACATCAATGTTGTGCGCTATATCTCAGACCGCATTGTTGTTATGTATCTTGGACATATCGTGGAGGAAGCGCCGAAGGACGAATTGATCCATCATCCGAAGCATCCTTACACGAAAAGTCTTTTGGCATCTGTGCCAAACATGAATCCGAGGGAGCGGAAGCGCCATGTGGCGTTGGAGGGAGAAATCCCTTCCCCAATGGATCCACCATCCGGCTGTGTCTTTCATACAAGATGTCCGTATGCAACGGACAAGTGCCGGACGGAAGTACCGGAGTATAAGGAAAGCGGAGACGGACACTGGGTAAGATGTCACGAAGTGTGACAGAAATGAAAAACCTCTGTGCGGGTATGGAGCCTGCACAGAGGTTTTTTAGCGAAAGTAAAAGAACATTATATAAAGTGATGGTAGAATTTCAATCCATATTTCATAATTTAAACCAACCCGGACATACTGAATATAAAACAGTTATGAACGAGGTTTAAAAAGAATGAATCAGTATTTGTTGATAAAGCAGGGAAACATCCATAATGCCGTGGAAAAAGAAGCATTTACGGCTGATATTTTAATAGAAAATGGAAAGATAAAGAAAATTGCTCCGGTGTTAGAGGGCGCAGTTATCAATGATGCGGAAATAATTGATGCATCCGGCATTGACGTGTATCCGGGATTTGTGGACGCACATTGTCATCTGGGACTGGACGGATATGCGGTGGAGTATGCCGGAGATGATTTTAATGAAATCGGGGATGCCATCACGCCGGAACTCTCTGCACTCGATGCGGTCAATCCGCAGGACAAAGCATTTGAGCTGGCAAGAGCAGGCGGCGTAACCTGCGTGTCAACAGGACCAGGAAGCTCAAATGTAATCGGTGGAACATTTTGTGTCATTAAGACGTATGGGAAGCGTATTGATGATATGATTGTAAAAGAAAAATCGGCAATGAAAATTGCGTTTGGCGAAAATCCGAAAAACTGTTATAAAAGCAGGGGAATCTATTCGCGGATGACAATTGCTGCGAAACTCCGGGAAGTTTTGCGTCAGGCAGAGCTTTATGAAAAAAGACAGGAAGCGGCAGGATATCCGGATAATACGGACTATAGCAAAATGCCGGAATATAATGCGAAACTGGAAGCACTGCTCCCGGTCATAAGAAAAGAACTTCCACTGAAAGCCCACGTGCACCGTGCGGATGATATTTTCACGGCAATCCGTATTGCAAAGGAATTTGATCTGAATTTAAAGCTGGATCATGTGACAGATGGAAGTCTGATCGCGGACGAACTTGCGAAAGAAGGGTATTCGCTTGCGGTCGGACCTTCTTTTGGATATGCAACCAAATATGAATTGAAAAATAAGAGCTTTTCCACAGCGGCAGATCTGGCGGATGCAGGGTGCTCCGTTTGTATTATCACGGATTCTCCTGTCAGTGAGGAGCAATATCTTCCGCTTTGCGCCGGAAAAGCAATCGCAAGCGGACTGGATGAATTTACTGCATTACAGGCTGTCACGATCAATGCGGCAAAGCATATCGAAGTCCAGGACCGGGTGGGAAGCATTGAGGAAGGAAAGGATGCGGACTTTGTACTGGTAAAGGGAAGTCCGTTTGCAGTAGATACGAAAATTTTGTATACAATCATTGATGGAAAGATTGTATACAAAAATAATTCGCTGTGATCCTCTGTCTTGAACCTTAAAAGGGCTGGCGTGTTCATGAATGCGCCAGCCCTTTTAAGGTTCAAGCCTGATTTGGAACAAAGTCCGATTGAAAGCGACAGATGCCTTTGTTATAATAAACCATAATAGTTTATTTTGGGATAATAATGATTCTACAGATATAGGATGGTAATAGCAATTTGCAGAGAGGAGGGCGATTGACATGAAGAAGTATACATTAATGCATAAGAATTTCCCAGTAGCAGATTTAGAATTGGATGAAGCTTCAGGAGCAATTTCAACTGTTGGTATAGTGTATGAGAAAGAACGTGTACCGGTAGGAATTCCAGTGAAAAAAAACATCATTAACAGAGCCGCGCTTAATGCATGGTGGAAAGGACGTGCGATTCCAGCCAGCCGTATGGGGATTGAGAATGCATTGACGAAATTACACATGTCCTCCACGCAGATGCTGTTGGAAAAGTGTCTGGGATTAAGTCTGTCAGATCAGTATTGGGTGTGCCCGAAGAATTCAGGCATAACGTGGGAACAGGTAAATTTTTTTGAGAATACATTTTCAGATGATGTGGGAAATATTTTGTTTGACCAGACAGCATCTGGTAATCCGGTAAGTTTAATGTCACCGGATAATACTTCAGATGGATGGCTGAAGAAGAAATGGAAAATAATAGATGATAAACGTTGCCTGATAAAAGGGGGAAGTGGTGCCACACAGCAGGAACCGTATAATGAAGTTCTCGCAAGCAGGATCATGGACAGGCTGGACATTCCACATGTAAAATATTCACTTCTTGTGGAGGATGATTACCCATATAGTGTATGTGAAGATTTTATCACACCGGAGACAGAACTTATTTCTGCATGGCATCTGATGCAGACGAGCAGAAAGCCCAATCATATTTCAATCTATCAGCATTATATCAATTGCTGCGAGGAAAACGGAGTGCCGGAGATTCGTAAGGCATTAGATCAGATGATCGTTCTGGACTATCTGCTTGTAAATGAGGACAGGCATTTGAATAATTTCGGGGTAGTCCGTAAGGCAGAGTCATTAAAATATATGTGTGCAGCCCCAATTTTTGACAGTGGAACGTCCATGTGGTTTGATAAGCCGACAGCCATGATAGGAGATATAACGAAATTGGTGTGCAAACCGTTTAAAAATACACACGAAGAGCAGATAAAGCTTGTGAGTTCTTTTGAATGGCTTGCTATGGAAAAGTTAAGTGGTATCGAGGAAGAATTCCGGGAAATAGTGAGGGGATCGCTCTTTGTTGATGAAAAAAGATGTGATGCGCTTTGCGCGGCATTGAAAAACAGAGTAAATATGTTAGAAAAAGTGATTCATGCAAACCAAACAGTATATACAATAGATGACTATAAGAACGATGTGAAGGAAAATATAGCATACAGTGGTTCTGGTGGATATAAGAAAGGGGAGATGTAGTAAAGCATCTCCTCTTTTGCAGTTTATGTAAAAAAAACAACCATTTATGCCATTTTTCATTTTATAAATAAAATCCATGCTACCATTATGCTAACAAAAAATAATAGCAGCATGGGTTTTGTTTTTTATTGTTGTGATTCAAATAACACACATTTTTGTATCAATAACACAACAAATAAAATCCGTGAGCACCAAAAGAACAGGAGAACGAAAAATGAGCTTAAAATATGGGGAAATCATAAAACAGATGTCTCTGGAAGAAAAAGCACTGATGATGTCCGGTAAAAATACATGGGAGACCGTAGATTTTGAAAAGTACGGAATCCCATCCATGGCAATGTCCGACGGACCTCACGGGTTAAGACGTCAGGCCGGTGCAGGAGACCACCTTGGATTAAATGCCAGCCTTCCGGCAACCTGTTTCCCGACCGCAGCTACGATCGCAAACAGCTGGGATGAAAAATTGGGGGAGGAGATCGGTACTGCACTTGCAGAGGAAGCGGTGACCATGGATGTCAATGTCATCTTAGGACCGGGACTCAACATTAAGAGAAGCCCGCTCTGTGGACGTAACTTTGAGTATTTTTCCGAAGATCCGTATCATGCAGGGAAAATGGCAGCCGCTTATGTAAAAGGTATCCAGAGCAAGGGAATCTCAGCATGTCCAAAGCATTTTGCGGCAAACAGCCAGGAACTCCGTCGTATGGCAAGCGACTCTGTTGTTGATGAGCGTACATTCCGGGAAATTTATACCACCGGATTTGAAATCGCAGTCAAAGAGGGAAAATCCAAATCCATCATGTCTTCTTATAATGAAGTAAACGGTGTCTATGCAAATGAGAATCGTCATATGTTACAGGAAATCTTAGTCGATGAGTGGGGATTTGACGGCTATGTCGTATCCGACTGGGGTGGAAGCAACGACCATGCACTCGGCGTTATGAACGGAAGCCATCTTGAGATGCCGGGGACCGGAAAATCAGGCATGCGTGATATTGTCTGTGCGGTAAAAGACGGCACATTACCGGAAGAAGTATTAGATCAGCGTCTGGATGAACTGTTAAATGTTATTTTTGCAACCCATCAGGCAACAGTTGATGGAAAAGGCAAAAAATTTGATGTTGAAGGACACCATGCATTAGCAAGAAAAGCAGCCGAAGAAAGTGTTGTTTTACTGAAAAACAGTAATAATATCCTGCCATTAAAACCGGGAACAAAAGTAGCCGTCATCGGTGATTTTGCAAAGACTCCACGTTATCAGGGTGCAGGTTCTTCTCTTGTAAATCCGACCAGACAGCCGGAATCCATCTTAGATGTGATTGGGGACAGTGGACTTGTAATGACCGCTTACGAGCAGGGATATATCCGCAACCGTAAACCGAATGCAGCACTTGCAAAATCAGCAGTGGAAGCAGCAAAGAATGCAGACGTTGTTCTTGTTTTTGCAGGATTAGATGAAATCAGCGAGTCCGAAGGACTTGACCGTACCCATATGCATATGCCACAGGCACAGAACGAACTGATCGATGAGATCACAGCAGTAAACTCCAATGTAGTGGTAGTTCTCTCCGCAGGTTCTTCCATTGAGATGCCGTGGTTTGACTATGTAAAAGGTATCGTTCACGGATATTTAGGTGGTCAGGCAGGCGCATCTGCAATGATAAACGTCCTCACCGGAAAGGTATGCCCATCCGGAAAATTAAATGAGACTTATCCACTTCACTATGAAGATACTCCTGCATTCCACTACTATCCAAGCAAGGAGCGCAGCAGCGAGTACCGCGAGGCTCTCTATGTGGGATATCGTTATTATACAACGGTCGGCAAAAAAGTCCGTTTCCCATTTGGTTATGGATTGAGTTATACAACTTTTGCATACAGCAATTTCTCCGTTGACAAAGACGGTGTGACCTTCACGATCAAAAACACCGGAGATGTGGAAGGAACAGAAATTGCGCAGCTTTATGTCGGAAAACAGTCCGAGACAATTTTCCGTCCGGTCCGTGAGTTAAAAGGTTTTGCGAGAGTGACATTAGCTCCGGGAGAGGAAAAGTCCGTACATATCGCATTTGATGACAAGACCTTCCGTTTCTATGACACAAGAACCAATACATGGGAAGTAGAATCCGGTAATTATCAGATCATGGTAGGAACGGATGCAGATACCATGGTATTAGAAGGCAGCTTGGAAATTGCCGGAACTGTGGCAGACGGTGGTTACAGCAAAGAGATTTTACCGGAATATTTCAGCGGTAAGATTGAGAACGTGGATGACATCGAGTACAGAGAACTTTACGGAAGAGAAATCCCGGATGGAAGCTGGAGCGGTGAGATCCAGATGAACGATGCAGTATGCCAGCTTTATTACGGAAAAGGTATCTTTGGCAAACTGTTCTACGGAGTATTGAAATTACTTCTTAAGATCAGCGAGTGGCAGGGAAAACCGAACCTGAATGTTCTGTTCAACTACAACATGCCAATCCGTGGATATGCAAAAATGACGGGTGGATTTGTCACAATGGAGATGGCGAGAGCCTTAACGGAGATGGCGAACGGACACCGTATCAAAGGAACGGCACATCTGATCAAAGCGGCAGTGAAGAGAGATTAATGTAGAGGAACAAAAAATAAATTTTACACAAAACACACGTAAGGTGGCTATGGATTTTACATAGCTGCCTTATTTTTTTATGTATGGAAACAAATAAGATAAAAGTAAAATTGGAAGCGCCGATGGTGCAGGCGCGGTATCAGTATGCAATTGATGTGATGTTAACAAGACTTCGCATGATTGATGCAGATCTGACCGAGAAAAATGAACGCCCATTAATCAGAAATTTGTGTAGCAGAATTAAAACTGCCGAGAGCATTGTGAAAAAGCTGGAAAGAAAGGAACGTGAAGTCACTTTCGAAACAGCAGTCAATACTTTAAATGATATTGCCGGAGTCCGTGTGGTGTGTTATTTTGCGGACGATATTTATCAGATTGCGGACGCAGTGCGCAGACAGAAAGACTTTACCATTGTCAAAGAAAAAAATTATATCAGGAAGCCGAAAAAAAGCGGCTATCAAAGCCTTCATCTGATCGTGGAAGTGCCGGTAACTTATCTGGATAAGACAACCGCAGTGAGAGTTGAGATACAGATCCGTTCAGTCGCCATGGACTACTGGGCAGAATTAGATTCCCAGATGTGTTACAAAAAGGACGCCGGGCAGTTAGAAGCGGTAGAGAAGGCAACAAAGCAGTACGCAGACGTCATTGCGGGTGTGGATAAGAAGATGCTGGAACTTCGTAAGAAGATACAGAAAATGTGAAAGTATCCGGTAATCCCAAACGGCAGACATACATAAAATGAAACGATATCAGCAAAGCAGATCAGAAAAGAGGAGTAAAAAATGGATCAGGAAAAGACAAAGGTATGGGCACACCGGGGAGCCAGCGGCTATGCCCCGGAAAATACATTAGATGCATTCCAAAAAGCGGTTGAGATGGGAGCAGATGGAATCGAACTGGACGTGCAGATGACAAAAGACAGTGAGCTCGTTGTCATCCATGATGAGACGATCGATCGTGTGAGCAATGGAAAAGGCTGGGTAAAAGATTATACCTATGAAGAACTGAAAAAAATTAATTTTAACAAAACGCATCTGGAATATACAAAGGAAGAGATCCCAACACTTGAGCAGGTTTATCGGTTGATAAAACCGACAAATCTCACCATTAATGTGGAAATCAAAACAGGAATTGTTTTCTATCCGGGGATTGAAGAGCGGGTACTGGAGCTTACAGAGCGTCTTGGAATGAAGGAGCGTGTCATTTATTCTTCGTTTAATCATTATACGATCCGGAAAATCAAAGAGTTAGACCCGCAGGCTAAGACGGGCATGCTCTATGAAGATGGAATCATTGATGCAGTGGATTATGCATGTGATGTTGTAAAGGCAGACGCACTTCACCCGGCCGGATATAACGTTTTTTATCCGGGATTTTTAGAGCGTTGTAGAGAGCGGAAAAGACTGCTTCATGTATGGACGATCAATGAAGAAAAACATATGAGAATGCTGTGTGAGGCAGGCGTGGATGCATTGATCACAAACTACCCGGATATAGCAAAGAAAATCAGGGACGAATACCGTTTTGGAGAACTGCAGCCTGAACTGGTTCAAAGAATCCTTCAGAGTTGAGACAGTGAGAGATACCTATGATAGAAAAAAGAGCAGAGAACATCATGATACCAGAAGAAGCGAATTATCAGCGAACCATGAAGCGTGATGTGGAACCATATCTGAGAAGCTATGAAAAAGACGGCTACATAGAAAGCTACGATAAGACTGCAATTTATTACCGCACATACCGGATTCCACAGGCGAAAGCCGGAATTGTCATCAGCCACGGATTCTGTGAGTTTGCAGAGAAATATAGGGAAGTGATCTATTATTTCCTGCAAAACGGATATTCTGTCTATGTCCCGGAGCACAGGGGTCACGGATATTCCGACCGGATTGTTGTGGATGGTGAAAAAGTTCATATCGAGGATTATGAGCAATATGTGCAGGATCTGCATTTTTTTGTGAAAAATGTGGTAGAACCCACAGAAAAACGAAAAATCTTATTCTGTCATTCCATGGGTGGAGCCATTGGGGTGCGGTATCTCGAAGAGTTCCCACTGACCTTCGATGCGGCAATCCTTTCAGCACCAATGCTTGGAATGAATACTGGAAAATATCCGAAGTGGCTCGCAAAAGTTACCGCAGATTTTTTCTGCGCGATCGGAAAGGGAACGAAATATGCTGCCGGACAGAGTGGCTTTTCAGACAAACCATCCTTTGAAACAAGCAGCTGCGTTTCCAGAGAACGATACATGTATATCTACAATATGCGCCTGCGGAATATCAATTACCAGACTTACGGTGGAACCTATGCCTGGGTAAAAGCAGGATTTAAAGTAATCCGCAAGCTGCGGAAAAGAAAAAACATTAACAGTATAAAAATTCCGCTTATAATCTTTGAAGCGGAAAAAGACGACATGGTTGACAATTGTGGAATTGAAAAATTTGCTAAAAAAGTCAAGACCGCACAGCTGGTAAGAATGAAGGATTCCAAACATGAAATCTTTAACGCAGGCGAGGCGGTGCGTGACGGTTACTATAGACAAATATTTTTATTTTTAAATCATGTGTATACGGCACAGGAAAGAATGAATGAGGAAAACGAATATGAAACAAAAACTGACAAAACTCGAAAAATACTGGGTACTGTATGATGTGGGAAACTCTGCATTTACGCTGTTAGTGTCCACGATCATTCCGATTTATTTTAAAAACATGGCACAGAATATGGGCGTTTCCGCATCGGATTCTACTGCATATCTCAGCTATGCGATCTCAATCTCTACGATCATTGTTGCAATTTTAGGACCGATCCTTGGCGCAGTCGCAGACAACAAAAATCATAAAAAGCCGTTATTTACATTTTTCATGATGATAGGTGTTCTTGGATGTGCAGCGTTGTCCATTCCGAAGACGTGGCTGATGTTTTTGATTATTTTTGTGATCGCAAAAGTAGGATTTTCCGGCAGCCTGATTTTTTATGATTCCATGATGGTCGATGTAACCACCGACGAACGCATGGATGAGGTATCGTCCCATGGGTATGCGTGGGGCTATATCGGAAGCTGCGTACCATTTGTCATTAGTTTATTGCTGGTGTTAGGCGGTGATAAAGTTGGCATCAGCACACCGGCAGCCATGACAGCCGCATTTTTCTTAAATGCAGCATGGTGGGGGCTTGTGACAATCCCACTCTTAAAAAATTACGAACAGAAATATTATGTGGAAAATCAAGGCTCCATGGTAAAGGAGTCTTTTGCCAGACTTGGAAGAAGCGTGGCGGAATTGAAAGATAACAAAAAAGTTGCCCTCTTTCTGCTCGCATTTTTCTTCTATATAGATGGTGTATACACGATTATCGAGATGGCAACTTCTTACGGAAAAGACGTTGGGATCAGTGACGCTAATCTGCTGCTGGCATTGCTTCTGACGCAGGTTGTGGCATTCCCATGTGCGATTCTTTTCGGAAAAATGACACAGAAATTTGAGACAGGAAAACTAATTTCTGTCTGCATCATTGCATATTTTGCAGTCGCAGTTTACGCCCTGCAGTTAGACGCAGCATGGAAGTTTTGGATGATGGCAACTTTTGTAGGGGTATTTCAGGGTGCGATCCAGGCGCTGTCCCGTTCCTACTATGCAAAGATCATCCCAAAGGAAAAATCGTCTGAGTATTTCGGAATCTTTGATATATTCGGAAAGGGTGCATCTTTTATGGGAACTATGTTAATGGGAATCAGCACACAGATTTTTGATACTTCCAAAGCAGGAGTGGTAGTGATCGCAGCCATGTTTGTGGTCGGATTCGTTTTCTTTCAGGTGCAGCGCAGGACAGAGGAGGATCAAAATGGTTTACCATCATTTTACAGACGTTTTACAAAGGAAGATATTTAGATTTTACACGCTGGCTTTAAAGTAGTCATTGTCAATGAGACAGAGACAAAAAAACAAAGATGGGAAACGCAAGATCCCATAAAGATTTGGAGGAAAATCAAAATGAAAAAGAAAGTAATCAGTTTATTCGTAACAGGAATGTTAGCAGTCAGCATGATCGCAGGATGTGGTTCTGATAATACAGCAGACACCAGTACATCCGCAGATACCACAGCAGATGCTTCTACAGATGCAGCAGCAGATACCACAGCAGAGGAAGCACCGGCAGCTACAACAGACTTTGATGCAAGTGAATATGTCAATGTATTATCCCGCGAGGATGGATCAGGTACAAGAGGTGCATTCATCGAATTATTCGGAATCGAAGAAAAAGACGCAGACGGAAATAAAGTGGACAACACAACAGAGGAAGCAATCATTACAAATAGTACATCCGTAATGCTTACATCTGTAGCAAGTGATGAGTATGCGATCGGTTATGTTTCCCTTGGTTCTTTAGATGACACTGTAAAAGCAGTCAGCATTGACGGAGCAGAAGCAACAGTAGAGAATATCAAAAATGGTACATACACGATCGCAAGACCATTCAACATCGCAACAAAAGGTGAAGTAAGCGACATCGCACAGGATTTCATCAACTACATTATGAGTGCAGAAGGTCAGGCAGTCATCACAGAGAACGGATACATCGGTTCCGATGATGCGGCAGCATTCGAATCCAACGGAGCAACTGGTAAAGTGACAGTCAGCGGTTCTTCTTCTGTAACACCGGTCATGGAAAAATTAAAAGAAGCTTACACAGCCGCAAACTCCGGTGCAGAGATCGAGATTCAGGAGAGTGACTCCACAACAGGTATGACAGATGCAGCAGCAGGTACAAGTGACATCGGTATGGCTTCCCGTGAATTAAAAGATTCTGAGACAGAGCAGGGACTTACCGCAACAACAATCGCTATGGATGGTATCGCAGTGGTCGTAAATCTTGACAACCCAACAGCAAACCTTACATCCGATCAGGTAAAAGGTGTCTATGTTGGCGACATCACATCCTGGGATGAACTTGCAGAATAAGTAATCAATGAAAATATCTGGTATGAAATAAAAAAACATCAGAGATAAGAAATTAAAAAATTACTGACAGAAGGGTCGGATGGAAAACTCCTCCGGCCTTTTTTGGAAATCAGGATATTTACAATTTGTAAAGCATTACATAATGATATGAAGCCTGCACTGTCAGGCATTCCTCAGATTTTGGAGAACATAAATATATGAATATCAATAAATTAAAAGAAATTGTAATGAAATATGTATTTCTGTTTACCGCCATTATTTCCATTGTAGCAGTTGTACTGATCTGCGTGTTCCTGTTCGCAAATGGGGTTCCGGCAATGAAAGAGATTGGATTTGCCAACTTCCTCGGAGGAACAAAATGGAAACCTGGCAACGGCTTATATGGTATCTTCCCGATGATCCTGGGAAGTATCTATGTCACAGGCGGAGCCTTGATTATCGGAGTACCGATCGGAATTCTGATGTCTATCTTCATGGCACGTTTCTGTCCGGACAGATTACATAAGGTATTAAAACCGATCGTTGATCTGCTGGCTGGAATCCCTTCTATTGTTTATGGATTCTTCGGACTGGTCGTTATGGTTCCGTTTGTCAGGGAGCATTTCAAAGGCAATGGACAGAGCATTTTGACAGCAGCCTTGTTACTTGGAATCATGATATTACCTACAATTATCAGCGTGTCCGAGTCATCCATCCGTGCAGTGGAGGAGAGCTATTATGAGGGAGCACTCGCACTGGGAGCCACACATGAGAGAAGTGTCTTTACGGTTGTTGTTCCGGCTGCAAAATCAGGTGTGTTTGCAGCAGTTGTGCTCGGCGTAGGACGCGCACTCGGTGAGACAATGGCAGTCATGATGGTAGTCGGCAATCAGGCGAGAGTGCCGGACAGTATTTTCAAAGGTGTGCGTACACTCACAACGAATATCGTACTTGAGATGGGATATGCCACGGATCTTCACAGGGAAGCATTAATTGCTACGGGTGTAGTTTTGTTTGTGTTTATTCTTATTATTAATATATCGTTTTCTATTTTGAAACGTAGAGGAAAGGAGTAGAGGCAGTATGGAAAAAAATATCACTCCGATCAATCAATTGTCGTGGAAAGACAGATTGAAATCTTATAAAAAACATCCGGGATCTTTTATTTTACTGCTTCTGGTGGGAACTTCGGCAGTGATCACCGTGACAGTGCTTATTTATCTGGTGGGCTATATTTTGATCCACGGTGTTCCGTATTTAAGACCAAGCCTGTTTTCACTGACTTACAATTCCGATAACGTGTCGATGATGCCGGCGATCATCAACACGATCACAATGGTATTGCTCGCACTGCTTTTTTCTGTTCCGTTTGGAATCGGAGCGGCAATTTATCTTGTCGAATATGCAAAAAAAGGAAATAAACTCGTTGAGCTGGTGCGTATCACGGCAGAGACATTGACCGGTATCCCATCCATTATCTATGGACTGTTCGGTATGTTGTTTTTCGTGACAGCGTTGCATTGGGGATATTCCATGTTAGCTGGTGCGGCAACGCTTGCGATCATGGTTCTACCGGTCATTATGAGAACGACGGAGGAAGCGCTTTTGTGTGTGCCGGATATGTACCGTGAGGGAAGCTTCGGACTTGGCGCAGGAAAGCTCCGCACCATTTTTAAAATCGTACTTCCAACGGCGATTCCGGGTATTTTGTCTGGTATCATCCTTGCGATCGGACGTATCGTAGGAGAGACAGCGGCACTGATCTATACGGCAGGAACCGTTGCGGAGGCAGCAGGTGTCATGGATTCCGGACGAACCCTTGCGATTCATATGTATTCGCTGTCAAGAGAGGGACTTCATACAAATGAAGCATACGCAACAGCAGTCGTTCTTCTGATCGTGGTGCTTCTCATCAACGGATTGTCGTCCCTGATCGCAAGGAAACTGGAAGCTGCAACAAAGTAAAAACGGAAAAGGTATCAAAGTAGAGGAAACAATATGAGTGAAAAATTTAAAATTTCAAACCTTGATTTATATTACGGTGATTTTCATGCGTTGAAAGATATCAATATGAGTATCCATGCCAACGAGATCACAGCTTTCATCGGACCATCCGGCTGTGGAAAATCGACCTTTTTAAAAAGTCTGAACAGAATGAATGATCTGGTGGAAGGATGTAAGATCACAGGAAATGTCCTGTTAGATGGCGAGGACATCTATAAAGGTATGGATGTCAATCTTTTACGAAAAAGAGTCGGCATGGTATTCCAGAAGCCAAATCCGTTCCCGATGAGTATTTACGACAATATTGCGTATGGACCGAGAACCCATGGTATCCGCTCCAAAGCAAAATTAGATGAGATCGTGGAAAAATCCCTGCGTGATGCGGCAATCTGGGACGAAGTGAAAGACCGTCTGAAAAAAAGCGCACTTGGCATGTCCGGTGGACAGCAGCAGAGATTATGTATCGCAAGGGCACTAGCAGTGGAACCGGAAGTCATCCTAATGGACGAACCGACTTCCGCGCTTGATCCGATCTCCACATCCAAGATCGAGGATCTTGTCATTGAACTGAAAAAACAGTACACCATCGTCATGGTCACACACAATATGCAGCAGGCTGTGCGTGTTTCGGATAAAACCGTATTCTTCTTATTAGGAGAGGTGATCGAGGCTGGCGAGACAGAAAAATTATTCTCAATTCCACAGGATAAACGTACCGAGGACTATATCACAGGACGTTTTGGTTGACATAAATAAAAAGGAGAGAATGATATGAGAAATCGATTTGACAGACAGTTATTAGAATTAAATAATGAATTGATCCAGATGGGAAGCTTGATCGAGCAGGCGATTGAGATGGGGATATCAGCACTGGTAAAGCAGGATATAGAAAAAGCAGAGCAGGCGATCAAATTTGACGTGGAAGTAGACGAACAGGAGAAAACGATCGAAGCTCTCTGCATGAAACTGCTGCTTCAACAGCAGCCGGTAGCAAAAGACTTAAGATTAATTTCTGCAGCGTTAAAAATGATCACGGACATGGAGCGTATCGGGGATCATGCAGCGGATATTTCGGAGATGACCATTTTAATGGCAGATTCCGATTATGAAAAAAGCGCCATCAATATGGAAGTGATCAAAGGGATGGCAAAAGAGACAACCGATATGGTCATCAAGAGTGTGGATGCTTTTGTCAACAAAGATCTCGAACTGGCACACTGGGTCATCAACCGTGATGATGTGGTGGACGATCTTTTTGACAGTTTCCGGAAAGAACTCATCCAAAAAATCAATGAGAATGTAAAAAATGGCGAGATGGCAACGGATATGTTAATGGTTGCAAAATATTTTGAGCGTATCGGGGATCATGCAACCAACATTGCAGAATGGGTGATCTATTCTATCACCGGAAAACACGAGGACGAATAAATTTTAAGAAAACTTTTCCCGTACAGACATAAAAAAGGATGCTAAAAGACTCCCGATTACGATTTTACATAGATTTTACATAAAACCGACATAAGATTTACATGTAGTTTATAATATGGAATCGAAATGTAAACAATAACCTAGTATATGTCTATGTAAGGGAGAGATTATGAATATTTTTGGAATTCTGACAATGATCGGCGGTCTGGCAATGTTCCTGTACGGAATGAGTGTTATGGGTGGCGGTCTTGAAAAAATGTCCGGCGGAAAATTGGAGCGTATCTTAGAGAGCCTGACCTCGAATCCGTTTAAAGCGGTATTGCTCGGAGCCGGCGTGACAGCTGTGATCCAGTCATCCTCAGCTACGACGGTCATGGTTGTCGGTTTCGTAAATTCAGGCATCATGAAACTGTCGCAGGCGATCGGAATCATCATGGGTGCAAACATTGGAACGACAGTTACCTCATGGCTTTTGAGCCTGACCGGGATCGAGAGTTCCAATTTCCTGATCAGCATGTTAAAACCGTCCTCTTTTTCACCGGTTCTTGCACTGATTGGTATTATTATGTATATGTCCGGCAAGGACAAAAAGAAAGATATCGGTGAAATCTTACTTGGATTTGCAATCTTAATGTTTGGTATGGAGACAATGAGCGACGCTGTAAAGCCGCTTGCGGATGTGCCGGAATTTACCGATATTCTGACGATGTTCAACAATCCGGTATTCGGCGTGTTAGCAGGAGCGCTGCTCACCGCAGTCATTCAGAGTTCTTCGGCTTCTGTTGGTATCCTGCAGGCATTGTCTGTCACAGGAGCATTTACTTACGGTTCGGTTATTCCGATTATCTTAGGACAGAATATCGGAACCTGTGTCACAGCGATGATCTCAGCAATCGGTGCAAACCGGGGCGCAAAGAGAACCGCATTCGTGCATTTATATTTCAACATTATCGGAACCTTATTATTCCTTACAGTATTTTATATTGGAAATGCAATCTTTCGTTTTGAATTTGTCGGGGAGACGGTAGGAGTTGCAGGGATCGCGCTGATCCACAGTATTTTTAATGTCTTTACAACTGTAGTATTATTTCCGTTTATCCGTGGGCTGGAAAAACTGGCTTACCTTACAATCCCGGAATCTGACGAGGAAAAATCTGCCAAAGAAGATGTGTTTGCCATTTTAGATGAGCGTTTTGTGAGCAGTCCTGCATTTGCGATCGAGCAATGTAAAACTTTAGTAAACCAGATGGCAGAGATCACAAAAAACAGTTTTATCGAGGCAATGGAATGTATCAAAGAGCCTTCAGATCAGAAATTTGCGGAAGTGATCGCAAAAGAAAACCGCGTAGATGTGTATGATGATAAGATCAGCGCCTATCTGACGAAATTAAACAGCGGGGATCTTTCGTATACGGACAGTCTGCGGGTGACTTCACTTTTACACTGTCTGACGGATTTCGAGAGAATTTCCGATCATGCGGTAAATGTGGTAGAATGTGTACAGCAGATGCAGAAAGAGGATGCAAAGTTTTCTAAGAAGGCGGAGGATGAGATGAACATTTACTCCAAAGCCGTGCGGGATATTTTAGAGAGAACGACCGGAGCGTTTATCAATACCGATATTCCACTTGCGCGTTCCGTGGAACCGTTAGAAGAAGTCATTGACGGCCTGAACAAAACGGTAAAAAAACATCATATGAAGCGTCTGCGCAAGGGAAAATGCACGATCGGACTTGGACTGGTACTCTCAGATCTTGCCATGAACTACGAGCGTGTTGCCGATCACTGCTCCAATATCGCAGTATATATGATGCAGTTAAATGATACCGGTCTGGAGGAACACAGTTTTACAGAGCAGATGGATGAAAAAGAGAGTGCAGAATTTACAAAACTGGAAAATGAATTTGAACAAAAATATGAGATAGATTAAATCCGGGAAGAAATTCGCAGCACAATTATTGTGTTGCGAATTTTTTGTGAATCAGGGAAAGACTTATAGAAAAAACAAAGCAGGCTGTATTATAATCTATTTATAGAGCGAACAGTGGGAGGAAATGATTATGGCAACAATCTATATTGTAGAAGATGATGTAAATATCCGCGAGATCGAGCGCTATGCGTTAAAAAACAGCGGATATCAGGTAGAAGAATTTGAGTGCGGTGCAGATCTTTTTAAAAGGTTAGAGAGCAAAGTTCCGGCCCTGATTTTATTAGATATCATGCTTCCGAATGAGGACGGCCTTGATATTCTGACAAAGATCCGTGCAGATAAAAACACAGCGAAGGTGCCGATCATTATGGTGACAGCAAAAACATCCGAGCTTGACAAAGTAAAAGGTTTGGATCTTGGAGCGGACGATTACATTTCCAAGCCGTTTGGTGTCATGGAGCTGATCTCCCGCGTCAAGGCATTATTGCGCAGAACCACGAATGCGCAGGAAGAATCACAGATCTCCTACGGAAATATTCTGGTGGATAACGATAAACACGCCGTTTACGTGGATGGAAACCTGTGTGAGCTCACCTACAAAGAATTTGAACTTTTCAAATACCTTGTCATCAACAAGGGAATCGTGCTGTCGAGGGATAAGATCATGAACCAGGTGTGGGGCTTTGACTATGAGGGTGAGAGCCGGACAGTCGATATGCACATCAAGACGCTGAGACAGAAACTTGGAGAGGCGGGAAGCCATATCAAGACAGTGCGCAATGTCGGTTACATGGTGGAGTGACGTCCGTTAAGGAGCAGGGAAAAGGCAGGACAGACGTAAGACGGTGATGGGATGAAAAAGAAAATCAACAGCAAATTTATGCTGATCTCAGCGATTGCAATTATTGTCATGGCAATCTGTGCCATGGTGCTTTTTTATGATATATTGAAAAAACAGATTTTTGACGATCTGAAGGCAAACGCCCATGTGATCTCCATGATGAACCCGGAGGATCTGCCGGATGAGATCAACTATAATCTGAATAAAGATGGGCTGCGTATCACGCTGATCAATGAGGATGGAACCGTCATCTATGACAGCATGGAAGACGAGTCGAAGATGGAAAATCACAGGGAACGACCGGAGATCGCTTCTGCATTGGCAGCCGGAGAGGGGCGTGCGATGCGGAAATCGACTACGTCCGCAAAACATACTTTTTATTATGCAATGAGAACAGATGACGGAAAAGTTCTGCGTATTGGAAAAGACAGTAACAGCATCTACAGTCTGATCATCAAGATGGTATATCTCACGTTGTCTGTGGGATTCTGCGTATTTGTACTGTGCACAGTCCTTGCACACAGGCTTACCAGGCGTCTTGTGGCACCAATCGAAAAGATGGCGGACAATATTGTACTGCTGGAAGAAAATGATGTTTATGACGAGATGAAGCCATTTGTTGCGACTATCAAGCAGCAGCATGTGGATATTTTAAAACATTCCCAGATGCGTCAGGAATTTACTGCAAATGTTTCACACGAATTAAAGACACCGCTCACTGCGATTTCCGGTTATGCAGAACTCATTGCAAGTGGAATGACAAGCGGGGAGGACACCATTCATTTTGCCACGGAAATCCATAAGAGCGCAGAACGTCTGCAATATCTGATCAATGATATCATCAAGCTTTCCGAGTTAGACAGCGACGACACAAAGATCGAGTTTGAGACGTTAGACCTCCATGAGATGGCGTTAAACTGTCAGGCAATGATGGAGATCCCGGCGGAAAAGAACGAGGTGACGGTGGAAGTACAGGGAGAAGCCACCTCGGTTCGGGGAAATCGAAATCTAATAGATGAATTAATCTATAATCTTTGCAGTAACGCAGTGCGTTACAACAAAAAAGGCGGAAAAGTCACGATTATTACACGCACGGAGGACGGACATCCGACTCTGATCGTCAAAGACACTGGTATCGGTATTCCGAAGGAGGCACAGGAACGTGTCTTTGAACGTTTTTACCGTGTTGATAAAAGCCGTTCGAAATCGACCGGAGGCACAGGTCTTGGACTTGCCATTGTCAAACACATTGTGGCACAGCATGAGGCGCAGATCTCACTGGAAAGTGAGGAGGGTGCCGGTACGGAGATTAAGGTGACGTTTTTAAAATAATTAGAAAAGATGAGCTTCTGATTTTATATCGGAGGCTTATTTTATATAAAAACGTGAAAAAATATGTGATTTAGCTGTGAAAAACGTGATAAAAACATATAAAAAGATCAAAAAAACGTGAAAATTAAAATTCAAAGAAAAAACTATAGCAGTCTTTTCCATTTTTGTGTTATTATAGAAAGACAGTCATAACGACAGTACGAATGAAAATGAAAGGACAGAGTAAGTAATTATATGTTTTCCGTATCAGACATTAAAGAGACAGTGTATCCGGCGGCGTACCGGAGAGGGAAAGAGCTGTATGAGACGGCGGGGGTTTTTGATTTTTCCTATGAGTTGTATTTAGTGGATGAGCTGCCAGTGGCAGATGTCAGGGCAAAAGTTCGTGGAATCAATCAGGAGTATTATGAAGTGACAGCCACTATCGACGAGGAGTTCGGAGACGTAACGAACTGCAACTGCGGATGTGAGGCTTTTTATAATTATGAGGGGATGTGCAAGCATTGTGTGGCAATGCTTTTGAATTATGTAAACAAGAGGACTCCGATGGAGATTCTCAGGTTAAAACGGGGACAGGGCACGGAGACACCGGAAGCAGGGGAACGTCCGGTGGGGAAGATGGAGACGGCAGCGCCGTTGAAAAATCTGCTGAGCCAGTATTCCATGCGTGCAACATCCAAATATATGTTACCGGAAACCATTTACGGAAAAGTAGAGTTAGAACCTTACTTTGAGATGGATTACGGCTATGCAAGACTAGAATTTAAGATCGGAATGGAGACAAAGTATGTGTTAAAAAACATTTCTGCGTTTTTACATTCTGTTCAGGTCAATGAGAAAGTGCATTACGGCAAAAAACTTGATTTTTATCATCACATGGAAGCTTTTTCGGAGGATGCAAAGCGCCTGATCCGGTTTATGCAGCAGCAGGATGATGATAAAAAGCGCCAGAGTAAGTTCCATGCTTATTATGCCTACACCGGCGGCTATGAGCGTACCATGGAGCTTGATGGTGTGGGGATCGACCGGTTTTTGGAAGCGGTGAAAGGAACTCCTTTTCATGCAACGATCGGTTATGATATGAATGAAAGTTACATCTATAATGGAACAAAACGCAAACCAAAACTGACGCTGAAAGGTGGAAGTGCGGGAGCGTTTCTCTGCATGGAAGATCTGCCGATGATCGAGGGAGACAAGTATTATTACTTTTATGAGGATGGGGAGATTTTCCTCGGAGAGCCATTGTTAAAAGGAAAAGTATCAGACTTCTTCCAGTTTTTACACCGCCAGGTAGGGGGAGACTGCTATATTGCAGCAGAAGAGCTTGCAATGTTCTGCAGAGATCTTCTGCCGATGGTGCGGGAGAGCTTCGATGTGATCCCGGAAGGTTTTGATGAGGCACTTTATGTTCCGCCGAAGCCGGAATTCGAGTTATATCTGGACCGCCAGGCAATGGATGTTGTCGGAGCGAAGCTGGTTGCAGTATATGGAGATAATAAATACAACGTGCTTGCCAAAGTAGAACCGGGCGAGGTACGTGATCTGTCAGAAGAGCTGCGCATCAAGAGCCTTGTGGAGCCATATTTCAATGAATATGACCATTCAAAGACATTTTTTGTCATTGCAAAAGACGAAGATCTGCTCTATCAGCTCGTGGCGGGCGGATTGCAGCGGTTAAGCCATTTTATGGCAATTTACACGTCGGACAAGTTCCGCAATATGAAAGTGGTCAATGCGCCGAGCGTAACCGTGGGTGTCTCCTTAAAGAGTGACCTTCTGGAATTAAAGGTACACTCCGATGAGATGTCCTCCGAGGAGCTGGCATATCTGCTTTCCAAGTACGACAGAAAGAAAAAGTATATCCGTCTGAAAAACGGGGATTTCTTAGATATCAAAGAGGATGGGATCAGTGCGCTTGCAGAAGTCAGTGAGGATTTACAGCTTACCGAGGCAAGCCTGAAAAAAGGAACGGTCGTGATCCCAAAATATCGCGCTATGTATCTGGATGCAGCACTGAAAAATAACCAGCTGCTGTCCATCGAGAAAAACAGGGAATTCAAAGGCATGGTGCGGAACATGAAGACCATCGAGGACAGCGATTATGAGGTGGTGGATTCCCTGAAAAATGTTATGAGAAACTATCAGAAAAACGGTTTCCTCTGGCTGAAAACGCTGCGGGAGAACGGTTTTGGCGGAATTCTTGCGGACGATATGGGACTTGGAAAAACGCTTCAGGTAATAAGTCTTCTTCTGGCAGAGCGTCAGGATTATGATGCCGGGGAAAAGGAGCGCCGCAGATCACTTATTGTATGTCCGGCATCTTTAGTTTATAACTGGCAGAAAGAGATTGAGCGTTTTGCACCGGAACTTGAGACTGTGACGATCACAGGAAGTGCACCGGAACGGAAAGATATCATCCGTCACACCACGGACGGGCAGATCCTCATCACATCCTATGATCTGTTAAAACGTGACGTGGAGTATTACAAAAACATTGTGTTTGCAGTTCAGGTCATTGATGAAGCTCAATATATTAAAAATGCCGGAACGCAGGCGGCAAAAGGCGTCAAGAAGATCACGGCAGCCTTTAAGCTGGCGCTGACCGGTACACCGATCGAGAACCGCTTAAGCGAGCTTTGGAGTATCTTTGATTACCTGATGCCGGGATTTTTGTATACATACCAGAAGTTCCGTGAGGAGATCGAGACACCGATCGTTGTGAACAAAGATGAGAACAAGATGGAACGTTTACAGCGCATGATCCGTCCGTTTATCCTGCGCCGGTTAAAAGGTGATGTATTAAAAGATCTTCCGGAAAAACTCGAAGAGAATGTTTATGCGAAGATGGAGGGCGAACAGCTGGCTCTTTATGATGCGCATGTGCAGCAGATGAAGCAGATGTTAGATGGCAAGAGCGAGGCAGAATTTAAGTCCAACAAGATCCAGATCCTTGCAGAACTCACAAAACTGCGTCAGCTCTGTTGTGATCCGGCACTTTTATTCGAAGATTACAAGGGCGAATCCGCAAAAGTCCAGATGTGTATGGATCTGATCGGGAACGCAGTGCACGGTGGACACAAGGTGCTGTTATTCTCCCAGTTCACGACCATGTTAGACCGTCTGGCGGAACAGCTGAAAAAGCTGGGCATTGATTACTATATGCTCACCGGCTCCGTCAATAAGGAAAAACGTATGCAGATGGTAGACAGCTTCAACAAAGATGATGTCCCGGTGTTCTGTATCTCCTTAAAGGCAGGAGGAACCGGATTAAACCTCACCGCAGCAGACATCGTCATCCACTACGATCCATGGTGGAACGTTGCCGTGCAGAATCAGGCAACCGACCGTGCACACCGTATCGGGCAGAAGAATGTCGTGACGGTTTACAAACTCGTCTCCCAGGGTACGATCGAGGAGAAGATCATTGATATCCAGGAGAAAAAGAAAAAGCTTGCCGAGCAGGTGCTGGAGGGCGAGGGAATGGATTCCGTAGTATTCACAAAAGAGGAGATCATGGAACTTCTCGGCTGATCAAAAAAACATAAGTCATTGAATTACAATTATTACAAATGTAATCCAATGACTTTTTTGTATCAAAATCACATAATTATCAAGTTCAAATTAACATTTCTTGGAAAATCTGTAAATTTAATCACAGACAAAATCAGATAAATGTATTTTTATTAAAAATGCAATTCACAAGAAAAACAAAAAAGTGCACAAAAAACAGAATAAAAACTATACAAAATACACAAAAAATAGAAGGGAAAAATAGTCTTTCGAAAAAATTGACATTTCAATAAAAAATAACTAAAAATATGTTTGGCAATAAAAAATAAGAAAGGAAGTGGTCATACGGAAGAACTATCAAAGGAGCTGATGGCGCAGTTGAATTGTGATACGGCATTTTCAATCCCGCTTTTTGGCGGAATACCGGTAGCAGAATCGGTTGTTGTCACGTGGGTCATCATGGCGGTATTACTGATCGCAGCGGCAATACTCGGGCGGAACTTAAAGGTTGAAAACGTCGGTAAGAAACAGCTCGTATTGGAAACGATAGTTGGAGGTCTCTATAACTTCTTCTATGATCTTCTTGGCGAGGAGGGAAAACAGTATATCCCATATCTGATGACGGTCGGTGTCTATATTGGGTTTGCCAATATGATCGGTCTGTTTGGATTGAAATCACCAACGAAGGACGTAGGCGTGACGGGCGCACTTGCACTTATGAGCATCATCTTAATTGAGGCTGCAGGAGTGCGGAAAAAAGGTACAAAAGGGTTTTTGAAAAGTTTTGCAGAACCAATCCCGATCATGCTGCCGATGAATATCCTCGAAGTATTCATCCGGCCATTATCCCTGTGCATGCGTTTGTTTGGTAACATTTTAGGCGCATTTGTAATTATGGAATTAATCAAAATTGTAGTGCCGATTTTTGTACCGGCAGTGTTAAGCCTTTATTTTGATCTGTTTGACGGATTCATACAGGCTTATGTATTTGTATTTTTAACATCACTCTTCATTAAGGAGAGCATTGAGTAAACACACTCACAGAAAAATTGAAAAAGAAATGGTAAAGGAGAAAACATCATGAATTCATTAATCGCAATTGGAGCAGGTATCGCAGCATTAACAGGTATTGGAGCAGGTATTGGTATCGGACTTGCAACCTCAAAAGCAACGGACGCAATCGCAAGACAGCCGGAAGCAGACGGAAAAATCACAAAAGCATTATTACTTGGATGTGCATTGGCCGAAGGTACTGCAATTTTCGGTATGGTAGTCGCAATTTTAATTATCTTATTCTTAGGCTAAAGAAAGGTTATGGTAGAGTATGCAGTTATTAAGAATTGACTGGAATGTCCTCTTTACCATCATAAATCTGCTGATTCTTTATTTTGGACTTCGCAAGTTTTTGATCAAGCCGGTGACAAATGTCATGGAACAGCGCAGACAGATGATCGAAGGTCAGATGGCGGATGCGAAAAAGACTACGGAGCAGGCGAATGAACTTAAGAGCCAGTATGAGGATGCATTAAAACAGGCACATGACGAGTCCGCACATATTGTGGAGAAGGCAAGAAAAACGGCACAGGCAGAATATGAGAGCAGAGTAAATGCTGCGGATCAGGAAGCAGAAAAAATCATTGCAAATGCACATAAGACCATTGATCTTGAGCGTGAAAAGACAGTGCAGGATCTTCAGACGCAGATTGCAGGACTTGCAATGATGGCAGCCGGAAAAGTGCTTGGCAAGGCAGATGCAGCAGAGCAGAATAAGCTCATGTATGAGCAATTTTTAGCTAAAACAGGTGGTTGCAATGACACAGATAGCAAATAATTACGGAACGGTTCTTTTTGAGCTTGGTATCACAAAAGAAATCGTGGAAAAGACAAAAGAAATATTTGAGCTGACCAGTGAGCTGCCGCGTGTGTTGAACTGCCCGGTTGTTTCCGGAAAAGAAAAGCACCGGATGATCGAAAGATTTTTTCCGCAGGAGATACATCATTTTTTGAAAGAACTGTGTGACCATGAACATATGGACGTGATTGAAGATGTGTTTGCGGCATACCAGAACTGTTATGATGAAAAAAACGGGATACTCCGTGCAAAAATGCAATGTGCAGAGGTGCCGGATGAGACGCAGCTTGCACAGATCAGAAACTATCTGGCAGGGAAATATAAAAAGACACAGGTAGAGCTGGAATTCGAAAAAAAGCCGGAACTGATCGCAGGATTCGTGCTCCGCGTGGGAGACATCGAAGAGGATTTCAGTATCAGGGGACGGCTTGACAGATTACAACAGAAATTAACATGGAGGTGACGACGTGGGTTCCATAAATTCAGAGGAGATTATCTCCATCCTGAAAACAGAAATCGAAAATTATGACATGGTATCCGGTGAACAGGAAGTTGGTTCTGTCATCTGGGTTGGCGATGGAATCGCAACCATTTATGGAATAGAGCATGCCATGTATGGTGAGATCGTTATATTTGAAAACGGCATCCGTGGTATGGTTCAGGATATCAGACGTGACCAGATCGGCTGTATCATTCTTGGAAAAGATACAGAGATCAAAGAGGGCACAAAAGTAACACGCACGAAGAAAAAAGCAGGTGTTCCGGTAGGAAATGCCTATCTCGGAAGAATTGTCAATGCGCTTGGCGCACCGATCGATGGAAAGGGCGAGATCCCGGCAGATGATTACCGCGCAATTGAGCAGGAAGCACCGGGTATCGTAGACAGACAGTCCGTAAACCAGCCGCTTGAAACAGGTATTCTTGCAATTGATGCGATGTTCCCAATCGGACGCGGACAGCGTGAGCTGATCATCGGTGACAGACAGACTGGTAAAACATCCATCGCAGTCGATACCATCTTAAACCAGAAGGGAAAAGATGTGATCTGTATTTACGTAGCAATCGGACAGAAAGCTTCTACCATTGCGAAACTTGTGAATACTTTGACAAAGCACGATGCATTGGATTATACGGTTGTACTTTCTGCAACGGCAAGCGAATCCGCTTCCCTGCAATATATTGCACCGTATGCGGGAACAGCACTGGCAGAATATTTCATGTATCAGGGAAAGGATGTACTGATCGTGTACGATGACCTTTCCAAGCATGCAGTTGCATATCGTGCATTGTCCCTGCTGCTGGAGCGTTCTCCGGGACGTGAGGCATATCCGGGTGATGTATTCTATTTACATTCCAGACTGCTGGAGCGTTCCAGCAAATTGTCGGATGCATTAGGCGGAGGCTCAATCACAGCACTGCCAATCATTGAGACGCAGGCAGGCGATGTATCTGCCTACATTCCGACAAACGTTATTTCCATCACAGACGGACAGATTTTCTTAGAGAGTGATCTGTTTTTCTCCGGTATGCGTCCAGCGGTAAACGTCGGACTTTCCGTATCCCGTGTCGGTGGCGCAGCACAGACAAAGGCAATGAAAAAGGCTTCCGGTACCATTCGTATCGACCTTGCACAGTACCGTGAGATGGAAGTATTTACCCAGTTCTCCTCGGATCTTGATGATACGACAAAAGAGCAGCTTCAGTATGGAAAGGGTCTGATGGAACTGTTAAAACAGCCGCTCTGTCACCCGATGAGCCTGGCAGACCAGGTCATCACACTGGTGGCAGCAAACAAGCGTCTGCTTTTGGATGTGGAGACAGCAAAGACCAAGGAATTCCAGCTTGGAATGCTTGATTTCTTCCACACAGAGCATATGGAGATCGTAAACGGACTGAATGAGAAAAAAGTTTTAGACGATACGATCACAGAACAGATTGTTGAGGCGGTTAAAGAATATAAAAGCAGGTGATAAGGCATGGCAAATACCAAGGAAATTCAAAAACGAATGAAAAGTATCCGGGATACCATGAAAATCACAAGTGCTATGTATATGATCTCTTCCGCAAAACTTCGCAGCGCGAAGCAGAAGTTAGAGCAGACAGAACCGTATTTCTATACGCTCCAGTCCGCGATCGCAAGATTTTTACGACATATGCCAGAGACGACAAACCGCTATTTTGATCAGAGGGAGCAGATTCCCGACAATGAAAAAAAGCGGGGTTACATTGTGATCACCGCCGACAAAGGTCTTGCGGGTGCATACAATCACAATGTCATCAAAATGGCACAGGAACTGTTTTCACAGGGTGAAAACAACAAGCTGTTTGTCGTTGGAGAGCTTGGACGTCAGTATTTTGCAAAGGAAGGACTTGAGGTAGATGCAGAGTTTAAATATACCGTGCAGAATCCGTCCCTGCACCGCGCACGTGTCATTGCAGATTATGTGATGGATTTATATGTGAACGGTGAGTTAGACGAGGTTTATCTGGTCTACACGAAAATGGAAAATTCTTTTTCCATGAATGCGGAGAAAGAAAAATTACTTCCGCTGGCAAAAGAGGATTTTATCCATCCGGCTCCGGCGGACATTTATCAGGAAGAGATCAAAGTGGAATCATCCATGGAAGAAATCTTAGAGCATGTGGTTCCAAACTGTGTAACCGGATATATTTATGGTGCGCTGGTGGAGTCTTTTGCCAGTGAACATAACTCCCGGATGATGGCAATGCAGACAGCGACTGACAGTGCAAGATCCATGATAAGCCAGCTGTCTATTGAGTATAACCGGGTACGTCAGGCTGCAATCACGCAGCAGATCACAGAGGTGATCGGTGGTGCAAAGGCACAGAAAAATAAGAAGAAAAAATAGGAAGGAGCTTCTATGAAAAAAGGTAAAATTGTTCAGGTCATGGGGCCTGTCGTTGATGTTGAATTTGAAGATAACGACCTTCCATATATAAAAGATGCACTTGAGGTAGACAATCACGGAAAACGCTGTGTTATGGAAGTTGCACAGCATATTGGAAATAATACCGTCCGCTGCATTATGCTTGCCGCAAGTGAAGGTTTACATAAAGATATGGAGGTTATCGCTGAGGGCAGTGGTATTAAAGTTCCGGTTGGAGCAAAGACTCTGGGCAGACTTTTTAATGTGCTCGGTGATACGTTAGATGGTGGAGAGAATCTTGATGCAGAAGAACACTGGGTGATTCACAGAGATCCGCCGTCCTTTGAAGACCAGAGCCCTGTCGTAGAGATATTAGAGACAGGTATTAAAGTAATCGATCTGCTTGCCCCATATGCAAAGGGTGGTAAAATCGGTCTGTTCGGTGGTGCCGGAGTTGGTAAGACCGTTTTGATCCAGGAGTTGATCCGTAACATTGCGACAGAGCACGGCGGATACTCTATTTTTACAGGTGTAGGAGAGCGATCCAGAGAGGGTAACGATCTCTGGTCCGAGATGAAGGAATCCGGCGTTCTCGAGAAGACCGCGCTAGTGTTTGGTCAGATGAACGAGCCACCAGGAGCACGTATGCGTGTCGCAGAGACAGGACTTACAATGGCAGAATACTTCCGTGATGAGGAACATCAGAATGTATTGTTGTTTATTGATAATATTTTCCGTTTTACACAAGCAGGTTCGGAAGTTTCCGCACTGCTCGGACGTATGCCGTCAGCCGTTGGTTATCAGCCGACACTTGCAACGGAAATGGGTGAATTGCAGGAGCGTATCGCATCCACCAAGAATGGTTCTGTTACTTCTGTACAGGCAGTTTATGTGCCGGCGGATGACCTGACAGACCCGGCACCGGCAACCACATTTGCACATCTGGATGCAACGACTGTTCTTTCCAGAAAAATCGTAGAGCAGGGTATTTATCCGGCGGTTGATCCGTTAGAGTCTAACTCCCGTATCCTGGAGGAAGATGTTGTCGGAAAAGAGCACTATGAGACAGCGCGTAAAGTACAGGAAATTTTACAGAAATATACAGAATTGCAGGATATCATCGCAATTTTAGGTATGGAAGAACTCTCCGAGGAGGATAAACTTGTCGTTTACCGTGCAAGAAAAATCCAGAAATTCTTATCCCAGCCGTTCCATGTTGCTGAGAACTTTACCGGTGTTCCGGGAAAATATGTTCCGTTGAAGGAGACAATCCGTGGATTCAAGGCGATCATTGACGGCGAGATGGATGACTATCCGGAGGCAGCATTCTTTAATGTCGGAACCATTGACGAAGTCGTGGAACGTGCTAAAGAAATGGGTGCAAAACAAGGAGACTAAATTATGGCAAATACATTTAGTTTAAAAGTGATCGCCTGTGACAGAATTTTCTTCGATGGCAGATGTACACAGGTGGTTCTGCCGTTGCATGATGGCGAGAAAGCAATCCAGGCACATCATGAAAATATGGTTTTTGCAGTGGAGATCGGTGAAATCCGTATCACAGATGAGAACGGAAAAGAGATTATGGGAATCACAGGAACCGGATTTGCCCAGATTATCAACAACCGTGCCACGGTGCTGGTGGATACCTGCGAATACCCGGAGGAGATTGACATCCGCCGTGCGAAGGAAGCAAAAGAGCGTGCCGAAGAGCAGCTCCGCCAGAAGCAGAGTATTCAGGAATACCACCGTTCCAAGGCATCCCTCGCAAGAGCTATGGAGCGTCTGAAAGCCGGCAGGAGAGATACGCCAATAGGATATTGATGGAATCAGGGTTTCTGGTGATTAATTGATAAAAATTCGCAAAATACATTGACAAACACATTTGAATGCTATATATTTGTACAACAGTAGTTGGAAAATATAGTTTTTCCATACAAAAGAATAAATTCCGTGAGGGAGTAGTTCGCGTGAAGACGTGATTTGTCAACAAACCCGGTTTTATAACCTGGCAAATCTTAAAGAATGAGACTCATGTATGCCTGTTCCGGTAATACTATACCGGCAGGTATACGTGGAGTCTTTTTTATTTGTCTTTTTATGCGGCTGGGAAAAGGAGAAAAAATATGGCATTCGTGATCGAGTTGTTATTGATCGGAGTCGGTTTATCCATGGACGCATTTGCGGTAGCCGTCTGTAAGGGTCTTGCCATGCGCAAGGTAAACAAGAAACAGGCAGTTGTGATCGGATTATTTTTCGGAGGATTTCAGGCACTAATGCCATTCATCGGATGGGCGCTCGGAACACAGTTTGAAAGTTACATTACCAGAATTGACCATTGGATCGCATTCATCTTACTGGCACTCATCGGTGGCAAAATGGTGGTCGAAGGATACAGACTAGAAGAAGATGAAACAGTGAAGGAATTGGATCCACCTCTTGATCTAAAGGAAATGTTCCTACTTGCAATCGCAACCAGTATAGATGCGCTTGCAGTTGGTATCACGTTTGCGTTTTTGAATTATCCGATCGTGAAATGTATCACGATCATTGGTCTGACAACCTTCGTGCTATCCATTGTCGGTGTTGTTGTCGGGAATATGTTCGGAAGCAGATACCAGAAAAAGGCAGAGATCGCCGGAGGTATTATCTTAATCCTCATCGGTTTGAAAATTCTGCTCGAACATCTGGGAATTCTTGTGCTATAGCAGACACTTATAATAGATAATTGCGAAACTCTTAGAAGACGTGAATTAAATTACGGAAAGTTGACAAGAGCAAAAGAAAACACTGGGGAACCGCCGGTACTTAGAAGGCAGGTACAACTGTTTTCAATCAGGTCTGTGCATTTACTGCACAGACCGTGCGAAAGTGATTCAAGAGTGAGCAAATTCCTATCTGCGAAGCAGATTATAAATGAATTTGCGAAGTACTGCGAAGAATGAGCAGTACCGTTGCGAGTGACACGTAGCGGAAGCGTGTTTTCGTTGATCTTGTTAACTTTTCGTAATATTCATAACGTAAAATTGAGTTTCGCAAATATCTAATAATTATAAAGAAAAGAGGAGAGAAACATGGAGATTTTAAAGTCAGCAGTTATTTTAGTGATCGGATTTGTATTGCTTATCAAAGGAGCAGATTATTTCGTAGAGGGCAGTTCCTCCGTGGCGAAAAAGTTTAAAGTCCCATCTTTGATCATCGGTATGACGATCGTGGCAATGGGAACAAGCTTACCGGAGCTTGCGGTCAGTGTTACCGCAGCCATGGCAGGGAACAATACACTCGCAGTCAGCAATGTGGCAGGATCCAATATTTTTAATCTGATGGTAGTCTGCGGTGCCTGTGCACTGTTTGCACCACTTGCCATTGAAAAGAATACATTAATGAAAGAGTTTCCGTTTTCGATTCTCTGTGCCGGTCTGCTTGTAGTTATGGGATATCTTGGAATGTCGTTAGGCCGCGTAGATGGTGTGATCCTGCTTGTGATTTTTGCCGTATACCTGTTCTGGATGATACAGTCTGCGAAAAAAGCAAGGACATCCGGTGATAAACTGGAAGCAGAAGAGGAGGCACTTGCCGAGGAAGAGATCAAAATCCTTCCGATGTGGAAATGCATGGTTTTTATTATTGGTGGAATGATCGCAATAAAGTTCGGCGGTGACTTTGTAGTCGATGGCGCATCTGCGATCGCAGCAGGATTCGGCTTAAGCCAGACACTGATCGGTCTTACAATCGTGGCACTTGGAACCAGCCTTCCGGAGTTAGTGACTTCTATTGTAGCTGCAAGAAAAGACGAAGTGGATATGGCACTCGGTAACGTGATCGGTTCCAACATTTTTAATATTTTACTGATCCTTGGTGTTGCAGCTGCGATCAGCCCGATCGCATTCCTCATGGAGAATATCATTGATATTATCATCCTGATCATCATGAGTGTGGTTGTATGGGGATTTGCATGGACATCCAGAAAAATCAACCGCACAGAAGGTATTATCATGCTTCTTATGTATGCGGTTTATATGGTGTATATCTGCATGCGGTAAAAGAAATAAAACGTCTTGACACAAACAGTAAAGAACAGTAAAATTATTGCAAAACAGTAAAAGACAGTAAAGAACAGTAAAACAATACAAGGACAGTAAACAAGAGTAAAGAACAGTAAAACTAAAGGGGCATATATGCAGAATCCATTTACGCTTACATTCGGAAAAAGTCCGCTCGAACCGGTGGAACGGCCGGTGCAGACAAATGAGATCGTGGATGCATTTACAGCAGAGTCTGTCAATCAGCAGATGTTTATTATCACAGGGGTACGTGGTTCAGGGAAAACCGTGATGATGACCGAGATCGCCAGAAGATTACGGGAGAAAGAAAACTGGGTAGTAATAGAACTCAATCCTTCTACGGATTTGTTACAGGCAATGCTGGCAAAATTAAATAGCAATAAAGTCTGTGCAGCAATTATAAAATCGGCAAAGATTGATCTTTCTTTTTTTGGTTTTGGGGTAGCAATCGAAGGAGTACCGGCGATCACAGATGCGGAGACTGCGATTATTACAATCTTAGAGAAAATGAAAAAGAGTGGGAAGAGACTGCTTGTTACCATTGACGAGGTCACAAACAACGATTTTATGAAAGTTTTTGCGGGATCCTTCCAGATCTTTGTGCGGCAGGATCTGCCAGTATTTTTGTTGGCAACAGGGTTATATGAGAATATCGATGAATTGCAAAATGAGAAAAACCTTACCTTTTTATACCGGGCACCTAAGATCCAGTTAAAGCCATTGAATCAGCTGGCGATCATCAATAAATATAAGAATATTTTTGGCACAGACCGTGATACGGCAGAAAAGATGGCGGAACTCACAAAAGGGTATCCATTTGCATTTCAGGTACTCGGTTATCTGACATGGAATCACAGTGGTCATTATGAGGTAGTAATAGATGAGTATGAACAGTATTTGAGTGAGTTTGTATACGATAAAATATGGTCAGAGTTATCGCAGAAGGATCGCATTGTGGCAAGGGGAATTGCCGAGACGGAAAGCGGAAAAATCAAAGAGATCCGGGAACATCTTGGCATGGAGACAAACGAGTTTAATCCCTACCGGAAAAGACTGATAAAAAAAGGAATCGTTTCCGGCGAGACCAGAGGGTATGTATTTTTTACACTGCCGCTTTTCGAGAGATATGTGATCGATAATTCATGAGTGAAAACAGGCGAATACAATTCAGGCATTATGTCGTCCCCGTATTGTGTACACCGTGGAAAAAGCGTATAATACAAAGCACGAAATGGAAAGATATTATATACGGATGGAGGTAGTCATTATGTCATTTTTTGATGAGATGAAAGAGTCATTGGTATCAGCAGGAAAAGATGTATCCCAGAAGGCGAAGGAAGTATCCGGTGTTGCCAAGTTAAAATTAGACGTAAAGTCCAAAGAGGATTATGTAGAAAAACAGTATGCAGAACTGGGACGTACTTATTTTGATGCACACAGAGATGATGAGGAAAATGCCGAAAATGAACAGTTCAAAGTGATCAAAGAGGCATTGGCAGAGATCGAGCGCATGAAAACGGAGATCTTAAATCTTCAGGGTGCAGCAGAATGTCCAAACTGTGGAGCAAGAATGCCACAGGGAGCATCTTTCTGCAGCAGTTGTGGAACAAAAATGGCAGAGCCGGAGCATTTTACAGGCGAAGTTGTTGATGATGAGAAATTTGATGAATAAAGAAATTCATATCATTCGTTTACAGATAAGCGATGCGCAGAAAATGTAAAATTCAATGCAATAGCACGGAAACACCGAAAAACCAATGTATTCATTGACTTTTCAGTATTTCCGTGCTATTTTATGTGATAGGCGTTCAGCGTCTGATGTAACAGGACGCGATAATGCATACAATTATTTTAATATAAAACAAAACACAATGAAAAAGAGAGTACATGAAATGGAACTCAACAGATCATCTGTACAGATGGTCTTAGCAGAGAGGTTCCCGGGATATAGCAGGGCATCTGATTTTAATTCAGTAATATCAGATCCGCAGGATATCATGGTGCGAGGGAATGAGGAAAGCTTCATGGAACATGGCTTTGGAGTGGCAGGACTGAACGGATGCAGGAGCATTATGTGTGCGATAAGTTCTGACGGGACCGCCTGTTATAGCGGAGATGTTTTTGACAGAGACAGAAAATGGACTGGCAGAGAGTGCGCCGGCGGACAGAGTACGGTCAAAGACATATTGAGGTCTGTACTGTGAGGTACAGATGAACTGAAGTGGTAACACGGAAACAACCCGTCTTCTAAGAGATTAGAGGATGGGATTTTTATTTTAAGGAAAGAGGTAGAGAGAATGAGCAATAAGGGAAAGTATTATATGACAACAGCGATTGCCTACACATCCGGCAAACCGCATATTGGAAACACTTATGAGATCGTACTTGCAGATGCGATCGCAAGATACAAGAGAGCAGAAGGCTATGACGTATACTTCCAGACAGGAACGGATGAGCATGGTCAGAAGATTCAGGAAAAAGCGGAAGCAGCAGGAATCACTCCGAAGGAATATGTAGATAACGTTGCAGGAGAAGTAAAAGCAATCTGGGATCTGATGAACACATCCTATGATAACTTTGTTCGTACTACAGATGCCGATCACGAGAAATGCGTAAAGAAAATCTTCAAAAAATTATACGATCAGGGAGATATCTACAAAGGAGCTTACGAGGGACTTTACTGTACACCATGTGAATCCTTCTGGACAGAGTCTCAGCTTGTAGACGGCAAATGTCCGGACTGCGGACGTGAAGTAAAACCGGCAAAAGAGGAAGCTTATTTCTTCAAAATGAGCAAATACGCAGACCGTCTGATCGATTACATTAACACACATCCTGAGTTTATCCAGCCGGTATCCCGTAAGAACGAGATGATGAACAACTTCTTACTTCCGGGCTTGCAGGATTTATGTGTATCCAGAACATCCTTCAGTTGGGGAATCCCGGTAGATTTTGATCCGAAACATGTTGTTTATGTATGGCTTGACGCACTGACCAACTACATTACAAAAATTGGTTATGACCCGGATGGTTCTTCTGAGTTGTTTCAGAAAAACTGGCCTGCAGATTTACATTTAATTGGAAAGGATATCGTCCGTTTCCATACGATTTACTGGCCGATCTTCTTAATGGCATTGGATCTGCCATTGCCAAAACAGGTGTTTGGCCATCCATGGCTTTTACAGGGCGGCGATAAGATGAGCAAATCCAAAGGAAACGTGATCTATGCAGACGATATGGTAAGACTGTTCGGCGTAGACGCAACCCGTTACTTCGTACTTCATGAGATGCCATTTGAAAATGACGGTGTCATCACATGGGAATTGGTAATTGAAAGATTCAACTCTGATCTTGCCAACATTTTAGGAAACCTTGTAAACAGAACCATCTCCATGAGCAACAAATATTTTGATGGTGTTGTGAGAAAAACAGGCGTGACTGCAGAAGTCGATGAGGATTTAAAGGCTGTCGTTACCGGAACCAGAGATAAAGTACAGGAGAAAATGGACAAACTCCGTGTGGCAGATGCGATCACCGCTGTATTTGACCTGTTCCGCCGCTGCAACAAATACATCGACGAGACGACTCCATGGGTGCTTGCAAAAGATGAGGCAGACCATGACCGTCTTGCAGAGGTATTATATAATCTGACAGAGTCCATCACGATCGGAGCAGGATTACTGCATAGCTTCCTGCCGGAGACAGCAGAGAAGATCGTAAACCAGCTGAATACTACATTGCGCGATTATGACGATCTGGACAAATTCGGACTTTATGAGAGTGGAAGCAGAGTGACAGATACACCGGAAATCTTATTTGCACGTCTGGATGCAAAAGAGGTTATGCCGAAAGTGGAGGAGATCAAAGCAGCCCAGAAAGCAGAGTTTGAGGCAGAACAGAAGAAACTTGCCGGAGAGACGGAAACAGCAGAAGAAGCGGAAGAATCCGTAATTGACATTGAACCGAAAGCAGAAATTGAGTATGATGATTTTATGAAGATGCAGTTTCAGGTAGGAGAGATCATTGCCTGCGAAGCAGTTCCAAAATCAAAGAAATTACTCTGCTCACAGGTGAAGATCGGAAGTCAGGTAAAACAGATCGTTTCCGGTATCCGCAAGCATTACACACCGGAAGAGATGGTTGGCAAAAAAGTCATGGTATTAGTGAACTTAAAACCGGCAAAACTTGCAGGTGTAGTCTCAGAGGGTATGTTACTCTGCGCAGAGGATGAGAACGGGGAAATTGCATTGATGGTTCCGGAGAAAAAGATGCCAAGCGGAGCAGAAATCTGCTAGAAAAACAGAAATTAAGACACAATTAAGATTTCTCTACTATTAAAATACTTTTTTAACTGCTAAAATAAAACTGTTCAGGCTGATAAACGCCGGACAGTTTTATTTTATTCATGTTTGCAGCAATGGACAGGTTTGTCCGTAAAGCGGGAGACAGGCTGTTGAAAGAAAAATATTGGGAGGATAGAACATGCAGACCATTTTAGTGTGTGATGATGATAAAGAAATTGTGGAAGCAATCGAGATCTATTTACAGCAGGAAGGCTTTCATGTGCTAAAGGCATATGATGGTGAAGAAGCGCTTGAAATATTGAAGAATAATGAAGTACATCTTCTGATCATGGATGTCATGATGCCGAAGCTGGACGGAATCCGTGCAACCCTGAAAATCCGTGAGAACAGCAGTATTCCGATCATTATTTTGTCAGCAAAAACAGAGGACTCAGACAAGATCTTAGGACTGAATATCGGGGCGGACGATTATGTGGAGAAACCGTTCAATCCGCTGGAACTGGTGGCAAGGGTAAAATCCCAGCTCCGCCGCTATACGCAGCTTGGAAATGCAGCAGAATCCGGTGACAGTATTTATACAGTTGGAGGTTTAAGCATCAATGACGATCTGAAGGAAGTAACGGTAGATGGCGAAGTAGTGAAGCTTACCCCGATTGAGTACAACATTCTTTTGCTGTTGGTGAAGAATCAGGGGAAAGTATTTTCCATCAACCAGATTTATGAGAGCATCTGGAATGAGGATGCGATCGGAGCGGATAATACAGTGGCAGTACACATCCGCCATATCCGCGAGAAGATAGAGATTAATCCAAAAGAACCCCGCTATCTGAAAGTTGTATGGGGTGTTGGTTACAAAATTGATAAGAATTAAAAGTTAAGGAGCGATTATGGAGAGCCATCCTTATTCCTACGGAACAAAACTGACAGGACTGATCCTTCATCTGTTTTTTACAGTGGTTTTAACGATAGCAGTATTTTTGCTGGCATCCATGCTTAGTAAAAATATTTTTGAGTTGTCAGACGTTGGGACAGAACAGTTTCTGGATTCCGGGTATTACACAAAATGTATTGAAAAAAAATGTGATGACCTGAGCGATTACCTGCGCCTGCTGATCAAAGGTGAAAGCCGTACTTCAGAGGAGAACAGGCGTTACCTGCAATACACCAATGAGTTTAAGAGCGGTGATAGCAATTTCTGCTATTGGTACAGGATTGGTGAGGCGTGGTACACAAATCAGCCGGACACGAAGGAAGGACAGGAGTTTGACGTGGAAGCTGTGCTGATGGAGGCGAAGACCATGGGGAATTACCTGATCTATGATCTTGTGGACAAAGAATTTGGCACTGATATTAACGGCATGGCAGACTACTTCTTTGGCGGTGGGAATCAGATGCTCTGGCCTGCAGATGACATGACGCTGATCATCGGGATCGATACGGAACTGTCTGCAGAAGATGATATTTATGAGGCATCCCGGGAGTACGAACAGCTTCATCCATGGATCAAGGTCTGTACTTTCAGTGGCTTGGTCAGTCTGATGGGATGGATCATTTCACTGGTGTATCTGACTTTGGCAACCGGACGCCGCACAGGTGAGGAGAAAATCCATCTGAATCCGATCGATAAGATCAAGACGGAGATTCTGGTGGCGGCTTTTATTTTTATGATGGTGGAGCTTGTGATCCTCATTACAAAAGTAAACAGTGAGGAATGGGCTGTTTATGGGATCATTGTAGCATCAGGAACCGTGAGTCTTGTGATCGACGGTTTATTCCTGATCTTTTATCTGAGCATGGTGCGCAGAATGAAAGCGGAGATGCTCTGGGAGACAAGCGTTGCGTGCTGGCTCGAAAGAGGTATCCGCAAAGTATTTGCCAGACAGAAAACAACGGTGCGTGTGCTGCTGCTTTTTGCAGGACACATGGCTGTCTGCTTCGTACTGGCGGTCGGTGCATTTTACTATCAGAGCATGACTGCACTGGTGGTGCTGCTCTTATTTTCAGCGGGAGAGTGTTATATGATCCTGCGAAAGGCAGTGGAGCAGTATCAGATCCGGCTGGGTGTGGAAAAGATCAGGGATGGAGCGCTTTCCGGGAAAATTGACATTGAACAGTTGCACGGCGAGGAGAAAAGTCTTGCGGAGGCGATCAATAACATTGGAGAAGGTCTTTTACATGCAGTGGATGACAGCACCAAAAATGAACGCATGAAGGCAGATCTTATCACAAATGTATCTCATGATATCAAAACACCACTGACATCAATTATTAATTATGTAAACCTGATGAAGCTGGAAAAAATTGATAATGAGCGTGTGCAGGGATATATTAAGATTCTGGATGAAAAATCACAGCGGTTAAAGCAGCTTACAGCGGATCTTGTGGAGGCATCTAAGATCAGTTCCGGTAATGTGAAACTTGACATGCAGGTCATTGATCTTGTAGAACTTGTCTATCAGACGAGTGGAGAGTTTAATGAAAAGTTTGAGCAGAAGGAGCTTACGATTGTAACAAAACTTCCAAAAACAGCCGTGCTCATCCGCGCAGATGGCAGACAGCTTTACCGCGTGATCGAAAATCTTTATAATAATGTTGCAAAGTATGCACTGGAAAAAACAAGGGTGTATGTGGATATTGCATATGTGGAAGAAAAGGTTGTCTTTTCCATTAAGAATGTATCAGAACATTCCCTTGCAAGGGAGAACAGCAATGCCGGAGATCTGACGGAACGTTTTATCCGCGGGGATTCGTCGAGAACGACCGAGGGAAGTGGTCTGGGACTTTCCATCGCAAAGAGCCTTACGGTTTTAATGGGTGGAGTGTTTGACATTAAGGTGGATGGTGATCTGTTTAAGGCATCTATTACATTCCCACAATATGTAGACGAGAACAGCAGTAATCCGAAAATGGAAGAGCCGGCAAGCGAAGATGATTACGAGATTGAAGAATTAGAACCAGAGGAGAGAACAGAGAAAGAATGATAAAAGCAGTTATTTTTGACATGGATGGCGTGCTAATTGACACAGAAAAATGGTTGAATATATACTGGCAGCAGGCGGCAAAAGAGGCGGGATTTCATTTTACCAGAGAGCATGGACTTGCAATCCGCAGCCTTGCAACAAAGTATACAGGACCTTATCTGCAAAAGATATTTGGACCGGAATTTGATTATGAAGCAATCCGGGCGAGACGCAAACAGCTCATGAAAGAACATATTGAGAAAAATGGGATTGAGAAAAAGCCGGATGTGGATGAAATCCTGGATTATCTCCGCTCAAAGAACATCAAGACTGCCGTTGCAACAGCAACGGATCCGGAACGTACAAAACAGTATCTCACACAGATTGGTATCTACGATAAATTTGATCAGCTTGTGAGCGCCACAACCGTAGAGAACGGAAAACCGGAGCCTGACGTGTACCTTTATGCATGTGAGCAGATTGGGGAGAAACCAAAGGATTGCATTGCGGTGGAAGATTCGCCAAATGGAATCTTATCTGCATACCGCGCAGGGCTTTCTGTTGTGATGGTGCCGGATCTCGCAGAACCGGACGAGGAGACAGCAAAACTTCTGTATGCAAAATTTGATACACTCGCCGGATTGAAAACAATCATTTAGAAGAGAAAGAACTTTGGGGATTCCCGGAGTTCTTTTTTAAATGCATAAAACAATTGATTTATTAATTTAGTGTATGAAAGTCTTGATTTTTACAGGGAGTATCTTTATAATTCATATAAAAGCGCGAAAGACGAGTTGAGTTAGAAAGCTTCGCCGGAGATTGGGATGGAGGAACGTATGAAATTATATGATAGTGGCGTTTACCTTGTAAACGGAAAAGAAATTATGACGGACGCGACAGAGGCACAGCAGAAGACGGGAAAAGCTGTCACAAAAGAGCAGGCTGCCGAAAATACCATCGCTTATGGTATTTTGAAAAAACATAATACTTCAGGAAACATGGACAAGCTTCAGGTTAGATTTGACAAGCTTACCTCACATGATATTACATTTGTAGGAATCATTCAGACTGCAAGAGCATCTGGCTTAGAGCGTTTTCCGATGCCATATGTCCTGACAAACTGTCATAACAGTTTATGTGCAGTTGGCGGTACGATCAACGAAGATGACCATATGTTTGGGCTTACCTGTGCCAAAAAATATGGCGGAGTTTATGTTCCACCGCATCAGGCAGTGATCCATCAGTTTGCAAGAGAGATGTTAGCAGAGAGCGGAGCCATGATCTTAGGATCTGATTCCCATACCCGCTACGGTGCATTGGGAACCATGGCAGTCGGCGAAGGCGGACCGGAGCTTGTAAAACAGTTACTGAACAAAACATACGATATTGATATGCCGGGCGTTGTAGGTGTTTACCTGACCGGAACACCACAGAAAGGGGTTGGACCTCAGGACGTTGCCCTTGCCATTATCGGTGAAGTGTTTGATAAAGGTTATGTGAAGAATAAAGTCATGGAATTTGTGGGACCGGGTGTGTCGAACTTAAGCGTTGATTTCCGTATCGGCGTGGACGTTATGACGACCGAGACGACCTGCCTTTCTTCTATCTGGAGAACCGATGAAAAGGTACAGGATTTCTATGCGATCCATGGAAGACCACAGGCATACAAAGAGCTGAATCCGGGGGATGTGGCTTACTATGATGGAATGATCGAGATTGACCTCGGTCAGATCAAACCAATGATCGCAATGCCATTCCATCCAAGCAACACTTATACCATCGAAGAGCTGAATGCAAATCTGATGGATATTCTGGACGACTGCGAGAAACGTGCAGAAGTCAGCTTTGACGGAGCTGTAAAATTAGATTTAAAGAGCAAAGTAAGAAACGGAAAGCTTTATGTAGATCAGGGAATTATTGCGGGCTGTGCCGGCGGTGGATTTGAAAATATCTGTGATGCCGCAGACATTTTAAAAGGTGCAAGCATCGGACCGGATGAGTTTACATTGAGCGTATATCCGGCAAGTACCCCGATTTACATGGAACTTGTAAAAAATGGTGCAGTGGCAAGCCTCATGGAGACAGGAGCGATCGTCAAAACAGCGTTCTGCGGTCCTTGCTTTGGTGCCGGAGATACTCCTGCAAATAACGCATTCTCTATCCGTCACTCCACAAGAAACTTCCCGAACCGCGAAGGTTCCAAGGTCCAGAAGGGACAGGTTGCATCTGTTGCGCTTATGGATGCAAGATCCATTGCAGCAACTGCAGCAAATAAGGGATATTTGACCGCAGCTACCGATCTGGATGTAAATTATACAAAACCGAAATACTTCTTCGACAGCAGGATATACGAGAATCGCGTCTTTGACAGCAAGGGAGTGGCTGATCCAAGTGTGGAGATCCAGTTTGGACCAAATATCAAAGACTGGCCGGCAATGAGTGCATTACCGGAGCATATGGTATTAAAGGTTGTTTCAGAGATCCATGATCCGGTTACGACAACTGACGAGTTGATCCCATCCGGAGAGACTTCCTCCTTCCGATCCAATCCGCTTGGACTGGCAGAGTTTGCACTTTCCAGAAAAGATCCGCTCTATGTGGGACGTGCAAAAGAGATCCAGAAAGCAGAGAAGGCAGTGGAAGCCGGAGAGTGTCCGGTTGAGGCTGTACCGGAATTGCAGGCAGTGATCGATACGATCAAGACGGTTTATCCTGATTTTGGTGAGAAAGCGAGAAAAGAGAAAGGCTATGCAGGATTTGGAAGTACCATTTTTGCAGTGAAACCGGGGGACGGTTCTGCGCGTGAGCAGGCTGCTTCCTGCCAGAAGGTACTCGGAGGCTGGGCGAACATTGCGAATGAGTATGCAACCAAACGTTATCGTTCCAATCTGATCAACTGGGGTATGCTGCCATTTATTATCGGAAAGGGTGATCTTCCATTTGAAAATCTGGATTATCTCTTTATTCCGGAAATCAGAAAAGCTGTTGAGGACAAGCAGTCTGAAATTCAGGCTTACGCAGTGAAAGACGGCGCATTAAAACCATTCAGCCTTCATATGGATGCCCTGACGGATGATGAGCGGGAGATCATTTTAAAAGGCTGTCTCATCAATTACTACCGTGGTTAATTTAAAAATCTAAAAAGATGATAAAAACAGAGGTCTGCTTAGTGACAGACCTCTGTTTTTGCGTTAGAATGAGAGTATAAATTACGCTTAGAAGCGCATGTTTGCACAAGTCGTTTCCGGCAGAAAAAGGAGAGCTTAAGTTGGAAGAACTAAAACAAAACGAACAGATACAGACACCGAAGACAAAAAAGACAGATGAATTTCATTTGAAACAGATCACGATCATAGCGCTTGCTATTTTTATCACATTCTGTTGCTGCATTTTATTTTTCTTTGTCATATACCGTTATAATGGGTTTACAGATTTCTGGAAGAAACTGACATATATTTTACAGCCGGTCATTATCGGACTGGTTGTGGCATATCTTCTGAATCCGTTGATGAAACTCATAGATGGAAAGTTATTTTCCCTGTTTAAAGGAAAGATGAAGAGTGAGAAAAAGGCGAAAAAAATATCAAGAGGGATGGCAATCGCAGGTGCACTGCTGTTTTTGGTAGGCATTATTGTCCTGCTGATCGCTGCGATCGTTCCATCCATCATCCAGAGCATACAGGGCATCATATCCACACTCCCTGCTGAGGTGCGTTCGCTTGTTGACTGGATCAATGATATCGCCAAGGGAGACAGCCAGATAGCGGACATTGCGGAAGAAGTAATCACACAGGCGGGTAACTTCTTTGAAAACTGGATGAAAAACACGCTGCTTCCACAGGCAGAAGTCTATATCTCTTCCATTACCAGCGGAGTGATCACCGGAGTAAAATTTGTGATCAATATTCTGGTCGGACTTATCATCTCTGTGTATGTTATGGCGAGTCAGGAAAAGTTTGCAGGTCAGGCAAAGAAAATCATTTATGCCATTTTTAAACCGGTCAGAGCCAATGTTGTAGTAGAGACCGTGCGGAAGAGTAACGAGATCTTTGGCGGATTTATCAGTGGAAAAATTTTAGATTCTGCCATTATCGGCGTGATTGCCTATATCGTGCTTGCGATCATGAAAATGCCGGATACCATGCTGGTGGCTGTGATCATTGGTGTGACCAATATCATTCCGTTTTTTGGTCCTTTTATCGGGGCAATCCCATCCTTTATCATTATTGTTTTGCAGAATCCGGTACAGGGATTATATTTCCTGATTTTTGTTATCATTTTACAGCAGGTAGACGGAAATATTATCGGACCGAAGATCCTCGGAGATTCCACCGGGCTTTCCTCTTTCTGGGTTGTGTTTGCAATTCTGGTATTTGGCGGTCTGTGGGGCTTTCCTGGAATGCTGCTTGGCGTGCCGATCATGGCAGTAATTTATTATATTGTTTCCCATGTGGTCACATATTCTCTGAAAAAGCGTGGGATCCCGGAAACGGAGATAGATTATGTTAACCTTGAGCGCATCGATAAACACACCAATCAGCCGGTTTATGAGACCACGGAAAAGAACAAAAAACAGGATGAAAAATCGGCAGGGGAAGCATGATAATTTTTGACATCTAATTGTGCCTATGATAAACTAAAAGGTATCATAGACAAAGTGAAAAAGGTAATGGATCATTACGTGAAATGCACAGTTTGAGGTGGCAGAATTGGATAAATATGAATACAAATTAAAGCTGGATCAGATGAAATCACTCACAGCCGAGGGAAAATACGAAGAGGCGGCTGAGATTGCGGATACCATCAACTGGCGTAAGATAAAGAACATTAACGCTCTGGTAAAAGTAGGAGAGATCTACGAGAAAGTAGGGCGTTATGATGAGAGCAAGGATGTTTTGCTGACGGCTTATGACAAGTCGCCGATCGGCAGAATGATCATTTATCGTCTTGCAGAGGTTGCAGTCAGGACAAAGAGTTTTGATGAGGCAAAAGAGTATTATCAGGAGTTTGTGGAGATCGCACCTCATGATAATTTAAAATACGTGTTAAAGTATGAGATAAGCAAAGCGCAGGGTGCAGATATCGGCACCCTTATTGGCATTTTAGAAGAACTCAAAGAGCAGGAGTATTCAGAAGAGTGGGCATATGAGCTTGCATATCTGTACCATAAAGCAGGCATGAGCGAAAAATGTATCGATGCTTGTGACGAACTGATCTTATGGTTTGGTGACGGTCCATATGTGGAACGTGCATTAGAATTAAAGATGCTGTACCAGCCACTGACAAAACAGCAGGAAGACAAGTACCGCACATTCCGTCAGAGACATGACGGCGTTGTAGAAGTGAGACCGGAAGATCCGTTAGAATCCGGGGAGATCATACCGGAACCGGTGCAGATCAAAGATGTGAAGATGTCTGCGGAACGCTTTAACACACAGAACCTGCAGGAAGAACTTCAGAGAAGTATGCAGGAGATCATGAATGCCACGGAAAAAGAGGCAGTCAATGATACGATGGATAACATTAAGAAACTGGTAGAGGATATTCCGTATCTCCAGATTCCATCCGAGAAAGAAGAAGAGCCACAGGAAGAAGAGGTTTACCAGCATATTGAGACAGATGAGGAGATTGACAATTCTTTAAAATCCAATTTCCAGGAGATGTTAGTGGATGAGGATGGACAGATGAGCCTTTATATGCAGGGAGGCAGAGTGGCAGAGCCGCAGGTATCCGGACAGATGAGCATTGAGGATGTGCTTGCTGAATGGGAAAAGACCAAGCGTGCCGCAGAGGCAGCCTTGCAGGAAGCAGAGCAGAGAAAACTCGAGTCTGCAAAGGCGAGAGCACTTCAGGAAGCGGAAGAACTGCTGGGGCGGCTTGCGGATGTCATTCCAATGCTTGATTCCGGCTTGACGCCGAAGGATCTTCTGGATCAGAAATACTTAAGCAAAGACGGACAGCCGAACGACAGTGCAGTCTCCATGGTTACGAACATGAACCAGTTTTTACAGCAGGAGATCGACCGCCTCAGCGATGAAAATGCACAGATGGATGAACAGCTCGCAGCTGTCGGGGCATCTCCGGTTGGAGATTACATGGCAAACGCCGGTGTGGCTGCGGAAGACGCAGCACAGAACGTTGTGGCAGCCGGTGTACAGGAATTAATGGCAGAGGAAGAACTTCCGGAAATCGCAATGCCGGAAGGATTGGATGATATTGACAATCAGTGGGAGGATGAGGACTTCGAGGAGCTGGATGCAGAAGTTCCACAGGAGAATGCCGCATCCCTTGCAGAACACACAGCAGAGCAGACCAAACCGGAAGCGTTAGCAGAAGCGGACGACACAATGGAGGCAGGCACATCTGCGGAAGATGTGGAAGCAGCTATTTTAGCAGAGACTGCGCGCCAGATGGCAAAAGAATCAGTGGAAAAAGAAGAATTACCGGAGATTGAGCTGCCAGGGGACTTAGACCTTGGAAAAGAGGAAACAGCAGAAGAGATTCTTCCTGCCATTGCGGAACCGGAGGCATTTGAAGTTCCAGATACGATCAGTAAGCTTTCCAAAGAATTAAGAGAAATCTTTACATATTTTGTTCCAATCACGGGTATGGAGGAACAGCTCTGTCAGGCACTTACAGGTGCATCCCAGCATCTGGCGAAGGGAACGACGGCTGGAACCGGAAATATGATCATACAGGGCGGTTCCGGAAGCGGTAAGACAGTGCTTGCGACGAGTATGATCAAGGCATTACAGAAAGAAACAGGAAAGCCGAATGGCAAGATCGGCAAGATCGAAGCATCAGTCCTCAATCAGAAGGATGTTGCAGCATTGCTGAAAAAAGTAGCCGGTGGCTGTCTGATCATCGAAAAAGCCGGAGATCTGTCCCGCGAGACAGCGTTAAAACTTTCTCTTTTATTAGAACAGGATACAAGTGGAGTGCTTGTGATCATTGAGGATACAAAACATGGAATCCAGAAGGCTTTATCCAGAGATGATGGATTTGCAGCGAAGTTTTCTGAGAAGATCAATATTCCTATTTTTACCAGTGATGAACTGGTTTCGTTTGCAAAATCTTACGCAAATGAATTGGGATATACCATTGATGAGATGGGTGTGCTGGCGCTGTATAACAGCATCAGTAATATTGAGCACGCTGACAGGGAGACAACCCTGACAGAGGTAAAAGAGATCGTCGATAAAGCAGTAGCACATTCAGAGAAGGGTGGTTTGAAAAAGGCGTTCAGCATTATCACATCCAGAAGATATGATGAGGATGATTACATTATCTTACGGGAGAAAGATTTTGACTAAAGAAGAAAACCACAGTGAGTCTGCGGTTTAGAGATAGAAGTGAAGAGGGGTAGGGATTATGGCGAATTTTACTGAATTAGACCGCTATCTGTTCGGTCAGGCGACACATTACGATATTTATCGGAAGCTGGGGGCACATTTTGCAGAGGTAAAGGGAGTAAAGGGAGTATACTTCGACCTGTGGGCACCGAATGCGGAAAGAGTTTTCTTGATCGGCTCATTTAACGGATGGAATGAGACGGCAAATGAGATGACACGCCTGAAACCGGAGACAATGGGGATTTACGAATTGTTCATTCCGGGATTGAAGGAGGGGGAGCTATATAAGTATCTGATCGAGACAAAAGATGGCAAGCGTCTTTATAAGGCAGATCCTTATGCAAATTATGCAGAACTCCGGCCGGGAACAGCATCTGCGATTGCGGATATTGAACATTTTAAATGGACAGACAGCAAGTGGATGGAGAATCGTAAAAAAGAAGAGGATGTGTATGCACAGCCGATGGCAATCTACGAGGTTCATCCGGGCTCCTGGAAACGTCATCCGGGCAGGGATGATGAAGGATTTTACAGTTACAGGGATCTCGTAACCTATCTGATTCCATATGTAAAAGAAATGGGGTATACACACATTGAGCTGATGGGTATTTCGGAGTATCCGTTTGATGGTTCCTGGGGATATCAGGTAACCGGATATTATGCACCGACCTCCCGCTACGGAAAGCCTGAGGACTTTGCATATTTTATCAACGAGTGCCATAAGAATAAAATCGGTGTGATTCTGGACTGGGTACCGGCGCATTTTCCAAAAGATGCCCATGGACTGGCAGAGTTTGATGGTACATGCCTGTATGAGTATGCAGATCCAAGAATGGGAGAGCATCCGGACTGGGGAACCAAGATTTTTGATTATGGCAAAAATGAGGTGAAGAACTTCCTGATCGGCAGTGCGCTGATGTGGGTAGAACACTATCATATTGATGGTCTCCGTGTGGATGCGGTTGCCTCTATGTTATATCTGGATTATGGAAAAGAAGAAGGGCAGTGGGTTCGCAATAAATACGGCGATAATAAGAATCTGGAAGCCATTGAGTTCTTTAAGCATATTAACACACTGATCCTGGGACGTAACCACGGAGCGGTGATGATCGCAGAGGAATCTACTGCATGGCCGAAAGTGACCGGTCCGGTAGAAGAGGACGGACTGAACTTCAGTTATAAATGGAATATGGGATGGATGCATGATTTCCTTGATTATATGAAGTTAGACCCATATTTTAGAAAAAATAATCATCATAAAATGACATTTGCCATGAGTTATAATGCGAGCGAACATTATATCCTGGTGTTATCTCATGACGAAGTGGTACATTTAAAATGCTCTATGCTCAATAAGATGCCTGGACTCGGAAGAGACAAATTCCAGAATCTTATGGCTGGTTATGCCTTTATGCTTGGACATCCCGGCAAAAAACTTCTGTTTATGGGACAGGAATTTGCACAGCTTCAGGAGTGGAGTGAGGAGAGAGAGTTAGACTGGTATCTGCTCGAGAACCCGGATCATAAACATATGCAGGACTGGGTAAAAGCACTCCTCCACTTATACCAGAAGAATCCGTGTCTTTATGAATTAGACGGCAATTGGGATGGCTTTGAGTGGATCAATGCGGATGACGCAGACCGCAGCATTTACAGTTTTGTCCGTAAGAGTAAAGATGGAAAGAACAATATGCTGTTTGTATGTAACTTTACTCCGGTTGCCCGCCCGGATTACCGTGTCGGCGTGCCAAAGAAAAAGACCTATAAACTTGTCTTGGACAGTGATGCTGCTGAATTTGGCGGTGAAGGAACCGAAAAATCGGTATCTTATAAAGCTGTGAAATCAGAGTGCGATGGAAGAGAGTTCTCCTTTGCATATCCACTTTCCGGCTATGGAATTGCAGTGTTCAAATATTAAGCCGGAGGTTAACGGACGTAGTGTCGCAGATTCTGTGGTGCTTTTATAGGTTGTGACAGGCAGATATAAGCGTCCTCTCACAAGTCAGAATTTTATATGTTAATGAAAAAGAAAAACGGTATAAACGAAATATTATGTTTCTGTTCGCTGGACATTCCGATAGGCTTCTGAGCAACAATCTTGAGAAGCAGTGCTTCCCAAGATTGTTAGAATCCTATCTCCATAGCTCACAAAGAAAATAATATTTGTTTATACCGTTTTTCTTTCATTTACGTTATGAATGACTTGTGAGAGGACGCTTATATTTGCCCGATTTGCGCTTTGAATTGCACCACAGAATCTGCCAATTTACGTTATGGAACTCCCGGAGTTTAAGCTTTGATTACTGCCACTCGTAACATGGATTGACGGATTCTCACAACTGGGATGTTGCGTGCTGCACAGCCTTGGTTTAATAAAAAATAGAACTGATTTGTTTTCAGGATTTTGGGAGCGGCCGGTCCTTAGAAAGCAGACATTGCGATTTCAAAAGACAATGTAATTGGATTTTGAAATCACGATGGATGCTTTCTTAGTACCGCTGCCAGCGACAACAAGCGGAAGCGCTCCTGAAAACAAACAGTTCTATTTTTTATATTTCTATACACTTTGTTTGCATGCAATTAACATAACCTGCGAAAATCCGTAACACCACCGGCAAGCTACTCTTCTTTTTCACAGAGCTGTTTGTATATTGTCTCTGCGTCATAATCCGGTGAGCTTTTCTCTATGACGTCATAAATCTGCTGGATCCGGGAGACAGGTTCTTCTAACATGTCTGCTGTGTCTTCGGCGGTGTATCCTTTTTGATGCTTTTTAATAACCAGTTCTATAATTTTAGAAGCTGCACCCTCGGTTCTGCCCTCGATTCTGCCTTTCAATTCTGATTCCTTAAAATCGTCCGCAAACAATTCTTTTAATGCTTCACACATATTCGATCCCTCCTTCAGCTTTTCCAAGTTTGCACGCATGACTGCGTCTGCGAGTGCCTGATATAGCTTTGAATTTTTGTTTTTACCATAGGTAGACCATTTCCCGTTCCAGAACAGGCAGACGGGAGAGGGCGGCGGCAAGCAATTCGTCATAGAGGACAACCGTATCGCCGCAAATGGTAATCTTTCCTCCACAAAGGGTTGTGACTGTGTTGATAGTTGCTTTATCACCTAATATTCCTTTTTTTTGAAAATACCTACAGTCAAAGGAAAGGACACGATAAATAACAATATAGAACAACCAATTAAAATAAACGGTCCGAACAACGGTATATTAAAAAGCATTGTGACAATACCCAATGCACAAATCAAAGATATGATAAGAAACACAATGGTTTTATCTTCCCCCGCTAAATAAACCATAGGAATAAATATTGCTCCCATTGAAAGACTTATACTAATTCCTACTACAAGTACACCTGAGATACCCACAAATTGTTCAAAAGTAATTCCATGTAACAGATAGGATAGGGCTATTATAATGCCAACGAACAACACTCCTATCATAATCCATAATAATTGATTTATATATAAACTTTTTACAATATCAATCCGCTTTACTGGCAAAGTAAGTTTATATTTTCCCCATTTTGAGGAAAATTCATTTCCAATAACGGTAGCGGCATTTACTGCTAATCCGACAATTCCAATAATTATGAAATACATTTGCCATGTCTGGTCTGGAATAATGATAACGGCAATCCCCATTGCAAACATAAAAAGCAAAAAAATTTTTGCATTTATCCATACAGCAAGAAAATTGCTTTTAAAAAGACCTTTCATACATGATCCCCCCTTACTAAAAGCAAAAAAAATTCATCAACAGAAACGTGGTCTATCACGATTTCTTTGTACTTTCTCTGCATTGCTTTACAATCTGAAACCAGAACATCAATTTGAAAATCACGTTTCCGATAAACAATAATATCTGCCGGATCTAATGCAAGGAATTGATTTTCCTTGCAGCGCATAACCGCATAATTATAAACCAAATCATTTTTCGATACGGTCATAATCAGTTTCCCGTTATGAATGAATGTAATATAGTCTGCCACTTTTTCTAAATCACTTGTAATATGGGAAGAAAGTAAAATAGAGTGGTCTTCTTCCTGTACGAAATCAAGGAATGTATCTAACATCTCGTCGCGTACAACAGGGTCAAGTCCGCCAGTAGCTTCATCCAGAATTAGCAGTTGTGGATGGTGTGATAAAGCAACCGCAATCGCTAATTTCATTGTCATCCCTCTGGAATATTGCTTAATTTTTTGATTTGCAGGTAATTTGTATTCTTTTAAAAATTTCTGAAACAAAATATTGTCCCATTGCTTATAAAATCCTGACATAACTTTCGCTAATTGTGCTGCTGTCCAATAAGCTGGAAAATTATCTCCGTCATAAACAACACCTATTTTTTCCCGCATATCTGTATCTGCGTCTGTCATTTCTTTTCCAAACAACTTTACCATTCCGCTGTCTTTGGCGATTGTATTTAGAATACAGCCAATCGTTGTAGTTTTTCCGGCTCCGTTTTCCCCGACAAAACCCATAATAGAACCATACGGCAGAGAAAAAGTCACATTTTCTAACGCAAAATTTGACTTAGAAAATGTTTTGGAAACCTGTTGTAATTCTAAAATATTTTCCATGCTCATTCGTCCTCCTGATAGAATAAAGCCAACAACTCCGTCAATTTTTCAAGGGAAATATTACTTGTCCGTCCAATCTCTGCGGCGGCTTGTAAATGTTCCTCTGCAATACGTTGTTGTTCTTCTTGATAAAATTCTTTGTTTTGTGCCGATACAAAACTCCCCCTGCCAACAGTTGTTTCAATAAAACCGTCCCTTTGCAGATCCTCATATGCTTTTTGGACGGTAATCACACTAACATGAATAGATTTTGCCAGTGAACGCATTGAGGGAATAGCGTCTCCAGCTTGCAGTTCTCCACTCATTATCATTGCTTTTATCTGCGATGTGATTTGCTCATATATCGGCTTGTTGGCGTTATTACTGATAATGATTTCCATAACTCACCGCCTTCGTTTTTTTTGATTGTACTTAATGTACAAGTACATTATAGCATATGTAAACTTATAGTCAACCATCAAAATAAAATTGTCAGATACAGTTATCAAAAATAGCTGTATCTGACACTCAGAATAGAGGGGAATCTTTCACAGGATGAATTGTTGGACATTTTAGAGAGAATATCACGTCCCGGTGAATCATGATTTTAGTGAGGAGGTGCATTATGTCTGAAAAAGAGTTAAAAGAGATTGCAGATTAACGGATGTAATGTGGCAGATTTTGTGGTGCTTTTATAGGGTATGAAGGGCAGATATAAGCGTCCTCTCGCAAGTCGTGATTTTATAGGTTTATGAAA